>SESG01038374.1_pt1 | contig 12819 bp, 6 predicted proteins | sample 3171421 | NCBI WGS metagenome assembly SESG01 (sample SAMN10866946, study PRJNA518727) | freshwater metagenome | biome: subpolar coniferous forest; feature: holomictic lake; material: water; isolation source: holomictic Lake 227, 6 m and 8 m depth | place: Canada: near Kenora, Ontario | collected... | reverse complement strand
TAATAAAAAAGTCCTGTCACGGGAGCTTTTTCAATCGCCTTTCTATAATTTAAAACAGCGTTTTTTACATATTTGTGGTCACTTATATTTGCGAGCAAAGAATAAGCTCTGGCAAGGTTGCCCCAATAATAAGAGTTTCCTGGATTTAGTTTCGTTCCAATTTCGTATTCTTTAATGGCTTCGGAAATATATGCCACTTGCTGTTCTTTGTTTTCTAAGCGAACACCCAGCTGTTCATAAGCCAGCCCGAGATACACATGAAATTTTACTTCGTTGGGTTCCATAAGGACTGCGGTTTTTTGTTCTTCAAGCGCCACATCCCATTTATTATAAACATTTCCGTAAATGTTTCCTCTGTTATAGTGCACATCCGCTTCATAAACGCTGTAAGTCTTTGCTATAAAAAAACAAGCGCCGCATATAACCACTAGCAACAGGACTATTTTTAAAGAATTATCTTTTTTATATAAATTATATTCAAAAACTTTTACTGGGTTTGTCTCTTTGAATAAAACAAAATGCAGCCCCATAAAAATATAGAGTATAGTATTAATGGCTGCCACTCCAAAACTAAAAAGATTTTGAGTGAAATATGCTACAAACGCTGCAAACATTGCCAAGGAAAGTATTTTTATGGGATAGGTTTCGATTCTTTTGAAAGACATAAACCACATACGGATATACGCAATCAAAAGTAAAATATAAATTCCTAAACTAAACAGTCCCATTGTAGCGGCAATGTTCAACAATTCATTATGGGCAGTTCGGGAAGAGACATTGGCGCCATCTATTTGAGCAAAGTTTGTGCCAGAGTATTGTGGGAAAACAGTTTTGAAAGTGTCCACGCCAGTTCCCAAGAAAGGATTTGTCTTAATCATTTTAATAGCCGGCACCCATATATGAAGCCGAGATATTTGAAGGCTTGTTTTAATATGGGTCACAGACGACCATATGCGTTCTGCCGCAGCTTTACCAAAACTAAAACTTAACATTCCCACGATTAAAAGGACTATACTAAACCCTATGAGCCAGCCCTTATATTTTGAAATAATAAAACTAAATATTTTATTTTTAGAAACTGCTGTCCTGTCTGTATCATTTTTAAGTCCTTTAAAGACAGAATAAATACCACAACCTGCCATAAACAAGAGAGAAAACACAAATCCTAAAAAAGGACCTCTGCTTTGGGTGCCAAAGAGTGCCATATACGACATTATAAATAATATAAATATCAAAAGAGCATACGAAAGTTTCTTGTTTTTCCAGGCAATCATAAAATACGCTATCTCTACTGGCATCATCATTATCAGCACTGCGCCGAGAAAATTTGGATTACCCATTGAAGCGAAATAACGGCCCTTTATTACCGAGGCCTCATTCCATTTTATAAAATCATAACCAAAATACTGCGCGATTGAATATATCGTTAAAAGCACACACGAGATAAGGAGGGCAGCATTTATGACCATTACCTGCTTTGAGGCTTTAATATTTTGGCTTACAATGAAATATATGACCACATAGTTAATATTTGAAAGTGACCCTGCAAAGTTTTCATATTCTCCACGAAAACTAATAGATGGAGAAATACTAAAAATAGTACAGACTACATTCATAAGCACCCATAAAACCAAAGGAATATCCAATGGGGTAGGGGTATAAACAAATTTCCCCGTATAGATTATTTTCGCACCCCATAAAAGCAACATACCGATTGTAAGAATTCGAAGGAAAACGAGTTTTGGCATTTCAAATTGGTCAAAAGAATGGATCTCAAAAAACAGGGGAATAATAAAAATACTCAATGCTACAAGTGCCAAAATGGCATTATTATAGAAACTTAGCAATCCGTCTTCGTGTGAAATCAAAGAAAGGTCAATCTTTCTACCATCATTTTTTTTATTTTTTGCCATAAAAACCTCAAGTTTAAAATGCTTTTAAGAAAACATATGTTTTATAGTATAAAGCAAAATACCTTCAAGTCAATAATAATCGTTTAAGGGCTTAATTTTAGGGAACTTGCTTTTTGTAATTTCTGTGTATATAATTTATTATAAAGATAAATTACTAGAACATACTAAGATAGGTAGAGTAAAAAATTTAATACCCTGAATATGATCCTGGGCTATTTATTTTAGGAGGTGATATGTATGAAAAAGAAAGATTTTTTAGAAAGAAGAAACACTTCGAGAGTAATCGTAGAAACTATGGGAAAATGCAAAGTTCTTGATGGAAAACGTGAAGTTTCTGATGCTATATCTGATGATAATGAAAAAATGCAGTTAGTAAATATAAACAGCCGTGGAATGGGTATGCTTTTAGAAAAAGAACTCACCCCTGAGAGCATGATCAAAGTAGAGTTACTTTTTACTTCCGGCAGAGCTATAAATGCTTTTTGCGAAGTAAACTGGTGCAAAGAAATAAAAAAACCTTTATATATGGCAGGGTTAAGTTTTGTGGTTGTAAAAGAAGACGATGTGGCATATTTAAATTCATTTGCATCAGAAACAAGGATAAAAAACATAAATAACCATTAAAGCGAGCGGTTGACTTTTTTACCAGTGAAATATATACTTAATCATAGTTTTTAAGTATATTTTTTTAAATTATGGTGAAAAATGTCAACATTTTATTTAGTATGACTATTCAAAAAGCCCTTTTTATAGCTGCAGAAAAACTAAAAAAAGTCTGCCACACAAAGCGTGAAGCTTATTCACAAGCCGAAAGTCTGCTTTTGCACACATTAAAAACCACCCGCGAAAACCTTTACATAATCAACCGAAATGTTTTCCCCGTTTCTAAATATAAAGTATTTAATAATATGGTAGGCGACCGGTTGAGGCACATGCCTTTGCAGTATATTACAGGAAAAGCCTGGTTTTACGGCAGGGAATTTGCAGTAAAACGAGGAGTCCTTATCCCAAGACCCGACACAGAGGCTGTAATTGAGGCCTTTGTGAGGTTTATTCCAGTTTCAAATGGTATGACTATAGGTGAATTGGGGGCAGGGTCTGGTATAATCCCTGTGACCTTGGCTTTAGAACGGCCAGAGATAAAACGCATTTATTCCTATGACACCAATATAAAAGCTATACGCCTGTCAAATACAAATGCTACAGCTTTGCAAACTAAAAATAAAACTCTTTTTATTAAAGGCGATTTTTTCAAAAAAACACAAAATATTCGTTTTGATGTAATAGTTTCTAACCCTCCATATATTTCAGCTGCACAAATGAGAAAACTACCAAAAGAGGTTCTAAAAGAACCCTCCGGTGCGCTCAGAGGTGGAAAAACAGGCATTTCATATTATCAAAAATTCTATAAATATGCTAAAATACTCTTGAAAGACAATGGTTATTGCATTTTTGAAGCGGGAGATGGAATGGGAATTAAAATAAAAAAACTTTTTAGCGGTACTTCTTGGCACTTTGTGGCCTCGGTAAATGATTGCCGTGGACTTGAACGGGCTTATGTTTTTCAATATTTGGGTGAAAAATAATGCCTTCAAAATTTGTGCATTTGCATCTGCACACAAAATACAGCCTGCTTGATGGTATGTGTAAGTTTGATGAAATAATTGCCTCGTCCAAAAAATACGATATGCACGCAGTGGCCATAACAGACCATGGAAATATGTATGGGGCTGTGGAGTTCTACGACACTGTCAGAAAAGCCGGGATAAAGCCAATAATAGGAATGGAAACTTATATCGTAGATGACATTAAAATGAACAAAGAAAAAAAGATCAGAGAAAAATATCACCTCATTCTTTTAGCAAAAAATGAAGAGGGCTATAAAAATCTTATCAAGCTTTCAAGTTTTGGATTTACTGAAGGGTTTTATTATAAACCCACCATAGATAAAAAGTTCTTAGTGGATCACGCCAGCGGCTTAATCGCGCTTTCTTCGTGTATGCAGGGGGAAGTCCCAGCCTTGATAATAAGCAACGATATGTCTGCTGCCAAAGAAGCCGCAATTTTTTATAGGAATACTTTTGGAGAAGAAAACTTCTATTTGGAACTACAGAACCACGGCATAGAAGAAGAGCTTGTAGCAAAACGCGGCCTTATGGAAATAAGCCGTGAGCTTTCCATTCCTACTGTGGCGACAAACGATGCCCACTATATGAAAAAAGAAGACTCAAAAGCCCACGAAATTCTCACCTGCATACAAACTGCGACTACCTTAAAAGAAGAAGATAGATTCAAATTTTCTTCTGGTGAAATATATTTTAAAAATTACGAAGAAATGGCAGAAGTGATGCCGGATGCCCTCGATGCCATCGAGCGCACAGTAGACATTTCTCATAGATGTAATTTTGAGTTTTCCCTAAACAAAAAATATTTTATGCCGTCTTACGATACCGGAGTAGGGGGCAAACCTTATGAGGATTTTTTAGAAGATTTGACTAAAGCAGAGTTTCCAAAACGCTATCCACAGGCGAGTGCGGAAGCCACAGCCCGTTTGGAACACGAACTGGCTGTCATAAAAAAAATGGGGTATTCGGGATATTTTCTTATCATTAGGGAAATTATAGAATACGCCCGCTCACAAAACATTCCAGTAGGTCCAGGTAGAGGTAGCGCCGCAGGGAGCCTCGTCGCTTATGTCTTAGGTATTACCAACATAGAACCACTACGCTATGGTTTGCTTTTTGAACGCTTTTTAAATCCTGACAGAATTTCCCCGCCAGATATAGACACGGATTTTTCGGATGAAGAACGCGACAAAATAATAAACTTCATAGTAGAAAAATTTGGCAAAGATAAAGTGGCGCAAATAATAACTTTTCAGACACTAAAAGCAAAACAAGCCATTCGTGATGTTGGCAGAGTACTGGATGTACCGCTCAAAATAGTAGATGAGCTCGCCAAGAAAGTTCCTGAAAAACTAAATATTACGCTGAACGAGGCGCTTGCCGATAAGGACTTTAACAACTTTGTAAATAATGACGAGACAAGGAAAAAAATTGTAGACTTCGCTATGCGCATAGAAGGGCTTTTAAGACAGGACTCCACTCACGCCGCCGGAGTAGTAATTGCCCCTGAGGCGCTTATAAACTTTGTGCCACTTTCAATTCCAAAAGAAAAAGACACTCGGTCTTCAGAATTGAATTATATGACACAGTATCCTATGGAATCTCTTGAAAAAATAGGACTTTTAAAATTTGATATTTTAGGACTACGCAATTTGTCTATAATAAAAAATACTCTTGAGATAATAAAAAACGAAACAGGCGCCCCTATAGCTCTTCCTGATTCTGATTTTTCTGAAAAGGAAGTTTTCACACTACTCGCGGCTGGAAATACAATAGGAGTGTTCCAGTTGGAAAGTCCTGGTATGCGTGATATTCTTGTAAAAATTAAACCAGAGGGTTTTGAAGAAATAATAGCAATAATATCGCTTTTCCGTCCAGGTCCAATGGAAATGATAGACACCTACATTAAACGCAAAAAAGGGATAGAAAGGATTCCTGACAAGTTGCCAGAGAATATGCCTGAACTTAAAGAAACATATGGCATTGCCATATATCAAGAACAAGTAATGCAGATTGCCGTCAAAGTAGCTGGGTTTACTATGGCGGAAGCAGACAATCTCCGCAGGGCAATGTCAAAAAAGAAAATTTCCGAAATGGAAAAAATTGGAAAAAAATTCATGGAAGGCGCGGTTTCTCGCGGCATGAAAAAAACTGAAGCACAGGAACTTTTTGACAAGCTCGAACAGTTCTCACAATACGGTTTTAACAAATCGCACGCAGCGGCATACGCTGTGCTGTCATACCAGACCGCCTATCTTAAAACTTTTTACACACTGGAGTATATGAGCGCTCTTTTAACAAGTGTCATAGACAACCACGATAAACTTTCACTCTTTGCAGAGGACTGTAAGAAGAATGCTATAAAAATAATGCCCCCAGATGTAAACCACAGCGAAGCATTTTTTGGAGTGGAAAGGGGAATGATACGGTTTGGACTTGCGGCTATAAAAAATGTGGGACTTGCTGCGGCAGAAGATATAGTAAAAACGCGTCTTGAAAAAGGCGCTTTCACTTCTATTTTTGATTTTTGCAAAAAAGTAAATCTGCGGTTGGTAAACTCTAAGACCATGGAAAGTCTGGTAAAAGCCGGCGCTTTTGATTTTACTTTATTCAAACGAGCGCAGTTGTTTGAGATAATTTCGCTGGCTATGAAAAAATCAGAATTTTCCCACAGGGATGACGATACAGGGCAAAGCAGTTTATTCGAAGCTGGGACCATAGAAGACAAAGAAGAAATGCCTTCCATAAACGAATGGCCGGATGGAGAACTTTTAAGTTATGAAAAAGAACTACTCGGCACATATATTTCATCACATCCGCTTGCCAGTTACGACAAGCTTATAAAAAACACCACTATGCCGATAAGTGAAGTCGTAGAAGGCAGACATACAAAAAAACCATATATTATAGTCGGCGGGGTCACTCACGAACTTAAAAAAAGAATAACCTACAAAGGTGATGAACGCATGGATTTTTATTTGGAGGACTTGAGCGGTAGAATAAAAATACTCATAAACGAAAAACTTACAAAAGAAAAACAAGCCCTTTTTAAAAACGATCAAATGTTTATGATTCGTGGGAAAATGAATTTAAATAGCGATGAACCCGCTCTTAATGCCGATAGTGTTATTACGCTGGATGAGGCCTACAAAGTTTTCGGACAGTATCTTCACATAAATATGCGGGAACCCGGACTTGATGACACGCTTATGCAGGAACTAAAAAATACCTTAGCGCTTAGCAAGGGAACTACCATTGTAATTCTTCACTTGACTACGGCTGAAAACAAAGTTGTGGATTTGGAATTTGGTCCTGAAAACAGCGTGAAACTTTCAGAACAATTTTTATCGACAATAGAAACTCTCATTGGTGAAGACAACTGGTGGATATCTCATAAAAAGTAATTTTTTTGCGCAAACGGTATAAAACATACAGGAGGGAAAATGAAGCATTCAAATAAGTTCTATGCCGTTTTATCACTCGGCATACTTTTATTTTTTTCCTCTTGTGCTTCTTTAAAAGAGACCTCCAGATTCTATAGCAACACCGTTGAAATAAAAAGTTCTGGTGCCTCAAAGACTCCGATAGACAAAGCTGTGCCTATTCGTGTTTTAATACTAAAAACCACTAATACTTTTGTACTCACTGGGGAAAAGGGTTTTGTTTTTAGTGAGCCTTCAATTTTTAGCGCAGCGGAATATTTAATAAAAATCGAAAACGAAAAACTAAGCATTAACGATAACATCATAACAGCTGAGTGTATTACTTTTTCACCTGTGTCTAATGTTTTTGCCCTTGGCAAAAAGAAATATCGTGGCTCGCTTACCGTGTGTTTGGAAAACGGGAATATTCTTGCCATTAATAATGTGGAACTGGAAAAATATTTATATGGAGTTTTGCCTGCAGAAGTATCTCCGAACTGGGATATGGAAGCACTTAAAGCTCAAGCTGTCGCGGCAAGAAGTTTTGCAGTACGACAGAAATTGAAAACCAAAGATTCGCATTATGATCTGGACTCTACCGTAAAATCTCAGGTCTATAATGGCTTGAATATCGAACACAGCAATACTAACAAGGCGGTAGATACTACTGCCGGACTTGTACTTTCCTATAACGGCGAAGTAGTGGAAGCTTTTTTTCATGCCAATAGTGGCGGCAGAACTGCCGATTCCGCAGAAGTCTGGGGAAACGACCTGCCATATCTTCGCTCCGTAGATGATCCCTATTGTTATTCTGGTGCTCATTACAAATGGACTTTTGAAATAGATAGGGAAGCCTTCACTACACTTTTAAAAGACAAGGGAACCATTTCAGGCGACCTTCAGTCTATTTCGGTTTATGACAGGACTAATAGCGGTAGAGTGAAGACTTTAATGTGCCGCGACACAAATGGCGAAACCGCAATAAAAGCCACTTCTCTCAGAAATTTTTTAGGGGTAGATAAAATACGGAGTACAAATTTTACAGTAGAAGCCCGCGGAGATACTTTTCATTTTGAAGGGCTTGGCTGGGGACACGGAGTGGGACTTTCACAAGAGGGTGCCCAGGGATATGCACAGCGCGGTTTATCTTTTTTATCTATTTTAAAGCATTATTATAGTGGAGTAGCTATACAAAAAATGATTTTTACACAATAACATTTCGAGGCGCCACAATGAAAAACTTTTTCTTCTTGTTTACAGTAGTGGGAATACTTGTATTTCTTTTATTGCTACCCACAAAAAATTACAACAACTCGGCAGCGAGCAAGTCTTCCTCAAAATTTGCCACGCCAGCAGAAGTGGAAAAAGCACTTTCCCGTGCCTTTCCAAATATCCCTTCTAAATTTAATGTGACTCACTCTGCCATTATTCTTTCTATGCTTATAGACCCCACGACAGATTACAAAAAATGCGTTGATATAATTCAAACTATGTCGGAAGATTTAAAAATAAAAATTGCTGGTACTACCGACCCCGATACTATAGTGAATAGTATAACGAATTACTTTTTCACAGAAAAAAACTTTGTATATACCGAAACCGCCAAACAATATTTTTCAGGAACTAGCACGAGTTTAAGCATAGATGATATGAAAGACTTTTATTCTATAAACAGGCTTTTGACCAATGGGACAGGTACAACTCTCAGTTTCTCGATTATGTATCTTATAATGGGCGAGAAACTTAGCCTGCCTATTTATGGAGCAGTTTCGCCAGAACGCGTGTATGCTCGCTACATTACTACTGGAAATGCTGGAATTACTATTGAACCGACAGCAACTGGTGCGGAATATTCCCAACCAGACGAGACCTTTTTTGGAGCTGTTGACGAAACTAACAAAAAAATATATGGTGACAACCTTGGAAGTTTAAAGGTGATAGGACTTTATGCATATCAAGCCGGAATGCTTTTTGAAATGGCAGATAAAACCCAACAAGCTTTTTTGTGTTATAAGAAAGCCGCAGAAGTCAATCCTGACAATGCGACTATTCGCTTTACCTTGGGGGAGTGTTACACAAAAAATAAGAACCCACAGCAAGCCGAAATTGAAATTACAGCAGCAGTACAATTGCTGCCTTCAAATCCAATTTTTCACCTAGCGCTTGCCAAGTTGTATCTTGAAGAAAAACATTTTTTGAGGGCAGAAAACGAATGCTACGAGGCCTTGCGGTTAGCGCCCTCCGATGCTGAAGCTAATAATTTACTAGAAGAGATTAAAAACAAAAATAAATAATACGGGAGCCTTACCTCTAAATGATAATAGATGCGCATTTACATTTTTCAAAAATAAAAAAGTTTACACATACTGCTAAAACAGTCTCTAAAGTGTCATATTCTTTAGCAGGACTTGCAGCAGAAATGAAACAGAATAGAGTAGTGGCGGCTGTCGGTATGGGGTTGCAGGAAACAAAAGCTGCTTTATTTCCTGACAAGACAATTCCTACGCCTATGTTACTGGATCTGGATGAAAATCCAAAATCTCTTTATGCCTGTCCCGGAATCAATCCGTACAAGCTTAACAAAAAATCCCTGAGTAGTCTTGAACTACTCCTTAAAAATCCAAAAACTGTAGGAATAAAACTTTACTCTGGGTACTATCACTTTCACCTTTTTGACAAAGTGTATGGGCCTGTGTATGAACTCGCAGCAAAATACAAAATGCCGATAGTATCGCACGGTGGTGGTACCTACAGCCATTTAGGGTTATACAGATATAGTCATCCTTTGGATGTAGAAGAGGCCGCTTATCAATTTCCAAAAATTAACTTTATAATAGCGCATCTCGGAAATCCTTGGATTTACGAGACCGCTGAGCTTGTGTATATGAAACCAAATATCTTCGCAGATTTATCTGGGCTCATAGTGGCAGACAGTAAAGGCGTGAAGGAGACCGCCAGTGAAAAAGTTTTTACAGAGCGCTACCGTTCAGCAGTCATTACTTGTGGGGCTTACGAAAAACTACTTTATGGGTCTGATTGGCCGCTCGCCCCGATGAAAGCTTATATTGCTTTTATTGAAAAACTAATTCCAGAAAAGCATAAGCACAAGGTCTTTTATAAAAACGCTTTAAATGTATTTCCTCGACTCAAAATTCAAAGTTGAAATACCTTTGTTTTATGTTATTATAGATTAAAATAGATTGTTAACACCCTTTGGGACTCTTTTTAAAACAATCGCAAGGCGATAGGTATGCTGGACTTTTTACAAAAACTTTTTGGATCGCGAAACGATAGGGAAGTAAAAAAATATCTTCCTTTTGTAGATATAATGAATGCTTTTGAACCAGAAATGCAAAAACTGTCAGATGAGGCACTCCGTGCTAAAACGCAGGAATTTAAGACACGCTTAGCAAACGGGACCACTCTGGATGAGCTATTGCCTGAGGCCTTTGCCGTTGTTAGAGAAGTTTCAGTCCGTGTTATGGGAATGAGACATTTTGATGTCCAAATGATTGGTGGAATGGTCCTACATCAGGGTCGTATATCTGAAATGCGTACTGGTGAAGGTAAAACCCTGGTGGCCACTTTGCCAGTATATCTTAACGCTCTCAGTGGTAATGGCGTGCATGTCATTACTGTAAATGATTATCTTGCAGAAAGAGACTCACTCGGCAAAGGAAATTTTAAAGGTATGGGAACTATTTATAGTTTTCTCGGGTTGACAGTCGGGTGTGTAAAAAATGGCACTTCCACAGAAGAGAGACAAAAAGCTTATGCGTGTGATATTACTTATGGCACTAACAATGAATTTGGCTTTGACTATTTGCGCGATAATATGGCTGTGTACCCACAAGAAAGAGTTCAAAGACAGTTAAATTTTGCTATAGTAGACGAAGTCGACTCCATTCTTATCGACGAGGCCAGAACCCCGCTTATTATTTCCGGACCCTCTGAAGAATCTACAGATAAATATTTTGAAATAGATCGTATAATTCCAAAATTTTTCCCGACAGTGGACTATTTGATAGATGAAAAAGCACATACCGCCATTCTTACGGAAGCGGGAATTGCCAAAGCTGAAAAACTTTTAAATAAAGAAAATCTTTATGACCCTGAAAATATTGAAGTCATACACCATGTAAATCAAGCGCTAAAAGCACATACACTTTTTAAACGCGATAAGGATTATATTGTAAAAGAAAATAAAGTCATAATCGTGGATGAGTTTACCGGGCGTTTAATGCCTGGCAGAAGGTGGTCGGACGGACTACATCAGGCAGTAGAAGCAAAAGAACATGTAAAAATAGAACGCGAAAATCAGACGCTGGCAACCATTACCCTGCAAAATTATTTTAGAATGTATAAAAAGTTGTCAGGTATGACAGGCACAGCGCTTACCGAAGCAGATGAGTTTTGGCATATATATAAACTGGATATTATTTCAGTCCCCACGCATAACCCTATGGTCAGAATAGATAACGCTGATGCCATATACAAAACCGAAAAAGGAAAGTTTATGGCTATCGCCGTTGAAATAGCAGAAGCAAATAAAAATGGGCAACCAGTACTGGTCGGTACTGGCTCTATAGAAAAAAATGAGAAACTCAGCGACTTACTTAAACGCAAAGGCATAAAACACGAACTGCTTAATGCTAAAAACCACGAAAGAGAAGCGGAAATAGTAGCTTTAGCTGGACAACAAGGGTCAGTGACTGTGGCTACTAATATGGCCGGCCGTGGTACCGATATAGTTTTGGGCGAGGGTGTTAAAGCCCTTGGCGGACTTTATGTGATAGGCACGGAAAGGCACGAGAGTAGGCGTATAGATAATCAGTTGCGCGGGCGTTCTGGAAGACAGGGCGATCCCGGCATGTCGCGGTTTTTTGTTTCTTTGGAAGATGATCTTATGCGTATTTTTGGTTCAGAAAAAATAAAAGGACTTATGGATAAAATAGGTTTAGAAGAAGATGAACGCATAGAACATCCGTGGATATCTTCCTCCATAGAGCGCGCTCAAAAGACAGTGGAAGGGCACAATTTTTCAATAAGAAAACAGCTTTTAGAATATGACGATGTTATGAATAAACAAAGAGAAATAATTTACAGTGAACGCAAAAAAGTCCTCGAAGGACAGGATTTAAAAACAAAGATAAGGGAAATGTTCGATGAAGTTTTAAAAAACATTCTTGATTTTGTATGTCCGGAAAAAACATATCCTGAGGAATGGGACTACGAGGAATTGACTAAACTGGTCAGCCAAAGCTTTGACTTTAAATATGTAATGGATAAAGAAAAAGTAGATACTACAAAAATGACAAAAGAAATTTTATTTGATGATATTTTCGAAAAAGTCCTTTTAAAATATGAAGAAAAAGAAAAAGAAGTGGGCTCAGAAACTATGCGCGAAGTGGAAAGAAATGTGCTCTTACAGGTAGTAGATACAAAATGGAGAGAACATTTATACGAAATGGACCATTTAAAAGAAGGTATTGGGCTGAGGGCCTATGCCGGCAAAGATCCGCTTATAGAATATAAGAAGGAAGGTTTTCATCTTTTTGAAAGTATGATAGGAAGAACTCATGATGAAGTTGCAGAGTTTTTATTTAAAATACAGATAGTGGATAATTCCAAGCTCTCGCGCAAACATTTTTCAGCTGAAACTACAGAACTTAAGCCGACGGTTTCTATGTCTGCGGCAATCGCCCCACGAGCACCGATGGCAGAAAAAGAAATGTATGCAAACTCGCCTGATGGTCCGCCCAAAATAGAAACTATACGCAGGGAAGAACCAAAAGTCGGAAGAAATGATGCTTGCCCATGCGGAAGTGGGAAAAAGTATAAAAAGTGTCACGGGAAGGA
>SESG01000779.1_pt1 | contig 12827 bp, 14 predicted proteins | sample 3171421 | NCBI WGS metagenome assembly SESG01 (sample SAMN10866946, study PRJNA518727) | freshwater metagenome | biome: subpolar coniferous forest; feature: holomictic lake; material: water; isolation source: holomictic Lake 227, 6 m and 8 m depth | place: Canada: near Kenora, Ontario | collected... | reverse complement strand
GTTTTGTTCTCACCATGTTCTCAGACCAACTGATTATAAATCAGTGTTTCTGATGCCTTCGAATGAACCATGGCAGCTCGGCGTGGTCAAGGAGAACCATCAAGCGGCCCTGGATCGGCAGTGTGTGTTGGGGGCAGCAAAACTTAGGATATAAATCGATAATTACTCACTATCCGCAATGGAGCTTTGGGAGTGGGGGGGGCTCAACGGGAGCGGCGCAAGCCTCTCATAAGGCCTAATAAAAGTTGGGAAACTTTATCTTTAGATATTCAACAGTAGATCGCCACTTAGGCGTAGTAGGCTTGCACACGGTATTTTGATTACCAAATAGCCCGATACCTTTCACCCCGCGATCAATAGGTAGGGTATCCAGCCATTGCACAGGAACAAAATATTCGCGTGTATCAGGGTTATCCCCACAATCAATGTGATAATCTCCGCCTTTAGCTGCTTTAAGCACAGAAACCTCTCCCTCCTGCGTTACCACGCAAAAAGTATCGCTGTGCTGAACCGGCCCAGTCACCCGCCCCACTCCGACAAATCCATATCCAGGCGCCTTTACCCAAACCCGATCACCGGGACTGAGGAGCCCTAAAGTCTTACTATACCATGAGCCGCCACCAGCACAAATAAAGCCAAACTTGGTAGCATCGGACCAAGAACGAGACTTACCATGCCCAAATGAGACATAGAACTCCCCATTCCATGGTTCACTGTTTGTACTTGTAGGTATTGACGCACTAACTTGTGTGTGAACTGGGTCAAGCAACCATGAACGACTGATAAACTTTTCGTCGCCATGACTGAATACCTGAAAAAAGAGCACATTGATAGGAATGTCCCTACCGCTCAAGTACCCAACTATTCTTTCCGTGCTATCATCAAGAGAAGCAGCAACAATAATAATCTGATGACTTTGGTTAAGAGAGTCCTCATCAAGAAGCGATCCAAATCGCGCCTTAAAGTCATCAGCAAGACTACATCCAGGTTTAAAACGGCCATAGATTGCAGCAATCGCTTCTGGCTGCAGTTTCTCGATCCAACTTGCATAATCGAGGGCTTGAGCAACGACTTCGCGTGGTGTTTTGTTGCGTTTGAGTTCAATCAGGACTAATGATCCATCAGGTGCAATAGCCAAAAGGTCAATAATACCTCCACTGGAAGTCCTCTCCTGGCGACCGATAAGCAGCCATTCTTCGGAAAGAATTCGCGGTGCGGCGACAATCATCTCCTCAAGCATCGCCTCGCTTGCGAGGGCAGATTCGGCGAGAAGCTGTGGTTGAGCTGATACTTTCCAGATGGCATGGCGTATAGGCATTGTTGTTGCTGTCTTCCTCAAGTTCTACAATGGACAGATACTATACCTCATCAACTCTCAAAGCCAGGGCTTAGCAAATATTAATCTTCTGCCATCGCTTGTCACTTTCAGTCCGACAACAAGAAAAAAGCCATAATCCTGGACGAACATCAATATCGATCGTAAGTTAGTTATTACTTTCATTGAGAACGAAAGCCCAATACTTCTTTATGGCATCACTCTTGCTTTCCAGAACGCTTGCGTGTTGGCGCAATTCTCGTATGAACGCAGACCTCTTTAATTCTTGTATAATTGGAAACTTGCATTGCTGATATTTGAGATACTTTTCAATTCCACCGGGCCTATATTTATCTGATTTCTTTAGAGAGTCACATTTTGAGAGAACTATTTCTTCAATTGATGGGACTGGCTCATTTAGGTCATAGCTTTCTGCGTCCTGTTGGGTAACTTGATATGAATCTTGCGAGCTATACTGAATAGTCTTATCAATAAAAAACTGATTGACCTCCATATCTTTGAGATAAGAAACCACTAAATTCATAGCGTCTTTTTGAAGACGCTCTCTTTCAAGGTCATTATAATTTCTCGATGAATCTCTCGAAATAAACGGCCGGTGCAATAATGCTACATTACCTATTCTCCAAATTCCTCCGGCAAACACCAAAAAGCATGAGCTTGCACACGCCTGATTTCTGTTGTCACGCAAACGGTAACCAGATGGTATATCAGTTTCAGATATTCCATCATGGATTTTTGGTATGATTGTAATTAGTCTAAGCCTACGAATCATTTTCCCAAGCTTAATTGCCTCATCAACATCCCCACCTTTTGAATATAATTGAACTGAGGCGACAGTCTCGCCGTCGAGAACCTTGTCTGAAAATGTCTGAAAAAAATGTTTTTCATCACCAGCCGTAATTTCTCCCTCTAGTATAATTGTATATGTGTCAGCACCATCATTTTTTACTGGTTCTATTGTAGCAGCAAAAGAAAATGTTGATAGAGCCATTGTTAATGCGACGGCGGCAATGCGTATCATAATAGTTTCCTTTTTTTGCTGGTACAAATATCTGAAACTCAACTCACCTTCATAAAACCTCACATATCATACAAAATATGAGGTTCTGAGCCAAGCCCCCGAAAACGCAGGGGTTCAACCTTCTTTTGACCTTCCTCCAACCTGGAAACATAATCTTTGGCATAGACACACAGCATTATATGAGGTTTAAGATGTCGCAAGCTAGGGTTCTCACCGACCACGAACAGAAGCGTATCCTCGCGGTCGTCAGCCAAACAAAGCACGCCGCCCGCAATCGGATGGCCTTCATCCTATCGTACCAAGCCGGAATGAGGGTGGGTGAAATCGCCGCACTCACAATTAGCGATGTGTTCGAGGCCGACGGCAAGACTGTCCGATCCCAAATCCGCCTGTCGTCCGACATCACCAAGGGTGGACATGCTCGGGTGGTGTTCGTCAGTGACCGGCTACGCAAAGAACTGGAACGCTATCGGGCCACCCTGTGCGACACTGTGAAGCAGGAACGGCCCCTCCTCCAGACACAGAAGCGGACGGCGTTCTCGCCAAACACCCTGTGCCAGTTGATGGGCGATCTCTATGACGCCGCCGGCCTTGACGGAGCTACGAGCCATTCAGGCCGGAGGTGGTTCATCACGAAACTCGCACACAGCGGCATCTCGGCGAAGGTTATCATGCAGTTGGCCGGTCACAAGCATCTCACCACGACGCAGCGGTATATCGAAGTCAATGATGATCTTATGCGGGCTGCCGTTGAGGTAATTTAAACCTGTTGACCATTGTCTCCATAATACTACAATTGACAGAGAAACCTTATCTGGGAAGGTGGCCGCAATGTATTTATATCGTCATAAGCAGCTTCTCATGAATGTTAGGGATAAGGCTGGCGCATTGATGCTATCCTTCCCCACCGTTATCGTTATGAGGCTTGGAGGTTGCGACATTGCTTCATCGGCGGATAATAGCACACTCCTTATAATTGGGTCGGCTATCGTGTCAGTAGTAGCATATATGGTTCATAAGAAGGTTTCTGAGAAGCTCAAACAGTTCATTGAAGCAGTAAAGTCCGATCCAGAACTCATCGCAAAATATAATAAAGACTACGAATTTGGCTCCCATGAAGATATGGTGCGCGGCTTACATTCTGAAATGACCAGTGCTTATATGCTTGCAGTCGATCAAGCCAAACGAGGCAACGGATATGTAGCCGGATATTGTTATAGCCGAGCTAAGGTTGCCGAGGCGAAATTACGACGGCTTGGATAATAGGCTTTGATTGTGCATTAGTGAACAGTTAAAGGTATTCCTAATCTTTAGGTATGGAGCAAAATTTTGAGCCATTATAATCTTTCCAACGACTTTTCTTGGGAACAATAAACCAAATATGAGTATCTGTGCGGTCACAACTTTTTTTGATTAATAACTCCCCCCATCCAATATCCCAAATATAAAATATAAAGCTTCGACAGCCAAATTTAGTCAAATCCCCGCCAAAAAAATATGCGCCAAGAAAGCTTGTTTCATGTTCTCCATGGCAGCGTGATAGCTTAACTATGTTATTATCTTCATCAAACCAAAGGCTCACACACCCACGATTTTCTGCGTACGCACTCATCCAACGACGAAGATCGTATTCAGTCCACCCTGCGATACCATAACGATCCTCATTATGAACAAAAAGATAGTCCATGAGTTCTTTATCTGTATCAAAAACAAGCATTTTACACCACCGTTATGCCATGAGGAAATCTTCTATTATTTGGTTCCCAACCTTTCCACCGGCCATTCTTTGGAACAAGATAGTGTTTTGGAGCATCTTTGTTAATATTATCAATGCGACTAATCAACAGTTCACCCCAACCAATATCCCTTATCTGAAACAATACACTACGAAACCCAGCGGCGATCATGTCCAAATTTTGATCATGCTTTGATGATGTTTTGTAAGTAAGTTTCTTTACAACATTATCATTATCAACCCAAAACTCCGCATAACCTAAAAAATTAGCGGCTTTTAGAAAACCAACCAAATCATAAGGTTGATAACGCTCAAATATTTCGACGCCACAACGCTCTTCGTTAAACACAAAGACGTATATCGTTGTCGGTTATGAAAGCAATCATTGCTCACTCACCCCATTTACGTTTTTTCGGCAACAACCCAATTTTATCATACAATGGTTCATCCAAAGGTGCCATTCGTTCTTCAATTGGTTTGGTTGCTCTTTCCAGCCTTTCCTTCAATTCCTTGTTTTCGGCAACTAACTCTCGATTTTTGGTACGCATTTTATCAGCATCACGTTGAAATTCACTGCATTGTTTATATAGTTCATTATTCCGTTCGTGCATTCTTGCATTCAATTCCATTGCCCTATCAATAAGGTCACTATGAGTTTGAGTTTGCCCATTGATTACCCGAAAGAGTTCATCTACATTAATACGACTACCAAAATATTTTTGAACAGCCGTTCGAGTTTCTGGACTTTCAAGTTTCGGATCTCGGTGTAAGCTTTCAACAGCAACTTGAAAAAGTGCTTTGGCTTTCATTGCTCTCCCCACTTTTTTTTATTTGACACGAAGGCCGGTGTTTCAGCAAATTTGTTTTCTGTTTCGGTTTTTTCTTGAGTTGATTTATCAGCGAGCAGGTTTTTTAGTTGCTTGATATGACTATTCGCGTGTTGTAAAGAAAGAGTAAGATTGTTTCTTTCATCACGAAGCCAGCCTAAACTATTAAATAAGCTCTCAAATTTATTTCTCATATAAACAATATCAGCATGATGCTTATCACTCAATACATCACATAGTACGCTATGTGCATCGGAATTAAAAAATGCTTTAACCGCCTCAACGGTCTCTTCATTTTCAACTTCTCTATCTTTATATATAGCTTTCCATAAATTTGTTGTAATTTCGAGAGCGTTAGCATTCCTTTTCATACGGTATGGCGTATAACCCTCATCAATTAGAACGGCGTCTTCATTATACGCATTATGATGAAAATTATACCGCTCCCATGGCCTTGGGCCTTTCCAATTTACATAATAAAATCCATCTTTTTCGTGCCTTGAATATTCTGCTTCTTTTGCATCAATTTCGTCTTTCTCAATTTCTAGAATTTTAATATAATCATCGTGTGAGATTTCTTCATAATGATCCCAGTTTAATTTATCATAATTAAGAAGCCCGTTGTCTTCTGTAAAAGTCATCTTCGCGTGCTTTCTCAAATATTTCTCTGCATCATAATGGTCCCTTGCTTCACAGTAATGAACGGTCTCCCCTGTTATAATGAATTTGAATATCGGCATAGCCATAACCTCATGAGACATTGGGGCCATTGCCATAACCAATGGCCCCAACACTATTGCATACACCGAATTATCAAGCGTAAGGTTGGTCACTAGAACCGTCAATTACAACGTGAAGATACTTGCGTTGGCATATGAAGGGCACGCCAAGGAATGTAGCAGTTGGCCGCGTCAAGATATTATCTTTCCAATTACCTTCAATGGCATATTGCTCCTTCAACTTGTTATAGTGCTTCTCATTCAGTAGGATGCGCCATTCACCACCTATCTTGAAGAGATGCCTTAAAGCCGCAGTTGGAACCACCCAAACGGCCCTAACTTCCTTCATATCAGTCTGACCGAACTTAATGCTTTTCTCTATAAACCGTTGGGCACCATTGAAGGTATCTTTCTTATCTCCTGGCCACCAAAAAGAAAACACACCATTCTCTACGATGATGTGAGTGTATTTGGTGATGCGCTCGTATGCCTTCTTATCATCATCCAAAAGCTTCTTGAGTTCCGCAAAGTATTTGTCTAACGCATGGGCACCGCTTCCAAACTGCAGGCGATGTCCAAGCTTAGCCGCAAGTCGTTGATCTGGTTTAGAATGGATATAATGATGTGGCATATAGTCTTGGGTATGGTCCATGTGCCTGAAAAGGGCGTCCATAAACCAGAATTGACCACCAGATGTTCCAGAATATCTGATTTCGGGTTGGATCGTCTCATCCCAATCCACGAGAGCCTTGATGTCAGTTGTGTAATAAGCGCATTGGAAGATACCTCGTTCCTCAATATAATCTTCTGCTTCCATTTTTTCGGCAGTAAGATACGCACTATACTCTGGGAAATCAGGGATTTCACAGTCACTTGAGTTTGGTATAACAACCAATGGGCTTATATCTGGATTTTCACCTTTCTTGTAGCGGCGATGAGGTGTCACATCATCTTGATAGCAACCATACAATGGGACAACATAAAAACTACCTGGGCCGTATGTTATATCTCCATTATCCCATTTATATTCACGATTTTGTTCCTGGGCGATCATGATTGCATTTGGCTTACTGATCTCGATAATCTTTTTTACGGCATTCATAAACTGGGTGAGTTCACTTTGGGTTCCGTCATACGATGTTTCATCGGCCTTACCATAGTTCTCACGAACGATCTTCACAATCGTGCTTGGCTTGCTCGTTGTGACATTGTAAAGCCTCAACTTGCCATCTTCAATTCTGAAGAGTGCCATACCTTCTTTCTGTTTTGCCTTATCCCAAAAGTCAGGAATGTCAATAGAGACTGATGCATTAGTCTTACCAAAGCACCATGTCGGAATTTCATTACCAACTTTATCAGGCTTAACCTCGCCCTTATTGATCTTACGGTTATACGCAATTTCCTTTAGGCATGATGTGTATCCTGTTCCAGTGCAACGCTTGCCGTCGTTGTCATTCCATTCAAAGACGGTAGTGCCAAGCCATTCGGAGAACAAATCAGGGTTCTTATCAAGTTTTTTGGCATAAGAAAGAATGCTTGTGTATTTCGATTTAAGGGGCGGATCGACATCGAAATACATTACATTGACAACGCCAATAAATGGATTCTCCATTATCGGCTTACTGTATTTAATCTGAACCCGATTGGCTGTCTTTAATTCCTGAAAGAATGCTTCTTTATGGTAAACATCAAGCTTGTCGATAGAAAGGCCAAGTTTGTAAGCGACACCCAAACCATTAAATAGGTTTTGGTTGCCCGTGGTCATGTCTTTGGCGAATTGGACTGATGCCACAACATCAGGATCGAGCAATGCATCTTGGAATTCTTTAACAATAGGAGCGACATCCTTCTTGCATTTATCAATGAAGACTGAGCCCATTGCTTTGAGAGACTTTTGTTTAACCCTTACTTCATCACCAGCTATCCGAACTTCAATGCCCTCATCTTTCATCTCTTTTACGTATGCGTCGAAAGAACCCCATTGCTTATTGATTTCCTCAATCGTAAATTCACCCTTATCGCCCCAATCAGCTTCAGCCTCCTTGACCCCCTTCACTTTGACCTTTTTCTCATCGACAGGGACTTCTGGTTCTGGTTCTGGCTCTTGTATTAATTCAATCTTGCCAACAACATCGCCTACGTTATTGACATTATCTTCATTATCGAGGCTGCTCTCATCCACTAGGCGGAGCGATGGCTCGTCGGCGGTATCAGTTTTCGGATTGGCGTTCGACATCGTTAGCCCCCTGCTTGGATGGAATTTTCCGCTTCGAAATCTTTAAGTAGACCATGATCCGATGTCAACGGCAAAGCTAGGTGGTGATTTTTTCTCCACCCACGAAAATCAACGGCTTAGGCCAAAAAAAGTTGGAAACTGCCAACAAAATGTTGTGAGTTGTGAAGAGGTGAGTTGCAAGTTGCCAACGATTGGCACACTGCGGACGATGCTCCTGCAACAAGCTGTCCTTCAATCACACATTCCATCATGACTTTAGCATAAAATTCTCTCTTATGAAAATGGAGTCATGTTTTGAATAAAATAAATAATGACCTTTCGAGTTGGCATCAATACAATGAATAAATATATTAATAAAGTCGGTGGCCGGCTTGTCATGCACTGAAGCACTTCAGATAGAGTTGGGTGTCTCTCAAAAAATACCCAAGTTGCATGACAGACCCTGCGGAGGCCACTAACCGCAGGGTCATTTATATTGTTATATGAATAAATAGTTTTAGTTTGTTAGTGGCTTGTCTGGTTAATTAACGCATGTGGTTCAGAGTAGAGCCCGCCTGTATGAGGTCAAAATAGCCTGGCCGTTTGGAAAGTATCATTGTGGTCGATGTATTGCGAGCCTTTTGGGGTGCTGTAGTGGCCTTACATCTTGCAACTGCTTTGTGTGCGCCAGAAAAAAAAAGAAAGACAGCCATGCTTAACCGAGCATGAAAGAAAAAGGATCGTGGAAACCACCTGTATCTGTGGACCGCGAATTCAGGTTTCATTGTTATCAGGTGAAATCTGACTGCTTGTTCAGTATTTGTGAACATAACCGTATCGTTAAGTTGCAAACCGCTTGACCGATATCTTATTTTCTGAAACCCGAGTTTATTTCATTGACGCTATGTCGTCTAACGAATTATTCCGGTGACACCGAACGGAAATAATATAATATTTGTCTAAGTTGTTTTCAATGTATCGGATGACCGATCGTTGTTGGAAAATGGATATCGCCAATGTTAAAGATCGATGATAAAGTATGACGGCTCATGATGTCGTATGTCATTCCCCTAACCTTAGATGTGGTGTCTTTGGTTGGGGGGATAAAGCCATTCTGGTCTATGAATGATATTCAGTTATCAACCAAGAAATTAAACGAAGTTGTAAATTTCAACAGCCGTATGCAGCGCGATGAGCGCAAGCAAAGGCTGGTGATGACACGAAGCCCCTTGGCTTCGGGTCTTAAAGGTTTTCAGATATTTCGAATAAATAAATCTGGTGCTTGTTCAAAAGCCCGTCATTCAGGAGTAGATAATTATGAAATATTGGGAAATCTTTCACAATGATAAAGCAGGTGTTGCAGAGGACTTTGAGGCGATGTCTGATGCCGCAGATAGGAATATGAAAACGGCAAAATGCCAAAAGAAACAAGCTCAAATCTTGAAAACCAAATGCTCCCTTACCAATCAACAAAAACAGTTGAGCGATATTAACAGAGGCGGTGTTTGAGATGACAAAATTATCTGAAGTCTTATTTGAGATTATTAATGAGATGAAGCGACATAATTATAACATCTCAGACAATAAGTTTTCTGAATTAATGTTAGCAAAATCAAAGAGATATGTTTCGTGGCTTCGTGCTTCTAAGCATTCACCTGGAATTGATGCGCTCGTCAATCTATATGTCCGCCTTGATAGTATGGGTGAGGAGTTTAAACAGACCGGCGATATGGCTTCGGCCAATGAGATTGACGGAATGACCGACCGTGTTTGGGATGCAATCCGACAAGCATCCATGACCAGTGCACCAAACAGCCGCCGCAATCACCGCCATGATGGTGATGACCGTCAGGGCGAAGTTGCCCTGTGAGGTGTCGCCCCATTACCGGAAACAAAGCGTGCTACCGGCATAGCGCCCTACTCGTTGTCCGCATCACCCTGACATCCCAGGACGCTTGCCGACAAGCCCTTCGCGGGATCGTAGGCATCGTCTTGCGTAAACAAAGCCGAACCGATGCGCCGGTTTTAAGAGGCGCATTGGTGAAGGGCGTCACGATAAAAACGATGCTAAAGGTTTGAAGAAGATACTTTGAATTTGGTAATGATAAATTTTGATATTCATTTTTGGTTTACATATATTATGGATATTGTTTGGTGATGATTGCAGTCGGCACCGCAATATATGAGAGATGTGTATTATAAATTATCAGTTTCAGGTTGGAATGGGCAACCAATCTGCGTATTCAAAAGCCCACACATATCTCTAAATTCGTTTAAACACGATCCCGAACCATACTGCAAATTTAGGTTCGGGATCATTTTTGGAGATACAATCATGAATATCAACGAACTAATTAGTAAATACAATCTTTACAAAATCACTGGTTTCAAAGCTGCTGGTTTTGAACAATTTATTCATAATGATCCCTTTGCTAGGTACAATATGACGAGAAGAGGAATAAGAGTTTGGAACAAGTTTGATGCTGACGCACATTTTCTTATTGAAGAGCGCTTCCGTCAAAATAGAATTGATTATATTGTTATATACAAAATCAATGATACAAATTTCGGCATTGTCACCAACAAGAAGCTTCCAATTGATAAGGGGTTGACAAAACGATACTTCTCGTCCAATGATATGTTAAGTTGTGAAGATGCTCCCGCTGTTCTAAGATTAAAGAAAAATGGAAAAATTCTAAAGGCTGAATGGTGGAGAGACGCCACTGACATAACAACTGATGTTGAGCAATGGATTACGGACAATGAGCACCCTGCTTTAACAAAGTGGGGTGAGCGTCACATAACTCAACTCAAAGAAGACTTCTTTAGCCCAACTACCTATTGTAATAATTCCAATATTTCGAATTGAGAGTGACTTATAGCCGATATCATTGAATGGTATCGGCTATTTTCATTAATGAAATGATTGATCACTCCGTTCAGAATTAATCGATCTTAGGTTGACCGCCATCCACCAATCAATAGGCTCTCCACACCACGAACATATGGAGAACGCTATGCCCAACATTCTTGAAACGCTCACTTTTTCGGACGCAAGCAAGCGGACTGAGGTGACAGATATTAAGAGCAATCTCCGCCGCAAGATGGTTGCGGCGTTGGACCATCAGGCCAATCTGGCTGCCGCCGAACTGAAGGGCGAAACCTACACCGTCGAGATCGAAAAGTGGGTCGAGACCGACAAGGAAACCGGAGCGAAGGCCCGAGTGAGGGTCCAAAAGATCATCCGGCCTATGTGGTATAGGAACGGCGCCGATGCCATCCTCCTGGAACTCCGTTTCGCCAACAAGCCGGTGACGATCAACGGCAAGCCCTCCATCGTCGTCGGCACCATCGAGAAGCTGGTTCCGACCATCCAGACCATTCGAAAGGCTGTTCTGGCTGGCGAGTTAGATACCGCGCTCAAGGCTGCGGCGGATAGTCGCAAGCGAGCGTTTAAGAAGGCCGCGCCGACCAAACCCACAAAGTGATCCAGTTCAACGATAGCCGGCGGCACATTTCGCCGGCCATCGTATGGCCAATTATTTTTTCCCTGGCTTTGTGAGTTCCTCCGCCGCCATCTCGGGCTTCAAGTGTCCGTAATGTCTTTCGATCATCTGGACGCTAGTTCCCATGTTTTCGGCCAATGTATAAACTGAAACGCCAGCAATTAGGCGTTCTGTAGCATAATAATGTCTCAAGCAATACGCGTCTCGGCGCTTTCCTGTTTCCGGATCAATGTGCAGTCCGGCCTCTTTTAGTAGAGCGGTAAATCCCCTGGATAAACTCTTTATTGGCTTTCCGTCGTAATCGCAAAATACCATTCGATCATTTAGTGAAGTGTAAGCGTTGAAGTCGGGCTCTTGCTTTTTCCTAAGTTGAGTTGTGTATGAAAGAAAACCTATTAGGTATGGGGCATAGCCGTCGAGTGATATAAGCCACCTCGACTTCCCCTTTCCACTTACATAAACTTTTCCATATGCTTCGTTTATATTATCTTTGGAAGTGACATCAAGGTCTTTCCAGCGCAGCTTCATGCACTCGAATGTCCGCATTCCAGTTGTGACCATTAGACATACAAAATATAACATCATTCTGCGTTGGTGTAATAGGCGATCATCAGTGGTTTCGCTAATTCTATTCACACATGTCGCGATCAACTTATTAACTTCAGCCTTATTAAGCCCTGGGCGGCGGTGAGCATCACGGCCTTTCTTTGCGTGAGGCACTTTGATCGTGATGAGCGGTATCTGGCTTTGGTTAATCCAGTCGTTCATTGCAGCATATTTGAACACAGACCGAAGCAAGACATTCTCGCTGTTCTGTGTGCTGAGTGCTGGAAGTTTGGCCGGTCGAGTTTTAGAAACAACGGTCTTGCCACCGCGCTCATATGTATAGGTTTCAAGTTTACTGCCTGGCCCAGTGGTCCAATATCGCCGCCTCCACTCCCGAAACTCGTTAACATGGCTTGTTGTTATGCCATCAATGTATTTTCCTTTGAAGAACTCCAACGGGTATTTGCTCATAAGCCTTTGGTCAGTAAGTTTCTTCTGTTTGGCAATGTCGTTCTCGACCTCCAGTGCGAGGTTCTCAAAGTAGGCTTCCATCACCTCCTCGAACCGCTTGCGACGGAGTGGAAGCCCGCGCTCGAACCGAGACTTCATCTCCTCGTATAGCTTGGTCGCAAGTCTTTCGGCATCTTTCTCATTAGTGGTACCGAGTGTTTGACGAATATAGGGCTGTTTGGGAAATGCGATACGACAATGCCATGTCGTATTCCGGACATCCGTCCGCTGATAAATCACGACACGACCGTCGCAGATTTTCTTCTCTTTATCTGTATGGGTGCCCATTTTGAGAACCCCGCGTGTAGGATATGTGTAAGATCGAGTAAATTTCGCCTGTGTTGGAAATGTGTAAATAACGCAAAAATGCAATGAAATCAAGGGGGTTGTGATTTTCGGGGGGTGGGACGCA
>SESG01032080.1_pt1 | contig 12829 bp, 12 predicted proteins | sample 3171421 | NCBI WGS metagenome assembly SESG01 (sample SAMN10866946, study PRJNA518727) | freshwater metagenome | biome: subpolar coniferous forest; feature: holomictic lake; material: water; isolation source: holomictic Lake 227, 6 m and 8 m depth | place: Canada: near Kenora, Ontario | collected... | reverse complement strand
TTTGGTAAATTGCTCTAGGCATCTGTTGTAATACTCCTCCGCTTTGGTCAGGTTTTTCTGGTTGACGTAGGTCGAGGCCACGGTGAAGAGGATTGTCTCCAATGCCTCCCCCGTGGGACCTGCGCCAAGAATCACCTCAAATTTCTTTGCGGCCTCATCAAAATTTCCGGATTCGAAAGCGGCGGCACCGGCTTTGAATGTTTCCTCAGGCCCCGATTCATTATTAGGTTCGGCAGCATCTGCAGTTGCGAGAGAGAGAGAGCAACGCGACAGCGCACATACCAACGAAGGTACGGTTCATCCCTGAATGTGGAAACTTTTCATATTGGGCAGGAATATGAGTCGGAAGACGCATTGAATAATTCATTTATGCTCATGAAAGCATGTCCCTGGGGGGCACTTATGTTCTTTAGGATCCTATTTTCAGAGTATATCGGTCAAGAACCTCTGAGTCAATCCCGATCACGCCGGCCCCCCCCCCGGTAATTTTTGCCGAGCTTTGCCCGGAAGTGATGTTTGAGCTGGATACCTACTGGGCCGCAAACTACGGCGAGAACGACGTGGTGGAAATGATGCGCCGGTTTGCCACCCGGCTCGCCACCTGCAAGGAACACTTTGGAGAAATGCTGCCTGTGGAGGTCGCTACGCACAACAGCGGCAGCCTGCTGTTTGAAAGCGGCGCGGTGGTGAGCATCGCCGTCAGCTTCGACGTGCAACGACATACGCACCCCCCATTGAAATCTACGGCACACAAGGCAGCATCAGCGTGCCGGATCCCAACACCTTCGGGGGGCCCATCTCCGTTTTCCGGCCCGGCAATGAAGGCTGGAAAGAGATGCCCTTTGCCTATGACTACCACGAAAATTCGCGAAACATCGACATCGTCAACCGGTGCGCTCATCCCCAGGCATTCCCCTTGGGGGTGACGCCGGGAATATTGGAGGCGTGATTGCGGTGGGCCGACGGCAGCTTTTGGGAGAGTTGCGCTCCATTGTTTTTGGCAGTTTTACACTTCCTTAACAATTTTCCGCTTCCGGCCACATCATCCCTTAACAAACCCCCTGTCTCATTCAATACAGGAACAAACCATTCCTGAGTTGAACTAAACTAATCCATCCTATGAAAAGAACTCTACCCATGATCGCCTTGGTGTGCGCCGCCACAGCGCTTACCGCTTTCGCTCAAAGCCCGTCGCCCACGCCTGCCTGCCCACCCGCCGGCCAGCATGAGGGCGGCAGACACTGGGGCGGCGGCCCAGGGGGCCCGGGAGGCCCCATGCGTGAAGCCTTGCAATCCCTGACCCCCGCCGAGCGGCAACAACTGAAGGCGGCCCGTGAGAAGGCCGAAGCCGACCCCGCCGTGGCTGCAGCCCAGGAAAACGCCAAATCGGCAATGAAAGCGGCGCATGAAGCCATGAGAGCGGCCATGCTCAAGGCCGACCCGACCATCGGGCCGATCCTCGACAAGCTCGATGCCGCCCGGAAGGACGCCAAACAGGCAGAGAAGCCCCGCCATCACGGCAAAGACAAAGGCGCGGCTCCGACGCCCGCAAACTAAGCGACAGAACATCAAAAACGATAGGGACGGCATCTGTGCCGTCCCTATTTTATGGGGCGGCTCCGTGAATCCCGACCCCATCAATAGGGTTGCCCTGCGGCGGCAAAAGTGCCACAACGGCGCATGCTCAAGGAGTTCAAAGAATTCGCTTTCAAAGGCAACGTCCTCGATCTGGCCGTCGGCATCATCATCGGCGCCGCGTTTACCAAAGTCATCAACTCGCTGGTGACGGACATCCTCATGCCGCCCATCGGGCTGCTCACGAAATCGTCGGACTTTGTGAAACAGTGGGGCATCCAACTGCCGGTTCCCGGCGGAGAGCACGCGGTGATCAAGATCGGCTCCTTTCTCGACAGCCTCGTGCAGTTCCTCATTGTCGCTTTCGCGATCTTCCTGCTCGTCCGGGCGGTCAACCGGCTGCGCAGTTCACAAGCCGCCGCCGCGCCTGCCGCACCGGCCACGCGCGAATGCCCCTTCTGCGCCTCGGCCATTTCCGTGAAAGCCACGCGCTGCCCCTGCTGCACCTCGCAGCTCTCAGCCTAGGCTGAAAATTGTTAAGCAAGTGTAAAAAGGGGCGCATTTCTGCCGCCGCCGGGGTAATCTCCCCCGGTATGCCCAAAGCGGAATCCCATCCCTCTGCGGAAAACGCGCCCATCCGCGTGCTCTTGATTGATGATGACCGCAAGCTCTGCCGTTTGATTGCCGACTATCTGGATGCGATGGGCTACGCGGTCAGCGCCGTGCATACCGGCCCCGAGGGCGTGCAGGCGGCGACCGAAGAGGCATGGCACGCCGTCATTCTGGATGTGATGTTGCCGGGGCTCGACGGCTTTGAGGTGCTCAAGCAAATCCGCCGCAAGAGCGACGTCCCCGTGCTCATGCTCACCGCGCGGGGCGACGAGGCGGACCGCATCGTGGGGCTGGAGATCGGCGCGGACGATTATCTTCCCAAAACCTTCTCCACGCGCGAACTGCTTGCGCGGCTGCGGGCCGTGACGCGCCGGGCCACGCGCGCGGTGCCCGCCGGGCCGGAACCCCGGCCAGAGCTTGTCGCCGGGCCGCTGCACGTTTTTCCCGAAGCCCGCAAGGCCTCCCTGGACGGTGCGCCGCTTACGCTCACCCCGGTGGAGTTCGATCTCCTGGCGTGCCTGGCGCGCGCCCCGGGCCGCATCCGCACCCGCGAGCAACTCCTGGAAGAAATCCGCGAGCGTGACTACGAGGTCTTCGACCGCTCCATCGACGTGCACATCTCCGCGCTGCGCAAAAAGCTCGGGGACGACCCGCGCGAGCCGCGCTTCATCCAGACCGTGCGCTCGGCCGGCTACCTGCTCATCCCACCGGAATGAACCTCCGTTTTCCCCTCTACGCCAAGATCCTGCTCTGGTTCTTTTTGAACCTGCTCCTGCTGGCTGCGGTGCTGTATGGATTCCTGCGCTTCCAGCTCCGCGCGGGACTCGATTCGCTGCTTGCAGGCCAGATCGCCAGCCGCATGGAGGTGGTCACCCGCGTGCTTGAAGACGAGCTGCGGGAAACGCCGCGCACAGGGTGGGACTCCGTGTTGGAGCGGCTGAACAACACCTATGAGGGCGTGCAGTTTTTTGTCGTCCGCCCCAACGGAAGCCTTGTCGCGGGAGCGCCGGTGGAAATCCCCGCGGAAATTCGCACCCGCTTCCCAGGCTTCCGCGGACAGCCTGCACTGCCCCCGACGGAGAATGAGGCTCGCCCCTGGCGGCAGCGTTTGCAATGGGCTGCGGAGTCCCGGACGCTGGAGCCCCGGCCCGAGCAGGGTCTGCGCCGTCCGCATCCGAAGTTCATGGTCCGCACGGAAAACCCCGTGCGCTACTGGGTGGGTGTCCGGCTTGCGGTCAGCAAACGGGGGCTCGCTCCCGCCGAGCCGGAGGTGCTCCTCGCCGTCTCCGACAGCCTGAGCGGCGGCGGCCTCTTTTTCGACGTCCGCCCGTGGGCCACGCTTGGGTTGGGGGTGCTGGGGCTCTCCCTCCTCTTCTGGCTGCCGCTGGTGCGCAACATCACGCGTTGTCTCTCCCAAATCACCCGGGCCACGGAGCAGGTTGCCGAGGGAAACTTCGCCATCCGCGTCGATGCCGCGCGCCGGGACGAACTCGGGCGGCTCGGCCAGGCGATCAATTCCATGGCGGAGCGCCTGGCCGGATTCGTGAGCGGCCAGAAGCGGTTTCTCGGCGACGCCGCCCACGAGCTCTGCTCGCCGCTGGCCCGCATCGAAGTGGCCCTGAGCATCCTGGAAGCCCGTGCCGATGCCGCTTTGCAGCCGCGCGTTGCCGACGTGCGCGAGGAAGCCCGGGAAATGACCAGCCTCGTCCACGAGCTCCTCGCGTTTTCCAAGGCAAGCCTGCACGGCAACGCGAAGGAACTGGAGCCTGTGGCGCTGGCGGAGCTCCTCCGCCGCGTGGTCGCCCGGGAAGCGCCGGGAGAGCATTGCGTGCACGTGGAGATCGCCGATGACCTGCATGCGCTGGCCTCACCGGGACTGTTGGCGCGGGCCGTGGCGAATTTGGTGCGCAACGCGCTCCGCTACGCGGGCGAGGCCGGCCCCATCACCGTGAGCGCCCAAGCGCAAGAGAGCCAGGTCCTCCTCGCCGTCAGCGACTGCGGGCCGGGCATTCCCGAGGAGGCGCTCCCACGGATATTCGACCCGTTCTTCCGGCTCGACTCCTCGCGCAGCCGGGAGACGGGCGGCTTCGGCCTCGGGCTGGCCATCGTCAAAACGTGCGCCCAGGCATGCGGCGGCAACGTCGTCGCGCGCAACCGCCAGCCTGCGGGATTGCAGGTGGAGATCACCCTGGCACGGTAGGGACGGTACTCCGTGCCGTCCTCACGCAAGCCTTGCCGAACGCCGCTCCCTTTTTCCAAGCCGTGCCCGTTTGGGCAGCACGGAGTGCTGCCCCTACCATACGGAGTGGCCGCCTTTACGGCGTGGCCGTGGCGGCGGGGCGCGCGAGCACCTTGCCGCTCAACACCCGGTTGACGGCGTTCAGGTAGGCGCGCGCGCTGGCTTCGATCACGTCGGTGCTGGCTCCCTTGCCGGTGACCAGGTGGCCGCCGCCGAAGTCGCACTTGATCGTCACCTCGCCCAGCGCGTCTTTGCCCTGCGTGACGGCCTGGACGTTGTATTCCACCAGGTGCCCCTTTTGGTTGAGCATCCGGTCGATGGTCTTCATCGCGGCATCCACAGCTCCGTTGCCGGGGCTGGAATCCTGCAAGGTTTCCTCGCCGCGCTTGAGGCGCACGGTGGCGGTGGGGATCGTCGAACTGCCGCTGGCGACGTGGATGTAGTCGAGCGTGTAGCCCTCCAGATTTGCCCCCATCGAGTCATCGACCAACACGGACAAATCATCATCATAGACGAACTTCTTTTTGTCGCCGATTTCTTTGAACCGGACGAAGACGTTCTCGATCTCCGCGTCGCTCAACTTGAAGCCCAAATGCTCCAGCCGCTTGACCATCGCGTGCCGCCCGCTGTGTTTGGTCAACGGCAGCTCGGTGTCGCCCCAGCCGACCTCGCGCGGGTCCATGATCTCGTAGGTCTCCCGCTTTTTCAGGATGCCGTCCTGGTGGATGCCTGAGCTGTGCGCAAAGGCGTTTTCGCCCACGATGGCCTTGGAACGCTGCACCATCAACCCGCTCATGCGGCTGATCAGGCGTGAGGACTTCACAATCTCGCGGGTATTCACGTCCGTATGGATATCGCCGTAAAAATCGCTGCGCGTCTTGATCGCCATGACGACCTCTTCCAGCGCCGCGTTGCCCGCGCGTTCGCCGATGCCGTTGACGGTTCCTTCCACCTGCCGCGCTCCGGCTTTGATGGCCGCCAGCGAGTTGGCCACGGCCAACCCCAAGTCGTTGTGGCAATGGACGCTGATGATGGCGTCGTCGATGTTGCGCACGTTGCCGCGCAAATAGGTGATCAGCGCCGCATACTGCTCCGGCACGGCAAACCCGACGGTGTCCGGGATGTTGACCGTGGTGGCCCCGGCCTCAATGGCCGCCTGCACCACCTGCGCCAAAAACTCCGGCTCCGTGCGCGAACCGTCCTCGGGCGAAAACTCCACGTCGCGGCACAACGCCTTGGCGCGTTTGACCCCTTCCACGGTCATGCGGATGATCTCCTCGCGGGCTTTGTTGAGCTTGAACTCGCGGTGGATGGCGGATGTGGCCAAAAAGACGTGGATGCGCCCGCGCTCGCCCGCCGCTTTCACGGCGGCCCCGGCGGCTTCAATGTCCTTGGCGACGCAACGCGCCAAGCCGCAGATGATCGGGCCCTGGATTTCCGTGGCGATCTTGCTCACGGCCTCGAAGTCGCCGTCGCTGATGACCGGGAACCCGGCCTCGATGACATCGACGTTGAGGCGCGCCAGTTGCCGGGCAACCTCCATTTTTTCCCGCAAATTCATGGATGCGCCGGGGCATTGTTCGCCGTCGCGCAACGTGGTGTCGAAAATGATGACTTTGTCTGACATAAAAAAACTTTCTCCTGGTGGTGGATGGTGAAAATGAGAAGCGGCGCGAACCGCCTCCACCGGGAGCAGCCGCAGCCGAATTACGACAAAAGGCTCCGCGAAGCAATCCGCTTCTTTAAAGCGGAAGCCCGAGGAGCAACGTAAGTCGGCTGGTCAGCAAAGGACGCATGTGTCAGTCACTCATAATCGAACCCAGGGAGGAATTCAACCTGAAAATGGCAAGAGCCGACCGCCACCTTCTGTTATTCGCGTTCGACCCGCTTGAAAATATAGATCCCATCCGCGTCGGGGTTGAACTTGCGGAGGGTCTCAAAGCTCCTCAGGGCCAGTTCCGGCCTGTAGAAATCCCGCCAATACACATTCAGCGCCGCTTCCAGCGCGTAGGAAGCGCCGTTGCAGTTCTGGAGGGTCTGCCCCATTTGAAGGACGATCGGGCCAAATACGATGATGTGGTCGGGCGGCGGGCCGCCCTTGAAATAAATCGGCGAGAGCTTGGCAAACTGGCCCGAGGGCGGGGGAGGGAGTTGCCAGGCATAAATCACCTTGGGGACGTGGAACATCAAGGGGTAGGTCATCGCCTGCGGCAACACCCATACGGACTCGCCCGCGCCGAGGTTCTCGTTGATCCATTGCGCCGCGGCGGTGTACGGCTCGGGCTGCGGATTTGTCAGTTCGCGCACGAAGCTTGCAATGGTGGAGGGGCCCTCCGGCCGGTGGTAGGTCTTGATGTGCAGCAAGTTTGTCTCGAACGCGAGCAGCGCCAGCGGGATCGCCAGCCAGGGCGCACGAGCCGTGGCGAGGAGGATCACCCGCGCTCCCATGGCAATGCACAGCGGAATGAGCGGGCAAAGATAGCGCACGTCCGCAAGCTGCGTGGTGTCGATATTGCGTTGCGGAGTCAAAACCGTGGTGACAACGACGTAGGTTCCGATCAGGGCGCATCCGCGCGCGAGCCACCGGTCCCGCTTCCAAACGGCCCACCCCAGAGCGGCGAGGAGCAGCAGCCCGACACCAAATTCACAGGCGTTCAGATCCCGAAAATTCCAGACGAAAATGCACAAGCGCTCGTACAGGCCGTCTTGTTGCTGTTTTAAATAGTCATTCCAGGGAGAGTTCAGGGGGTTCCAGATCGACGCCAGAAACCCGCAGCACAGGAGGTGTGGCACGGCCATCGCCGTCACTTGTCCGCGAGTGAGCTGCATCCTGTGCCGCTCCCACAGCGCGTAGTCGACCGCCAGACATGCGTAAACGACGACAAAAATAAAATACTGGGAGGCGAAAAGCAGGATGCTGCACACGGTGAAAAGCGCCAGATCCCGACGCCGCCCCTTCCAATGCGTGTAGGCATAGACCATCCCGAGGGAAAACAGAATCGCCAGGCTGTAGTACCGGCATTGGCGGCAGAAGAGGAAGAGCGAGGTGTTGCCGAGTATTCCGAGACAGAACACCATCCACGTGCGTGTATCCGCGTTCTCTTTCCATAACCACCACAGCATCCACCCCACCACCAGCAAACCGCAGAAAGCGAACGGCAGACGGGCGGCAAATGCGGTGTTGCCCATGAGCCCGAGGAACGGGGCGACCAGATAGGATTGGAGCGGCGCAAGCATCCGCTCGTGGAGATTCTTCAACACGGCGCCTTCGCGATACGCAACGATGTTGTGCCCGATCACCGCTGTGGTATCGCCCGTGAGCCATACCCCCTGCCCGTGCAAAGCCGTCCCCGCCTCATCGTCCCAGAGCGCGTAATGCCCCAGGGAACCAAAAAGCAAAAAAAACGAGGCGACCCATGTCACCGCCGCAATAAGCAACCTGCCCCTGCCTTGAGGGGAAGGCACGGGGGGAGTGGCGCGCTTCTGTTGTTTGGGATGCCGGGAAAGAGGCTTCATGCACCGGTCGATCTAATGCTTGAGGCCGCGCCGGTCAAGAGCGGGGTTCCCGGCGTTTTCCCTCGTGCTTAGAGATCAGGGCAAATGCATCAAAAATCTATCAGGAACTCAGGAAATCAGGAAAAAGGAGAGATCAAAATCGCTTTGCTCCTGGATTCCTTGAGTTCCAGATTTTCTTTGCTGTAATTTCTGGAAATGCGCGCCCTGTTACGGAATCCGCGTCCGCAGTACGGACGTCCCCGGGGCGGCGGGCGTGAGCAGGCGGTCTTCCAGCGTCGCCGGAACCAGGAAGAACTGGCCGGGGCCATAGGTTTCTCCCGCGCAGACGACTTTGCCGCTCAGGCAGGTGAGGATGGCAAAATCCCCCGCAGGCGCGGCTTCTCGCGGGGCGTCCAGCGTCCAGCGGTCGATGGCAAAGTATGCGCACTGCACGAGCGGGTCGCTCTCCGGCTTCTGGAGCTGCGGTTCGTAGTCGGCGAAGTCGATGGAGCGCATCGACTCCTCCACATGCAACGCGCGCGGCTTGCCGTCGAGCCCGGTGCGGTTCCAGTCGAAGACGCGGTAAGTCGTGTCGCTGTTCTGCTGCACCTCGACAATCACGTTCCCGCCGCCGATGGCGTGGATGCGTCCGCTCGGGATGAAAATGCAGTCCCCGGCCTTGGTCTCCATGCGGTGAAGCAGCTCGGCGCAATGGCCCGTGGCGAGCGACTCTTCAAACTGCTCGCGCGTGGTTCCGGCTTTCAGCCCGGCATAAAGATCCGCCCCTTCCTCTGCCGCCAGCACGTACCACATCTCCGTCTTGGGTTCTCCTTTCAGCTCGGGAGCCACTGCGGCGGGCGGGTGCACCTGGACGGAGAGCTTTTCCGCCGCGTCCAGGAGCTTGAAAAGCAGAGGGAACCGGCCCGTGGCGCTGGCGTAGCGGCTGCCGAAGACCTCCGCGCGGTTTTCAGTCCAAAGTTCATTGAGGGTTTTGCCCCGGAGCGGCCCGCAATGGACGACGCTTTGCGCCTCCTCGCGATCCACCACTTCCCACGCCTCGCCGATGACCGCGCCGTTGGGCAGCGGTTTTCCAAAGAGCGTCTCCAGCTTGCTGCCTCCCCAAACGCGTTCCATGTAGAGCGGTTCAAAAACAATCGGTGCGGTAAGTTTCATGGCGTGAAAGTCAGATTTTCGAACGCCCAAGATAGGGAAAAGTGAACGTGAGGCAAGGGAGGAAAATTGGGTCTTTCCTTGGATCCTATAAGTCCTATAGGTCTTATAAGACCTATCCCATGCCCGCCATCGAAGCCCGCAACCTGACCAAAGTGTACCGCACCTACCGCAAGGAGGCCGGGCTGTGGGGTGCCGTGAAGGGGCTGGCAAGCCGCAAATATGACGAAACCCGCGCCGCCGACGGGGTCAGCTTCACCATGGAAGAGGGGGAACTCGTCGGCTTTCTCGGCCCGAACGGCGCAGGCAAAACGACCGTGCTCAAAATGCTCTCCGGGCTGCTCAACCCAAGTGGCGGGGAAGCCCGCGTTCTGGGGCATGTCCCGTGGGAACGCAAGGATGCGTTCAAGCGCCAGTTTTCGCTCCTCCTGGGCCAAAAAAACTCGCTCTGGTGGGATCTGCCCGCCCGGGAATCCCTGGAACTCAACCGCGCCATCTACGGCATTGAGCGCGCCGACTTCAACCGGATCGTCGGCGGCCTCTCCGAGTTGCTCGATGTCACCGACAAACTCAATGTCATGGTGCGCGAGCTGAGCCTGGGCGAACGGATGAAGATGGAGTTGATTGCCGCCCTGCTCCATGCCCCGCGCGTCCTCTTTTTGGACGAGCCGACCATCGGCCTCGACGTGGGGAGCGCCCAAAAAGTCCGCGAATTCCTCCAGCACTACAACGCCGGGCACCGCATCGTCACGATGCTCACCAGCCATTACATGCAGGACATCGAGGCGCTCTGCCGCCGCGTCATCATCATCGACCACGGGCGCATCATGTTCGACGGCCCGCTCAGCAGCATTGTGGACCGGTTCTCCACCCACAAGATCGTCCACTTCACGTTTGAAGAGGCCGGAGTGCGCGATTTCACCGCCTTCGGGGAAATCACCGAGCAAACGCCCCAGACCGTCCTGCTCAAAGTCCCGCGCGCGGGCGTGGCCGAAACCTGCCGGGCCGTGCTGGCCCGCGAGCGGGTCACCGACATCAACGTGCAGGAAATTCCCATTGAGGAAGTCATCCGCCAGATGTTCCAGCAAGGGGCAACACGCTAGGCGCAAGGAAGATACGCAGAGAGGCGCAAACAAACGGGAAAAAGATCTTTGACACCCCGAAGAGCTTTACGTATAAATGCGCACGGTTCGGCCCAATTCAAGAAATGACCGGTGGCTGGATCGCAAAAGGGCCCTTCCAAAAGCATGAAATCTTTTCTCACTTCCCTAGCGGCAACCGTTCTCCTTGCCACGAGCGCATTCGCCTCGCTGGATTACACCTACACCGGCGTTGGCTTGGCAGACGGCAGCGGCCAGATCACCATCACCTACCCCACCAATTACACGGGCGGTTCCCATAGCGAATCCGGCATTTATGTGGGGCAGTTGGACATGCGCAACCCGCTCGACGGATCAACCTTCAACGCATTCTGCCTGAGCCCCTCAGGCATCCTCTCTCCCGGAACTGCGGCCTACAATGTCCTCACCTTTGACCAGGCGAAATACGGAAACAACCCGGCGGCTTGGTCCTTGACGGGGGGCATTGAAAACGCCGCCTATATCTGGAACCAAAACCAAGGGAAAATCACCACGGCAGCACAGGGTGCGGCGCTGAATCTGGCGCTGTGGACAGCCCTTTATAACAGCACGGCGGTGGGGGTCGTGGACGACAGCGGACGGTTCTCTGTCTCGGGCTCCGGTTTCACCGACTCCATTGAGCACGCCTATTCTTCGGATCTTGCCCAAGTCAACGGGGCTTCCAAAAGCGCGATTCTGGCCAATTACAGCTCGAATCCCGGCTATATCCTGCGGCCCGTGAACGCAACCATGCAGGACTTGATTGTCCTTCCGGGAGCCGTCCCCCCCGGGATGCGCCCCGGATTAGCCGTTGCGCCGGAACCCTCTACGATTTTTGGCCTCCTGTTCCTGGGAGTGTTTGTCTTTGGTCAGACGCTTGCAGAAAAGCTGAAGCTGCCCGTGCTTGCCAAGGCCCGCTAAAAAGCCAACGCCCCCTTTTCGCTGTTTCCAGCCCGGACAACACCTGTTGTTCGGGCTTATTTCATTTCTCCCCCTTGAAACCGGGGGCATCTGGGCGTATCCGTAATCATGAAAATCTCGCGGCCGGTTTCGGGAAAGATTCTCAGTCATGGTGAGGGAATGGGGACGCCCTCCGCAGATACCGTGCGCCAACGAGCCGGGGAGCTGGCCATGATCGACGGACGCGAAACACCCACGGAACAGGATTGGAAGCGCGCCTTCCTGGAACTTCACGGCGGGCACCATGAACCCAACGGGGAGGAGAGCGAGATGGTGGGCGCCATCACGGAAACCGACCGGGTCGCGCCCAGCTTGGGGCGGCACATTCACCAAGCGGACACCGACGGCGGGGAAAGCCTGGGAGAGGAACTGATCTCCGAAGGGCTTGAAGAAGCCTCCCATGACCGGATGCTTGAATCCCGGCGCAGGGAAGCAGACGAGGAGAGGGGATAGCCGCTCGGATTTGGCAGAAGGGTTCGCGCAAAGAGCGCAAAGAGCGCAAAGGACGCAAAGGACGCAAAGGACGCAAAGGAGGAACGTCAGGAAATTTTGTTTTTTACAGGATTCTCTCTTTGCGTCCCTTTGCGCGAAATGAAAGTGCCGGACTTGGGTGCAGACTCCTTGCATTTCGATTTGCAAAGTAGCGCAACCCGCATTTCAATCCTCCTTGTGGCTGACCATTTCGTTACAAGCACCCTCGACGCTCCCGACACCCCCTTTGACATCTCCCTGCGCCCGCCGATGTTCAGCGAGTTCGCCGGGCAGGAGAAGGTGTGCGAGCGGCTGGAACTCATGGTTCAAGCCGCCCAGCAGCGGGGTGACGTGCTCGACCACATCCTCTTGAGCGGCCCGCCCGGACTCGGCAAGACGACGCTCGCCTACATCATCGCCAACGCGATGGGCGTCAACATCAAGAGCACCAGCGGCCCCACCATCGAAAAAGCGGGCGACCTCGCGGGCCTGCTCACCACGCTGGAACGCGGCGACGTCCTCTTCATCGACGAAATCCACCGCCTTCAGCCCGCCATTGAGGAATATTTGTACCCGGCGATGGAGGACTTCAAACTCGACATCATCATCGACCAAGGCCCCAACGCCCGGAGCGTGCGCCTGAACCTGCCGAAGTTCACGTTGATCGGCGCCACCACCCGCTCGGGCATGATCTCCGCCCCGCTGCGCAGCCGCTTCGGCATGACGAGCCGGCTGGATTACTACGTGGCCGGGGAATTGCAAAAAATCCTCCAGCGGAGCGCCCGGCTCCTGAACATCGACATCGACGCCGAGGGAGCGCTGGAGATCGCCGCCCGTTCCCGAGGCACCCCGCGCGTGGCCAACAACCTCCTGCGCTGGGTGCGGGACTACGCGCAGGTCAAGGCGAACTGCAACGTCACCCGCGAGGTGGCCGACCGGGCGCTCGCCATGCTCGACATCGACGCCGACGGCTTCGACGAAATGGACAAGCGCATTTTGGAAGCGTTGATCCACAAATTCCAAGGCGGCCCCGTGGGCCTCAACTCCCTGGCGGTCGCCATCGGCGAGGAATCCGGGACACTGGAGGAAGTCAACGAGCCCTACCTCATCATGCAAGGCTACCTCAAGCGCACCCCGCAAGGGCGTGTCGCCCTGCCGCCCGCCTACCGGAAAGTGGGCGTGCCGGTGC
>SESG01004976.1_pt1 | contig 12836 bp, 14 predicted proteins | sample 3171421 | NCBI WGS metagenome assembly SESG01 (sample SAMN10866946, study PRJNA518727) | freshwater metagenome | biome: subpolar coniferous forest; feature: holomictic lake; material: water; isolation source: holomictic Lake 227, 6 m and 8 m depth | place: Canada: near Kenora, Ontario | collected... | reverse complement strand
TTTAATCAATATAAGATTATGGCTCGAATAGTTGGTGTAGACATACCAAATAACAAAAGAGGCGAGATCGCCCTGACTTATATCTTTGGAATTGGCCGCAGCCGCTCTAACGAAATTCTCGAAAAAGCGGGTGTAGACAAAAACATCAAAGTGAGTGAATGGAATGATGATCAGTTCGGTTCAATTCGTAAGGTGATTACTGACGGTTTCAAGGTCGAGGGTGAGCTTCGTTCCGAGAACCAGATGAGCATCAAACGTTTGATGGACATTGGTTGTTATCGTGGCATTCGTCATCGTTTAGGCCTGCCGGTTCGTGGACAAAGTACTAAAAACAATGCCCGTACCCGTAAAGGTAAAAAGAAGACAGTTGCAAATAAGAAGAAAGCTACTAAATAAGAATAAGTAGAGATGGCAAAAAAGACTGGAATATCTAAGAAAAGGGTTGTCAATGTAGAGGCTGTTGGACAGGCTCACGTTACATCTTCTTTTAATAATATTATCATTTCGATGACCAACAACAATGGAGAGGTAATCTCCTGGTCATCAGCTGGAAAAAAAGGCTTCCGCGGTTCAAAGAAAAACACTCCCTATGCAGCCCAAACGGCTTCTGAAGAGTGTGCTAAAACTGCGTTCGACCTTGGCTTACGGAAGGTTAAAGTTTATGTGAAGGGACCGGGGAACGGCCGCGAATCTGCGATTCGTGCTATCGCTAATGTTGGTATCCAGGTGACTGAGATCGTCGATGTTACCCCAATGCCTCATAACGGTTGTCGTCCTCCCAAACGTCGTCGTGTCTAATCCACAGTAAATTAAATTAAAAAACATGGCAAGATACATAGGTCCTAAATCAAAGATTGCTAGAAAATTCGGAGAGCCAATTTATGGCCCCGATAAAGCATTTGAACACAAAAACTTCCCTCCGGGAATGCACGGCAACAGCAAACGCCGTAAAAAAGTATCTGAATATGGTACTCAGCTGAAAGAAAAACAAAAAGCGAAATACATGTATGGCGTTTTAGAGCGTCAATTCCGCAATTTGTTCGAAAAAGCACATTCACACAAAGGAATTACCGGTACTGTTCTTTTACAGCTTCTTGAAAGCCGTTTGGACAACGTGGTTTTCCGTTTGGGGATTTCTCCAAGCCGTGCGGGTGCCCGACAACTGGTATCGCATAAACACATTACTGTCAATGGTGAAGTGGTCAACATCCCTTCCTATTCTGTACGTCCCGGTGAAGTAGTTGCCGTTCGTGAAAAATCAAAATCTCTGGTAGCTATCACTGATTCTCTTTCTTCTCGTCGTCATACAAGTTTCTCCTGGTTGGAATGGAATGGCGAAGCGAAAGCTGGTAAATTTCTAAACGTACCTGAGAGAGAAGAAATTCCTGAAAACATCAAGGAACAGTTAATCGTCGAATTGTATTCGAAATAATTAATATAAGGTTTATGGCAATTTTAGCTTTCCAGAAGCCGGATAAGGTGATCATGATTGAGTCGGATGACAAAGTCGGTAAATTCGAATTTCGTCCGCTTGAGCCCGGGTATGGTATTACCATCGGGAATGCATTACGTAGAATTTTGTTGTCATCCCTCGAGGGGTATGCAATCACAACCATTAAAATCGAAGGTGTTGAGCATGAATTCTCAACCATTCCCGGTGTGATTGAAGACGTCACTGAGATGATACTTAACCTGAAACAGATTCGTTTCAAAAAGGTAGTCGAAGATTTTGACAGTGAGAAAGTTACTGTAACAATTTTTGGCCAAAACAAATTCAAGGCGGGTGACATCAACAACTTTATCACCGGATTCCGTGTTTTGAATACCGATTTACCGATCTGCAACATGGAAACAGACGTGAAACTTCAAATCGAGATGACCATCGAGAAGGGCCGCGGATATGTTCCTGGAGTGGAAAACAAACCGGCTGACGAAGAGTTCGGCGTGATTCCTATCGATTCAATTTTCACACCTATCAAAAATGTGAAATATTCGGTTGAGAACTATCGCGTTGAGCAAAAAACAGACTATGAAAAACTGGTCATCGATATTCATACTGATGGCTCTATTCACCCGAAGGATGCACTGAAGGAAGCAGCTAAAATTCTGATTTACCATTTCATGCTCTTCTCCGACGAGAAAATTACACTTGACTCTGACGAGAAATTTGCCAATGAAGAGTTCGATGAGGAAATTCTGCATATGCGCCAACTGCTGAAAAATAAGCTGGTCGACCTGGATCTATCCGTGCGTGCCCTCAATTGCCTGAAGGCAGCTGATGTGGAAACACTTGGAGAACTGGTTACTTACAATCGGAACGACCTGCTTAAATTCAGAAATTTTGGCAAGAAATCCCTCACAGAATTAGATGATTTATTGGTCAATCTCAATTTGAGTTTCGGGATGGATATCAGTAAGTATAAATTAGACAAGGAATAATTGAAATGAGACATAGAAAAGGGTTTAATCATTTAGGTAGAACCAGCTCACACAGGAAGGCGATGCTTTCCAACATGGCAAACTCTCTTTTGCTCCACAAACGTATCACAACCACTCTTGCCAAGGCAAAAGCGTTGAGAAGCTATGTTGAACCTCTGATTACCAGGGCGAAAGAAGATAGTACACACAACAGACGCGAAGTGTTTAGTGACCTGAAAAGCAAACAGGTAGTTACTGAACTGTTTCGCGACATCATCGTTAAAATTGGCGATCGTCCGGGAGGATATACCAGAATTTTAAAAACTGGCAATCGTATGGGTGATAACGCTGAGATGTGTATCATCGAGTTGGTCGACTATAACGAGAATATGTTGTCAACCCCAAAAGCTGATACAACAAAGAAACGTCGTACCCGCAAACCAAAAGCTGCAGATACTCCTGCAAAAGTGAAAGAAGCAAAAAAAGTGGAAGCTCCTGGCGAAGTTCAGGCTGAAGCTCCTGCTGAAGAATCTGCTTCCTGATTCGCAGGTAATCATATTTATTCAAAAGCCATCCTTTACCGGATGGCTTTTGTTTTTTTCATCTGCAGGCAAACTTTACGTGATATAATTACGTAAATTACTTTGTCTTTTGTGTAGGTCTGCTGATTTCAGGCTGTGCAGAAGCTGCTGAAATGTAGGAGAAATCAATTTGTGCCTTGTTTATCCTACTTGTCAGTTTTTTTTAAAATATTTACCTTCTTTGTTAGATAAATATATAAATTGATTCATTTTTTATGTAATTTTCAGCAATAAATAAAAGATCTTTAGAATTGATTTTTAAGGTATAGGTATGTACAAATTCATGGAATTATATAACTAACATAATAAACTCTTTATGGATTACATTAAACAGAAACTGTTAAAAAAGGGTGAAGAAGAGCGCCTTGTCGTCAAACGTTTGATCAGTGAATTTGGGACTACTGTTCTTGAATCAGTGAATATCGATCAGGTACTTACCGGTATGAAAGGAATCACCGGTTTGCTTACAGTTACATCAAAACTGAATCCCAATACAGGGATTACCTATCGCGGTTATACCATTCCTGAAATTCAGCAGAAATTACCAAAGGTCAGACCTGAAGGTGAACCTCTTTCTGAAGGTCTTTTCTATCTTTTTCTGCTCAACGAGATTCCTACCAAGGATGAAGTAGACATGCTGAGTAAGGAGTGGGTACGTCGTAGTGTGCTTCCAGACCACGTTTTCCAGATTCTGGATTCCATGCCGCTTTCAAGTAAGCCTATGACGCAATTTAGTACTGCAATCCTGGCAATGGCTACTGAATCTAAATTCCAAAAGGCACATCGTGAGGGACTACATAAGAATGACTATTGGGATACGACCTTTGAAGACGTAATGAACCTGATTGCTGCTTTACCTGTGATGGCAGCCTATATTTATCGCAGAAATTACAAAGACGGAAAGTTCATCCCTCCAGATCCGAATCTCGATTGGGCTGCAAATTTTGCCCACATGATGGGATACGACAGCGATGAAGTTTACCGGCTTTTTAGAATGTATATGATGGTTCATGCCGACCATGAAGGGGGTAATGTTTCAGCTCACGCCACACACCTTGTTGGTTCTGCCCTCAGTAATCCATATTATTCGTATGCCGCCGGAATGCTCGGGTTGGCGGGTCCTTTGCATGGGTATGCCAACCAGGAGGTTATCAACTGGATTTTTGAAATGCAGGAAGAGATTGGGACGAGTGAAAACGAGGCGGAAGAAAGAGCCAAAATTGAAGCCTATGTGCGCAAGACAATTTCATCCGGACAGGTTATCCCAGGATATGGACATGCTGTTTTGCGTGTAACTGACCCTCGATTTATTGCACAGCAAATTTTTGCTCAAAAATATGTCGAGAATGACAGTTTGGTGAATACGGTTAATCTACTTTATGATATTGTTCCACCTATCCTGCAATCACTCGGTAAGATCAAGAATCCATGGCCCAATGTGGATGCCTTCTCCGGTTCCTTGTTGATGCATTATGGTATTTCTGAACATTTCTTCTATACCGTCATGTTTGGTGTAAGTCGATCATTGGGTGTACTTGCTCAATTGGTTTGGGACAGAATGTACAATCTGCCATTGGAGAGACCATCCTCCGAAACACTTGAGTTTTTCAAACAAAAGGCGGGTATCTGAGTTTTATAACGCACTCAGAGGCTTTATATTAAAAATGAAGTCCCACAGAGCAAAAGAAATTTACTTCTTCTCTGTGGGACTTTGTGTTTCTCTGAATACCTTTGCCAAAAGTTTATCTGTCCTTCACCAATGAATTTATTATGTCCTACAGCGGGTTAAACGATTTTGTCCTGATGCTTGAGCGCAACGGCGAGCTGATCAGAATTCGCCAAAAGGTGAATACCGTTCTTGAAATAACTGAAGTTACAGACCGTATTTCAAAAAGACCGGGAGGAGGAAAGGCATTGTTGTTTGAGAACAATGGGACGGATTTTCCTCTTTTAATCAACGCCTTTGGTTCTGAAACCAGAATATGCCTGGCATTGGGTCATGATTCACTCGACCAGATAGGGACAGAAATTGAACAGTTGTTCAAACAACTTGCCGGCCCATCCGAAAATTTTCTGGATAAGTTGAAACTTCTCCCTCTTCTTTCCAGAATTGCCTCCTGGATGCCCAAGAAAAAAAATGGAAGAGGACGCTGCCAGGATATTGTTATGGAGTTCCCTGATCTGGCCAAATTGCCGGTATTAACTTGTTGGCCTGCAGATGGTGGCCCTTTTATTACACTTCCCTGCGTAGTGACCCGTGATCCCGAAACCGGTTCCAGAAATGTGGGCATGTACCGCATGCAGGTCTTCGGTCCCAATCTGACAGGGATGCACTGGCACAAGCACAAAACCGGGGCCCGGCACTTTCAGGGTTACCAGAAACTTGGAAAAAAGATGCCTGTGTCTGTGGTTCTTGGTGGTGACCCGGCCTACACCTATGCGGCAACGGCGCCGCTTCCTGACCAGATTGATGAATACATGCTCGCCGGATTTTTAAGAAAAAGGAAGGTTGAACTGGTGAAGTGCCTGACCAACGATCTGGAAGTGCCGGATGATGCCGATTTTATACTGGAAGGATACATTGATCCATCAGAAGAGATGATCTGGGAAGGCCCTTTCGGCGACCATACCGGGTTTTATTCACTAGCTGACTGGTACCCCCGTTTTCATGTAACTTGCATTACCCATCGGCAAGGTGCTGTTTATCCGGCAACAATTGTAGGAATTCCTCCCCAGGAGGATGCCTACATCGGTCTTGCTACTGAAAAGATATTCCTGGCTCCAATGAAGCTAACACTGATCCCGGAGTTGAAAGATCTCTACCTGCCTCCGGAAGGAGTTGCCCATAACCTGACACTTGCCAGAATCGAAAAGACCTATGCCGGGCAGGGGCTCAAGACCATGAATGCCATGTGGGGAGCCGGGCAGATGATGTTCAATAAGATCATGTTAGTGACCGATTCGGCCAATCTATGGGATGACATGGAAGAATTTGCCCGAAAAATCAGTGGACAGATTGATGTGTCATCAGACATCATCTTCACTTCCGGTCCGATGGATGTATTGGATCATTCTTCTTCCAAATTTGCATACGGTTCTAAAATGGGTATTGATGCCACCACAAAATATCCGGAGGAATTACCTCTCTGTGAATGCACGGCAGCTCTTCCTGAAGCACTTGAGATTCAAAGAATCTGCTATGAAATTCCTGATGTCAAATCTGTCAATACCTCATTGCTGGGGAAAGGCATTTCCGTCGTTGTAATTGGAATTGACAAAAAATCAGGTTTCAGCCTATCTGAACTAACCACCCGGCTTTTAATACCAGAAGCTCTGCGCAGGGTAAAATTCCTGTTATTGGTTGATTCAGGACTTCCCATAGAAAATATCTATTCCGTGGTTTGGTATGTGACTGGGAATATGGATCCGAAGCGCGACTGTAAAATTTTCGAGGCAAAAAATCAAAACGAGGTTGCACGAATGATCGTGGACGGAACACGAAAAACTGCTGAGGCGGATGATTTTCGGCGAGACTGGCCCAATCCTGTTGTCTCTTCAACTGAAACCATTGAAAAAGTAGACGAGATGTGGAAGGACCTTGGTCTTGGGAAGCCTATTACTTCTCCTTCTCTGATTTATTACCCGTTGAAACGTGGAGAAGGTGCAATATCGGAATAGCACCCGAATCTTTTTGAGGAATCCGATTTTTATTCTAACTTTAGCATATATCAGTCGAAAAACTGTTGTCGAAATATTGTATCACCAAATTGATTTCCATCATGAGTTCAATAAAAGGTACCAAAACAGAACAAAATCTGTTGAAAGCATTTGCAGGAGAATCACAGGCCAGAATGCGCTATGATTATTTTGCCAAACAAGCCAGGAAAGAGGGTTTGGAGCAGATTGCAGACCTATTTGATGAGACATCCTTCAATGAACGGTCGCATGCCAAGCAGTTTTTTAAATTTCTGGAAGGTGGGATGGTTGAAATAACAGCATCTTATCCGGCAGGTGTTGTGGGAACAACCCTCGAAAACTTGAAAGCTGCCGCAGATGGTGAGCATGAAGAGTGGACCGAACTGTATCCTGAATTTGCGCGTATTGCGGAAGAAGAAGGATTCAAAGCAGTTGCTGCCATGTTCAAAATGATTTCAAAGGTTGAAAAAGCACATGAAGAGCGGTACAGAACGCTGTACAACAATCTTGAAACCGGATTGGTATTCAAGCGCGGAGACAAAGTTATATGGAAATGTGAGGTTTGCGGTTATTTGCACGAAGCTCAAAGCGCTCCGCAGATTTGTCCAATTTGCGGCCACCCTCAGGCATACTTCGAACTACAGGCAAAAAACTATTAATGCATGACTGACTTACACAAGTTTATTCGTACCCTTCCAAAAGCCGAATTACATCTTCATATTGAAGGAACCCTGGAGCCTGAAATGATGTTTCATCTGGCATTGCGCAACGATATTGAATTAAATTATGCCTCCGAACAGGTTTTGCGCGATGCCTACAAGTTTGATCAACTACAGGATTTTTTGGACATTTATTATGCCGGAACAGCAGTTTTGCTGCAGGAGCAGGATTTTTATGACCTGACGTGGGCTTACCTCCTGAAAGCAGCAGAAAACAATATTGTTCATACGGAAATCATGTTTGATCCGCAGGCTCATACTTCAAGGGGAGTTCCATTTAGTGCGGTAATCGGAGGTATCTATCGCGCACTCACGGACGGTTATGAAAAACTTGGCATCTCGTTCAGGTTAATTCTGTCTTTTCTCCGCCATTTGAGTGTGGAGAATGCCTTCAAGACCTTGCTTGAAGCGGTACCTTACCAAGGCTGGATTACTGCAGTCGGTCTGGACTCTTCCGAGAAAAATTTTCCGCCGGATATCTTCGCTGATTTGTTCGAAAAAGCCAGAGACATGGGTTTCCTTACTGTTGTCCATGCAGGGGAAGAAGGTCCTCCTGAATATATATGGGGTGCGCTCGACTTGTTGCAAGCTTCCCGAATCGACCATGGAAACAGCGCCATCGAAGATCCGGATCTTGTAGATGTACTTGGAATCTATGAGATTCCTCTTACTTCCTGCCCGTTGTCGAATCTCAAATTGAAGGTGATAAAAAGTATGGAAGATCATCCCTTGAAAGAGATGATGGAGCGCGGAATCAAAGTAACTGTCAATTCAGATGACCCGGCCTATTTCGGCGGATATCTCAACGACAATTTCATCGCGGTAGCGGATGCACTTTTGCTTTCGAAAGAGGAGATTGTCAGGCTGGTTCGAAATTCCTTTGAAGCTTCGTTTATTACTGACAAGGAGAAAAGAGATTTTCTGAAAAGGGTGGAGGAAGTTGCGGGAATCGAATAATTTTAGAACTCCCCAAAGTTGCTAGATACGAGCAAATAAATGTTCGTAACTACGGAACTTTGGGGAAGTCTATGGTTACGACTACGGTTTCGGATATCCGTCCATCTGGTGGAGGTTATCGCTGATTTCTTTTTCAGACATTTCATAGTCTGAAAGTTGTCCTTTCATGTATTTGTCATAACCGAGAAGGTCCATCATCCCGTGACCTGAGAGGTTGAAAATGATGATTTTTTCTTTGCCTTCCTCTGTAGCTTTTTTTGCTTCCCGGATAGTGGCTGCAATGGCGTGGGTTGTTTCAGGAGCCGGAACGATACCTTCAGTTTTAGCAAAAAGCATTCCCGCTTCGAAACATTCAGACTGATTAATGGCAATCGGAGTGACATAACCTGCCCTCACAGCAGCACTTACCAAAGGCGACATTCCGTGGTAACGCAGTCCGCCGGCATGTATGGGAGCCGGGATAAAGTTATGTCCCAGACTGTACATTGGAAGTAAAGGGGTCATTTTAGCGATGTCTCCATGGTCGTACATAAAGGTGCCTTTTGTCAAGGTAGGACAGGAAGCTGGTTCGGCCCCAATGATTTCGATGTCGTCACCATTTATTTTATCCTGGATGAACGGAAAGGCCAGACCTGCGAAATTGCTTCCACCTCCGCAGCAACCAATCACGATGTCCGGTTTTTTGATGCCTACTTTGGCTAATTGCTTTTTGGCTTCCAGTCCGATAATCGTCTGGTGAAGCATGACATGGTTCAATACTGAACCTAAGCCATACCTGGTTTGGCCTGTCGGGTCGGTGACAGCGGCCTCGATAGCCTCTGAAATGGCAATGCCAAGGCTTCCCGGGGTGTCAGGAAATTCTGCCAGTACCGCACGTCCTGCTGCGGTTTCCATGCTCGGGCTTGCTACACAAGTCCCTCCCCATGTATTCATCAGGATCTGACGGAACGGTTTTTGTTCGTAACTGATTCTCACCATGTAAACTTTACATTCAATTCCACCTAATAAGGCGCAAGCAAAAGAAAGTGCGCTGCCCCACTGCCCGGCGCCCGTTTCTGTTGTGATTCGCTTGATCCCGAATTGTTTGTTGTACCATGCCTGTGGAACGGCAGTGTTGGGTTTGTGGCTGCCTGCCGGAGAGACACTTTCATTTTTGTAAAAGATTTTAGCAGGTGTTCCCAATGCTTTTTCCAGTTCAAAAGCGCGGATGAGCGGACTCGGTCTCCAGATTTTCAGCATATCCTGTACTTCATCAGGGATGCTGATCCAGCGATCGGTGCTTACTTCCTGTTCGATCAGATTCATGGGAAAGACCGGAGCAAGCATTTCGGGCGAAATGGGTTTGCCATTTGGACCGAGTGGTGGCAGCATGGGAAGATCGGCAGCCAGGTTGTACCATTGTTTTGGCATTTCCGATTCGTCGAGATAGATTTTCTTTTGCATTGTTTCTGATTTAAGTGTGTTGAAAATATTCTAAAAAAGGAAAGGGGAGATGCCGCGTAAACAGACATATCCCCTTTTATGGTTTAATTACAGGTATACCGCTTACGCATCTTGGTTAAAGTCGCGCCAAAGCCAGTTCGAGCCCCTGTAATTTGTAAGAGTAATCATTCTTTTTATTTTAATCTGACAGCAAATGTAAAGATATATTTCAATTTTCAATATATATATCATGTAAAATGTGCAAACTGCAGATTCTTAATCACTGACATATAAAAAAATTGGCCAAGGATAATTACCCATGGCCAATTTGACGTTACAAAACAGTGAAACTAAAGCTAATAATATTTTATTTTTCGTGCACCACAATTGAATGGGTGACCGGAATACCTTTTTTTAATGTGGCGGCTACTCCACAATATTTTTCGTCTGACAATGACACTGCTTTTTCAAGTTTATCGATTGGGAGTTCATTCCCCCAAAATTCGTAGGTAATGTGCATGGAGGTGAAATGCTTCGGATGTTCCTCTGTTACATCGCCGTCCACTTTAATTTTCAGATCGGCGATTTCGACCCTCATTTTCTCCAGGATGGAGACAACATCCATTCCCGTACAACCGGCCAGAGCAACTAGCATCAGAGCCTTTGGACGCGGACCTGAGTCGGTGCCTCCGGATGACTTGTCGCTGTCAATGGTCAATTTATGACCATTGAGTTCCGTTTCAAAAGCCATACCTTTCTTCCAGTCCAGACTTATTTCCTGTTTCATTTTGTGGCCTTGGATTTTAGTTGGCAGTCACCTTCAAAACATCTTCGATCGCAGAGACGAAGGAAGCTTTGGGTAAAGCACCCTGTGCCATCTGTGGCTGACCTTCAAGCGGAATGAAAAGTAAGGATGGAATGCTTTGAATACCAAACAAGCCGGCCAATTCACTCTGCTCTTCGGTATTTACCTTGTAGATGGTAAGTTTGGATCCATAGGTTTCCTGTAACTCCTCCAGAATAGGAGCTACCATTCTGCACGGAGAGCACCAATCGGCATAAAAATCGACGATCGCAGGTGCAGTTCCTTCAAATTTCCACTCCTTGTTTGCCTCAAAATTGAATACTTTCTCCTTGAAGGTATCCAGTGTTAAATGTTCAAGTGCCATTGTATTGTTTTTTATCTTTAATTATTAATGTGCTAATAGCAATTATTTCCTCACAAAAGTAAATTAGTTTTTCAAATATAAAAACTTTTTACTAAAAATAATTGTCATTAGCACAAAATGCCTTTGTAAATAGTTGACTTATTTGTAGTTTTGTGGATGGGAAAGCAGTTAGCTATTAGCCGTTAGCTTTTAGCTTGGATTTGTGGAAATATCGAGTTGTGTGCAATTAATTGGAATTGGGATAATCTGCTGATTGTCGCAGGCTGTGAAAAACTAATAGCTAATAGCCAACGGCTAACAGCTTGAAAAAATGAAGGATCCATGGAAAAGGGAAGTGAAATTTTGGGTTTGGTGTATGAGATGAAAAAAAAATGCGCAGATATCGACAACCGGCTGATGGAGCATCTTCATTTGTCGCAGTCTGAATTGCTTTTTTTTAGTTCGCTCGACCAATGCACCGGCATCAACAGTCCTGAGCTTGCCAGGAACATGGGCTTATCGCCTTCACGTATCAGCAGGGTGATTGAGAAACTGGTTGTGGATGGATACCTCGACAGGAACACGGATAAAAATGACCGGAGGGCAATTACACTGTGCCTTACCGATAGCGGAAAGAAAATCAGGAATGAAATAGATAAGAACAGGCAGGAGTGCGAGTCGAGACTCTTGAATGTTCTTCCGGAGTCTGATATTGAGAAATTCCGTGAAATCATTGGGGCAATGATCAGGGAGATGTAATTCAATAATTCTTTCACAGAGCTTCACAGAGAAGCTCAGAGTTACACAAAGTAAAAACTAATATCGAAAACGTGTGATTCCGTCTTTGAGCAACTCGACGTTAAAATTGATGAGTAATCCAATATCCTTATTGGCGAATTTCATGTAGGTCAAGATCTGTGCATCAGGAACCGGAGCAAATTCATCCACTGACTTCAATTCAACAATCACCAAATTTTCAACCAGTAAATCAATGCGATATCCGCATTCCAACTTGATATTCTTAAAAACAACAGGAACAGGAATTTGTCTTTCAACGATCAAACCCTGACAATAAAGTTCGTATGCCAGACACTCTTCGTATGCAGATTCAAGCATCCCAGGTCCAAGTATTCTGTGTACTTCTATTGCATATCCTATTATTTTCCTGGTGATTTGATTAATAAACTTGTCCATTTTTCTCTGTGTAACTCGGCGCTTCTCCGTGCAACTCTGTGTAATATTTTGTTGATGCAATTAAGCCACGTATTAATTCCTTCACTTTACTGTCTGAAATAATTTTCAGGGTGCACCTGATTGCCAGCGTCTGGTCGATTCCATAAAAATTGATTTTCATGCATCGACTTTAATGTGTCAACCAGCTTCATGATAAAGGGTTTTTACAGTTTCTTGTTTCGTACCCGGGAGGTCGTCTATCTGGAAGGGCAGTTGTTTCTGCCACATCCTGTAATATTTGCCTTTTTGTTGCCACAAGGACATATGGGAGCCTTCCTCCGCAATAATTCCATTTTCCAGGACGGCAATGTGATCTGCCTGCACCACTGTACTTAATCTGTGTGCGATAATCAGTATCGTTTTCCCCTTGTTTTTCATTTCCCTGATTGTTTCCTGCACAAAATGCTCGGAATCATTGTCCAGCGAAGAGGTAGCCTCGTCGAACAGCAGGATTTCAGGATCATGGTAGAGCGCTCTTGCAATGGCAATACGCTGTTTTTCTCCACCCGAAAGTGTCGTGCCATTCTCTCCAACCCTGCTGTTGAAACCGCCAGGTAGCTTCTCAATAAACGGTTGCATTCCGAGAGCTTGACAAATATTCAGTATCCTGTTAAGATCTGGTGAAAACTCGCCGACTGCAATGTTTTCAAGCAGCGTCCCCG
>SESG01026506.1_pt1 | contig 12841 bp, 13 predicted proteins | sample 3171421 | NCBI WGS metagenome assembly SESG01 (sample SAMN10866946, study PRJNA518727) | freshwater metagenome | biome: subpolar coniferous forest; feature: holomictic lake; material: water; isolation source: holomictic Lake 227, 6 m and 8 m depth | place: Canada: near Kenora, Ontario | collected... | reverse complement strand
TCGAATGCCAGTGGAGTCAGTACCGGATAGATCTCCTTGCGGAAATAGCGGCCAAGAGCCTCTTTCTGCGCTACAGATAAATCTGAGAAACGAAGGAACTCAATCCCCTTTCGCTTCAATTCTGGCACCAGATAGCTGTAAAAGCAGTCATTCCGCTCCTTGAGCTGCTGAAGCACCATCACCCTGATCTTTTCGAGCTGCTCCAGAGGAGTATGGCCATCAACCGTGCGATCCTGGATTCCCGCTTCATACTGCTCCTCAAGACCAGCAACCCGGATCATGAAATATTCATCAAGATTTGAGCTGAAAATCGAGATGAATTTCACCCTCTCCAATAGCGGATGTGCTTCAGGATCAAGAGCCTCTTCAAGCACCCTCTGATTGAAATAGATCCAACTCAGCTCCCTGTTCACATACAGTGATGAATCAAAAAAATCTGCTTCAGCCTTCCCGTTGTTTTTATTCTCTGTCAGCATAGAGCGCATAAGATAGTAAACAAGAACTTACGTAAATCGAAGGACTCCCCCTTCATGAACAACTGCGTCAAGCGGCTCATCCCAAGGGTCAACAGCTATCTCATCAACCATCTGCTGGGTAAAAGAGAGACCGATACGAAAAGGGTGAAAGCCCCCGGCAGAAAGCCTCTCCAGAAAACGGTCATAAAACCCCTTTCCATACCCTAAACGAAATCCCCGTGCATCAACTGCCAGAAGAGGCAGCAGCACAATATCAAGATCAGCTTCGCCAACCATCTGGATATTTTCCGGCTCCCAAAGAGCAAAGGGTGAGCGCCTGAGCGCATCGCCATGGTGAAAAGCAACAGAAAAAAGGTCACCATCACGAATAACCGGAACAGAGAGCCGCTTCTCCATTCCGGCAAGTGCCTCAAAAATTGGCGCCGTAAAGACCTCGGCATGAGAGGCTATGGTCAGGTAAAGACTTACATGGTGAGCCTTGACCACTTCCGGCATCCCCATGACATAACCAGCAATAACCCGGCTCATCTCAAGCCGCGATTTTTCGGGAATTGACCGCCGCCGCGCCATCATTATTGCCCTCAGAGCCGCTTTGTCCAGAACAATATTTGCATCTCGACCCATAGCATCCGATATTTCAGCGACGTTGCTTTTCTTTCTCTGCAATACCAAACGGAACCACAGCATTGCTTAAACCGTAAAATAATAAAATAGAGTTCTTTCACCCTATTTCATGCATCTAATCCATACCCTCTTTCAAGCAAAAGAGGAGCATATTTGTGAGCGAAAAAAGATCCCTGAAACCATGCAAAACCTAATTGACCGCAGAAGCATCAGCCCCGGAGCCATCTATGGAGTCGGGAAAAACTATCCGGAACATGCAAAAGAGATGGCGCAGCTTGAAGGAGTCACTTCCAATACCATGCAAAAAGAGGATGCAGAACCAATCATCTTCATGAAGCCGCCAACAGCCTTGGAAACTGAGGGTATCATTACCATACCTCAATTTCAGGGTCGTCCTCTCTCCGCCAACATGCACTATGAAGCTGAACTGGTGCTGCTTGTAAGCAAAACTACCGACGGTTGTTCCCTCAAAGAGGCCCCGCACTGCATCGGCGGCTACGGCGCTGGTCTTGACATGACGCTACGCGATGTCCAACTGGCCGCAAAAAAATCCGGAAACCCCTGGCTGAAAAGTAAAGGGTTCAGAAAAAGCGCCCTGATCTCTGATTTTATCCCATTTAATGGTGACCACTTTCCCGACAATCTCCAGATATCACTTGAGCTGAACGGTTCAGCAGTGCAACAGGGATCTGTTTCAGAAATGCTCCATACTCCAGCCATGCTTATTCACTATTTGTCGTATCTTTACGGACTGCGCAAGGGCGATCTAATCTTTACGGGAACACCATCAGGCGTTGGTCAGGTCGCTCCCGGAGACAGACTGAAAGCCGCTCTATCCCAGCCAGAAAAGGGCAGCAATGAGCGCGGTAAAGAACTAACCGTACTGTATGCACAAGTCATATAACCATTAATAAAATCGCACCAGAGCCATGAGCTTTATTTTTCAGCATGCCCGTCTGCTCAATCCGCTACAGGATCTTGACATGCAGGGAACGATAAAAGTAACCGACAACGGAACCATTGAGAGTGTTCTATTCGGTAATGAGAGCGTTGCTAAATCGACGGGAGACAAGGTGATTGATCTTAAGGGATTACTACTTACCCCGGGGCTCTTCGATATGCACTGCCATTTCAGGGAGCCGGGCCAGGAGTACAAGGAGACCCTTGAGAGCGGCTCAAATGCAGCAGTCGCAGGCGGTTTTACCGGAGTTGCCCTCATGCCGAACACCAGGCCGGTAATTGACAGTCCTCTCGGTGTTGCCTACATTCGTCATCACGCCACAACACTCCCGGTTGATCTCGAAGTGATTGGAGCTATGAGCGTTGAAAGCAGGGGTGAACATCTCGCCCCCTTTGGAAAATTCCGTTCCTATGGAGTCACGGCCGTTTCAGATGACGGTTCAGCAATTCAGAACAGTCAGATCATGCGCCTTGCCTTCGAGTACGCCTCCAACTTCGACATCCTCATCATCCAGCACTGCGAAGATAAATCACTGACCGCAGGAGCAATCATGAACGAAGGGCTTTTTTCGACCAAACTCGGATTGAAAGGGATTCCCGATGTATCCGAGGCAATTACCCTCAGCAGGGATCTGCTTCTGATGCACTACCTTGAAAAGCACAAACTGCACAACCCGCTGAAAAGACCACGTTACCATGTCGCACATATCAGCACAAAAGCGGCTCTTGATCTTGTCCGACAGGCAAAACGTGATGGACTTCAGGTTACCTGTGAAGTGACACCACACCACTTCACCCTCATTGACGAAGATCTCTTCAATGCCGAGAGGAAAGGCAACTACATCATGAAGCCCCCACTCTCCTCAAAAGAGAACCGGGAAGCTCTGCTTGAAGGGCTTGCCGATGGCACCATTGATGCAATTGCCACTGATCATGCTCCCCATGCATCCCACGAAAAAGAGTGCCCCTCCGACCAAGCCGCCTTCGGCATTATCGGCCTTGAAACCTCGGTCGGATTAACCATCACGGAACTGGTCAATAAAAAAGTGATCACTCTCTCCCGAGCGATTGAACTGCTGTCGGTCAATCCAAGAAAGATCATGGGGCTCAAACCAATCCTTTTTTCCCCCGGAGAGCAGGCCAATTTCTCCTTCATTGATCCTGAAGCCGAGTGGGAGCTCTCACTGGACTCACTGAAATCCAAATCAGCAAACACCCCTTTCCTCAACCGCTCCCTCAAGGGAAAAGCAAGAGGAATATTCCATAAAGGGATGCTCCATGGTGCAGGTCTCATCAAGGAGTGAATCATTTTGCGTAGCTCTTGGTTATCGGTAATATTTTTATTACTTTCGTGTTCATTTTGAGTAAAAACAATCGCACAGCCTTTTAACAAAAAGAACTACTTTACGAGTCATGGCAAAGAAACAATCGTTTGCAGATAAAGGTAAAAAAGCTGGCACCAGTGATTTCAAGTGTGCCAAACTTATTTTTTCTGTGAAATCAGAAAAAACCAACGCATGGAGATTCATCGAAAAGAACGTCCGTATCCCCAACGGAGAGAACGATCAGACCATTATCTCCAAGGCGATCAGCGACTACGCAAAATAATCAGGACAGATTGAGCTTCAGGGTATCAACGCTATCCTGAAGCTTGAAAAAAAAGTCCGGTTTTCTCACCTCTGCTTCAGCTTTCAATGACTTCACCATTCAATACTCCAGAAAGGGAGAGATCACGCGACTGGTTTAAGGAGTGGTTTAACCATCCACTCTACCTTGAGGTCTACAGCCACAGGGATTGTGACGAAGCTGCACGCTGCATCAATACCATCCTCTCCATCTCCACTCTTGGACTCAGAGATCCCGCATCAATAGCGGTGCTTGATATTGCCTGCGGAGCTGGCCGTCATGCCATCGAACTGGCCCGTCTCGGCTGCACGGTTACCGGCAACGACCTTTCACCCTTTCTGCTTGATGAGGCTCGAAAGAGTGCGGAGAAGAATCAGCTCCCGCTCACTCTCACCTGCTGTGACATGCGCCACATTCCGACCAATGGCACCTTTGATCTTGTGGTTCAGCTTTTTACAAGCTTCGGATACTTTGACCAAAAGGAAGATGACCGCTTCGTGCTCGGCAAAGCATACCGTGCCCTTAAAAGCGGAGGCTGGTATATCCTTGACCTGATCAACCCGATCCATCTTGCCAAAACCCTTATACCGCACTCAAGTCGCACCGCCGGAGAACTTACGCTCATTGAAGAGCGTGCATTTGTTGGCGACAAAATAACCAAACAGATCACCATTGTCCCGCCAGTCGGGAAGAGAGTCACCTTCAGCGAATCAGTGCGGTTATATGGTAAAGAGGAGATTGTCGGGCTGCTCGAAAAAGAGGGATTTTCAGTAAAGAGCCTTATCGGAAACTACCAGGGAGATGCATTCTCGGTAGAAGAGTCATCACGGATGATGCTTTTTTGCTGTAAACCTTGAAGAGTTCTTGACATGATAGTTAAAAACCCCGTCATAATGCGGGGTTTTTAAACGTCAATTACCAGGATGAGAGTATATCAGAGGTTAAAGCATGTTGCGTTCACGATACCATTCATAGGCATTACGAATACTATGCTCATGGGATTCAACCTGCAGATTCAGCTCCCGTATTGCCTTTGAGGAGTCAAAATAGAGAAAATGGGACGCCACCCTGAACATCGAAAGGTTAAACAGCTTTGATATCCGATTCTTGTTTTTATAGAGATCAAGTCCCTGTTTTAAAATTTTTGCCATACAGAAGGGCAACGGAAAGAGAATTTTCGGCGCTCCGGTAATTCTGGAGATCGTGTCGGCAAGCCGCTTGTAGGAGACGTTTTCACCGCCAAGAATATAGCGCTCACCAGTCTTGCCCTTCTGCATGGCAATCATGACAGCATCCGCTACAATCTCGACATCAACCACGCAAATCCCGCCAAGGGGATAAAATGGAAGTTTCCGGTTATAAATATCCTTGATGATTCTGCCTGCATTGAAGTTGATATCTCCGGCACCAAACACAAAGGCTGGGTTGACAATAACACAGTCCAGCCCTTTTTTTATCGCTTCGGCAACCTCAACTTCTGAAAGGTGTTTGGTTCTTGCATACTCAAGATCAATCTGGTGGAAATTCCAGATAACAGATTCGTCAACCGGCTTTTTGTCAAAAGCTATACCAACCGCCGTTATGGAGCTGACATGCACAACTCTTTCAACTCCGGCTGCAATAGCTGCTGCAAGTACATTACGGGTACCGTCAACATTGATTTTGTAGAGAAGGGCGTTTTTTTTATCACCCATATAGGTAAGACCTGCCGAGTGATAGACAAGATTCATGCCCTGCATGGCCGCATTAACAGAATCGCTATTGGTAATATCACCATAAACAATCCTGATCTTGTCAAGGACATCACGGAGAGAGGTCAGATCCGAACTTCTACGAACAAGAATGAAAACTTCATCATCAGTAGCTGCAAGTTTTTTTACCAGACTTGAACCAATAAAACCAGTCGCCCCTGTTACAAGGATTTTTTTATTCACCAGTATTGTACTTCAACCAATTAACAATCATTCATTTTTCCGCTCTTTTAAAAAAGCCCTCCAGTGTTTCCTGACAGACCCTCTACCTGATTATTGTCCAACGGCGGTCTCATCGACAACAATTTTTCCTGCTACAATTTTTTGGCGAATATTCTCGACCTGCTCATGATTTTTCGTCCCGATCAATGAAGCATTTTTTTCATTGTAAACATAGTCCGTATAGCGATCGGAAAGACCAAATACCGAAACGCTTCCACCCTTAAAAGTGCCATCCAGAACACGTTCAACCGTTTTCAGGAGAGCCTTGTCAACTGCCTTGGTCATACTTGTCAGCACAAATCCTGGAGCTTCAGACTCCTGGTCACGATCGGTGCAAATAACAAGGCCCTTTCTTTCACGCGCCGCCTCAAGAACTCCAAGTCCGCTTGCTCCGGCAGCCTCATAAATAATATCCACCCCCCTGCCAAACTGCCCAAGCGCAAGCTCCTTGCCCTTGGAGGGGTTGGCAAATGCACTTCCCGTCATACCGATATAACCTGAAATGACCTTGATACCAGGATTCACCGAATGGACTCCATCAACAAAGCCTTTCTCAAATTTTTTGATGATGCTGGACTCCATCCCTCCAATAAAGCCTACCGATTTTGTCTTAGAGACAAGTGCGGCAAGAGCTCCCGCCAGATAGGAGCCTTTTTGATCTTCAAAGACCATTCCCTGGAGATTGGCCGGTATGGCAACCCCGGGTTTGGGGATATAGTCAATACAGACAAATTTTTTCTCTGGAAATTCTGCTGCAATTGCCGTTATATCCTCACTGAAAAGAAGACCAACACCTATGACCAGACCGACAGCCGGATCCGAAGCCATCTGGCGCAGTGCCGACTCACGATCAGCACCCTCTCCCTGCGGTTCAACATAGAGAAAATCTATGCCATACTTCTGCTTTGCAATTTCCAGACCATTGTAGGCGGAATCATTGAATGATTTATCACCTCTGCCGCCGACATCAAAGACCAGACCGGCCTGTAATTTAGCATTAGAAGAACCAGTTTTTACTGTTTTATCGCTTTTTTGTCCAGAGCAACCTGCAAGCAATAAGAACAATAAGAGAAAAAAAGAGACCGGCTGCTTCATCAGTTTAATACAAAAGAGGTTGCCCTAACCATTAAATGATCATCATATTCATAAGAACTGTAATTTAGGAAAAACTCTCCCTATTTAAAAGCTGAAGCCGATAATGAAAAAAAAATTTCCCTCTTAAACAGAGTCGGTCAAAGCTATACCGATATCCTTCATCAATGCTTGAATCGATACCGCGCATTCAGGGATAGAAGACTTTTCACTCGAAAGAAAGGTAGATCGACTATTGATTTTTTTCTTTTTGTATTAAACTCTTCTATCTTGATGAAGTAATCCTGATGCGCTTATTTAATATTGCTGACATAGAACAATGCGCACCTCTCCGAAAACATTATATCTGAGAATAAAGCCGGAAACCTCGTCGGAACCGTTGCCTGAAAACGCTCTTCCATACCGCTGGAATCTCAAGCTTCTCTCTTTACGCAAGGAGCAGAGAGAGTTTTACGATACATTTGAATGGCATGCCTTTCTAAAGGATTTTGCTATAGTAAAAAAGAAGAGAGTACTTTCACTTGTCGAACTTGATACCGGTCATGAGACCGCTTCAGTACCGTTTTCCGGAAAGGGTCGCTCCTTTTTTGCCGATTCACTTGCACCATGCAATCTGAAAAAACAACTCTCCTTATGCAGTAATATCAGGGCATTCACAAAAATCTGCTCCCTTACCGCAGTCGTTCGGTCATACCAAATTCTTGACAGCAACGAAAAAACCATTGCCATTCTGACTTCTGAACTGTTGTCACTTTCCGAGACCAGCTCCGGGAAACCATTCGCCCACATTGCCTCACTCACTCCGCTCAAGGGATATGAGGAGATGATGGAATTAGCTGAAAAATCATTATCCAGCCATCATGAAGTTGACACCGCTTTTGGTTTCAGGGAGCTTTTTCTTCTAATCATAAGTACTGCAGGGCAGACAGCAGGGGGATACTCTGCAAAAATCAACATCACTCTTGAGCCGGATGCTCCCATCCACACAACCACCCGACTCCTGATGCAGTTCACACTATCTGTCATGCGTCGAAATGAAAATGGCATCCGGGGTGATATTGACACCGAGTTTCTGCACGACTATCGTGTCGCCATACGGCGCACCCACTCTCTTCTCAAGCAGTTGAAGGGGGTTTTTGATACTGCTGATACTGCATATTATCTCCGCCACTTCCGCGATCTCGGCAAACGAACAAATGCATTGAGGGATCTTGATGTCGCCCTTCTTCGGCAAACGACCTATTCCAGCTACCTACCGCCATCTCTTCGGCCTCCGCTTGAACTCTTTTTCAGCGACATTGCCGCATCCCGTCGAGCGCTTCACAAACAACTCAAACGTTATTTATCCTCTGGCAACTACCGCTCATTTCTTGAAAAGTGGGAAAAATTTATCACTCAAGAGTCACTTCCCGACGCATCCCTGACCACTGAAAGCTCTCGTTCAACCATTATTGTTGCCCGGAGTACCATAAAAAAAGCATGGAAAAAAGTGATCCGCCACGGTCGCCTGATCAGCCAGGAGGCGACCGATGCTGAACTCCATGCACTGCGCATTGACTGCAAGAGACTCAGATATCTGCTTGAACTCTTTCAACCAATTTTTCCCCACAAGACAACTGCTCCAGTCATTAAAAAGCTGAAGGTGCTACAGGATGAGCTTGGTGATTTTGTAGACCTTGCTGTTCAACGACGCTTTCTTGATGAAAAGCTTGCATTGATTCCAGCAAAAAACGGAGAGGATAAGTTACTCGCCGCAGCAACAGGAGGGCTTATGGCAACTCTTTTTCAAAAACAGGAAAAAGCAAGAGAAAAATTTCACCGAACATTCAACTCATTTGACCATGAGGAGAGCTCTCAACTGTTTCACCATCTCTTAACAGGCACTGCCCGGCAATGAAAACAATAGCACTTTACAGCATTAAAGGTGGCGTAGGAAAGACCGCAACAGCCGTCAACCTCTCCTATCTCTCCTCCCTCTGCTCTCCGCCAACGCTTATCTGCGATCTCGACCCGCAGGGTGCAAGCTCCTACTATTTCAGAATTGCGGCCTCAAAAAAATACAACAGCGACAAGTTTCTCCGGGGAAGCAAAAAGATATACAGCAACATCAGGGCAACCGACTTTGAAAACCTCGATCTTCTGCCATCAGACTTTTCATACCGCAATCTTGATATCGAACTTGCGGAGGAGAAAAAGCCACTGAAAAAGCTCAAAAAAAACCTTGAGGAGCTTAACGATAATTACTGTTATATTTTTTTCGACTGTCCACCCAATCTGACACTTCTCTCCGAAAGTGTCTTTGCCGCTTCGGATGTTATTCTTGTGCCGATGATTCCCACAACGCTCTCTATCCGAACCTATCTTCAGTTGATGGACTTTTTTTCGACAAGTAAACTCGACACCACAAAAATTCGTCCATTCTTTACTATGGTGGAAAAGAGGAAAAAGATGCATCTTGACATCATCCATGAATTTCGCGATACTGCGGGCTTCCTCTCCCAAACCATCCCCTACAGTTCCGATGTCGAAAAAATGGGCCTCTTCCGCGCTCCGCTCAATGCAGTGCTGCCCCACTCCGCAGCATCAAAGGCCTACCGAAATCTCTGGATGGAGCTGAGCAGTGGCCTCCAGAAAAAATAAGAGATCATCCTCAAAAACAACATGGCAAGCGACTGATACCTGATACGATTGTAACGCCCGCTTGCTGAACGTATTTTCGGCACCAGGAATGAAGCAACCTTTTCAGGACTCTCGGCAATACTGCCTAAGAGTCTCAGCGCCTGAGGTGAAGCATCCTTAAGCAGCAACTCCGTCAGCACCAGACCCGGACTAAGTTCATGAACACCAATAGTGCTGATATGTGCCGCTTTCAGCTCCTCATACAGAGAGCGGGTCAACTCCGCCACACCCCTCTTCGAGGCTTTGTGCGGAACCGCCGAACGCGAAAACCTTACACCAGTGGCTGAAAATCCCATATTGAAAATATGATAGCATGGTTTCGGCGACGAAGGCTGGCGAGCCATCAGCAAAACAGCCTCCCGGCAAAGCAGAATGGAGCCTGAAAGATTGGTTGTACATGTCTCAAGAACATCATCAGCCTGTAGCTCCCATAGTGGTCGTTTCATCTGACCAGCAGTGCCGGCATTGTTGATCCATCGGTCAATCCGTCCAAGCCGGGCAACGGCAAAAGCCGCAAACGCCCTCACCCCCGAAGGGTCGCCAACATCACACCCGAAACCATAAATCTCTCCCCCCGGCATCCCTTGCTGCAAGGATTGCACAGCACTCTCAAGGCGTTGCAGATCTCTGCCGCAAATTACCACACGATCCCCGGAGGAGAGAAACGCCGCAGCAAGCGCATAGCCAAGACCGGCACTCCCACCCGTAATGACGACTCCGAAAGAGCCAGCTCTCCTCTCCCCTCTCATCGCAACACTTTGACCTCGCATCAATCGTCACACCCTCCACTTTTCCTGAGAGGAAAATCGGATAGCGGATATTCCTGCCAGCCTGGTGCGTCAAAGCGCCACCACTCACCCCAAAAAGCTTCAAATCCCTCCGTTTTCATAGCCTCTTCAAGCAGTGCCCTGTTTTTAAGCGCCTCAACTGAAGCCTCTGCATAATCGCGGGAGGCCTTTATTGAGTGGTCATCATACGGCGAAGGCATTGGTAATTGGATCCCATCAAGGTCCGCAAGAGTGACGTCAACCGTCCCTCCCCTGTTGTGAGGCGACCCCTTGGTGGGATCGTCAACATAACGCTCATCAGGCATCATCTCCCAGAGCCGTTTCTGTAGTGTAACCGGACGGTACGAGTCAAACACCACAAGGCGATACCCCTGCTTTTTCAGCTTTTGCTCTACCCGCAGCAGCCTGAGGGCAGCATCCCTCCTCAACAGGCAGCGGGCAACCGGATAGATAATCTTTCCGGTAAAATTTCGGGTCGTTGCATAGCGGATATCAAGCACAACCGTATTATCAAGTTCACCAACATCGACAAAATCAACACTCTCATCCGCCATAAGGGGTAAAGCAATAAAGAGGAGAGAGAAAAAAAGAAGCATACGTCTCATGGACTTACCTATCCGGGTTTTCACAACAGTTTTTATAGCTTTTTCCGCTGCCGCAGGGACAGGGATAATTATGATTAATAGGGATAATCCTGCTCTTTTTTCTGCTGGATAAAGGCTGTTGCTTAGTAATCCGGTAAGGGAGCCAAAAGCTGTGGATATCGTTGACGCTTTCAGCCACCAGATCCTGGAGCTGGGAACGCTCACTGTCAGATAGTTCATGCTCTTCTGCATCCTGACCGGCAAGAAGCAGAATGGGAGCAAGGATCATGGATGCTTCATCATCAGGATCATCGACCAGATCAAATATCGGTTTCCAGGCATCATAGCACAACTCTATACCAAACACGAATGCAAGCGCCCATGCGTTGACAGCCGAATCTTCATCCTCCTTGCAGGCATAGGTGGAATAGTCAAAAACAGGTACAAACCCCTCTGGATCATCCCTGAAGGTAACAACAAGAGTATTCATATAGCGCATGAGAAGCTGCATGATTGCCTGCGCCTGCTCAGCAGAGGCAAAAAGAGGATCATCGCCCTTTTCGGTACCAAGAACAAAAGGCATCCACTCGCTTGGCATCAGTGTTACAGGGCCGATAACAAGGGCTGTTAGAAATCCATCAACTCCGTCAAGCGTCATGGCATTGTCGGGTGATCTCTTCGAACCCAGAAAAGCATCAAGCTCAAGAAGTTCCTGTTCAGAAAGAGGATTGCTCGGCGGATCAAATCCGTTCATCTGTCATAAAGATTGATGGTTGATGGCAAGAAGCCGGTGCCTTTAGAGCTGCTCTTCTCAAGGTAATGAACCATGCGGAAATTCCCGAAAAGCATTACTGCCTGGAAGAGAAAAGGCTTAACTTTATTCACCGATTTTTTTGAAAATCGCACTATATATTCTTATAATTAAAGATATGGAGTACGATAGCAAGACAAAGACCTCAAAACCCCAAAAGAGACAGCGCTTATGCCCTTGCATAAAACACCTACCCCGGGAAAAAAGAGAGTACGCCCTTCATTTCTGCTTGTTATCTGCTTTGCTCTAACCGCATTCCAGTGCACTTCTCCCTCAACTGCCCGTTGTGAACTTCCGACCGAAACAGCCATAAAGCAGCAGAGTGTGCCCTCCGCTTCAGAAGCGCCTCGCCAGAATCTGTTGCCGATGAAGAGCTTTTTTAATGATGTCACGCAGTACTTCGGAACACGATACCGTTCTGGCGGTCAGTCACCTGCAGGCTTTGACTGCTCGGGTTTTGTGCGCTTCATGTTCGGCAAGGTATTCAATATGCAGCTTCCCCGATCCTCACGGGAGATGTCGGCCATAGGCAATAAAATAAACAGAAGTGATCTCCAGCCTGGCGATCTGGTCTTTTTTCAGACAAAAAACCGGCGCATCAACCATGTAGGCATCTTTATCGGGAACGACACCTTCGTCCACTCATCCCTTTCAAAAGGAATCACCGAGAACAAGTTGCAAGAGAACTACTTTGAGAAGCGATTTGCCGGAGCCGTCAGGTTACTGGATCTCTCATTGGACAAACTTCCTGCAAACCAGCAACAATCTTCAGAAAATATCGGGGAACCATCCTGATTCAGCCCGGCTCACCCCTTTTTCCTTTCCCACAGCACCGATAGCGCCCTCTATCGGTGCTCTTGTTTGTGAGAAGCGCATCAAAGGTTCTTTTACCGGCTCCGGGTAAGCGAGAATCTGCTTTTGGGTCTTAAACAGAAACAATTGTTAACATCCTTTCATTTAAATGATATAAACATTATCCGCACTTGCAGCCCTGCAAGCAGGATTGAAAAAATTTGATTATAATCCCCCATTCTACAACCCTGCGGACTTGGCCCTATGAAACGCCTTCTTAAACTGACACTGATCTCCCTTCTCTTTATCATCACTCTCTCAGCCATCCTGTTTTTCAGCCTTGGTATCATTATCTCTCACGATGCAGGCAAGCCGGAAAAAGCCGATGTCATTGTGGTGCTTGGAGGCGACAGTGGGCTTCGCGTACGCACAGGGG
>SESG01009619.1_pt1 | contig 12848 bp, 10 predicted proteins | sample 3171421 | NCBI WGS metagenome assembly SESG01 (sample SAMN10866946, study PRJNA518727) | freshwater metagenome | biome: subpolar coniferous forest; feature: holomictic lake; material: water; isolation source: holomictic Lake 227, 6 m and 8 m depth | place: Canada: near Kenora, Ontario | collected... | reverse complement strand
GAAAAAGATGGACACAACTATATAATTCTCAATCAACTAAAAAGGAGCTCGATGTGGTGTCTGTAACGCTTCAAAAAAAAATTGTCAATTCCGCAGGACATAACTTCCCGATTTTTATTGGGTTTCTAAAAACTGCGGATTTGCAGTTAATCGCTGAGGCCCCATCTTTTAAACGAAATTCATCTCATAGTGATATTGCTAGAAATATTTCTACCTCTCCAATCAAAGATTGGCAGCGACCTATCAGCGATAGCAAAGTCAATGAAATAGCAACTACCTTTGATAACCTCACTGGAAATTTTATGCCGAATCCCGTACTTTTATCGGAAAATGTAACTGAGAACGCCGGATATACTATTGCCCCACATTTGGTTAATGGCAATGTAACTGAATTCTGGGATATGGATATATCCGATCAACTTTCATATAAACCAATGTGGATTCTGGATGGGCAACATAGAATCATGGGAATGGCAAAATCGGCACAAAGGGACAACTATATTCCTGTTGTCTTTCTGCTGAATCAGGGTACTAATACATACTCAGGATCAACACTTGCAAAACTTTTTGCACAAGTAACGACGGAAGCTACGGCCCTTGATAATTTACACAATGAATGGTTAACATACGCTTTTTCTCTTAAAAGGTATTCACATTCAAGTGAACGCAGCAACGCAATGAAGACTGTTATTTCCTTATGCTCCACGCCAAATATTCCGCCCGGTATAAATGCTCCGACCGGACGTGTAAATCCCTTCGCCGATAAAATCAAGTTCAATCCTGTAAGAGATATCCAACCACCAAATCCGGGTGGTTTCCTGTATAACTGTGTTGAATTTTCTGAAATTATTTACAACAACTACTATTCCAAAATCATGACCACTGCACGGTATCTTCCCCCAAATGATTTAATGGAGCAAATCGTACTAGCCCATTATGCATTATCAAGGAAAGTATCAAACCATGCGACAAGCGTCTTCTTCTCTCAAAGCAGTGATTACGAACAAAAAATTATGCAACTTGCGTGGCTAAAGGGAATTTTTGCATTGCTACTTGCCCATCCTCCAATGACTGAATCAGGGTGGGAGGATTTGCATGTACTATTACATTTCGATACAACAAACTGGAATTTTCGGACTTGGTGTCTGCCCAACGGTCTTAGTGGCAGACATAATTCGTACTCCCTTGCAATTGCCACTAAAGTAATGGAAACCATGTTTGTTAATAAACGCCCTATATCCACTAACCCGGATATTGCAAGCTATTTATCTGGTGATGGTGCAAAAATTACCTGGCATTTTAGTAATTTAACCCAAACGGGGAGGGCTAGTTCCACCAATAGATTAATACAGTCACATCCTGTGGCAGGCCGTTTGCCACTCGGAATTAATCCTAGAAGTCATATCAAAATTGTCGGACTCACTGAGAATATCGCAACTCTTGTGATCAACGATGATTCAACCACCCCGCAGGGTGATCTTGTGAATTTCTACCAAAAATTTAAATCTGGGCATACAATTGAGCAGGCATTCCCTCGGAACCCATGGCTAATCAAGATCATCGCCCAGCATTATGGTGGGAATGTGTCTGAGATTAAGCACATGATTACCTGGAGCTGAGATTATGGTAATTCACGCCAGACATCAATCCGCCATGAAATATTTCGAATACCTGATGCTTACCTCTACTAAGGATTGGTTAGAGCTATATACTGAATGGGAAGAGAAGAAAACGGTTGAGCTAGGACTTGCCTTGATATCACCACGCATTTTTAAACAATATTTATCCATTGATGACTTCACCCAATTTCAGCATTCTACGCAACATGTTAGGAATTTTAGTACCAGGTCAGCAGGACATTCTGTTTGCAATAGTTTTAAATTATGGAACTACTATTGCCCCTTAGCTCGCATGGATGACAATGCACTAGTTCCCGACCATCTGTTCCCTTACGCAGAAGGAGGACCAACCATAGCCGAAAATTGCATTTGGTTATGCCGTACTCACAATACTATGAAAATTAATGATATACATGTTTACCCATGGGAGGAGTATCCTCCTTGGCTTGACAACATGCTGAAAAATCGTAAGAAGTTTTATGAGACGCGGATTCGCAATTTTCTGTAATGCCAGAAATATTTGAAAATACTAACTGTTGCCATTCGAAGGTGGTTTGTTGGTTTGAATTAGCAAAATGCCGCGGTGCAATATTCTGTAAAAATATTCTACGATATCGGCTGACGGACAATACTTCGTTCTATGGGCGATTAGTATTGAACCATATATTTCATTCATTTCTCCTGTAAATGTATCCCAATCAATTGCAACGACACTCTCCACCCGATTGAATGTAATAACTGGTGGAATCAATGGTATTGAACAGGACATTGAAAATGCAATCCGGCAGAGGATGTTCCATTGGTTGATTTTGAACCGTCTCTTCAATGTGTTTAGTATGTCAACTTCCTGCCTACTTAGCCTTACCGTCTGTAGATGTGAAATCATTTCAGTTCCTCCCCAAACAGGGGCGTTATGGTTCCCTGTTTAATATCGTCGAAGAATCGATTTGGTTCAAAATGGCTAGATTGTGTTTCCTCGCTGTAGATTAATGAACATATGCGTCCCACCCACGGCGCTAATCTACGGTAGAACTCTGGAGTGATCTCCTCTTCGGTAGAGAGCAACACCACCTGGTGGCTGGCTTCATGGAAATAGGAACTCACCAGGTTCTCACGGTGACGGTGATCCAACCTGCCTAGGGGTGTATCGATAATGATCGGGAGAGTTTTCCCACTTGCTGTGGAAAGTCCCCATAGGATTGAAATGGCAAGGATCTGTCTCTCTCCCGCAGAGAGCTGATGAGCACTGAAGGCATCCCCCAACGAGTCGTAGATAGTGATTTGAAATGTCGCAGGGTCGATACTTACCCTGGATACAAGTTTTTTCTTCGAGTACAGAATGCGAGCACTTTTTAAAATCTCCTCTTCGATCCGCAGTATGTCTCTGGCGACCAAACTTTCCTTGAATTTATTTACGGTGGTCCTCGCCCGTTCGATATGGGTCAGATTTCTATCCAGCAAGGCGGTCCCGATACGGATGGATTCAAGCTGGCTATGCTGACGGTCTCGTTCCTTTTCAATTCGCCTAAGATTGCTGACGGCCACGCTAAGTGAAAACTCAGTAGATCTTATGTCCTCTTCAACTCGGTGCAACTGCTGGTCTACTTGAGTTCGCTTTTCAAGCAAGTGGTAGACGGCCTCAGGATCAGGAATTCGAGCCAGTTTCCGCTGTACCACTTCCAGATTGTCCCTGTTGGTTACTAGACGTGCTTGAATCAAATCATTTTGGCCCGACGTGGCCGAAAGTCCGCCGTGAAGCAGATGCTGAAGCTGGGCATAGCCCTCTTGAGAAAAATCGTAGAGCATCTCGGTGGCACGAAGGTTCGAGTCCACGTCGTTTCTGTCCCGGCAAAGCCATGCCTCCACTCGCGAAAGTATGCTGGGCAAGACATTCTCATTCTTTAAATCAGACAGAAGCGATTGGTCTCGAATTTCCAGCTTGCTCAACCATTCCTTGCCTCCACGAAGGGAGATTTCCTTCTCGGCCTGAATTGCGATCTCCTCGAGCAGACCTTCGAGGGGTACCAGTGGTAGCAGCCCGCCCTGCAACTTGCGAATCTCCTCCTCCAGCTCCGCAATTTGCGCCAGTAGGGTTTTCTCCTCCTGCTCTAGCACTTCACGCCGTTCGATTAGATGCCCGCCCTGGTTGTGGATTTCAGCCTGGGTCTGATCCCGGTCATTAAGAGCCGTCAACTGAGCTGCTTGAAGGGTTTTGATGGCCTCCTCTAGATCACGGACCGCCGTCATGGCATCGAGGTGATTCGCCTCCGCCCGCTTCAGCTCATTTACCTGCTCTTCTGGAGCCGCCTCAAGGCGATGGCGTCGCGCCAGAGCCGAAAGGTCCTTCTCCAGGCGCTCCAGAAGGTCCGCACCTAACAGGCCATAAATCCCGGTACGAAGGATGTCCCGACTTTTCTCGGGGTCGGCCAGTGCTGCGATTTGTTCACCATCGAAGAGGAACAAGTGAGCAATGCGTGAAGGGATGAGGTTTTCTATGAATTCGTCCCAGGCGTCCACGAGGTCGGAGGCCACGCCTCCATCCATCCATACCGTCATCGTCTCTTTCACCTTGCCCGGGCCAACCTTCCACTCGCGTTGGATCTTTACTTGGTGTTCATTGCCTTCGGATTTGTACCGAAAGCTAAGTACGATGGCAGCCCCCTCTCCAGATGGGGCATGCCTATGAACCAGCCCTCTTAGGAAGTCATCCCAGGAGAGGTTACCTTGCTTTGCTAAGCGTGCCTTCCGCCCATACAGGGCGTAGTGGATGCCATCGAGTAGGGTGGTCTTCCCTCGTCCGTTTTGCCCTCCGATGAGCACGATCGGGATGTGCCCAGGAGAACTCGGGGTGAGTTGCACCGACTGATGGCCCTTAAATGCGCCCACATTGTAGAAGCCTACCGAGTCGATGATCATTGGGTCTCTCCCGAAAGCCCAGACTCCAGGGGTCGCGCCATGCCCAAGTCGTCAGGCGTGAGGATAGACTGGAGATCATCCAAGAATTCCTGATCCTCCTCGGAGGCAATCTCGCTCTTTCGTTTCTCCCTGGCCCAACGAACCGCATCATGCTCATTCCAGAAATGATGATGCTCAAGGGTCTTCTCTAATGATTCGAAAAGTCCCGCCCGCCGACGCTGCGTGCGGAAGCGACTTTCTTTGGAGATCAATTCTCGGACCATGCCGTAGCGAATTCGCCAGTCCTCATGCTCCTCTTTCTCGTTGACTAAATGCACTTTGTTCTCTTGCCGGCAGATTTCTTGGAGTAAGAGCAGGGCGCCATGATCTAAGGGGGATTGGTCGTCTAAGGAGACACCGGGGTAGGGGACTCCTATGACCTCTTGGTAGATGCGGGGAAGGCTGTCTTCGATTTCGTGTTTGTCCACAACCCAGATGCGACGAATATGCTCGAGTTCTGGAAGGGAAATGACTTCAAAGGACGCCATCCCAACACCCTGCTCCCGGATGGCCTTCTGGGCAGTCAACAATTTTCGGAGAAAGTCTTCACGCCACTCTTGACGGTATGGGCCATGAACCAGGGCATGGTCGAGTTCGTTTTCCTGGGCATACCTCTTGAGTTTTTTGGGATCAGCTTGGGCCTTGTCATCCTGAGAATACAGATGGAGCCTGCCGTCAATTCTTCTAAAGTCACGATTGCTTCGTTCCCGCTTGAGCCCGTCGCCAGGGGCATCTCCAGGCAATCCATGGCCCTTGGAAGGTTGGTCCCGCATATCCAGATCGTTCCGAAGGTCCAAGAGGGGGAGCATCCACTCCTTCTCTTGGTCATTTTGGATCATGGCACCCATGGACTTGTCCTTATCGACTAAGGTGCAGACCCAGCACCCAAAGCGGCTGTCTCCGCAACTGGGTGTGCTTGAATCGACGACCAGGGGGCACTCTCCGCCTTCGGTCGCTCCTGCGTACATGCCCAAGAGCTGCTCGTTCGGGTGGTTCCAAGGGTTCATCACTTGGGTGAGGTAGGCCCAGACGTCGTCGTTGGACCAATCCTCGATGGGCGTGTAGATCAGAGAGCCCATGAGGCTAGCATTTGGAGTGAGACGTTCGCGGATCTGATGCGCCGCATGGCGAGCCATGGTTCGGGCACGGTTAGCGCTCTCCTGCTTCCGGGTTCCCAGCACAAGGATCGCTTCACCCTGTTCTCGGACAATACGGGTGATGAAAGCATTGGCTGGTCGGATCTTCAGGCGCTCGGTACACCACCGGAACATATGTCGGGGAGATGGGTAGCCTTTGCCAAGCAAATTCACCCAAAAGGTATCAATCACTTCAGGTCGAAGGTGATGGGGATGGACAGGAATGCCCTTCGCTGCCGCAGCCTCCCTCATGCTCGTGAGCGACCGCTCGACCCACGCAGAGACGATTGGATTCTCGACAAGGGTATCTGTCGAAATTACATAAACTGCTTTGTGCCGCTGGTCTGTGGGCAAGGCCTCCAGTGCATTCCATACAAGTTGGACACATGCCGTCGAATCCTTCCCGCCGGAGTAGCCAATAATCCAAGGGACATCATCAAGGGCGTAGAGGGCCTGTATCTCTTCATGGATGAGTTCCACAGTCTTCTTTAGTCCGAGTTCCTTAAACGCTGACTTACCGGCCATTGGGAACCCGCTTTGGCGAGGAAGCCCGGGAGGCTGTGATGTTGTCTTCGAGCCGACTTTCTTCTGCAGAAAGGGGGATACCTATCGCCTGCTTAATTGCTGAAACAGTGAGGATGACGTTGGCTTCTGCCTTGGAGACCCGCCCTCCAATCATGATCCGACCTTCCCAATAGGCATTCTTCCGAGACCAATCCAGCTTGCGGAGGGCTTTCAGCTTGGGTTTCCAGTTCTTGGGATCCTGGTGGAGCAATGCGTTGCCGGCCCGTCCCATGGACTGCAATACAACGCCGTGACTATGGAGGAGCTCGGTTCGAACATCCTGGGCGGAAAGTGTCCCCTCTCGTACCTGATCCCACTCTGGGAACTGAGACCCTACTTCCATCCAGAACGACGTGGCCTGTGAAAGAAGTTCCTCGGGAGTTCCCGTTAGGTCGCGGAGCAAGCTGTTGGTAGCTCGGTAGACGGAACTTAGGGTGAAAAGCTTTCGTGAGCGGAGGGCAAGGGTTGCCCGTTCCATTTCAACCAACCCCTTGAAGACGGGAGCCTTTAGGACCATTCGCTTCACGATTTCAGCGGACTGGTCCCTCTGGTCGTACAGAACGCCAATGCTGCTGCTGGCTCGAACAGCGTGACGGTTTAGGTCAGCAAACATCTGCTGACTCCGCGTGAGCCCCTGATCAAGGAAGAAGACGACGGCGATGGTTTCGTCACCCAGCTTCGGGTGCTCCTTGATGGCCTGCTCAATGGCAGCACGCCGATGTTGGCCGTCGTTGATGATGAAACGAGCATCCATAGGCACATGAAGGGTACCGAGACGGCGCCCCTCACCCTTCTCGGTCAGGGGCTCGAAGCGGACACGCCCATCGATCGAGGCACTGATGGCGGAGAATACATAACTTGTCGGATTATCCAGAAGATAGCGGACCATCTCTGGCAGGCGCCCTCGGTTGAGAACTCGCTGCGCACGCAGCTCCGGTGGGATATCCTCGTCCTCATTGAACGTGAAGATACGGGAAAGGATGCGCATAGGGCACATCGACACAAAGTATTCCTTTTGTGCCTGAGTGCCGCGAATGGCAGGGAATGCGTAGGAGAACGTGGTTTCCATGGTAATCGCTCCAGTACGTCATATATAATACGTACGAAGTCAAAAAGTCAACCAGGAGATTTCACGTGACCACGTACCTCGATTGTAATGCAACATCGCCCCTTGAGCCCCGGGTTCAGCAGGTGGTCTGGAAATACATGGTCGAAGAATTCGGGAATGCCGGCAGTCGGACCCATGAATTCGGGAACAGGGCCAAACAGGTGGTTCAGAAAGCCCGTGAACAGGTTGCCGCCATCGTTCGGTGCAAGCCTGAGGAAGTAATCTTCACCAGCGGGGCGACCGAGAGTGATAATTTGGCGATTCTAGGGCTAGCCCCTTTCGGGAAGGAACAAGGGCGAAGGCACATCATTACGAGTGCGATGGAGCACAAGGCGGTTCTTGAGCCGCTTGAGGAACTGAGCCACCAAGGCTTCGAGATCACCCTTCTCAAGCCCGACAAGGATGGCTGGATTCAGCCAGAGGCAGTGGTTGAGGCATTGCGACCAGACACCCTTCTTGTCTCTCTCATGCACATCAACAACGAAACCGGCGTGATCCAACCCATAGAAGAGGTGGCTAGGAGCCTCGACGGTCATGAAGCCTTCTTTCATGTGGATGCTGCCCAATCTTTTGGCAAAGAGATCCCCTCATTGCGACACCCCCGGATTGAACTCATTTCCATCTCTGGGCATAAGATTTATGGGCCCAAGGGTGTGGGTGCTCTAATCACTCGCCGAAGAGGATTCAAAAGCCTTCCCCTCCGCCCGCTGATGTTTGGAGGTGGGCAAGAACGAGGACTTCGCCCAGGAACCGTGCCGGTACATTTGGTCGCAGGCCTAGGCGAGGCCGCAGAAATTGCGGGGTCTACTCACCAAGCTCGTCGACAGGCTTGTCTCGTATTTCGGCAGGAGCTGCTGGAGGCGTTTGCACCGCTAAGCCCGCAAATTAATGGTGACCTGAACCGCACTGTACCCAATACGCTGAATATTTCCATAACAGGTATCAATTCAGAGGCGGCGATGGTGGCCCTGAAGGGCTTGGTCGCCATTTCGAATGGATCTGCCTGCACTTCGCAGTCCTATACTCCTAGCCATGTACTCACAAGCATGGGGATGGCAGATGATCGAATCCGGGAAGCACTTCGCATCTCGTGGTGCCATATGACAGAGTCGGTGGACTGGCGTCCTGTCATCTCTGCTTTGTCTGGGCTTCGGTGAACGTAGCCACGACTCACTGGGAATCAGCCCGTCACAAGACGGCGATGCACCGCAAGTCAATGAGTAAACCAATCCGGCTTGCTCTTCAGCATGGCTTGATCACGCTTGACACACATGTGATGGATTTTGGGTGCGGACATGGCGAAGATGTCCGTCAGCTCAGAGAGATGGGTGTGTTTGCTGAGGGCTGGGACCCCGTTTTCGCGGCTCATGGTTTACGCAGGTCTTCCCAGGTTGTGAACCTAGGGTATGTCCTGAACGTAATCGAATCAGTAGAGGAACGCAGCCAAGTTCTAAAGGAATCATGGGCTTTGGCGGAAGGTCTGCTTATTGTTTCAGTACGGTCCACCGTGGATGATGGCCCGGAAAATGGGACTTCTTTATTTGGAGATGGGTTTGTAACCCGGTTGGGCAGTTTCCAGAAATTCTATGACCAGTCAGAACTCCGACTGTGGATCCAGGAAGTGCTTGCTGTTGATCCCCTTGCCATAGCGCCTGGGATCTTCCTGGTCTTCAGAGATGAGGGGCTCCGAGAGGCCTGGCGGGCCCAGCAGTTTCGGCGGAATGTTGGTTTGCCGAGAATCTCCTCCCGGGCTCGCCTTTTCCAAGATCATCGAGAAATTCTTGAACCACTCATGGCATTTTTTACGGAAAGGGGAAGGCTGCCCCATGAGGATGAACTCAAGGAGTCCCCGGATCTTGCAAAAAATTTCGGGACCTTGCCGAAGGCCTTTCAGGTTGTTCGATCAGTAACAGGGATTGACCCATGGCTTGAAATTCAGATGAGCCGCAAGTCAGATCTTATGGTGTGGCTTGCTCTTTCTAGGTTCCGAATGAGACCTCAGCTCTCGACATTGCCGTTATTCCTCCAACGCGACATTCGGGCCTTGTTCAGTTCCTATACACGAGCCTGCGAGGAGGCTGATTCCCAGCTCATGAGTATTGGGAATCCCGAGGTGCGTGATGAGGCGATGCTGCGGGCACCATTCGGGAAGCTAATGCCGAAGGGGCTCTATGTGCATGCGGACCACCTTGATGAACTTCCGCCAGTCCTAAGGCTTTATGAAGGTTGCGCCAGGGCTTTTGTAGGAGGAGTCCCCGAGGCTAACTTAATCAAGTTCCACAGAGATGCAGCACAGGTTTCTTATCTAACCTACCAGGATTTCCAGAAAATCCCGCACCCAGAGCTGTTGGAGTCAGTTGTGGTTTCATTGGACGGACGCAAGATCCGTCGGAGGGATTACCGAGGGCAGATAAACCGATTCCTACTGCATAGGAAGGAGACCTTTATCCCTCAAGGGTCAGAACTATGGATGAAATTCCACAGATTGACTGAACAGGAGGAAAGGTGGGGACTCTTCGCTCAGCCATCAGAGATTGGAACTCGGGCGGGGTGGGAACGAACGCTCACGCAGCAAGGGTGTCGCCTTCATGGCCACCGATTGGTTCGAAGCAAGGAGCCCAACCTGGATAGCTGATCCTAACTATTAATAAAGTTTGGAATTGGCATCGAAGCGAAAGATCAAAGCATACGAAAGTCTGTAGCATACTTCAGCAACTGTTCGGCTGAGTCGATTTTGGGACAGTGGTTAGCAAGCGCAGCGACCTCGGCTTCTGTTGGTGCTGACCAGTCGCCCAGGTTCATATTTTCATCTATAATACGATCCAGAATAAGCGAGACAATTTCGTACATGGAATGTGTAGAGGCTGCCTTTAGAAGTTCTGGTTGGGGCCAAAGAGAGTAGCTACCATATTCATGTAGATAAAAGTCAACATCCATTATTTCAACGACACCATCATTAGATGCGGTGTTGATTGACTTAATAGAGTAGCTGTCGAAATTTTCAGCAAGAGGCCTACATTTATTGAAAACATAGACAAGTGATGCCTTGTTGAAATATCCGATCATTGTGTTTAAAAGGATGCTTTGATATTCATCCGATTTCAGGATTTCCGCACAAATAACTTCTGCTGATGGGAGTCTGTCCCCTGGAATATCTATGTAGCAAGAGCCACATTGAGATACTACTTGGAGAGATATGCTATTATTGTAAATAGAACAATCACTTATGATACATGCGGTGTTGGGAAACAGTGATTTATTTAACGCCGTTAATTCCTCTGGGCTCGGGTGGTACATCGGGTCTGACGGTTGGTTTCCCATTTCGGATACCTCTTGAGATTTGAGCTACGTGGAGTTGGAACTGCGGCAACACGATTTAAGAGCAACCCCTGCCACGAAAAGAAAAATTGACCACGGAAAGGCTAATCTGAATCAGGATCCAAATCCAATGGTATGTCGCCGGCTGGGACAACCAAAATCTACTCTCCCGCAAACAGGCGCACCCAATGAATACGCTTAACCATTACTCCGAGAGAATAGGGCAGGGGCACAAATCATCAGAGGGCGACGAAATGAAGCCGGAAAGCAAGGGCCTAGGTTAAACAATGGTGGATCAACCTCTCCTGCTCAGAGGATTCCATGGATTCGAGAGGTTTTTTGCAAGGCAGTCACGACCCTAGTAAGTAGGGCCCAAATGCCGGCAAAGGACGGTAACACATCCCCCGTCAGGTCTTCCATGTATAGCCCCCGGTTCACCTCCATCATTAACGAGAGGACCCTCGGCTCCTTCCGGTAGTGCTTGTCGGGAACGAAGGTCCCGCTGAAGGGGTGATTCACGGTGACATGCAGGCCTGCGCTTTGAAAGGCATCACCTGCGGCTTGGACCAACCAGTCGGGGGTGTGGAACGTGTCCGTGCCCAGGCAGATGTCCGGGCGATCTGCGCATGTGGCGTCCTCGTAGGGAAGGGCAACCGACGGGAAGCTGTGGCAGTCGATGATCAGGCAGGTCGGACACCTCGCCAGCACCGCATCCACTGCCAGGGTGAAGGCATGGTGGTGCGGGACGTAGTAGCGTTCGATCAGGACCGCTCGCTCCTCGGCGGTGGGGGCGGGGCGCAGCCGTCCTCCGCGGCTTGTGTGGGTATAGACCACGCCCATGCCCTGCGCAGCCATGACCTCCAGGGCGTCATTCAGGAACCGCTCCGGGTCCATCACCAGGCGGCTCACGGGAAAGCTGATCCGCGTGGCGCCTGGGATGTTGAACAGCTCGTCCGTGAACCCGTCGGTCATGGCCAGCAGCTCCTGCTGGAGCTCCACAGGGCTCAGGGAGAACGCAGGGCGGATTCCGGGCGGAATGACCGAGCTACTGTGAGGGATGTGCAACACCAGGCCTTCGTTCACAGGCCCCACTTATCTCGGGCCAGGTGCCAGAAGTCCCAGGAGATGCTGACCACGCTGTCCAGGATGTCTTCCAGCAGCTTCGGGTGGATGCCCTCCCCCAGGGGGACCTGGAAGTCCAGGATCAGGCGGCCCGAGTGGGTGAACTCCCGGGCCTCAACTTCCTCTGGTGGGGGCGGTGGGTCGTTGTGGGCGTCCGTGTCCAGGTAGTCCTGCTCCACCATGGCCCGGGGCCAGCGGTACTCCTTGTTCCAGTTGTTGCACAGGCGCAGGGCATTGAGGAAGTCCTCGGGGGGCACGCGGCGATCGCTGCTGAGGTTGACGACGAGGATGTCCCTGTTCTTGCCGGAGACCCAGGCCCTCAGCTGTACCGCCCGGTCGGACTTCAGGCCAAAGCGGAAGTCCACCAGGAGGCCCCGGGTGTGGTGCTCGAAGTAGCTGAAGCCGCCCTTCTTCATCCAGGCGACGAGCATCTCCTGGTTGAAGGGCTGGATGGTGTTGGCTTCGTGGTTCTCGGCATCGGGTTCAATGGGTTCGTCGGACATGGGGGACTCCGGGGCAGGGACCTCCCAGGGCGCGTGAAAGGCGTCCCAGGCGGCGTGGTTGATGACAGAGAGAACCTCCGGGGTGTGGTCGCCCTCCTGATGCCGGCGGAGGGCCTCCTCGGGCGACAGGGGCTGGAAGGATGGATCCGTGGTCATGCGTCCCCCTCGTCCTCGGGCTCTTCTGCGGGGATGAGGCTGTCGAGGAAGGCGTCCGTGATGCAGCCGTAGTGGCATCCGAGGTCCGGGTAGAAGTCCGAGCGGACGGAGATGAAGTCCCGCAGGCGCTCGGGATCGTCGTACTCGGCGTTCATGGCCAGAAAGGGCAGAACCAGGCCCGGTTCGCCATGGCCGTCCGAGGTATCGATCAGGTGGATCAGCTCCTCGGTGGACAGGGGCGTCGGGGACTCGGTAATGGGCTGACTGAACTCGGTCTCGTACTCGTCTACCACCCGGTAGTGGATGAGGTGGTCGGCCGCCATGAAGGCGCGGATGCTGATGACGTCGGCGGTGGTGGACTCCATGG
>SESG01023810.1_pt1 | contig 12864 bp, 9 predicted proteins | sample 3171421 | NCBI WGS metagenome assembly SESG01 (sample SAMN10866946, study PRJNA518727) | freshwater metagenome | biome: subpolar coniferous forest; feature: holomictic lake; material: water; isolation source: holomictic Lake 227, 6 m and 8 m depth | place: Canada: near Kenora, Ontario | collected... | reverse complement strand
GGACAATGATATTCCAGAGTAGCCTGAAGTTCAGGGTCAATCCACTTGTTGCCCCAGACATAGATGAATGGCGGCTCTCTTGGATCGGGTCTCCATGACATGTCGAATCTATCCTTGTTGACCCGTTGTACTTCATTCCACATATTACCGGGTAACAACCTAACTGGATAGTCCATGTATTTGTATTCTGTGGCACCAGGAACATGATATTCAATTGCGGCGCCAAGATGAACAGGATACCAGTGATTTCCCCATGCAAAAATGTATGGAGGGTCTGATGGATCAGGGTGCCAACTAAAATCAAACGTTAATGGATCTACCCGGTCTATGATAACCCAATTATCATTAATTTCATTGCGGTGTTGGACCAGTGGCACATCGGCGCGATAGATTATAACATCGCTTCGTTCTCTGGGACATAGCCATGTTCCGCTGTCCTTTTGATGCTGACTTGGCCAAACATTGTTGTGTTCTTCAGCCCAGACATCCTCGTCAGGCAGAAATTCAAAGTCAAAATCCCAGTCAAAGTTTCGATAATCGCAAAACTCGTTTACGATCCAGAAATGATCAGTCGTGGAAAGAAGCCGGGCCTGGGCTAAATCTTTGGCATGACGCTCTCTGGCATGAACATTGGGTTTTTTGTTAAAATAGAATACATCTCTGAGCATCTATTACTTATGAGAATACCTTGATGCCATAAAGTTTTGAGAAGCGTTCAGCATCCGAGACATTATTGACCATTGGCTCGCCTCTGATATTCAGCGAGGTGTTCAGCAGCATCGGACATTCAGTCATAAGATACCACTTTTCAAGTAGTTCTCTAATTCCGCTTCCATCTTTTGATACAGTCTGGACACGACTAGTCCCGTCAGCGTGAACAATAGCAGGAAATAACTCAGGACTCCTACAAGTAGCGATGAACTGCATATACCGATTATCACTGCTGCCACCAGGCATATCAAAATACTGAGAAGCAAACTCCTCAAGGATGACAGGGGCAAAAGGTCTGAATTGTTGTCGGCGTTTGATTTCATTTACTCTATCCTTAATGTGAGGACCACGAGGATCCGCTAATAAACTTCTGTTTCCCAAGGCCCTGGGTCCGAATTCTGCTCTGCCGCTGGCCACTCCGATGATGTTACCTTTGATCAATTCATCCAGTAACTGATTAACAGGATACGGACAGTCAATGTTAAAACCAAGATAGGCATTTTGCCAGTTAATTTTTCCGCCGTGACCCAATGCCGCAGCGCCAAGACTACTACCGGCGTCACCCGGATTAGGCATGATCCAGATGTTTTTGAATTTCTGATGTAGGTTTCTATTGGCCAGACAGTTCAGTGCAACGCCACCGCCATATACCAGATTGTCTGATCTGCCAAGTATTCTGGCTCTGGTCATCACATTCATTATGAGATGTTCGACTACCTGTTGTGATGATGCTGCAATGTCCATATCGCCTGCACCTTCAAGAAAGTCATCAGGGACACCCAGATGAAGATTATGACTGAACGACAGATTAGCACTATTTTCAAGTAGCTCTGAATGTATTGCGGTATAGTGTCGAGGTTCACCGTACGCTGCCATACCCATTAGAATGTATTCCTCGTCCAGAGGGCGCAGACCTACACGTTTGGTCATTGCTGAGTAGAACAGACCGATACTGTCAGGGTAAGTCTTGCTCCATAGTTTGTTGTACTTGGCCTGACCGCGATCATCATACGAGGCGTCCCAGATTGTTATTGTCTCAAACTCTCCAATGGCGTCTATGATAACTACAGTTGCCTCGGTGAACGGACTTGTTTGAAACCCTGCTGCTGCATGACTAAGGTGATGACTGTGGGTGTGAATCGGCTGCTTATCCAGCGTTACCCAATTGAGTCGCCCGATCATGTTTCGTGCTGACAGATTTTGTAGTGACAATGGTTCCCCGGCTCGTATCTGCCGCAGAAACTTCAGCCAGGGTTTCTCGTAGTAATGAACTTCATAGTCATCAGTGATGTAATCCAGGGCGTTACACACGGCCAACTGAGTTAACTCTTTATCGTGCTTCTGCTTTGAGTAGCGTTCAGAATGTCCGGCAAACAGAATATTGCCAGATTGGTCGATGACGCTGACAGCGGCGTCATGGAAACCCGAGGAGATGCCGATGTAGTTCATTTGTAGATGAATGGGTCTCGTTTACGAAGTTCCTTTAGGCGCTTGCGATATTTTATTTCTATTTTAATTCTAAGTAGTAATAACTTTAACCAATTCATTTTGCGTCCTTTTCAATAAGTTCTGCATTATATTCATCATAAATATTCCCCACAAACATATTAGTGTTGTATTTTGTTACATCGTTCTTTATAATTACATTGTATATCATATCACTCAAGCATACATGATTAACCGAACTTAAATGATTTACTCTGCCGTCGCCGTTAGCCATACATTTAATTGAGTCACTTTCTTTTCTAAACTCATAGTGTGCCACTCTGAGTAAATCAGTGTTGCCTGAAAATAATGGTAAAAAGTTGTCGTCTGGCGAAATAAGATTTTCACATAATTTTTTATCTAAGGGTGTGGCGTTAATACCCGGAAGTATTACCACTGAATTCGATCGGTGAACCTTTGCCCAGTTACCTAGCAATGACACCGTTTTTGTCAACTCATAATTAATACTGTTTTCATATACATTATGGGCTGCCCACATGGCACTTTCAAAATTCTCTCTTTCCCATTTTTGACACGCATCTTCACTTCTTCGCATCATGCGTGTCATCCAGTCCGTCATGGGACCGTACCTCCATATATAATCCTGTGGCATACTTCTCACATACACGCGATTAGTAACAGTGGTGTTAAACACAATAATATCTTCTTGGTCATAATTTGCAGAACATGTATATTCTAAAAATTTTATCAGCGAAAACGACAGAGCAGAACCTATTCGTGCAAAGTTAACCGTCGGTAAATTTAACTGAGCAGCAAGTCTGTGTGACCATGATTTTTCAGACGCGCCTTCTGCAAAGCTATCACCAAATATTACTAATTTTTTAGTCATACTTACTCCAGTTTCCTGACCCTGTATAATTATATGTAAAACTTAAATCTACAGTTTTATTTAGCACCTGTTGGTTAGCGACACCTTTATCATACTCCGTATACGTTATTATTTCTTCTAATTTTATGCCTGTCCGAGCATTGGATCTGGTTATTGCGTTTGATCGTTGATCACGAAACGCAGAGTAATACCAGGACTCCGAGCATTGAATGAACTTCATCTTAAAGTTAGAAGACCAGACCCCATTGGCGTCGATAGTAAACAAAATATCCGCTTCAAAATTAGCGGACATTCTGCTGCCGAACACATCATTACTCAGAGTAGCAGGGATTTTGAAATTAAACGAGAACGCGCCGCGGGCACGCCAAAACAACCGCAATAACGGCCAAAATTCATTTGCAATCGAATCGGCGAATGAATTTTCAGTCTTGCAGATATCAAAATCAAAGGTTTCGAATTCGATTTCAGTAACAGCAGGGGTGTCGAATACCAGTTTATAGTGATCTTTTATCACGGTTCGGAACCCGAAGTTGATGTTACGCTTGTTTACCAGTTGTTGAAGGAATATTTCAAAGGACAACAGCCTCACCATACGATGAATGATGCTATTTTTATAGTCCTTTGTTATGAATGATCCTTCATAGTTAAAGTCACTTATTCCAAATTTACCGGGGTTCTGACCAGCAATGGTATCCTGTATCAGTCCGAAGCCCATGCCCGGGCTGATTGAAGTTATGCTGTTGTTGCGATTTCTCCAGATAAACACTAACGTTTCATAAAAATCTTGCCAGGTTTCTGTGGGGAAACCAACTATCATGTTGCAGTTCGCTTCGATTCCCACTATCTCACCGTTACGCAAGTTGTCTTCCATTTCAGCGATAGTCACACCCTTGTCCATGTCAGCCAGTACTTTATCTGATCCCGATTCAATTCCATAACTTAAAAAAGTGCAGCCAGAATCTGCCACATCTTTAAGATACTCATAATCCATCCGACCGTCACATCTAGCATACCCGGTCCATTTAATTTTTAATCCAGACGCAATAATCCCCTTACAGAACCCGCGCAGTTCATTCAAGTTACCATTAACCAGACTGTCCAAAAACCAATAAACATCAATGCCCCGGGTATCATGCAATGTCAAAACGTCATTTAGTATCTTACTAACCTGACGGCCGCGATACCTCCAGAAGTGTGTCTCGCTGCAAAATACGCACTTGGCGATACACCCCCTGCTTATCTCAGTAGTTACACCGTTCGGGATCCGATAATCATTGAAATTAAAATAATCATACGCAGGCGCCGGAAGCAAGTCTAAATTAATTCGTTCTCTTTCGTCTTGCGTTACCCATCGTTGTGTGGTCGGGCGTCCATTAGCTTCAATCTCATTCATCACGGTAAGTATCAGTCCTTCACCTTCGCCACTTACCACATAATCTATATACGGATGATCTTGACGCTTCAGTGCGCTATGACACTGTGGGCCACCAACGATAATACAGGTGTCAGGTGATCGTCTTTTTATTTCTTTGATCATCCACATTGTGGGAGCCTCGTTGCAATAATACAGAGTGAACCCGACGGCCGTGGGATTTATTTGAAGTATTTTATCAACATAAGATTCGATAAAGGGTCTGACAAACTCATGTAAGTGTTCCATATAGTTGTCACCTATCCATTTCCACTCCCAAGATGGGCCCCAAGGGTCAAACGTCAACCCCTCCCAATTTTTAAAATCCTTGAAGGCTTCTATGTTCAAATCAAACGCCTGAGTTTTAAATCCCGCTGCTCTTGTTACTGCCGCAAGTTTTGCCACATTATACGGAGGGAAATTTATAGCCCACTCCGGCAACAACACAAAAACAATACTAGAATTTCTGGATGAGGATTCTATACGAATTTCTGTTAAATTACGTTGCGCCGTCGGTTTGGCAAACGGTAAAATGGCGTTGAGTATTAATCTATCTCTGTTGTCAGAATCATCCATTTGTTGCATTTAGCCTGGTTTTAAATTCGATATCTGTCATTTCATATGGTTCAGTGATTAAATTTTTACGAACCCGAGAAGTGTCATATTTTGATAGGTCCCCGGTTTCAAAAACCGTAGCAAGCATGTCACCGATAATAACTCTATTAACACCACAAAAATGATTTGTGCGAGGATCAGCCATTTTTCTCATTGCTTTCCAATAATAATCATTATCAGCATATTCTGCCATCCCCAACTCATGCCAACTTTTGAACTTAGGAGGTAGTATTGGAAGAAAATTTGAACTAGGTTTAATTATCGTGTCCACTAGTTTTACTTCTAAATCACCGTAATTATCAAAAGGATGCACAACTATAAATCTATTTTGAAGCGTCCGGGCAAAACTTTGAATAAGGGATAATGTCCGAATAGCTTCAGTGTTAATTTCAAGGTTGCATATTTTTTGAGAAGCCCACAGAACATGTTCTATGTTTTCTTTTACCCAACGTTGTTGAACTGCATCAAATCCTTCGTATGTAAGCGCAGCACTCCCCAAATTCAGAATCATAACCGAAAGGTTTGGAGTTGGCACATCGACAGTATGAACTCGTTCAAGACTAGTCAACCCATATAATATATAATCTTCCGGGTCATATTCTTCAGATTGAATATATTTTAAAAAGCAATTTACTGAGTATTGAATGGCGCTACCGGAAGAGGCAAACTCTAAAAGCGGTACTTCTAATTTTTTACTTATTATTTCAGGTATCGACTGAGCCGGTTTAACTCTCATGTCAGTTGTTAAAAAACTATCACCAAACGCCACTAATTTTTTCATTGATTTATCATCCTAATTATTTCTGGCCAAAGCTCGCTAAATTTGCGCTTCTTTGACAATACAATGGTATCTAACTTTTCTGACCACTTGATTAATTGTTTTGCCATCGCAGTGTTACCTGTACCCATACTATCCGCCAATGTACTTCGAATATTCCTAAGGGCGTCTATCCCGGAAGCGTCTGGGTATTTTTGTATGCATCTGTCCAGTTCATCAAGACCTGCTGCCTTAATATTATCTGGCATGGAGTGCATCTCAAGTCCGTTCTGCGATGTCATTGTTTGCCATTGGACTAACCCAAACATACCACTTGATATGATGAAGTCGTATAAATCAACCAAATTAAATGCAGAGTAAACACCATATATGGGAAACACTACTAACGTCTTTCCTGTGGTAGTGTGAATATAGTTAAGATTCTTATGAAAAATTTCCCATGACGCGCCGTGACGCACGTATTCAAATTTTTCACCTATGTTCTCAAAACTCACTGACCAATTTACATTAGTATTCTGGATAAGTTTTTGCACAATCGGCGATGATTCTACATTTGGCAGAGACAGATTAGAAACAACCAGGATCTTTGAATCGTAAAAAATATCTAATAATTTAATATTTTGCCCATGCAGTAACGGTTCTCCACCTAACAAAATAATATCATATTCCTGATCAGGATCTTTTATCTTGACAAGATACTCAAACAACGTAGCTTCACCCGAAGAACTTAATCCCTGTAAAATAGGTTCACCTAAAATTTTAGCCCAGCGAGAACTAAAAAATGGCGCACAGTAATTGCATGTTAAATTGCAGACATTACTCCATCGTAAATCTATGTTTTTCAGTTTAAAATATCGGTCATCAGTAGGCTGCACTGCAATTGAAGTTAACGGAACTCTTTGTGATTTTACACCTATATCCTCACGCCCATAACAGTCAACGCAATTTATGTTTCGTACACCATTGAGATGGTCATTGCGTATTTCCCGGGCTAGTTTTCCATCCAATATATCTTCGATCGGGGTATCCTTAAGGTTGCCCAGGTCTGTTCTGCCGGCGCAGCAAGTTTTAATTTCGGAATGTGTACCTATAAATAAACCATTAAATGGCAGCGTACATGAAATATCTTTCATAAATTATTTTCATGTTTATATCGCTGTACAACACCGTATAACCACGGAAAAACGTTTTCTAATTTTGTGTTGTACTCTTTATCATCACCTTCAGTGCGCTCCACGAATACTGAAAACGATACCGGGCAGGATTCGGTTACCCATGTCAATAATCCAGTAAAATATTTACTAAGATTGGGGAATTTATTCAGTAACTCTTGCATAAATTCTTTTTGTAGATCAGCATTTATTTTTGAAATTAGTTCATCCTTTGCCCAGGAAGGCAACATCAATGGTGTATCGTGGTCACCCAAGACCGTCATTAGACCGATATCATCAACCCCTTTATTAACATAGTTATTAACATGCAGATATTCTACAAAATCACATATATTATAGATGTTATAAATGCTTACTACTGTCGCAATTCTAACCATAATGGTAGGGTGGTCAACCAGGCGCCTAAGATTTTTAAAGATTTGATTAGGATTAGCCCCTTGCCGAATATATGATAATCCCTCATCGAAGTAATCAATGCTGCAAAAAACATTCACATATTGAAATTTTTCCCATGCAGATACATAATCAAAATCTTTATACTTGAGCGTAGAAAGGTTAGTACTATAAATAAGTGACTTGTTAAATAATTCTTTTTCGATAAGATATTCTAGAATTTTGTAGTTTTCCACATGCATTAGTGGTTCGCCGCCGGCAGTGTATATTGTCTTTACTGTGTCGAGAATCGGGACGATATCGGTCATAAAAAAATTAGATTTAGCATTTTCTATTGCAATAACGCCGCCGGCTGATAATAGGGCACGATCCATTAATTCTTGTTTTCGTACCGGGTGGTAACCGCGATGACCATTACCTATCTTGCTGCTTAGTTCACTGCCGCATGTCCTACATTCTAAGTTACATAAATTACTAAACCGAAAATCAATATAATCAATATCAATCCCATTTAATTCACCGGATGGTAAAATCTTGTCAGCTATACTATCATCAGCTCCTTCATTATAATCGTTGCGAAAACTATACCCCTTAGTTTGGTCTTGGTGAGTGCAATTTTTACACAAACTTACCGTTTCACCTGCGACCATTTTTCTCCTGATTTCTTTCATGTTTTCACCAGCCCGGATACTAGTAAGAGATTCAATTAGCACGTCTCCGGCAGGAGTATCCTGAGTGTCTACTAGACAGCACGGATAAATACCGCCAGCCGGAGACATGTATAAGGATACCCACGGTTGAATACAAAAAGTGTTAGAAATACTGTTTAATTTTTTGCCCATAATAGTTTATTTTTCCTTTTATTTACGCATTGCGGACCCGCGCGAATCCTTATCGTGCGTAAAAATAGTATTAATAGCAGAAAATTTTGAACATGTTCTGGCACATAATAACATCTTTCCGTTAACCTCCAAATCACCTTCCCAATTATCGGCATACAACAGGTTAAGATTATCAACGATATCAGTTAGTGACGTTTTATTTATATTAAATTTATCCAACCCAAAAGTTCTCATTCTGAGTTGGAGTTGTTTTTCCGGAATCCCGCCGTTTTCAAAAAACCCACCCGTGTCAACGTAACAGCAAGGACTAACTGTTGCATCAGCCCTGATAAAAATTTCAGTTACTAGGTTATCTGATTGACTTCGTTCAGTAAGACTCTTACATTCTACAGTTTTCATCTGTAAGTTGACCGAATCGGCGTCGCTTTTTAACATCTCATCCGTTATAGGCGAAGCCATCAATCGATCCTCCCACTCAGAGTCAAACTTCAATATACCTGATAAATCAGTATACACTGTTCCCGGAACATCCGGAATTCTTTCAGAATTTCTATTTGATGCGTTCCTGGGAGGTTTTATAAAATACTCAAATTCCCCTGATCGTGAATACACCGGAGTAGAATTCGTTGCATCAAAGCCAAGTGCTTTCTTGGGAACAAAATGTTTAAATCCCATCCTGTTTGCTAACTGTTCAGCCTCTTCGAGTTGGTGTTCATTGTGTTCGAATACTAAAAATTCCCATGTCGCTTGCCCACCAGCATCAATAAAATTCCTGGCATTTTCCATAACATGATGCCAGTTAACATAGCGACGGTATAAATGATTGGTGTCTTCCAGCCCGTCAATGCTAAACACAACGGTGTCTCTATATTGGGTAGATAATAATTTACCCAGCGTGGTCCAAAATGCCGCATTGCGGGCGCCACCGTTGGTATTCATATAGATCCCACAGTGTGGATTACTTTCTTTGGTGTACTCCACTATTTCAACAATATCTTTACACATAATGGGGTCTCCGCGAGACCCACAGTAAAGCCAATCATTTATCTGATGCATAAATTCTACGGGGAACCATTTTTTAAACTGTTCGACGGAGAATTCGTGTTTGTCAAATTTCCGCACCGTACCCATTAAATGCCTAGGGCACATAGGACATAATGCATTACAATTATTTGATAACTCCAGACTAACTCTATTGATCTTATTCAGGTCCCACTTACGCATTAACATGGTCCTTTAAAAGGGCATACACTTCTTTAAACGTATTTTCAAACGACTCGTTCCTATATCCATCGTGACGTTTAACCACTCTCCAAAAATCAGCAAGAGTGTATGCAGAAGTATTGTTGCTGTTGAAGAAAGACAAAATTCCCGGCAATGCCTCATTCCATGAATAGGCATAGAATCCGCCGGGCGGTGGCGTGTATCTATTCAATTTGGCGGTTACAATTGATTTTACGTCATCAGGGTAAAGAGTACATACTTGATCCGGTGGCATGTGAACTAAATTTAAATATACATCTAACCCCAAGGTGTTTGTCAAAAAATCATAGGTTTCATCAATATAATAGATGTTGAACGCAGAAATAGTTAAGCAAGAATTTATCTGCCATCTGTCCGGATGCTGCGCCTGTTGTTCTTTGTATTTTCGCACATTGTCTGTTACCGCATTCCAGATCGCAGGATGACGCAAATACTCAGCCCGATCATTAATACCATCGATGCTGAATTGGATATTCACTTTCTTGAACTTATTAAGGGTCTCTATTTTTTCTTCAGGAAAAATAGTTCCATTGGAATTATAATGAAGTGTTTGTTGGTGACTATATCCGTTCTGAACACAATATTCTAAAAGTTCCCAATGCTTTTTGATGTACATGGGCTCGCCGCCGTATATGTCCAGCGACTTTACACCGGGCAGCAGTGTCTTTAGGCTTTTCCAAAAATTATCATTATCAGCATCATAACTGAGTTTAATGTCACGGTAACCTGGACGAGATGAGTAATCCTGCAGGCTACCTTTACTAAAGGGAAGCAAGTCGTATTCTTCTTTTAACCAACTAGATGACGAGCCTGAGTTACATGTTCGGCATTTAATGTTGCAAAGATTCCCCAACTTCAAATCCAATGACAGCGGTGTTAGAACCGTAGAAACATCAACATCCGAATACAGTTCGTTATCACGCATCCTTTTACTCCGGCGGCCGCCTTCTTCTTCTAACCAACATAATTTACAATTTTTATGATATAGCCCTGCCTCCATGTCTGCTATTATTTCGTGTCGCAAAGGCATGTTCCAAATTTCTGCAATGGGAGTGTCTTTAACGCATGCCGACTCGCCGGCAGCGTTTGTGATATCATCCATACTCATACAACAAACCTGACAATTACCCTTAGGGGTAGTAGACAAATTAATGTATGGGTTTATGCACCAAGTTTTACTTTTCATACCATGACTCCATATATGGGTGTGTTTTAAATAATGACTGTGATCTAAAATCATCTTGCCATAACATGTATTCTTTGAATTTTGTAAACGATTCTTTTTTGTCCTCGGCGGCAAAAGACTTAAAAATATTCTCTACTTGTACTCTTTTTTCTTCACAAGTCCACCGGGACATAATCTCGTTCATTGCCCAGTCAGGAACTGAAGCCAACGACATTATTTTCGGATCATTTACCGGAATTAACGTGACCGTACTCATGAAAAGATTAGACTCATGTTTTAAATAATTCAACAAATTATCTAGTGACGAAATAGTGAGGGCCTGAACGGTCGATGCAATAGTAATGTCAAAATTTGATATTATGTTTTCAGACGATATACGCCGGAGTTCTTTAAAATTTCGTGTAAATTTTTCCCAGGACATGGGCCATCTGATGTATTCGTATGCCTCTTCAAAACCGTCAGCACTTACTTGGACACCGATGCCCTTAAAATGAGACCACAACTTTAGAAATTTTTCTAAATTTGTAGTTGTTCCGTTTGAAGTATATGATATTCTTATATTTTTTGCATAACCCAGATCAACTAATTTTTCCAGAAGCATCATATGAAACTCATCCCCCAAAAACGGTTCTCCTCCGAAAATATAAAGATGGGTCAGAGTGGAGCCGCGCTGTTCTAACATCTTCACGAAAAAATCATTCTTCATCAGGTGCGCTGCAGGAACTGGACGTAAATTCTCAAATGTATCTTTCCCTGGCAGTGGCTTTATACTCCACTCTTTTGCAATAAGTGAGCTACTGTGCGGAGCACACATCCTACAGGCTAGGTTGCACTGATTACCCACATCGATTGCAAGATACTCTAATGGCATATCTATTTCTAGATTTTCTGCGGCTATTATGGTCTGAAATGTTTTTGCGAATCGGCGGTTTTCGTTATTCCTGAAGCTGTTAGGCTCATTTAACCAACATCTATCGCAGCTTGAGTTTTTTACACCGGCGAGCATATCTGCTTTAAGTTTTTTCATAAACTTAGTGGCGCCAATATCATTAAATTCAGCCGGTGTTAGTAAGCGGTTATCATCGCCGAGAACGTGTGTACCCGAGTTACAACAAAGCATCACTGATTGATTTGTTATAAAATGTGAGTTCCATGGCAACACACATACGGTTTTTGTACGATCAATCATATACGTGGTTGTTTTTTATTCATGCCCAGTTCACCATTGTCCAATACATTCCATTTCTCGCCGCAGCATGATGCACACTGCCGGCTCCTCAACTTTTGATTATTTTCAAAATTATGCGGAACGTAAGTAGTAAAAATCTTATTGGTATCAATAATGTCCCTTAAGGTATGCTGTTTTAATGAAATTGATTCCAACCCGCCTGCCATATCCAACATCGTAATAAATGCGTCACCGGACCGTTCTTTCCCCCTGGCATACTTGGCAGGTTCTCCCCCCAAAAAACAACATGGATATACATGCCCCATCGCATCTACAAAAATTTCATTTGAGCTACTTGCCCCGCCGTTACTGATCGACTTTGATCTACATCTTATATCCAGAGTGCGAATATCAATCTGTAGCATAGTGCTAGTTTCTGGATCAACCACGTTAAATAGATAATCTTCGTCAGGCAACACGATGTCGCTTAAATTTTCAGGTTCAGCAACGACCTTATTAGCAAATTTATTATCAAACCGTACCTTTCGTGTTTCGACCTCCTCTTTGCTGACTGCCCGTTTAAAAGTGTCGTTATCAAAATGTGAGTCTGGCAGCACTGATTCAATCGGGATTGTCGGTTTACTCAGGACTGCTGTTGCTGTTTTTATATCCTGTCCCTTTAAGGCAGTTGCATTTTCATTGCAATATTCCTGAATTGACGGCTGCTTCAACCAATATAATATGGTATTATCTGCTGCTCTCACAGGGTGTGCCCCCACACCGTTGTCGTGGGTGTACCATCTGGTTGTTTTCTTGATGTTAAAATAGTGAAAACCAAGTTGGCGGGCAAGTTCTTTTGCTTCTTCTACCTGGTGTTGATTATGCTCAAACACAATATAGTCCCATTTAGCTGCGCCGCCGGCGTTTATAAAGGCTTTCGCATTTTTCATTATCTTATCAAAATCGGTTCCTCTGCGATATAAGTGATTC
>SESG01029124.1_pt1 | contig 12868 bp, 13 predicted proteins | sample 3171421 | NCBI WGS metagenome assembly SESG01 (sample SAMN10866946, study PRJNA518727) | freshwater metagenome | biome: subpolar coniferous forest; feature: holomictic lake; material: water; isolation source: holomictic Lake 227, 6 m and 8 m depth | place: Canada: near Kenora, Ontario | collected... | reverse complement strand
GGAGCCAGATACAATCGCTGGAATACAAAACCAATTGGTTCAAAATAAATTATCTGGACGGTTCTTCTTCAAAACTACTGCTGTCAGATCTGGAATTCAAAGTTCTGATTGAAGCTAAAAACATGATCAGTGCTATTGCAGCTGAAAAAGGAATATTAATTCATTAGATTTTAGTAAACAGTCTTTTAGTTCATTTTTCAAACTAAAACTATGCAGGAACTCAGCCCAAAGCAATCGCGATTTTTCAACAAATGGACAATCCAGAGAAAAAACAAATGGCAATACCGATTTCTGCATGGGTCGGTTTACTGGATGATACTCGGATTGATTATCATTCTCACCACCGAAAATTTTAAACTTGCAGATATTAATCCATTGGTTCTACTCCTGAAACTCTCGATTTTTGCCGGGGTTGGTTTGCTCATTGGGAACAATAACTATAAAAGCCGGGAAGCAATTTATCAAAAATACCTTCTGGAAGACGATGTGATTGGTGAAGGAGTCCTTACGCTTATCAAAGAAAAAATATGGACATTTGAGAATCTGACACTCACTTGCAACGAAGATGAATTGCTGGTAATCAGGAATAATCTCTTCTGGCTAAATTCGGAAAATCCAAATGCCACTCAATTAAATGACTGCATAAATGTGATGCTGGAGGATGTAAAAAGATTGCAGGGGAATATTTCTTTCCAGTCATTTTTTAAAGGCAAAAAAATAAAAATACAACTGTTCAATAATCTTGACAGAGCGAATCCGCTCATCGAGAAACAGTTATAAACAAACCTTATTTAATTATTCCCAGAACTTTTCCAAAGTTCGAGGGTTTTGTACATTAAATTTCCAAATCGATAAACTTTGGAAAAGTTATCTCTGAAATGGGGGTAACCATTTTAGTCATTTTTGTATTAATTACAAAAATGACTAAAATGGAAAATCAACCTACTACTTTCAAAATTGGAATATCTATGGCTGGTGCTGTTTCTGCCGGCGCGTACACTGCCGGTGTGATGGACTACCTGCTTGAAGCACTCGAAAACTGGCAAAAAGCCAAAGACCTGGGATTGCCCGGTACGCCAAAACACAATGTTATTATTGAAGTTCTCACCGGAGCTTCAGCCGGGGGCATGACAGCAGTCATAACGGCTGCTGCTATTCAGAAAGAAATCCCGCACATTCATCAGAAGAATTATTTTACGCAAGCCAGCACTGAGAATCCACTTTACGATTCTTGGGTCAATCTGACAGAGGACGCTAAAATTGATATGATGAGTCAGATGATGGATCCTACCGACATTACCGGTTCTCCTGATCTGAACCAAAAAAAAGAGGTTCGATCCATTTTTAATTCGCTTTTCATCGAAAAAATTGCCCGCCGGACACTTGATACCACCGTCAAGGATGCATCCGTCGTGAGACCCTATTTTGCTGAGGATTTCGAACTTCTGACCACTCTTACCAACCTCCGTGGATTTAATTATAAATTGGAGTTCATTACTGCTGCCGGGAAAAGGGAGGATCGTATGACCATGCACAAAGACCTGATGCATTTTCAAAAAAATCCATCAGCCATATATCAGAATGACGGCAAAATTCCTTTCCATTTCGATACTTCTGATGGTCTGAACAAAAATCTGTTAATAGATGCAGCCATTGGCACAGGTGCCTTCCCCGCAGGTTTGGCGCCCAGAGTAGTGATTAGGGACCCTAAATATATCAACGACAATCATTTGTTGAAAATCACACATGGCAAAGAATTGATTGTTGATCCGCTAACTGATTACAACGCCGTTTGCGTGGACGGAGGAGTGATCAACAACGAACCCTACGATCTCACCGAATCTATCCTGATAAGCAGAAGGAAAGAAGTGATAAGCCAGAACTTAAAAAAAGGAGAAGTGGCATCTTACAATCTGGCACAGAGTGCCTCTACTTTCGACACAACGATTTTAATGATCGACCCATTTCCAAATTACGATGAATTGCCCGCCACCAACTATTTTGATTTACAAGCCCTGAAATTCACTGTCGGACAATTATTCGGAGCCATGCGTCAGCAGCTAATGGTTAAGACAGACCTGCTTGATCAGGCATATGATGATGAAGACTATACACGTTTTATGATTGCGCCAATACGAACCAAAAACGGAGTAACGCAAAAAAGCACCATCGCATGTGGTGCTTTGGGCGGTTTTGGCGGCTTTTTCAGCAAAAAATTCAGGATCCATGACTATATGCTCGGGAGAAGAAACTGTCAGCGTTTTCTCCAGCAATATCTGTGTGTTCCGAGTTCGGCAAACAATCCTATCATTAAATATGGTTACGACAACTTAAGCAAAGATGAATTGCAATTATTGATTGGAAAAACCGCACAAACGTTTCCTATTATCCCTGATATTAGAATTAATCCGGGTAATAATGGTCTGATTAGTCCGACGGTTGAAGAAGAATTTCCTTTCCCCTTCATCGGATTAAAGTACCTGGTGGAGCTGGAAAAGAAGGTGCAATCCCGGTTTGGACTGGTCTTTGACAACATTACAAACAGCTATAATCCGGAAAGCGCTTCCCAGACGGTCAATCCGGTGGTACAACAAATCAGAAGGAAATCCTGGTTTTCCAGAAATATCCTCGCACCTCTGGGAGGTTTTGCTTCTGACAAATTAATTTCAATTGGAAAAAGTGTCGGCAAGAATATTGCTGCCGAAAAGTTTATTGATGCGGTAATTACAGACATGGACAACAAAGGCTTGCTGAAGAACGATCTTTAATCATAGTATCAGGCTGTAACATTCATCTTTTTTCCCAGAAAACCATTCATGAAAAATTGGTTTTTTGTTTAAATTCGTGCTGATATTTCTGGCATCAAATTTCTACATGCCGGGAATACACTAATATTTTATCCGCATGATTATGAAACAATTAAAGCCATCTTTCTTTAGATTACTGTTTTTCCTAACACTCTTTGCCCCGCTCGCACCGAATCTTTTCGCGCAAGAGCAATACAAGGAGAATAAAAAGATTACTGCCATCGAAGAATACAAAGGCGGAACTTTTTACCCTGTTCAGCAATACAGTCAGGTAGACAGTAAAAAAAGTCCAAAGAACATTATCCTTATGATTGGTGATGGAATGGGCTTGGCTCATATCTATGCGGCCATGACAGCCAATGGCGGTTCGCTTTTCCTGCAAAATTTTATTTATTGCGGCTTTTCCAAAACATACTCTTCCTCTGACTACATCACCGACTCAGCTGCAGGTGCAACGGCTCTGGCTTGTGGAGTAAAGAGCTACAATGGAGCTATTGGAGTTGATCCGGATAAAAAACCGGTTACCAACATATGCGAACTTGCCGGGAAAAAGGGTTTAAAAACGGGACTCGTAAGCACCTCTGCTATTAACCATGCCACACCGGCTTGTTTTGTCGCCCATCAATCCTCCCGGAGCAGCTATGAAGATATTGCAGCCGATTTTTTAAAGGCCAATATTGATGTCTTCATCGGAGGTGGACTCAAATCTTTTGAAAATCGTAAGGATGGCAGAAATCTCTCCAATGAGCTCAAAGAAAAAGGATACCAGGTTCTATATAAAATTGAGGATATACAAAAGGTTCAATCAGGAAAGCTTGCTGGCTTAACCGCAGATGAACACAACAATCCAATGCCAAAACGCGGAGAGATGCTCGTTCCTGCCACAGAGACGGCCATCAACCTGCTTTCTCAAAGTAAAAAAGGATTTTTCCTGATGGTGGAAGGTTCAGAAATTGACTTTCTGGCCCACAACAACAATACGACAGGCGTGGTATTAGAGACCCTTGATTTTGATAGGGCTATTGGGACTGCTCTTGCTTTTGCTTCCAAAAATAAAGAGACTCTAATCATCGTTTTGGCCGACCACGAGACTGGCGGGATGACGCTTAGCAGCGGGAATAATAAGACTGGAGATGTTGGTGCAAAATTTGGTAATACTGACCATACAGGTATTTGCGTTCCCGTCTTTGCCTACGGTCCCGGAGCGGATCAGTTTGGCGGTTTCATGGAAAACACTGAAATAGGTATGAAAATGCAGCGATTGCTGAAGTTAGAATAACTTTATTGACTTAAAATTTGAAGGGCCGGTTCCAAAAGGATCGGCCCTTCAACTCTTTATTCAGAGTTCTATCTTTAATGTCGTTCCGAAAATCTGAACCACGTCACCTGGCCTAAGTTTGGCTCTTTTTCTGGACTCCGGTTGACCATTAAGTGTCGCCTCGCCATCTTCGACCATCATTTTCGCCTGACCGCCTGACTCCGCGATCCGCAGAAGTTTTAGCAGTTTAATTAACTCAATGTATTCAGCGCCATTCAAATTGTAAACCATAAGAAAGTTATGAGTAATTAGTTATGAGTTATGAATTATAAGTTATGACGACGACTGTGCGACACTAGAAGTCTCACCTATTGACTCCGATCAGACTCCGGGTCTCCGTTTCTATGTTTACTTTAAACCACTCGCCCCATCTCCCAGTCGCCTAGTCGCCCCCTCTTTCCTTCTCCGTTTCAATGTTTCCCTGTTTCATTTAAACCACTCGCCCAGTCCCCAAGTCTCCTAGTCCCTTAGTCTTTCCGTCTCTCTTCTCTCCATCATTCTTCCCTCCCCACTTCCTCCTGCACCTTCCTCGGCAGCGAAGCTAAAATCAATTCATACGAGTGATTGATCATCTCCATAATAAGACTGTCCTGCAAATTCCTTTCCAGCATAACAGTGTTCCAGTGCTTCTTGTTCATGTGCCATCCCGGAATGATGTCCTCATATCTCTCACGAAGATCGATCGCCTTCTCCGGATCACATTTCAGGTTAACAGAAGGATCTCTGTCCAGACTGAGTAAAGCAAATATTTTCCCTCCAACTTTTATGACAAGAGTCACCTCGTCGAAGGGAAAACCTTCGGTAACTCCTTTCTTTGCAATGCAAAATTGTCTGACTTCTTCTACGTTCATACGCTTAAAGATTAACTAGCGTGAAATTAATGAAAAAGTACTTAAAATACTTAGAGTACTTGGAGTACTTAAAGTGGTTACGCTACGCTGAGAATATTTTCGGAGTTCAAAACTCTAAGTACTTTAATTACTCTAAGTATTCTAAGTACTTCCTAGTTAACGGGAGGAATAAATGCCCCCTTAAAATGTTCCAAAGCATGGGTCCCGTCTTTGTTAATAAGGATAGAGATCACATCAAATCTGGTTTCCAGATCGACTTTGTTTATTCTCAGCCAGACATCGGCCACTTCTACAATGTTTCTGATTTTGGAAGGAGTCACTGCTTCCCATGGCTCTTCGGCATAATTTTCAGCCCTCGTTTTTACTTCTATCACGACGATCTCATCCCTTGATCTGGCAATGATATCAATCTCCTTGTGCCCATGGCGCCAATTGGTATCCAGGATAAAGTATCCGATTTCAGAGAGATAGTCAACTGCGATCGACTCCCCCTTTCTTCCCATATCATCCTTCTCCTGATCAGTAGCCGTCTCCACATTCATACGTCTTTAATTAAAGAGATTGTTTGACTAAAACTGTCTCATTTGTCACTTTTATGGAGATGCCATTTCCCATGACAAGCGGATAATTGGGCAACTCATGTCCGGCGGGAAAGTCGAATATTACCGGAAAGTCATATCCTTCAATTGCATCATGAATGATTTCATTGGCAGATTTTCCAAACGATGTTTGACTTGTTTTGGTATCCGTAAAATAACCGACGATCAGTCCGGAAAGCTTCGACAACCACCCACCATATTTAAGATTCATCATCATCCGGTCGATGTGGTAATCATATTCTCCGATATCCTCGATGAAAAGCACTTTCCCATCTAACGACAGATCGATTTCAGTGCCTCTTAAACTCAACAACAAAGACAAATTTCCTCCTACCAGGATCCCACTTGCCTGACCTGGCCGGTTTAGTATGTTAGGTTGAATTTGGTACTCCTGAGGTGTTCCACGCAGTAAACTTAACAAACGGTCAAGACTGGCTGTTCGAATCCCATTCTCGAAAAAAAAGGAGGTCATCACCCCATGAATAGAAGCTACTTCCCGACTGGTCAGGAAGGAATGAAACACCGTAATATCACTGAAGCCAATCAGCCATTTTGGGTTTTTGAAAAAGCCTGACCAATCCAGCAGACTCAAGGTCCTGATTGAACCATAACCACCGCGTGTAAAGAGAATTGCCCTAATTTCAGGATCATCCAGTGCGTTTTGCATATCGTGAGCCCTATCGTTATCTGTTCCGGCAAACATGTGGAAGTCGTCAAAGGCATGTTGTCCCATCTCAACTATGAAACGCTCTTCCTCTAACAAATGCCGGGCCTTTTCTACAGGCTCATGCTGAATTTTCCCGGCCACTGAAACCATGGCTATTTTATCACCGGCTTGAAGGAAAGGAGGAAGGGTCATAAAAGAGATTTACAACAAATTTACGTTAAAAAGAAGTGCCTAGAGTGACTAAAGTGAACTAAAGTGCCTAAAGTTATGGACTCCGAACAAATTATTCATTGTGTCGCAAGTACTTTAGGCACTTTAGTTCACTTTAGTCACTTTAGGCACTTTCTGATAGCAAAGCCTCAATAATAGCCGGAAAATTAGCCATCTCCAGCTCATGAATTTTAGCTGCCAAAGTTTCGGGAGAATCCAGGGAGTCAATTGGGCATTTGGCTTGAAAGAGGATTTTTCCATGGTCATATACCTCATCGACGAGATGAATCGTTATACCAGATTCCTTCTCTTTATTGGCGATGACAGCCCGATGAACATGTTCACCATACATTCCCTTTCCACCATAAGCTGGGAGCAAGGCTGGATGAATGTTGATAACCTGAAATTCACGGACGAATTTTTGAGGCAAAAGAAGAAGAAATCCGGCCAGAACGATCAGTCTGATCTCTCTTTTTCTGAATTCATGTAGCAATTGATCAGTATTCAAGAACTCGTCTTTCGTAAAAAAATGAGCCTCTATGTTCAGATTTTCAGCTCTTTCCAATACATAAGCATCAATTTTATTGGACCAAATTGAATCAACTAATATGTGAGGATGATTTCTGAAAAAATGAATAATATTCTCGGCATTTGAACCAGATCCAGAAGCAAGTATAGCTATTTTTTTCATATTCAATTACTTACAAGGCGTCATATTTTGAACTTTCGACCCGATTATTCTACACTAGTTGACGTGAGGCTAATTTGACGTTAAAACTGCTACATTCTTTAACAAATATTTGGAAGATAATTTTGTTTCTTCGTTTCTTTGCAATCGCTGAAAAATTCAGTGTGTAAATTTAACAATAGTAACTACGTAAAATTAAAAAATTATGTCTGACATTACGGCTAAGGTAAAAGCAATCATCGTTGATAAACTTGGAGTTGACGAAAGCGAAGTAACTACAGAAGCGTCCTTTACAAACGATTTGGGTGCAGATTCTTTGGACACTGTAGAGTTAATTATGGAATTTGAAAAAGAGTTCGGTATTGCTATCCCTGATGATCAAGCAGAAAAAATTGGCACCGTTGGTGACGCCATCAATTACATCACTGAAAACGCGAAGTAACAAATCAGTAAGGTCTTAAAAATCAATATGGAATTAAAACGAGTTGTTGTTACCGGACTTGGCACAATCAACCCGCTAGGCAAAAATGTTGAAGAGTTTTGGGAAGGCCTAAGTAATGGGGTCAGCGGCGCGGGCCCCATTACTCGTTTTGATGCCTCCAAGTTCAGGACAACATTTGCCTGCGAGATAAAGAATTTCAATCCAAATGAATACCTGAATCGGAAAGAGGTGCAAAAGCACGATATGTACGCACAATATGCGTATATCGCAGCATCTCAAGCCATTGAAAACTCAGGACTGGATCTCTCCAAAATCGATAAAGATGAGGTAGGAGTTATTTGGGGAGCAGGTATTGGAGGATTAGATACCTTCTTTCAGTCTGTTACCGAGTTCAATATCAACCCGGATAATCCGAGATTCTCGCCTTTTTTCATCCCTAAAATGATTGCAAATATGGCAAGTGGGAACATTGCCATGCAGTATGGTTTCAGAGGTCCGACGATTACAACGGTTACTGCCTGTGCATCTGCAACCCATGCCATGATAGATGCTGCTACATACATTCGTTTAGGTAAAGCCAATATTTTTATCGCCGGAGGATCAGAGGCTGCTATAACACAGGCAGGGGTAGGTGGTTTCAACGCAATGCATGCATTATCTACTCGAAACGATGATCCAAAAACCGCCTCTCGTCCATTCGACAAAGACCGCGATGGTTTTGTTATGGGTGAAGGAGCCGGAGCGCTGATCCTGGAAGAATATGAGCATGCAATTGCTCGTGGGGCAACGATCTGGGCAGAACTTGTTGGCGGAGGGATGTCTACTGATGCTTACCACATGACTGCTCCGGATCCGGAAGGTGGCGGTGCATCCCTGGTCATGAAAAGAGCATTGAATGATGCGGGAATTCAACCGGAAGATATCGACTACATCAATGTTCATGGCACTTCAACAGGTTTAGGCGACATTGCTGAACCCAAGGCAATCAAAAAAGTATTCGGAGACCATATTTACAAAGTGAGCATCAGCGCAACGAAGTCGATGACCGGTCATCTACTCGGTGCTGCAGGAGCCGTCGAGGCCATTGCATGTATACTTGCTATGAAATACAGTCTAATTCCGCCAACAATAAACCAATTTAATCTTGATCCGGAACTTGATCCAAATATTGATTTTACTTTCAACAAAGCAAAATCACGAAATATCAACTACGCATTGAGTAATACTTTTGGTTTTGGCGGTCACAACGGTACCGTTATTTTCAAAAAATTAGTCTAAGTACGTGTTCAGAAATCTGATATACAGAATAAAACTCTTTTCTTCCCCAAGAAAGGAGTTTTATTCATATATCAAGGATTTGACAGGGCACAGTCCCCTAAAGTTTAAACTTTACGACATTGCCTTTATCCATAAATCGGCCTCCTATGTCGATGAAATGGGAAATGTAGTTAACAATGAACGGCTTGAATACCTTGGCGATGCGGTTCTTGGAACCATCGTTGCCGAATATCTATACAACCGATTCCCTTTCAAAGATGAAGGTTTTCTGACCCAGCTCAGATCTCGGGTAGTTAACCGGAGCTTTCTGACTCAGCTTACTTTTAAGATGAAACTGAACAGATATGTAATCTCCAATGCAAACTCTGTAAGCGAATCGAGTCATTTGTACGGCGATTTACTGGAAGCTTTTATTGGAGCAATCTATCTCGACAGCGGTTATGCTGTAACCAAAAAATTTGTGATCAAAAAAATATTCAATCAGCATGTCGATATCCAGGAGATGGAGAAAGTCGATAACAATTTCAAAAGTCAGCTGATCGAGTGGGGACAGAAAATTAAGCAGGACGTGGAATTCAAAACCACCAACAATCCAGACCCTGGACCTGAGAAAATGCCCTTTGTATCAGAAGTATGCGTTGATGGACAAGTAAAGGGAAGAGGAGAAGGATTTTCCAAAAAAGAAGCTCAACAAAATGCTGCCCAACATGCACTTGAGAGGCTCAGCGTGGAGGAAACAGAGAACCGTTAAAAGCTTGGTTAAATATTGTTAAGGATCTTCCGCCCAACGGATTATTAACTCTATATTTGTTTTATGAGCAAAAAGATGATCAATATACTCGCGACAGTGATGGCAATCGCCGTTGCAGCAATGGTTTGGGTACAAATGATCACCATCAACAAAACTTCCATTCTTCAAGAGAAAGATTTTACTTTTATCATCAATGTTGTACTGAATGATGTCAAGGAAACGATTGAATATGAGGAGTGGAAGCTTTTTTACCAACCCGATGTATCTTATTACTCATCTGGCACGAACTCGCCAAGTGGCATTAGTATTTACCCCAATTCCGACTCTGGAGAGTCTCTGAATAAACTTGGTGTCTCCGGCGAATTGACCATCTCCTATAGCCAAAAAACATACAAAGCCTCTAATGGGAAAACAGAGGTCAACAATTCCTATTTAGATCTTGATATTTCCAGCATGCGCAGTGCATACAAACGCGAGAGTGAGAAGCAGGCACAATTACTTCGTTATCAAGATTTTATGCAGATTCGTTCTAATTTGAAGATATCTAACAGGGTTGAACCGGAGTATTTGAAACAAGTTCTGGAGTTGGAACTGAGAGACAGAGGGATCTTAAGTCAGTATAAATATTGTGTCAAATCAACTGTCGGCGGGAAGACTGAAATAGTATTGGGTGATCCAGATTACAATCCAACCAAAGGAACCAAGGAATATAAAACACCACTTTTTTACGATCAGGCATCTTCCAAACCAAATTTTCTGGTTGTCTATTTTCCCAATCAACATGCAGAACATATTAAAGCTATGTCCAATGTCGTTCTGCCTTCTCTCATACTGATACTCATCATCATCGGGATTTTCGTCTTTACCTTGCAGATCATCCTTCGCCAGAAGAAGTTGTCACAGATAAAGAATGACTTTATCAACAACATGACGCATGAGCTGAAGACCCCAATCTCAACCATATCCCTGGCATCTCAGATGCTGAAGGACAATTCCCTGGTCCATTCAACCTCCACCATTGATCATATTTCAGGCGTCATTTTTGATGAGAGCAAAAGATTGAGCAGTCAGGTTGAGAAAGTACTTCAAATGGCAGTTTTCAATGAAGGAAAGTTGAAATTAAAATTTACTGCAATAGACCTGAACCAGATTATATCGCAGGCGGCCTCCAATTTTGAGATCCGCCTGACGAACTCAAACGGGACATTGGAAACCTCCATTCTGGCCGAAAATCCATTGATCAATGGGGACGAAGTCCATATTACAAATGTCATTTTCAATCTGCTGGACAATGCGGAAAAATACAGCAAAGAAATTCCAAAGATTGAAATATTGACCGAAAACAAAGGCAGCTGGGTAATTGTTCAGATTAAAGATTATGGGATTGGCATTTCAAAAGAAAATCTCACACAAATTTTTGAACGCTTTTACCGTATACCTACCGGGAACGTGCACAACGTGAAAGGGTTCGGACTTGGACTCTCGTACGTTAAACGTATCGTAGAGGAACATCATGGAAAAATTAAAGTAGAAAGTACAGTAGGGAAAGGAACTAAATTCAGAATCTATTTCCCTATTATTAAATAGTTTACATTATGGAAAAGAAGATGAGAGTTATCTTAAGTGAAGATGATGAAAACCTGGGATCGTTGCTCAGGGAGTATTTAATTGCCAAAGGCTACGATACGGATCTTTATCCCGATGGGGAGGCTGCGTTTAAAGGCTTCCAGAAAAATCAATATGATCTGTGCATCTTCGATGTGATGATGCCGAAAAAAGACGGATTTTCATTGGCGAAAGATGTTCGCATGATAAACAGTGAAATACCGATCATCTTTCTTACTGCTAAGAACATGAAAGAGGATGTGATCGAAGGATTTCGACTTGGCGCCGATGATTACATGACAAAACCTTTCAGCATGGAAGAGCTGATCTTTCGTATCGAAGCCATCCTGAGAAGGACAATTGGTGAGGCAGACAATACACAAGTAATTTTCAAGTTGGGGCGTTATACCTTTGATGCCCGCAAGCAAACACTTTCGGATGCCAACGACAGCACCAAATTAACAACGAAAGAATCTGAGCTGCTGCGCTTGCTTTGTGTCAATGCCAACAAGGTTCTGGAACGCAATTATGCCCTGAAAACCATCTGGGTCGATGACAATTATTTCAATGCCCGTAGCATGGATGTTTACATCACCAAGCTAAGAAAACACCTGAAAGACGAGGAGGGGATTGAGATTATTAACATCCACGGAAAAGGGTACAAGCTGATTATTTAGAGATATAAGACATGAGATATGAAACATGAGATATTTAAGGAGTTCTAACAAGAATAACTCATGTCTCATGTCTCATGTCTTATATCTCATGTCTTATATCTCATGTCTTTTTAATCTAGCTTCAGTACGGCAAGGAACGCCTTCTGCGGTACTTCCACGTTGCCAATCTGTTTCATCCGCTTCTTGCCCTTCTTCTGCTTGTCGAGAAGTTTCCGCTTTCGCGTGATGTCACCACCATAACATTTGGCGGTTACGTCTTTACGCACTGCCTTTACGGTTTCCCTGGAGATAATTTTAGCTCCGATGGCGCCCTGGATGGCCACATCATATTGTTGCCTTGGAATCAGTTCCTTTAGCTTCTCACAGATCCGTCGACCAAATGTATATGCATTGTCGACATGCAAAAGAGTAGAAAGAGCATCAACAGGTTCACTGTTGAGCAAAATATCCAGCTTAACCAGTTTGGCCGGACGATAGCCGGTAATATGATAATCAAAAGAGGCATAGCCCTTTGAAATACTTTTCAACTTGTCGTAAAAATCTATCACTATCTCCCCGAGTGGCATATCAAATGAGAGCTCAGCGCGGTCGGCAGTCAGGTAATCCTGCTTCGTCATCATGCCGCGCTTCTCCAAACACAGTGTCATTATAGACCCAATGTATTCTGACCGCGTAATGATCTGCGCATGGATAAAAGGTTCTTCAATCTGTTCAATCAGGGTGGCTTCCGGCAATCCCGCAGGATTATAAACCTCGAAAGTCTCCCCTCCCCTGGTAGTGACCATGTACGACACGTTAGGAACAGTCGTAATTACGTTCATGTCAAACTCGCGATCAAGCCGCTCCTGTACTATCTCCATGTGCAACAATCCAAGGAAGCCGCAACGGAAACCGAAGCCCAATGCCATGGATGATTCGGGTACATAAGTCAACGAAGCATCGTTGAGTTGAAGCTTTTCCATGGCACCGCGTAAA
>SESG01023204.1_pt1 | contig 12870 bp, 12 predicted proteins | sample 3171421 | NCBI WGS metagenome assembly SESG01 (sample SAMN10866946, study PRJNA518727) | freshwater metagenome | biome: subpolar coniferous forest; feature: holomictic lake; material: water; isolation source: holomictic Lake 227, 6 m and 8 m depth | place: Canada: near Kenora, Ontario | collected... | reverse complement strand
TGATTCACATGCCTTTGCACCATTTACCAAGGAAGACGAGCTATTTTTGACTTCAATTGCTGATCAACTTGCCATTTACTTCTAGCGAATACGATCGATGGATTTGACCAGTTTTTCATCTTTGGCAATACTCAGGATCGCCAGGTAAACGAATATTGCCGCAATAATCGGAAAAGTGAAACTGATTTTCATGGAATATTCACCTCCAAGCAAACCATTGCATTTCCATACAGAGAAATAGATGGATGAGACCAGTCCCAGCAGAAGAACAACTGTTAACCAGGAAAGTTTGATTTGACGAGTTCTGTTCTTGTATTGGACGATCGTCAGGCTCAATAAAACCAGAATCAGACAGGTCAATACAAGAAGAGGCCACGATTTTTGTATTACTTCCCCTTGTCCTGGTTCTTCAGAAGTAATGCCCGACAGAAAGAAAAGAAATAATTTGCCACCTTTCCCCGACATTTCGGCAAAAGGCAAAATAAACAGTGAGGCAATCAATAAATCAGCTATCAACAAGTATAAAGTCTGTATTCTTTGAATCATATCGGGTTCTTTAATTACTGCAAAAATAAAAATATTCGGGATCATCCTACTTTTTTTTACCTTTGAACTACATCAAATAAATTTAAATGAGAGTTATTGAACCTTCAGAACTGATTATCAACCCGGACGGAACTATTTTTCATCTTCACATGAAACCGGAGCAGTTAGCGGAGAATATTATTCTGGTCGGCGATCCCGGTAGGGTTAAGATGATTGCAGATTTTTTTGATCAAATTGAGTCTCAAACCGAGAACCGTGAGTTTGTATCAGCGACGGGGTATTACGATCGGAAAAGAATCACAGTTCTTTCAACAGGAATAGGCACTGACAATATTGACATCGTTGTCAACGAATTGGATGCCCTGGTTAATATTGATCTTGAAACCAGGCAGGTAAAGAGTGATCATCAGTCATTGAACATTATTAGAATAGGTACTTCAGGTGGGTTGCAGGGTGACATTCCAGTCAACGCATTTCTGGCCTCTAAAAAGGCAATCGGATTTGATGGATTGCTCAATTTCTACGAGCGGAGGAATGAAGTTGCTGACCTGCCCTTTGAAAGTGCTTTCAAGTCTTACGTCAAGTGGAATGAGCTGCTTCCTTCACCCTACGTTGTTGGAGCAGATCCTGGCCTTTTTGACAAAATAATTGATGAGGAGTTTACTTCGGGTGTTACCATCTCAGCACCTGGTTTTTATGGGCCTCAGGGCCGTGAATTAAGGTTGCGCATTGTTGATCCGCTTATCAACGACAAGATAGAAATGTTCAGATTTGACGATCAGCGAATCACGAACTACGAAATGGAGTGTTCGGCCATTTATGGATTAAGCAAATTACTGGGCCATAAGGCATTGACTGTTTGCATTATCATTGCTAACAGGGTGTCCAAAAAGGCCAACGAAGATTACAAACCAGTTATGGTTCAACTTGTTAAAAAAATACTCGACCGAATCTGATATGACTACTTCAGGTCCCACCATAGATGCATTGATATCGCTCCTTGATGATCAGAATGAGCTGGTTTACCAATCTGTGAAAGAAAAATTACTTTCACTTGGATCAGAAATACTTCCAAGACTTGAAGATGCTCTATTTTCTGCCGGATCCATCGATCAATACAAAAAACTGGAACTGATTATTTCCCTTGTGAAAAGAGGGATCATCCTTGATCAGATGAAGACATGGCTTGGTAACGATAACCGAACCTTGCTCGATGGCTGGCTTCTGGTTTCATCCATTCATCATCCGGGTATTTCTAAGGAGAAAATTGAAGGCAGCATTCAGAATTTACACAGGGATGCCTGGTTGGAAATTACAGAATCAATGACTTCTTTGGAAAAGGTCTCAGTCATCAACCATATACTATTCAGAATCAATGAATTTGATATTTCTGCAGGTGAGGTACCGAATATCGGAAACATCGTTCTGGACAAACTGCTCTTTTCAAAAACAGGGGATGTTTATTCTATAACGATTCTATACCTTATCATTGCACGCAATTTACAGCTTGATTTGAAGCCGATTATGCTCGCCAATAAATTATTGCTTGTTTATGAAGATAATCTGGCCTCTTCAATTGCATTTGGATCAGCATCAGATAAGTTTCTCTTTTACATCAACGTTGCACACAAGGGATCAGTCATAAGTCCGAAGGAGGTTCAATTTCTTTACGACAAGTCCTACAAATACGGCAAAACAGTGACAAGGGTCGAAACAGATATAAGCATGATCAGAAAGCTGCTGAACCTGATGTACCTCATTTATTCCGGCGAGGGCGATCAAGAAAAACTACTCCTTACGGAGGATATTCTTGCCATGATGGAAGGAATGTGACAAAGAAGAAGGCCACCCTGCAAGGATGGCCTTCTTCTTTGTAGTAACTTGCAAATACGGGATTTCCGCATCTCAGTCCTGTTTATTTTGCATAATTAACTGCTCTTGTTTCACGAATTACTGTGATTTTAACCTGTCCGGGATAAGTCATCTCATCCTGAATCTTCTTGGCTATATCATAGGATAAGCTCTCTGCCTCAGCATCCGTCATCTTATCACTTCCAACAATCACCCTCAATTCACGTCCTGCCTGAATGGCATAGGTTTTGGTTACACCCGGATAAGAGAGCGCCATATTCTCAAGATCATTCAATCTTTTGATGTATGATTCAACTGCTTCCCTGCGTGCACCTGGGCGCGCACCTGAGATGGCATCACAGGCTTGTACCAAAGGAGCCAGCAAAGTTTCCATTTCAACCTCCTCGTGGTGGGAACCGATGGCATTGCAGATATCCGGTTTCTCTTTGTATTTCTCGGCGAGTTTCATACCAAGCAAGGCGTGCGGCAATTCAGGTTCATCATCCGGCACCTTACCAATATCATGGAGAAGTCCTGCACGCTTGGCCTTTTTAGGATTCAAACCGAGTTCTGCAGCCATGATGGCGCAAAGATTGGCAGTTTCGCGTGAGTGTTGCAGTAGATTTTGTCCATAGGAAGAACGATACTTCATTTTACCAATCAACCTGATCAGTTCTGGATGCATACCGTGGATACCTAGGTCGATGGTCGTTCGTTTTCCTGTTTCAATAATCTCCTCTTCTACCTGTTTCTTTACTTTGTTGACCACCTCTTCGATTCTGGCAGGGTGAATGCGTCCGTCTGTTACCAACTGGTGAAGTGCAAGCCTGGCAATCTCGCGACGCACAGGATCGAATCCTGAAAGAACAATGGCTTCAGGGGTATCATCCACAATGATTTCAACTCCGGTGGCTGCTTCAAGCGCCCGGATGTTGCGGCCTTCACGACCAATAATCCTACCTTTGATCTCGTCACTTTCAATATGAAAAACAGTCACGGCATTTTCGATGGCAGTTTCAGAAGCTACCCGCTGAATGGATTTAACGATGATTTTCTTGGCTTCCTTGTTGGCATTCATCTTTGCTTCATCCATGATTTCCTGGATGTAAGACATGGCCTCAGTTTTAGCTTCATTTTTCAGGGAATCAATCAGCTGAGTTTTCGCTTCGTCTGCAGATATTCCGGAAACAGCCTCAAGCTGTTCAACCTGTTTCTTGTGCATCCGCTCGAGTTCTTCATTTTTTTGCTCAATCATTTCCAATTGCGAAGTAAGCGTCTCTCTTAGACTATCCGCATCTTGTTTGGCGGTTTCCGACTCCTTAATCTTTCTTTGAAGTTCCTCTTTACGCTGCAAATGAATGGCTTCTCTCTGCTTCAGTTTATTTTCAGCACTGATGATCCGCTGATTGCGATCGTTGATATAAAGTTCGTGATCTGCCTTCAGTTGAATAAATTTTTCTTTTGCCTGAATGGCCTTTTTCTCTTTAATGATTTCAGACTGTACCTCAGCCTCATTAATCAAATTTCGTCTTTTGCTCTGAAGCAAAAAATCCCAAAGAAAATAGGACCCAGCTCCTCCGGCCAAAATGGCAATCAGACCTACTATAATTGTTGTACTCATACAGATTAATTTATTAAATTAAAATACCGCATTCCCATTCTCCTCAATTGGACATAAACCAATGAAAGAGAGCAAGATGCGGTAATATATTATGATAAAAATATTATATATTTTCTTTCTCGATAAACTCTGCCAAAAAGTCGTTCATACGTTCCAATTCTTCAAGGACAGGCGAATATTCTATTTGCTTCTCGCTGTCCGATTTCTGAATTACAAATTGCAAGGTTGACATGGCCAGACAATCCTGAATGTCCTTTGATGGATACCTTTGCTTGTATTGAACTACCTTATCGTTGATAATCTTCGCTGCTTTCCTGATGTTTTCCTCTTCTTTTCTTTCGATTCGAAGCGGATACATCCGATCGGCTATATTGATGTTGATCGAAAGTTTATCATCCATTGCAGGCGGATTACTTATTTAAAAGTGAAATACATTTATCAATTTCCCGCACCAATCTATTTATCTTAATTTTAGCTTCATGCGAATCTTCATTCACGCCGGCCAAAGATTTAGCAAATTTTAAATCCTCTACTTTTTTGGTCAGATCCTGATTTGAAATATTCAGTAAATTGATCTGCTCATCAAGGCGTTTGATCTCTTCAAGGTGCAATTGACGCTCGGCTTTCATCTTCTGATGCATGCCGATCAATTTCTCGAGTTTTTCTTTAAATTCTCGCAATAAAAGAGTTTCGCGCTCCGTCATGTTCAAGGATTACTGCAACAAAGTTAATATTTAATTCAATATACCAAAATATTAACCACTCCAATATCGGTGTTTGAAGCAAAGTTTGCTACTTTCGTCACATCCATCCAGACTCATATTTTACCATGAAATTGCTTCAGCTATTTGTCCTTTTTTTCATTTTGAATCCTCTTTTCGGTCAGGTAAATAAAGCGTCGGACTACGGATCTCCTTTAAAAATTCCTTTCTCTTTTTCAGGTGGATTTGGTGAATTACGTAAAAACCATTTTCATACCGGACTTGATTTCAGAACTTCCGGCCAGACCGGAATACCGGTTTATGCGGTAAGGGAAGGATCTGTTGCCAGAATCTCAGTCTCTCCGTATGGATATGGTCATGCCTTGTACCTGATTCATTCTGATGGTCGGACCACTGTGTATGGTCACTTATCACGCTATAGTCCAAAAATTGAAGAATATCTCCTTGAACAGCAATATCGGCTAAAGCAGTTCGCCGTTGATCTGAACATACCTGTTGGGCTAATTCCTTTCCACAAAGGTGAAATTATTGCCTGGTCAGGAAATACGGGCGGTTCAGGCGGACCTCACCTTCATTTTGAGATCAGGGATACACAATCGGAAAAACCTCAAAATCCCTTGTTTTTTCTTTCGGGAATACGGGATAAAAGCTCTCCCCGCATTACTTCTCTTTTCCTCTATCCGCTCACAGAAAGCAGTCATGTTAACAAAAGCCGGAATAAAATGAGGATCGAAACGATTTCGGCCAATCGGATGACCAAAATAAAAAACCAGGCACCCATCGAGGTTTTTGGAGATATCGGTCTTGGGATCCAGACGGATGATGACTTTGACGGTGCAGGGTTCAAATGCGGAATATATTCAGCAGAACTTATTGCAGATCAGAAACATATATTTTCATTCACTCTCGATGATCTGGCATTTGACATGGGAAGATACGTCAATAGTCACATCGATTATGAGGAAATGATGAAAAATAAGCGATGGATTCACCGGCTATATCTTCAGCCAGGCAATCAAATGGAGATTTACAAGACTGACTCCAATCGTGGAATATTGAAACTTACAGATGGAAAGGTTCATTCGATCAAAATCGTGGTAACCGATGCATTTAATAACGCCAATATATTCACATTCAATTTATTATCTAAAAATATTGCGTTGCCGATTCGGAAGCTTGACTTTACAGAGCATTTTCATCAGAATGAAGAGAATGAGGTAACGACCGACGATGTGAAAATTAAGATTCCGAAAGGAGCTTTGTATGACGAGCTTAATTTTGTCTATCGCACTTCCATCAAAGAAAATTCAAAATATTCCGCAACTCATCATATTCACAATCAATACGTTCCTGTTCATATTCCCTATTATTTATCGATAAAAACGCATAACATACCCTTCAAATACCAGACCAAAGCAATGGTAGTATCCTTAAGCCAATCAGGAAGCCCCTCATCGATTGGTGGTGAATACAAGGATGGCTGGTTAACAGCGCATCCCCGTTCTTTCGGTGATTTCGCGGTCCTACTGGATACGATTCCGCCCAGCATCCATTCTGTTGGCATCAAAGCTGACAAAACCCTGACAGATCCCCGTAAAATTGAATTTAAAATCTCAGATAATTTGTCAGGCATTGAGATGTATCAGGGTGAAATTGACGGGAACTGGGTACTGTTCGAATATGATGCAAAAACCGATTCCCTTGTTTATACCTTTGATAAAAAGCGACTTGTATCAGGTAAAATGCATACCCTTCTGCTTAAAATTGGTGATGAAAGGAAAAACGTAACAGATTATAAATCCACCTTCTATTGGTAAGGAAAAAGATTAACCGGATACGATAATGGAGAACAACTGGTAAGTAAACGCTTCTCTCCTGATCACCCGTGACACTTCTTAATATATGATAAAACTCATTAAAAAATAGGCATTTAAGTGGCTTTCTGCCTGAATTGAATGAACAAATTTCCTATTTTTGTCAAAATCGCAACTAAAATTTCAGAATGAAAAAATTCAGAATAATTATTGTACTAATATTCAGTATTATACAATTCAATCAGGCCGATGCCTGCACCAATTTTTTAATTACAAAAGGTGCAACAGTGAATGGTACGCCGATGATTACTTATGCTGCAGACTCACATACGCTTTACGGTGAGCTTTATTTCTGGCCGGCTGCCAATTACAAAGCCGGAACCATGGTGGACGTCTATGAATGGGATACCGGTAAACTGATGGGTAAAATTCCGCAGGCTCCGCATACTTACCAGGTAGTTGGCAACATAAATGAACACCAGCTGTCTATCGGTGAAACCACATTCGGCGGTCGCAAGGAACTTGCAACCCAAACCGGTGCCATCGTTGATTATGGAAGTTTAATATATATGACCCTTCAGCGTGCCAAAAATGCAAGGGAAGCAATTGGAGTGATGACCAATCTGGTGAAGGATTTTGGGTACGCCTCAAGCGGCGAATCATTCTCTATTGCAGATGCAGAAGAGGTTTGGATTCTGGAAATGATTAGCAAAGGCAATGGTCAGAAAGGAGCATTGTGGGTAGCCATGAAGATTCCCGACGGTTACATCTCAGGTCATGCCAATCAGGCCAGAATCACACAATTTCCATTGGATAAGCCAGGCGAATGCCTCTATTCTCCGGATGTCATCTCTTTTGCAAGGGAAAAAGGATGGTTCAGCGGAACAAACAACGAATTTAGTTTTTCTGACACCTATGCTCCGGTTGAGTTTGGCGGAGCACGTTTTTGTGATGCAAGGGTCTGGGCCGGTTTTAACCAGGTTAACAAGCAGATGGGCAAATATGAAGACTATGCCATGGGCAAAATCACCTATGACAAAAACCATTATGCAACCAATCGCATGCCTCTTTGGATCAAGCCTGATGCACCACTTTCCCTCGAGAATGTGATAAGTATGATGCGCGACCATTATGAAGGCACAGCATTGGATATGACCAAAGATCCGGGTGCCGGACCGTTCCAGCTCCCCTACCGCTGGCGTCCCATGACATGGAATGTTGACTCTGTTGCTTATTGCCACGAAAGAGCCATTTCTACCCAACAAACAGGTTTTTCCTTTGTTACACAGAGCCGTTCTAATCTTCCTGACCCGATTGGTGGAATCATTTGGTTTGGTGTGGATGATACCTATTCTACCTGCTATATGCCGGTCTATTGTGGAATCAGCGAAGTTCCCAATTCACTCAAAGTTGGCAATGGCGACTTTTTAAACTGGTCAGAAACTTCCGCCTTCTGGACTTTCAACACCGTTTCTAATTTCTGTTATCTTCGTTATAATGATATGATTAAAGATGTTCAGAAAGTCCAATCGCGTAAGGAAAAGGAATTTATGAGCGGTATCAATTCTATTGATCAGCAGGCATTGGAATTCTGGAAAAAAGGGGACAAGGCAAATGCCATTAAGACCCTGACCGCCTATTCTGTGAGCCAGGTAGAAACTACTGTCAAAGACTGGAACAAATTATTTCACTACCTGATGATTAAGTATAAGGATGGGAACGTCATGAAAGAAAAAGACGGGAAATTTGAATGGAATGAATTTGGAAAACAACCAGAACAACCGTTGCATCCCGCCTATCCTGATTCGTATTATAAAATGATTATCGAAAAAAATAAGGAGCATTTCAAAGCAGCAGGCGAATGACGATTAACAATATCCGAGTAAGTGCAATTTCCTTTTTTGGTTTTTTACGGAACAGAAAGGGAATTGCACTTGTTTTTTTGGTGGCCTTTTTGCTTTCCATTACCTCCCTGTACGCGAAGGATAAGGAGATGAATTACCTGAAAAATGGGGTTTCCTTTTCACTGCCCGGTGACTGGAAAACCATATCTGATGAAAGCCTGCCCGACAAAGGATTCTATTACTCGGCAGAAAGGTCAGGAAAAAATGCAACTGGACTTTTCAGTCTGGTCACCATTCACAACGAGGAAAATCCGGTTAAATCCCTGTTGATTCAGCAGAAGAACATGAAGGATGAAGCCTTATACAAGGATTCAGGTATAGAATTTACCGAAATCGAAAACAATAGATTTGGAAGTATGGAAGCCAAATCTGTAAGGTATGAATCCGTTGTAAAAGGAATTAAAGTTTCGGGAACCATCTATTGTTTCAACTGTGCTGAAAAGACTTATCTCCTTTTCTTTCAGACAGGCATTGATGATCTGAAAAAGAACACCAAAGCCTTCAAATTGATCGAAATTACTTTTGCCTGCAGATAAAAAGAGCCCCTGAGAAATCTCAGGGGCTCTTTTCTATTTCGGAAATCCGAAGAATTTAGTATTTAAAAACCTTACCACCGCAAATTACTTCCTGCAGTTTTTCGTCAAATGTAGCCTGTAATCCGGTTCTAATGGCTGCATTGGACATGATGGTGGCAATGGCATGGCTATAACCTGCTTCAACCGGTGCATGTGTTTTTTTCCTTGACCTGACACATTCCATCCAGTTGAGCATGTGGGCCGAAGTGGATGAATCCTTGGCTGTATCAGCACTGGTTGCCATGGCTACTTTTGGTAATTCGAAAGTATCCAGCAAATTGGCTTTTAAACCCATTGCCTTGGCTTCGCGCTCGTTCAGCCCACCTTCGGATGTCACTTTGTTGGTGTCCAGATTCAGCATTCCACCGTTTGAGTAGTACAATTCCTTGGTACCTCCGGCACTGTTACTGAATCGGGAAGTATACACCACCTGGAATCCCTTTTTGTCGTCGCCATAATCGAAGACGGCTGTCAGGGTATCTGCATTGGTTCTTCCGTCTTTCCACTGGTAGATTCCTCCATTGGCGGCTACGCTGCGTGGGTGAGACAATCCCGTAAACCAATGAACTGTATCGATCTGATGACACATCCATTGACCGGTAATTCCGGAGGAATAAGGCCAGAACAGACGAAACTCCAGGTACTTTCTTGGATCCCATGCTGTTTCAGGACGATTCATCTGGAAACGTTTCCAGTCAGTATCTGCTTCTCTGATTGCCTTCACCTCCTCTGGTCTTCTCCAGCGACCCGGTTGGTTCACGTTCCAGCTCATCTCCACCATAACGATGTCACCAAATTTGCCGGAATTAAGGTATTCGTTGGCTGCAATATAATTTCCGGTACTTCTTCTTTGTGAGCCAATCTGTACCACCGGATTGTTTTTTTGACAGGCACTCAGCGCGGCCTTGGCATCAGCCATGGTTTCAGCGAATGGTTTTTCGCAGTACGCGTCTTTTTGATGGCCGGCTGCTTCTGCTAAATGAAGCGCATGCTGAAAATCTGCAGTACTGATGATGACTGCATCAAAGTCTTTCCTTTCATAGAGTTCGTCGTTGTTTCTGCATAGTGCAACATCCCAGCCAGCGTTCTTTTTGAAAAAATCTTTTCCGGTTTCACGCCTGACACTCCAAAGATCTGACAATGCCACAATCTCAAAATTCTGAGTTTTGGCATGATCCATAAAACTTGGAAATAATGCACTCCTGAAACGGTCTGATAAACCGATTACGCCTACCCTGACCTTTTCATTGGCGCCAATGATCCGGCCATAACTTTTTGCACTGAATGAGAGACTGCCAACAGTTAAAGCAGCAGCTCCCAAAGATGATTTTTGAATAAATTCTCTTCTGTCGGACATCTGTTTAAGATTTAAAATGAATATCGATTGAGTATAAATAATTCCGTGTACGATAACGTTCAAAGATAAAAATTATCACTCAAAAAGGAATATGTTTTATAACACATTACAAGTAACAATCCTTGTCGAATTCTTTCATCCATACCATGGATTCAAATATTTTCATTATATTTCCTTGGACAAAAAGGCGATCTGTCAAGCAAAGTAATAACTTCAAATTGACGAAAATCCAAAGTCATAACAATTCCATATTCAGTCATTTAACATCATATAATACAGATATCTAATATTATATGCGAGTCTTATTAATTTAATTAAGCAATCATGATAAATTTCGATTCATTCTTTAAAGTTTCGTACGGCCTATACCTGGTATCTGCGAAACATCAGGATACCAAGGCAGGATATGTTGCCAACACTGTTTTTCAGGTAACATCGCAGCCACCAAAATTTGGAATCAGTTGCAACAAGGATAATTTCAGTGCTGAAATCATTCAAAAGAGTGGAGCATTTGCATTTTCAGTGCTGGGCGAGAAGTCTTCAACCGGTTTAATCGGCGACTTTGGCTACCGAAGCGGCAGAGAGATTGACAAGTTCAAAGGGGTCAATTATTTTATCGGGGAAAGTGGTTCTCCCATCATTACCGACTCCTGTCTTGCCTGGTTCGACTGCAAAATAACAGAAACGTTCGATGTTGGAAGTCACCTGATCTTCATTGGTGAAGTGATCGCTTCAGACCTGATTGATCAGGATACCAAATCCCTGACCTATGCCTACTACCGTGATGTCATGAAGGGTTTTTCACCTAAAAATGCACCTACCTTTGTCGACAAAACTAAAATCAAGGAGGAAGCACCAAAAAATGCGGGTGAGAATGAATTGTGGCAATGCCAGTTATGCCACTTTGTTTATGAGACCGAAAAAGGAGATCCCATTTCAGGGATTGAGCCCGGTACCAGGTTCGAAGACTTACCGGATGACTATACCTGCCCAATTTGCGGGGCGGACAAAACGATGTTTGAACGTGACTGAAAAATAAAAAATGAAGGACAAATTTCCTTCATTTTTTATTTGATATCAATCAGTTCAATATCAAAGATCAGAACCGAATTAGCCGGGATAGGTCCGGTAGCGTAACCTCCGTATCCCAATGCAGAAGGAATGATAAAGGTGGCTTTCCCTCCCTTTTTCATCAACGGTATCCCGATTTGCCAACCTTTGATCAAGCCGGTAAGTGAATCAGTAAATGTCTTGTCTATCGCAGTCTTATAAAAAACAGTTCCATTAATGAGAGAACCGGCATATTTGACCTCCACAGTCGATGAGGAGGTGGGATTTGTGCCAGTGCCTGCAACATTCATAATATAGTAAAGTCCTGATGGATCTTTTGTGGCCATCCACTTTTTTGTTGCCAGGAAATTCTGGATAGTTTCATCATCAACGACAGATTGATCTTTCATCTTGCCACATGAAGAAACCATGAGACCAAGGATTAAAATTAAAGGAAAAAATTTCGTCATACAATTCATTTTTAAAACTTTTCAGGACAACATGCAAAAGGTATCAACCCATTTTTGGAAAAAAAATCATCCTTATTTTGGCGTCAAAGATATATTTATTGGTGAAAACTGAATGACCAAAGAGGTAAATATTAACTGTTTTTATCATTTCAGAACCAATCACTCGCCCAACCATTTCCTCATTGATCAAATAAATTTTCATTAGAGAATGATAAATTGTATTTTTGCAGCCTGTTTGAATTAAAGAAATATCTGTGTCTGAAAAAGTAAAGAAGTTTATCGTCACTCTGCTCAAACTGGCAGTTTCCGTTGTTGCCATTTGGTGGGTGCTTTCAAAAATATCACTAAAGGATGTCCTGGCGCTTTATGCCACAGCCAATTTGTGGTATCTGATTGCGGCCCTGGTTCTGATCATCATCTCTTTTATACTTTCAGGTTTCAGGCAAAACCTCTCATTCCGAAGTACGGGGGCGCATTTGACACCTGCACTTAATCTGAAATTGTTCTGGTTGGGTTTATTTTACAATCTTTTTCTGCCAAGTGGCATAGGAGGAGACGGAATTAAGGTATATCTGGTAAATAAGTACAGGCAGAATGGCGTCAAGAAAAATATAGGAGCCATGCTCGTTAACCGCGTGGCCGGATTGGAGGCAATCGGAATGATTACCATTGTACTCTATTATATTTCGGGTGACGAATTCAAAATTGGATGGCCCGGATGGCTCGGAATTCCTGCGTTGTACGTTTTCTATTATTTCGTACTTAAATATTTCCTGAAGAGCTTTCTTCCCATTCACGGTGGATTGTTCGGTTGGTCCATGTCTCTTCAACTGATACAACTGGTGGCCGCACTGTTTATTCTGTATGCTTTTCATCAGGCAACCAATATCACTGAATATCTCTTTCTCTTTTTTCTTTCGGCCATTGCCACAGCTGTACCGATTACCATCGGTGGCTTGG
>SESG01009931.1_pt1 | contig 12873 bp, 7 predicted proteins | sample 3171421 | NCBI WGS metagenome assembly SESG01 (sample SAMN10866946, study PRJNA518727) | freshwater metagenome | biome: subpolar coniferous forest; feature: holomictic lake; material: water; isolation source: holomictic Lake 227, 6 m and 8 m depth | place: Canada: near Kenora, Ontario | collected... | reverse complement strand
ATTCAAAAATAGGTGGCCATATTGATTACACTAAATATTTTAATTCTTTTGATTGGAGTTTAAAAAGAAATTATGCCGATATTAAAAATACAACATTTAGGGTTCATTTGTATTGTTTGAGGCAGTCTTTTAATCTAACAGAACAGGAATATGGTTTAGATAAGATAGATGTGCCAACACTTATCGTGCATGGGAAAAAAGATAGTTTTGTTCCTGTTAAAAATTCAGTTATTTTGTCTAAAAAAATAAAAAATTCAGAACTTATTATAATTCCAGACATTGATCATATTGTTGTGCTTAATAAGGTTAAGGAAGTCTCAGAAGCTATTCTGAATTTCACCAAAAAGCACTTCTATGTATCATAAATTTAAATTTTATTGTAAGAAATTAATTACACGTCTTATACATATTCGGAAAAAATTAATAATATTTTTAGTGGTTTTTTTTGTTATATTAGTTGGTGCATATTCATTCTTTCTATATCACACATATTTACAATTGTTTGGTAATGTTATTTTTGATAGAAATGGTCGTATAGTTTCGATAGTGCCTAATAAATTTGATGAAGTTGCTTTTCGTGCTGAAGAAATTCCTGATAAGCTTATTCAGAAAATAATTCAGCAAGAAGATCAGCAGTTTTATTATCATATTGGTTTTAATCCATACCGATGGACAAAAGCCCTAATAGGTAAGTTGGAAGGCAAGAAAATTATCGCAGTTAGTACCATACCAGAACAGCTTGTAAAAAATTTATTAAGAAATAATAATAAAAGAAATGTTTTTAACAAAGTAAATGAACTGATGGGTAGTTCAACTTTGTCACTTTTGTTTTCCAAAAATGAGATTATGAAAATGTATGTAAATTCTGTGCCTATGGGTAACGGTATTATTGGTATGGGGACGGCTAGTGAGTATTATTTTAATAAAAATATTAATGATTTGAATGATAAAGAAATGGGTTTGTTGCTTCAAACTCTTAAAAACCCAAACAGTTATAATCCAAATACATTATTAAAAAATAATTTAGATGAAAATTACAAAATACATGTAAACAATTTACGTCCAGCATTTTATCCTGAATTACAAGCATATTGTGGAGAAAAAAAATTATGTAAAACTACAATTGATAAAAATGTAACTAATATCATACGTGAGCAATCAAAAAAAATAACAGAACAATTATGGGATATGCATGGCGAAAATGCTGCAATAGTTGTTCTTGATGTAAAAAATAAAAATTTTTTAGCACTTATTGGAACTCCTGAGCCTACACTTCTTTCTCATGGGTATCAAATTGATATGACGCAAGAATATCGTGCAATAGGTTCAACAGTCAAACCTTTTATCTATGCACTTGCATTTATGAAGGGGGCCGGACCAGATACAATTGTTGATGATAATCCGGTTGAATTACCATTATTGTCTGATTTTTCTCTTTATCCTAAGAATTTTGATGGCAAATATAGAGGTCGTATTAGTTTAAAGGAGGCACTTAGTCAAAGTTTAAATATTCCTGCTTTAAAAGTAATGAATTTTGTTGGTTTACAATCTTTTTATGATTGGTTTACAAATGATGTTCGTATAAATCTAATACAAGAACCACGTGATTATGGATCAAGTACAGCATTAGGTGCTCTTGAATTAACACCGACTCAGTTGGCATATATGTTTACTATATTTCCACAAAATGGTAAGTTGTTGCCATATAAAATAGTATCAGATGAAGAAATTTTATTAAAAGGATTTACAAAAAAAACAATGGAAGAGCGAGATGTCCTTTCTTCATCTTCTACTGAAGCTGTCACAAGTATTTTATCAAATCGTTTTTATGGAGTTGAACAATTTGGGGTAAATAGTAATTTACAATTGCCTATAAAAAATTATAGTGTTAAAACGGGGACAAGTAGTAACTATCATGATTCATGGGTAATTTCGTATACTCCAGAAGTTGTGGTGGTTGTGTGGGTTGGCAATACGGCCAATGAACCAATGCAAAGAATAACTGGTCAATCCGGAGCGGGGGATTTGTGGGAGATGGTCATGGGTATCTTGATGGATAATAAATATATAAATGATGAAGAATTTAATTATATGATTAAGGAGCAGGGTTATCCTAAAATAGGAAGCGTACTTCAAATAATGGATTCATCCATATTTATTTTTCCAAAGAATGGTGATCGCATCAGAATAGAGAAAGGACAAACAGTGCAGTTGTCTGCGACTTCTGGTGGCGTGTGGTATCTTGATTCACAAATTATTGGTAGTGGTAGTGAAATTTCTTGGATACCAACAAAGGAAGGGAATACTAAAATAACTTTCAAGGGAAGTGGCGTAGTTGAAAGTTTATCTATTTCTGTAAAGTTTAAATAATATTATTGTACGATAGTGATGGTTTTACCATTAGTGCGTCCAAATATATCAGGCTGATAAAGTTCAGATACTACAGTAGGGTAAAGAGAATATACTCCAGGCACACGAGCTCGTATGTAGTAAGTGTATTCATATGTTCCTTCATTTAATTTTTCTACAAACATAAATCTTCTGTCGGTGCGTGATTCAACATATGAAGGATATAATTCTTTTTTGGAATCAACTTTGTCGAGGTAATAATCATATTTTTTTGTTGCATCATCTATTACTTGAGTTGTATTTAGATTTTCATTTAGAATATCAAAACCGGCAGCTATAGAATCATCAACACCTACAAGGTTTCTTTCTTGGTCTGTTTTTATCGTCAAGGTAACCTTTATGAGGTCTCCAACACTAGCAGTTTCTGTGCCATCTTTAGCAATTTTTGTTCCAGAATATACTCTTTTAACATCGAAACCACGATTGACAGTTGGTGCATCTTTGGCTTTTATATAGTATCCATATTGTAAATTTGAAAATACTGGTTGGCTTTTACCGATAGTATTTTTGTGAGTAGTTTCAATGCTATGAATACTATTGTTTAAAAAAATACTATCACTAATTGTGTCTACAAGAGGTTTAAAGATTTCTTTTTTAGTTATTTTTTTCTCATCTATTTTTTTACCATCAAGCGTAACTGTTATTGTTGAATTAAAGAATGAATTGCTTGTTTTTTCCATGAAATATATTAAAGCGTCTGCCACTACTATTGTATCTTGGGTTGATCCGAACATTCCATCCACTTTTTGTTTACTTGTTAAGTATGAGACTATCTTTGGTACTAATGGATTTTTTAAGTCATTTTTATCTACGAGATATTTTAGATAAAGGGCGGTAGCACTGGTATTGGTATCATAGTAATAGTATTTATTTTCAGATGAAATATATGCATTGTGTGCATCAATTTGAATTTTAGCTATAAGTTTATCTTCAGCTTGTTTTACTAGGTCATTATTTATATATCCTTTTTCACCCAACATTAATATTTCTATTAAACTACGACCACTTAAGTTTGAAATTATTTCTTCTTTACTTAGTGTGTATTCAAGTTGTGCAATTACATTTTTTATCGAATCATTGTTTAATTTTCTGTTATTTGAGATAATAACATTCAAATTATGCAATATTCCTACATAATTTATTTCATTTTCTAATTGACTTGCTAGCATATCAGACTCGATATAATTTTGTATTTTTCCAAGCATATCTTCAGAGACGTTGTATTCATTGGTGGATTTGATCATTAAAAGAGATTCAAATATAGCAGCTGTTAATTCTCTATCAGAACGCATGCCGACATAATATGAAAATGATCCGTCTTCTTTTTGGCTACTTTGTAATTCATTTATGGTTTTCTCGACAACTTCCTTGATGAGTACATTTTCTGTGCCATCATAGACAGATGTGATTGGTTGTTCATCTAGACTTATTGCATATTTCTTTGACATTGATTCCAATATAGCTAAAGAACGAGCTTTGCTTGTTTTTTGTTCCATACAACCATATGGATATTGAGCCATAGAGAACATTGATGTAGCAATATAATTACCAGCTGTGGCTCCACTAATTATTTTTATGTCACCTGTTTGTTTTTCATTTCCTAGTTTTTTAATACGATTTTTTATAATACCATCTAAAGAAAAACTACTATTGGCAACAAATTCTTTTATTACTGAAGAGTGCATTGGTATACTTGATTCAATTATATCAACTAAATTACCTGAAGAAGTTTTTATTGTTATTGGAATTAAATTGACTGATTCATCTGTGGGGGCTGTGGCAGGCAAGTAGACAGTTTCTGAAGTTCTAGGTAGTAGGGTTAATTCTTTTTTTATTTCAGATTTTTCCCATAAAATACTACTAGATCCTGAGAGTGTAATGTTTAATTTTGTGTTACTTGTATTTTGTACTAAGACAGGCAACATAAAGCTGTCACCATAAGACAAGAAAGATGGGGCAAGTATTTCAGAAGAAAGTTCTTTATTTGTTTTAATAATAAGACGATTTTGTCCAAATTTATTTTCTTTAGTTTGGGCTACAACTTCAGTTTGCCAACTTGTAATATTATCGGGGAAAGAAAATTCAGTTGATGCTTCACCATTTTTGTCAGTAGTGAGTTGTGCTTCCCAGAATGCTGTATCTTTAAATGTTCCTCTTTTTTTACGAGAGAGATCATTACCTCCATCACCACCTTTTGCGCCATTGCCGAGTGGTATGTTTAATTCTTCTAGTTTAGTGAGCCAGTTGGTGTAGGTGGATACTGTGTGTGCAATAGATGAAATAAAGAATGACAAAGGATTCTTTTCGTAATTGCCATAGAGTGCAAGTACTGATTCGTTTACTACAGATACAGATAAATCTGCATCAGGTATGGGTTTGTTGTTGCTGTCTACAATGGAGATCATCAATTTTGCTTTTTCCCCTGGGAGATATTGTTTCTTATCATATTTTGCACTTATCTTTAGAGTATGAGATTGTGTATCTACAGAGATATTTTTTTCTTCATATGAAACAGTTCCATCATTTGAAAGTGTTGTGACAGACAACATTACATTTGGTGTGTACTCTTCTTTGAGTAAAATATCGAGTGTGAATACTTTAGAATTGAATGGTATAAATTTATAATCAATTATATCTGCTTGTTCTAGTGCTATTAATGCAACGCCAGACTGGCTGTTTTGAGAGATGAGGAAAGGTACTGTGGTACCGGCTTTCATTTCAATATTTTTTGGTGAGCTGATGGATAAAGAGTTGTTATTGTTTGGTTCTCTATTGGATGTGTCTTCTGGGTCACCACTTACATAAATATACTCTTCATATCTAGCATCCTTAGCAGTTTTTATTTGTATTCTATATTGTCCACCTTTCTCTGGGGTCCATGATAGATTGTACTTGCCATTGATGTCAGTAGTAATATTATAATTTGCCTGTCTTGTAAACGTTTGCGTCCAGTTTCTATAATAGTTTCCGTCGTATTCCTGACGTTCATTATTAACCCACTCAACTTTATCAATCGATATGTCAACAGGTTCATTTATTCTTGGTGATTGTGTTGCACGTGTTTTAACTGCGATTTCTGATTGAAATGATTTACCAAGAACGCCATAATATTCTGCATCGTGTAAGCTGACTATGTCACTAGATCGGAAAACAGTGAAAGAGGTTTGTGTGCTAACATTGTCGCCATTTTTTGTTGTAACAGATATGTTGAGTGAGACTATTCTTTCATTGTCAGAATATGAATTTTCTTTAAATAAAGAAGTAAGGTCAATATATTGGGTGAGTTTACCATCACTATTAAGTGTTGATTGTTTTGTTGTTTCAAATTTATCTTTGTAATTACATTCGTCACTTTCATATTCACAATAATATAGATTGTTTTGTGAGGTTATGTGTATTGATACATTTGCATTTGATAGGGGAATGCCAGAATATAATTCTCCTGATAGATTTAGAATTGCTTTTTCAGATACGCCAGTAAATTCTGTTTTATTCATCTTTGCTTCCAGTTTAAATGGTGCATTTTTATATTCCTCTACTTGTATAGATGTGTTGCCGTTTAAAGAACCAACGAGAGAGTATGATCCTAGATCAGAGTTTGCTGGTATTATAAAACTTCCTTTGCTGACTCCATAAGAGTCTATTGGTTTTTCATCGGAATTAATTAGTTTATTGGTATTATATGATTTAACTTCGAGACTGAATTTTTCTGAAGTTGCTTCTGGGTTTAGTGGTTTACCATCTATATATTTTCTTGTGATTGCTTTCCATGATACGGTGTCACCAGGTTTATACATCGGACGATCGGTGTATATATATGTTCTGACATTATCATTATTTTCGTATGAATAATTAAGTTTGTCACGATTGTCATATAAGACAGCATATTCTCCGGCATATTCTGCTATTAACCATTCTGAGTTTATTTGGTCATTTATGCTTTTACCTCCATTGTCAGTAGTTGAAATTTTATTAATATTACCTAGACTTGCTGGCGAGTTTCCATTTTGGATTATGTTACCAATACTCATCTTTACTCCGGCAAGTGGTTGTAAGGTATCTAGGTTGTAAATAAACACATAACTTTTATCTGTTGATTTTTTTTCTATTATCGACAAATTCGTTATTTGTAACCAGCCTTTTACTGAGAGGCTCGATGTGGTGTCTTTCAAGATTACTGAGTACAGACCGACTTTTTGTTTTGTAATTTCTGGAATATTGATTTGGACTAGTCGTGATTCATAATATTTATTTGTACCAACGATTGTTTTTTCAAAACGTTGTTTACATTTTTCACTGTCATTGAAATTTATACTATTAGTGCGAGAGACTATATAATTTTCAGCAGTAAGTTCACAAACTGATACTTGTATATTTGGTACATTACGAACTGCAAATGTAAGTTTTGTTTTGTCGGGTTTTGTTATTGTGCTACTAGGTTGTAGGGCACTGAGCTCTCGTTGTTTTTTGGGAATTTCTCCAGTTTTAAATGTTAATACTTCTTTTCCTGTTTGCCCATAAATGTCTTCCACACTTACTTTTAATGTGTAATTTGTGTTGGGAAGTAATTTTGTGTCTATCATTGTCCTATAGGAATCTTCTGAACATTCCCATACCCCACCCCCAAAATTATAATAGTTAATAAAATTTTTATAAGTGTCAGAAGAATACCATCCAGTTACACTTGCTTGGCCATCAAGAAAATCTAGATATTGTGGAAAATTTTTCGATATTTTATCTGGGCGTTTTAGTGGGTTGTTAGAACAAAATGCGATGTAATCAGTATTGTATATTATAGTTCCATTTTCTGTTGGATTTATTGATTTAGAGAGCTTCAACCTATCTGGTGTTTTTATATTTACTATAAATGGTTTTGGAAGTAGATTTATGCCTGTTGTTGAAACTGCTTTTTTAATAGTGAATGGTATTGTACTTTCAAATGGAAGTTGTGTTTTGTCTAAAGTCAGTAATAAATTTTTCTTATTTATTTTTTTAACGTATCTATTATTTTCTAGTACTTCGTCTATGGTGTATTCTATTTTTAATGTTGAAGGAGAGGTTATCAATAAATTTTTATCGATTTCTTCTGTGAAGGATACACTCAAGTCTTTTGTTGGATCTATGTCTATATAGTCTTTCCCGTTATTTTTATTTTTCCAATAACTATTGTAATTAATACTATTTACCACATCACCAAAAGAAAAAGTGCCAGAATATGGTTGTGTTATTGCTATATTGCCTTCTGGTGTATGAACTTCTTGTATTGCGATGGTGTATGTACTATTAAAGTCCCACATTTTGTAACCATTTTCATTCATTGGGGGTTTAATGGAAATAACATTTTTTTCTATTGTGATTGGAGTGGTAATTTTCTCTCCATTTTTTTCAACTGATATGTATTTTTGTGTTTTTTCTGAAGATAGTGCGCTAGAGAAAGTAAAAGTTGCATTTTCGTTTACAGAAACAGGCAAAGATTCATGTATTCGTGTGAGTGGGGAAATTGTAAAAGAATAAGTTCGTAATTTGTCATTTATATCATATGTGTTATTTTGAGAGTCTCTAAGTGAAGCAAGTGAAACTGTATATGTTGTAGAAGGTGTAAATGGTATTTCTGGAACAAACATTAATGTATTTCCATTTTTCCATTGCCATATGCCAGGATGGCTTGGTGTTAGAACAGGAGGATTCTTTAAGTCCATACTTTTAGATACTGTATCTAAGACATCTGCTTGTTTGTCGAACAATATACTTATATTAGTAACGTGTTCTACAGTATCACCTGGTCTTGGATATACGCTGATTACTTTTGGTGTGTCATATACGATAGCATAATCTACAAATGTTGTATCATTTTTTTTGTAAACGAATGCAATTTCGCTATTATCTATAATTGTTGGTTTGATTGAAATAACCATTTTATTATTGTCACGCAATACTTCAAATGGAATATTTGGTTCCACTGTTAAATTCATTGGATTAACAGATGGATTGTTTAAAAATTCTTCTGGTATAGAAATAGATACTTGTCTTCCATTGAAAACAGTATCTGGAGCTATGTCTACGTATTCTGATTTACCTTCAGGAAAATAAGCAGATACAGTGAATTTACCTGGGTGTGAAACGTTGTATTCATATACAGCAAATAGAATAACGAATATAAAAATTATTATCGGAACAACGCCTTTCATTAATTGGAAGATACGTTTTTTGGGTGGAGCAGATTTAATAGATTGAATGTAGTTTTTTGTAAAAGATTTTATTTTTACATAGAACTGTTGGCACTTTTCAGCTACAATACGACACAAATTTATAAAAGACTTCGTAACATTTTTATAGTTATTCATAATATGAAATATACATCTTTTTTGTATTTTTTCATAGCTTATTTTGTAGTTATATGATTAACGATATATATGTTTAAATTTTTACTTGAGTTTTTTTGAAAAAAGAGTAATAGTTGTATTATGTCACTTTCAATCGGAATGGAGTGAACACACCGCGACATTCTATTGAAAAATCTATTCCGTTTATGTTTACAGTAAAGATTCCATCCCCACTTAAGAGTGGAGTAGACTATGGTTTTATATCTCCTAAAAGGTGCATAGCGAATAGATTATAGATTATTAATAAAAATACCAAGATGGGTATCCGGACCCCCAAGAATGACCCCCACGCCTCTCTAATAGGTACTTAGTATGAGTTGTTAAGAAAGTAAGGATTTTTCATCTATGGGGTAGTGGGGGAGTGATTCTAAAAGGAAATTTAGTTCTCTATATCCAAAAAAATTCTGGCCGATTTTTCGAGTTTGGAGTTTATATATGATTTGAAGAGTTAACTCTAGTTGGTTTTTCTGGTATACTATAGGTAATTTATGGAAGAAGATGTAGAAAAATTTTATAAAGGGATTGGTATAATTGCGCAAAACTCTACGATTGATTTGTCAAATGTTGATTTTATGCATCCGTGGGATATTGGTGAAATTTGTTTAATGCTTATTGAGCGACAATCTTTACCGGATAAAAAATTAATTTTACCTAAAAATAAAAATCTCTTGTCTTATTTAAAACGCATACATTTTGATCAGTTTCTTAACGAATTAGGATATAAAGAATCAGCTCAAGTTCTTAGTGCAATTAACTCGCCCGAATTAGAAAACCTCAATCTACAAGAAATTACCCATTGTCGTTATGTTGATGAGTTTAGTGGTCGCCTTGGACATTTCGAAAGAATGTTTAAAAATTTTGGTTTAAATGATGAAGATGCAAAACGTGCCCTAGTTATTGTAGGGGAGTTGGGTAACAATGTTTTTGATCACAATATTGGAAGTTGGCCAACTAATTTTAATGGATCAATCATACTTGCACAGAACTATCCACAAATGAAAAGAATTGAAGTTGTAGTTGCTGATGCCGGAGTTGGTTTTTTGGGTTCACTAAAAAATGCCTATCCCGATCTGATGGGTGATATTGAAGCAATCAAAAAAGGATTAGAAGGGTATTCTGGGAGAATCGGAGAAAACAGAGGTAACGGGTTAAGGTTAGTTCAAAAATGGACAATTAAGAATTTTCATGGCATACTATTCATCCGTTCTGGAGCTGGTCTTGTGCAGGTTGATGAAGACGGGTGTCAAAGCCAAGAAGTAGCTAAAGTGGTTGGTACTAACGCTAAGTTTGTGATATATTATAGTTAGTTTAATTATTTATTATTATGGTCCTAGAACTTAAAAAATTTGGAAGTATATTAAATAGTCGCGCATCTGGGCGTGAGGCTGTTTTGCGTGCTCGGCAAATTGTTAATGGAGAAAAAGACACTCTTGATGATTTAGTGCTAGATTTTACTGAAGTTAACATAGTCACTCCATCATTTGCAGATGAATTTATTTCAGGACTAAAAAATCTTTTTCCTAAAAAGAAAATAAAAATTCAAGGTACAGAATCAAATCAAGTATTAAAGGACGTGCTTCACTTGATAGAACAACCTCGAACTGTTTAAAAGGTGTAATGGTGTATTACTATCAGACTTTATATTTATGTTTTTTCATCATTACCATAATTTTATAAATCATTCCAATAATTCATCAAGCTCAGCTATATTTTGGGGTGCATTTGCGGGTGCATTCTTTGCCTTCGCTTTTGGTCTTATTACCTATGTAGTCACTAAGCGCAGAGAACGCTTTGTTCAGCATAAAAACTCTCTTGTGAAATTAGAAAGAATATTAAATAAACATTTAAATGATATCGGTGTTTTTCACACAGTAGTTATGGATATGAGTAATACGTTTGCTCACCAAAAAGTAGCTAGCAGTAGATTGTTTCCAATTGAGCTACCGAAAGATTTAGATATGGAAATTGGGAGCGTAGATTTAATTAATAAATTACTTACCTATCAAGTTACGTTGGATCGTTTAAATTTCAATTCTTCAACATTAAATCATGCAATAACTCGAGTTGAAGATTTATTTATAAATAGTCAATCCGTCCCTGCTCAAAACTTTAGTTTCATAACACAAATGTTAAATGGTTTTCTCGACAGCGTACCTAAAATAAACGAAATGACTAAAAAGTTTCTAGTTATAGTAAGAATCCATTTAAGCAAAGTAAATAGAAGAAACTCTTTTACGTATGGGGTTTTTAATCCCGTATGGGATCATAATATTTCCGAAGAAGAAATTAAAAGCGAGAGTGAAAAGTTGGATCAGGAAATTACAAAGATAATGAAAAAAGATTTCGATAAAGATTTCTAATATTATAAAAATGTGGAATTTAATAAATAACAATCTCAAAATATTTATTGACCCATTTATATTTTTGAACTTAAAAAACCTAGAGGAGAGAATTCTTCTTGTAAATACTTTTCAACATTACTTTACTGCTCTTGATCCAAATTTATGTGATATTAATTTTTTCTTCCCTAAGTATATAGAAGAAGACATAGGTTTCAGAAGAACATTTTTACATGGAGATAAGGTTAATCTTATTGCAAAACCACCTGAAAAGCTTACTATTGTTTTCCCTATAGATTCCAAGTTTGAGCCGACAGAAATTGGTAAAGCTGTAAAAATGCTAAACGAATTTTTCTCCATTGCAATAGAAAATAAATGCATTTTTTATCTATCTGAATACGAATTTAACAAAGAAAAGAAGATTGAAATAGAAAAAACATATGGAATTCAAGTTGTTAGTTTGCAAGAACTTTATAAAAAAATAGAAATATATACTCAAGGTTTCTTTAATTACTTTAAATTTCGATTACCTGTTTATGGTATAGATTCGCCTGACATAGCTCACTCAATGTCAGATGAATTTCATAATAAGGTACTTATCTATCTAGAATCAGAAATAAATAAGAACCAACCCAGCGAAGAATCGAAAGAAAGAATTAGATCTTTTGTCCATAATCGTTATGTGGATATATTGGTTACAATAGATCGAATAAGTTTTTTCAAATTACAGCAAGAAATGTATGATATTGAAAATGGTTTTATCGGAGACAATGAAAACAAAAAACCCAAACATCATGGCTATATTCGTTATTATTTAAATTATTATTTATTTTTGCTTTGGGGTGCGGTGGATCATCTTGCTTGGATTATTAATGATATATTTTCCTTTGGTTATAGTCCTGATAATGCTCAAGGTCGCAGAAGCGTAGGTTTAAGCAAAGAAAAAAAAGAATTTTTAGAAAAAATAAAAAATCAAGATGGAGAATTGTATAACTTTATTACTTCGAATGAATTTCAAGATTGGCTATTCTTTTTTAGCCAATTGCGACACACCAATGCTCACAGAGAGATGTTTTCTGCTTCACCTTTACTAATAACAACTGAAGAATCTAAAATCTCAAATGAAGAAATTGATAAAATTATTTATAAAAATGAACCTGCGGTTCGTGAAGAAATTAAGCATCTTTTACCTCCAGAATTCGAAGAAAACCAAAAAATCATAGACAGAAATAATTACAGGATTTCTAAAATGAAAAAAGGTATTGACCATTTTGCTTTAATTAAAAAGGACGGAGCAGAGTTTATTTTTAACCCAGTGAATCGTATCCAGATTGATATGAATAATATCCAATCTCTAATTCAGAAAGTTTTTGATGCCTATAAAAAGAAAAAAGTTTAAAATTGTTTTTTATTTTTATCATCAAGCCACACGTCAAAAGCAAGTTGGGCCATTCCTTCCAACTGATTTCCAACTTCTATAATTTCTTCGTCTGAATACTTTTTGTCTTTTGGCATTAGCTCCCTTAGTTTTTCTACAGGAATCATAGTTTTTATTGATATTTTAAGATGTCGGCTATTAATCGAGGGCTTGTTGAAAGATGATCTGAATAGGCATTGTACACATCCTCTTTAAAAGCGATAAATCTTATTTCATTGAAAGATTCTGGATTATCGGCGATAAACTCTTGTACTGAATCTATGGCAATTTTGGTTGCTTCTTGAAGTGGGTAATGGAAGATACC
>SESG01014037.1_pt1 | contig 12874 bp, 14 predicted proteins | sample 3171421 | NCBI WGS metagenome assembly SESG01 (sample SAMN10866946, study PRJNA518727) | freshwater metagenome | biome: subpolar coniferous forest; feature: holomictic lake; material: water; isolation source: holomictic Lake 227, 6 m and 8 m depth | place: Canada: near Kenora, Ontario | collected... | reverse complement strand
GGATGTTCAGGAACACAGATACCAGTATGTTCAGGCGTAGGTCGAAGCTATTCAGCAGTTTGAAGAGGGAGGTGAGGGAGTCGCCGGCCTTTGTGCCTTTGCCTGAGAGCTTTTGCTGCAGGCGAGTGAGGTAAACGGACCGGAACTGCTCAGTTTCCATCAGTCGGATGTTGGTGGTGTAGCTTTTTAGCGTTCCGGCGGTTTTGCTGAGCAGGGAGTGGGCCCTGTTAATCGTCTTCAACTGGGAACCGGTGATGGAGAGGCTTGCCAGGATGGGGATCCACAGCGAACCGGATGTGAAGGTACCGGTGATGACCAGCGCGATCCAACAGATGTTGAGAACCGGGATCACGTAGCAGAGCGCATTGAGTAGGGGACTTTTCTCGTCTGGCTGGGAGAGCCAGGTTTCGATGCTCTCGAGTTCGTTGCCTTTCTCGGTGATGAACATCCCGTGAGCCTGGAATCCGGCTACAAATTCATTCTTTTCAACCAGTTCCCCGATGGCCTGCTGTTTCTCCCTGATGAGCGTTTCATCCTGTCGCGACAGGCAAAGTGCTTCGGCCAGTTTCAGCTTTCCGCCCAGGGTGGAGCAGCGGTTGAGGTACTGGAAGAGGGAGCCGCTGCCAAAGAGGTCGAAGTCGGCGGCAAGGTGAGGATTCAGATAACTGTATGCAGCCCCTGTTTCGCGGTCGGCATATTGGTGGTCGAGGATTTTTAGCTCGTTCTTGTTAATTTGCAGTTGGTTGGAGGTGTAGCGTTCCCGGAAGGCATATTTCATGTCGAGCTTGACGGCAAGGAGAAAGGCAACCACAGAGAGGAGGGAGAGAAGGAGAAAGCCGAAATTATTGTCTGAGCGGATGTAGAGGACCAGAAAGGCAACGAAGGCGAGGAAGGTGACCAGGCGAATCAGGTAAAGCCGCGAGAGAATCCTCCTGACGGATTGCAGGTAGATTTTGAGGTCCGCTATTTTGGATTGATAATGGGCGCTGACGGTCGCTTGCATGGAGAATTGAGATTGGAAATCAAGATCAAATTTAGCAGGAAAAATGGGTCGAGCAAAGACCCAAGGAACGCAAAGAAAAATTTTCCTCTATTCGTATTTGGAGAGGCACCGATTGAAATGGATCAAATCTAAAATTGCAGGAGAATTATTTCTTTTTTCAATTATTAAGGGGTAACTTATATATACATTTCATTATTCCTTAAAAAATGGCAAATACTTATACCCAGATACACATTCATGTAGTTTTATCTGTTCAAAATCGATATTGTATTATCAATAAATCATGGAAAGACGAGTTGTACATGTATTTAACCGGTATAATTCAAAACAATGAACATAAACTATTGGCAATAAATGGAATGCCAGACCATGTACATTTGTTTTTTGGCATGAGACCAACGCAGTCTTTGTCGGGTCTTATGCAAGATATTAAGGGAGATTCTTCCAAATGGATAAACAACAAGGGGTTCATCAAAAGTCAATTTTCATGGCAGGAAGGTTATGGTGCTTTTTCATACAGTAAATCAAGTGTGGATTGCCTTATTGATTACATAAAGAATCAGGAGTTGCATCATCAAAAAAAGAAAATTATAGAGGAATATCAGGAATTCTTAAAGAGATTTGAGGTCGATTTTGACGAGAGATACCTGTTTGCCCCAGTTGAATATGGATGAAAATGGCATGTTCCGTTAGGAACAAAATAGGGGTAGAAAATGGATAATTGGGTATTATCTCGTCCCGTACGGGACGAAATTGTCTGTCAAACATCCTATTCTACCCATATGTTATGCCTCCGGCATATTGATTTTGTAGTATTCAATCAGTTTTTGATTATTTAAATATTGCTTTGCGCGACCCATAAACCATCAAGCCCCCTTAATTTTTAATCTGTAATTTTAATTGCGCAGCGCTGCAAGCAATTCCGCCACCGCTTCATCGGTCGAAGCGCACTGCCCAAGCAACTGAATAAACTTGCTTCCAACGATGGCACCGCTGGTTTGGGCCGATGCGGCATCGAGCGTGGCCTTGTTGCTGATGCCAAAACCTACCAGCAGCGGATTGCGAAGCTTCATGTCTGCCACCCGCGTGAAATAGGCCTGCTTGCCGTCGTCGAACGACTGCTGTGCGCCCGTGGTGGAGGCACTCGAAACGAGGTAGATGAATCCTTCGGTGTGCTCGTCGATCTCCCGGATCCGATTCTCTTCGGTCTCTGGAGAGACCAGCATGATCATCTTCAGGTCGTGCCTTTCGGCGATTGCCTTGTAGTTGGCGAGGTAGTCGGCAAATGGAAGGTCGGGAATGATGACTCCGTCGATGCCCACCTCCGCGCACGACTGGCAGAAGTTTGCGAAACCATACTGCATGATCGGGTTGAGGTAGCCCATCATGACCAGCGGCATCTTCACGGTAGTGCGCACCTGCTTCAGCTGTTCGAAGAGCAGCTTGAGCGACATGCCGTTTCGGAGGGCTTCACCGGCGGATTGCTGGATCACCGGACCGTCGGCCATCGGATCGGAGAAGGGGATGCCCACCTCTGCCAGATCGATCCCCCGGCTTTCGAGCGCCTCCAGAATGGAGACAGTGCCTGAGAGGGTGGGGTAGCCTGCAGTGAAATAGACGGAAAGGATCTTGCCAGTCTTGTTTTGGAAGAGTTGTGTCAGTCGGTTCATACGTGATGTATTTGAATGTTTTGAAGAAAGTCGGAGAGAAGGGGAATGTCCTTCATGCCGGGTGAAGTCTCGAACCGGCTGTTCAGATCGATGCCTGCCCACATCCGGTGGTGGAAATTGTGCAGCGTTCCGATGCTGTCGGGACCGATCCCGCCGCTGAGAATGAAAGGGGTAGATCCGGTATAGTTTTGAAGTATGCTCCAGTCGAAGGTGATGCCCGAACCCCCGTACCCACTGGTAGGTGTATCGAAAAGGAAATATTCGCACACTCCTTCGTACCCGGAAGTGGCTGCCAAATCTTCTTCTGCCTTGATGGGAAATGCCTTGATCAACTTGACGCCAAAGGGCAGCAACGACCTGAGTTCAGCAACATATTCGGGTTTTTCACTGCCGTGAAGCTGGATGTAGCTGAGGTTGTACTGTTTGCATTTCTTCGCCACCACCTCCATCGATTCATTGACAAAGACGCCCACGACCTTCACGGTAGTAAGGGACGAGACTGCATCGGCAGTAGCTTCCGAATCGACAAAGCGCGGCGAAGGAGCATAGAAGATCAGTCCGATAAGGTCGACTCCCGGCAGGGCCGTCACCTGCGCAATGTTTTCAGGATCCCTGAGCCCGCATACTTTAACAATCATGGCTAATTCCTTTGATAAAGTTGGATAGTGAAGCACCGGGATTTCCACCCCGCATAAAGGTTTCCCCGATCAGGAATCCCCTAAAGCCCATTTCCCGCAGTTGGTTGACGGTTGAGGGTTCTGAGATGCCGCTTTCTGAGACCAAAAGCACCTGGTTGTCCGCTTCCCTCATTTTCTCAGCCAAATGGAAGGAATGGTCCAGCGAGGTTTCGAAAGTGCCGAGGTTCCTGTTGTTGATGCCGAGCATGTGGATGTACTCATTCAAATGCCCGAGTTCACTTTCGGCATGTACCTCCAGCAGAACTTCCAGTTGCATGTCGCAGGCTTCCTGAGCCAGATTGTAGCACAATTCGGGCGTGAGTACCGCCGCGATGAGCAGCACGGCGTCGGCTCCCGCCACGCGAGCTTCGACCAATTGATAAGGATCGATAATAAACTCCTTCCGCAGCAAGGGCAGGTTGACCAGCTTTCTGGCTGTGCGAAGGTCATCGAGTGAACCGCCGAAAAATGAAGAGTCTGTCAGAACCGAACAGGCGGTTGCTCCTGCAATTTCGTAGGCAGGAACCACCTTCGCGACTTCGGCTTCAGGGAAAATCCACCCTTTTGAAGGTGACCTTCTTTTAAATTCCGCAATAATACCTGTGGGTGAAGCTGCAAGGGCCACCCGCATGGAAACCGCCGTTCTTTTCATGGCCTCCGAAAAATATTTTTCGAGTTCCCTAAGCGGAACGAGCTTCTTTTGCGCTTCCACCTCGATGCGCTTGCTGGCGATGATCTCTTGGAGTATATCTTTCATTAATGCTTAAATTTAAGAACTTACATAGAGTAAAAATATTGCAAAGAGAAATTATTACCTATCATCAAGATTTCTGATGCAAAAATCATTGGTGCCTGATTGTAATTTATCCGAGAGAAAAAGGAGTTACGCAGAGGAAGAAAATCGGAAACGTTTTTCTTCACTTCTACTTTTAACTCTGTGTAATATTTTCTTTGCATAAATGCAATTTAATTTTTCCTCTGTGTAACTCTGTGTCCTATTTTAATGAATCGAATCTCATGAATTGAGCTCCACGAATTTCCTGAATTTTTCGGAAGCTTTGCCGCTTTGCAGTGATTCTCTTGCTTCGTCGATGCAAACTGCAATGCTTTTCTCCGGACACAGTACTCTGATCGCGAAGGCCGCATTGGCGATGACGCAGTTGTTTTGCGGTGCCGAAGCCTTTCCATCCAAAACCAGATCGAAGATTGCCGCGGCTTTGTCTATCGTATCTCCTCCGTATAAATCTGCTTCCGAGTGACGTTCGAAACCGATCTCTTCGGGCGAATAGATGTGCTCGCTTTTGCCGGTGATCACTTTGAATGAATCAGTGAGTGAAATCTCATCATAGCCATCCAGGCTGTGTACTACCGCGAAACGGTTGCCACTCTGCTGGAAGGAATAACTGTAAAGCCTGAGCAATGGCAGATTGTAAACTCCCAGCAATTGATTGCGCGGCATGGCCGGGTTGACAAGTGGTCCGAGCATATTGAAGAAATTCCGGACTCCCAGACTCTTCCTGACCGCAGCTACAGCTTTCAGTGCCGGATTGAAGATTGGCGCGTGCAGGTAGGCCATGTTGGTTTGGTCGATGGAGCGTTTCAGCCTGTCGATGTCGGTGGTGAACTTCACCCCATGGTATTCCATCACGTTGGAGGCACCGCTGACAGAGGTGGCCCCGTAGTTGCCGTGCTTGGAAACTTTATATCCTGCACCGGCAACGACAAAACAGGCTGCCGTCGATACGTTGAAGGTATTTTTGCCGTCACCGCCGGTACCGACGATGTCGATCGGATCAAACTCACTCAGGTCGGTTACCACGCGCATGTCCAGAAGGGCGTCGCGGAAACCTGCCAATTCCTCTACCGAGATACTTCGCATCAGGAAAACGGTGATGAGCGACGCGATCTGCGCCTCTGTGTAAAGTCCGGCCACCATGTTCTGCAAAATCTCCTTCGCTTCGTCGCGACCGAGGAACTGGTGCTCAAAAAGACGGTATAATATCTGTTTCATAGTTTTGTTCTATTTGAATACGATAACTTTTGGCGAAAATAAATTCGACAATTCGACGATATGACAATAAAAGAACGCATCAATCTGTCTTTTCATTTTTCATTTATCATTCACTCTCCAGCCAATTCTGCATAATCTTTGTGCCCATCGGGGTCAGAATCGACTCAGGATGGAACTGGACACCTTTCACATTGTATTTTTGATGGCGCAATGCCATGATTTCTCCCGAACTATCCACCGCAGTAACTTCCAGGTCGGCGGGGAAATCATCCGCACTCACGGCCCAGGAGTGGTACCTGCCGGCTTCAAAAGCGTTCTCCATTCCGCTGAACAGCGGATCATCGCTTATGACCTCAATTTGTGAGGCTACTCCATGGTGTACTTCTTTGATATTGATGAGTGTCGCGCCGAAAACCTCGCCGATGGCCTGATGTCCGAGGCATACACCAAGGATGCTTTTGGTGGCAGCTAATTGTCTTACAATTTCTGTGAGCAATCCTGCTTCGGAGGGAATTCCAGGGCCCGGACTCAACAGAATCTTGTCATAGGCGTCTGCCTCGGCGATTGAAATCGCATCATTTCTGCGGACGTCCACCTCATAACCCAGGGATTTAATCAGATGCACCAGGTTGTAGGTGAAGGAGTCGTAGTTATCTATCAGCAATATATTTTTCATCGTTCTTAGTGATTTTTTAAATGTATAACACAGAGAATAATATTCTTTTAATCTAAAATTAAGGTCTATAAAAATTTCTGCCGTTCTCTGTTTCATCAGAGCCAACTCTTGAGTTACACAGAGGAGGTTAATCGCAAGCGATTTTCTTTTTGGGTAACTCTATTATTCTCAGGCAAATGTTTTCTTATGCCAAAAATTTCGAAGTTATTTTAAGTTCATCATTGATTCACAAATTCTCTGTGTAAGAATTTTAAACTGATTCTTAGTTTTTTAAATTTTCAGCAATATCTATTGCTTTTTTCAATGCACCCAGTTTATTGTTCACCTCCTGCAGCTCGCTCTCATCATTGCTTTTGGCAACAATACCTGCGCCGGCCTGGTAAAAAAGGGTATTTCCCCTGCTCACAAAAGTCCGGATAGTGATTGCCTGGTTGAGGTCGCCGTTGAATCCGATGAATCCGATGCAGCCACCGTATGCGCCCCTGTCGTGGGATTCCAGTTCTGAAATAAGTTGCATAGCCCGTACTTTCGGTGCACCGCTCAACGTCCCGGCAGGAAAGGTGTCGGTGAAGGTTTTTATGGGATTGCTTTCAGGATGAATCGTTCCGCTAACGCGGGAAACCAGATGGATCACATGGGAGTAATAATGAACTTCCTTGTAAAAATCGATACCCACATCGTGGCAGTTGCGACTCAGGTCATTGCGGGCCAGATCGACAAGCATCACATGCTCGGCATTCTCTTTCGGATCTTTTAACAAGGCTTCACTCAACGCTTTGTCCTGAACTACATCACCGGTTCTTCGCATGGTTCCGGCAATCGGATCGATGGTTGCTCTGCCATTGCTGATTTTACAATGGGTTTCGGGCGATGATCCAAAAATTCTGAATCCGCCAAAATCGAAGTAGAAAAGGTAAGGCGAAGGGTTGATGCTCCGCAAGGCGCGGTAAACTTTGAAGTCGTCGCCCAGGAATGGCTGCTGAAACCGCCTTGAAAGTACTACCTGAAAGACATCACCCCTGAGGCAGTGAGAAATTCCCTGGCGAACCATTTCCCTGTATTTTTCGTCGGTGATAGAGGAGCTTTCCTTCCCGTTTAGCCGAAAGTCATAAGAAGCATAATTGCGATTGGCAATAAGGATTTCAAGCTGTTCAAGATCAGGTGATTCGTTTTTTTCCGTCAGTTCAATCAGCGTCAGCTCATCCTTGTAATGGTTGAAAACAAGGATGTATTTGTAGAGGATGTAAAGCAAGTCGGGAGCGTCATTCTCTGCCTGATGGGTTTCGATCACGGGTATTTTCTCCAGATAGCGTACTGTATCAAAGGCCGTGTAGCCAAAAACACCGCAAGCATCGGCATTTTCGCCTGTCACACTGAAACTTCCCATGAAATCATTGAGTGCATCCGGAACCCCGTATTTTTCGTTGATCGCTTGTTCTGAGCTTGTTCCGTCAGGGTACTGCGAGGTGCAAATCCCTCCATTGATCCCGACACGCGCAATGGGCCGCAATGCGATAAAGGAAAGGCTGTTTTCGCTGGCGTGGAAGTCTGAACTCTCAAGCAATACCGACTCAGGATAGACATCCCTCACTTTGAGGTAAATGCTGACCGGAGTGTGCAAATCTCCCAGTACCTTTTTGCTGCAAGCTTTGTAATAATATTTTTTTTGTGTGGTCATATCCATTCAATTTTATGTTTTGCCTATTTTGTTTTGTCCTCATTTTTCAATATTTACTCCTTCTGTCTGAAATGATCCTGTTTCCTTTTTCCAATATTCTACCGCATACGCTGGTCTTTTCGCATTTCATTTCCTGGGGTATCGCTCCTATGTCGCTTAACCCCGGGCTATTAAACTTTAATCCTTTCGGGATAAAACACCTTAATTCATTAATATTTGAGAGTTCCAGTCTCCCAGTCTTCTTCGTCCTTCCATCGTCCAATCGTCCAAGTCGTCCTACTCGTCCAAGTCTTCCCCTCGTTCCATCTCTCTAATATACGTGTCCATGTCCTTATCGCCTCTTCCCGATAGGTTCAGCACCACCACATCTGTCGGTTGGAATGCCACTTTTTCGAGTGCACCAATGGCATGCGCTGACTCCAGAGCCGGAATGATTCCCTCCATCCGGGTCAGTTCGAAGGCTGCACGCAACGCTTCATCGTCATTGATGGCCAAAACGGTAGCTCGTTTGGTGGTAGCCAGATGAGCATGCAATGGTCCTATACCCGGATAATCCAGACCTGCAGAGATGGAATAAGGTTCTTCAATCTGGCCATCTTCACTCTGCATAACCAATGATTTGGACCCATGCAGAATACCCATCCTGCCAAGTTGGATGGTCGCGGCACTCTCTCCTGAGTCGATTCCTTTGCCTCCGGCTTCGGCCAGTACAATCTTTACCCGCATATCATCCAGGTAATGGTAAATTGTTCCGGCCGCATTGCTGCCTCCTCCCACACAGGCAATCAGGTAATCCGGATAATCGCGGCCTTCCTTTTCCAGCAGCTGTATTTTGATCTCTTTGCTGATAACGGATTGAAGCCTCGCCACCATATCGGGATAGGGGTGCGGACCAACTGTCGAACCAATGATGTAATAGGTGTCGGCCGGGTTACAGCACCAGTCGCGGATTGCCTCGTTGGTGGCATCCTTCAGGGTCATGTTGCCTGAAGTAACCGGCCTTACCTCTGCACCCAGCATTTTCATCTTTTGTACGTTGACGTGCTGACGTTCAACGTCTGTTTTCCCCATGTAAACCACACATTCCATGTCCATCAGCGCACAAACGGTGGCTGTGGCTACACCGTGCTGGCCTGCGCCGGTCTCGGCGATGATCCGTGTTTTGCCCATTTTTCGCGCAATCAGAATTTGACCGATGGTGTTGTTGATTTTGTGGGCACCGGTATGGTTGAGATCTTCCCGCTTCAGGTAGATCTTACATCCGTATTTCGCGCTGAGCCTTTTGGCCAGGTAAAGGGGTGAGGGTCTGCCGACATAATCCTGAAGCAGCTGGTCATATTCGTTTTTGAATTCTTCGCTTTCAATCACCTGTAAATAGGTTACTTGCAGCTCACTGACACATCGATGAAGTATTTCCGGAATATAGGCTCCTCCAAATTCTCCGTAATATCCGTTCTGATCTACCTGGTACGTGTTCATATTATTCAGTATTTTATGTTTTTATTTAGAGCTGTTGGCTTTTAGCTTTTAGCTGTTAGCCGGTAATTTCAATGACCAATGAATTATCGGTTTGAGTCCTTTGTTGTTAAAGTGTTAATTTTCCATTCGGGACACTATGGTATACGATTCATTCATGTCTTAGATTCCTAATGTTATATTCTCCATTATATTCACTTATGTAATATTTCTCTTAACCTGTCTCCCGCAGCAAAGAAAAAAGACCTACCGCAGGTGCGACAGGTCTCTTGTATGTTTTAATTGTTGAGGTAGATACAGGTACTGCTTCCTTACGATTTTTGAAGATTGTAAGATAGCCACCACCAATATGTATTTGTCAACTGAGTCATTTTTTCCTAATTCTTTGCGACAAAACTATAAATTATAATTAAGAACCCCTATTTTTTTCTCTTAATTCTTGAGAAATAAAATATAATGCCTGAAATATTCTTTTTTCTCTGTGAATTGATTTAACTTGGTGTGTCTATCCTTAAGCTAATTGTCTAATTTTCCAATATCAAAACCCATATCATGATGAAAATAATTTGCGGATTGGTACTTATTCTGATGACGGCAGGCTGCGTGACGGTTTCGGAACAACAACGCAATGTTGTCAGGCAATTTGCCGTCAAAACCGAAAACTTCTCGCTCTTTCCCGAAAAGATCATGAGTGAACTTGCCGACATACGTGAGACCAGAGGGATTTACTATGCCAATTCTTTTACAGATCCGGTCTTGCACCTGAATGAGCTGAACGATATCGTGAAGGAACGTTTGAACGATGATGCACTTCAGGGAAATGTTGGAATTACTTTTAGAATTCTGGATGAATATGCAGGCGCCTTGGTTCAGCTTTCATCTGCTACTCCGATCAAGGAGGCGGGTGAACACAGTCTGAAATTTGGTGTGGAACTGGAGACGTTAATCGGCACCCTCAACAAGTCGGAAGCTGCCGGTAAGCTTCCTTCAGGAATCGGTACTTTGCTGGGGCAGACCATGGATGTGGGAACCAGGTATTATCTGGCCAACAGACAGTATAGGGAACTCAAAAAATTTGTGAATCAAGCCGATACCTTGGTGGCAGTCGTTTGTGATGAAATGGTGAAGTTTCTCTCTTCAAAGGGGTTGGGCCAGTTGATCAGCAGTGAAGAATCCGGTGTTTCAGAAAGTTTCCGGTTTTATTATACCAAACGGGTTCCTACCATCGAAAGCGAAAAGGAATATGTGGCCCTAAGGAAAAGGGTTGAAGGGGTGAAACAGATGCAAAAGCAAACCATCCAGGCAACGATCAGCCTGAAAATTGCCCACAAGAAGTTGGCTTCGGAGCTGAACCGAAAATTCACTTTGAATGAAATTGCAGTTCAACTGAACAGTTTTTACAAGGATATGGAATTGCTGAATAAATCATTCCATGCGCTGGGTAATTAATTAAAATACAGGAATATGGCAGCTTCGGATATAGACAAAACTCTTGAGGAAATCAGGAAAGCACAGGCAGATATGGCCGGTGAAATGGATAACACGCAACTGAATACCGAGGAACAACGTGGACTTGAAAGAGCCTCGTTAAATCTGAGGAATCTGGAAAGATCTTTGGTGAAATCGATTGAAAATGAGTTATTGGAAAGTTTGAAGAAGGAGGTGTCAACCCTTTCAGTGGTGATTGCTGAGATGAAGAAATCTTCAGAAAAGCTTTTCAAAGTAACAGAGATACTTGATCATGTTGTCAAAATAACGGGTCAGCTGATTGATATTTTAGCAATGGTCAAATGAGGTAAGCAATTTTTCTTTTCTTTTGCAGAATGAATAACCATCGGCTGCCGCATGACAGATTTCATCCGGTAGTGTAAAGAAAGAAAAATTGGAAGTGATCAAAATATCCCGTTTAAAACCTGCTGTTCCCAAAAGGGCTCTTCTTTTTGTGGCTGCCTCAGTCTGGACTTTTGCAGGCTCCATGCTATTGTTCAAAGGATCCAAAATGCTTGATACCACGAACAAAATGCTTTGGTTGCAGTTGTTTCTGACATTTACCGGAGGCATCGCCTTCTATTGGATGATGTTTTCAAAAATATCACTCAAACATACAAAGCGCATTCTTAACCTGAAGGAAGCCAAACCCTGTTTCTTCTCATTTTTCAATTTCAGAAGCTACCTCCTCATGGCTTTGATGATTTCGATGGGTATCACCCTGAGAAAAACAGGTTGGGTTGCTCCCGGCCATCTTGCCTTCCTCTATCTGACCATGTCGGTTCCTTTGATGTTGTCTTCCGTGAGATTTTATTATACAGGGATTTATTTCCGGCGTTTTGCCGTGAAACCCGATCCGGTTCAATCCGTTTATTAATTACAGATAATCCATGGAATCCATACTTACAAACTATCAATCAATGAGACCAAAAATTCTTGTCATTGCCGCCGTTCCCAAAAAAGGACTTGCAGAACTTGAGCAAACATGCGACCTGATTTATCCGACTGAAAGCTTCATGTTTTCTGATGAGGAAATCAAAAATCACATTCGTCTGGCCGATGGCGTCCTTTCCGTTTTTATCCGCCCATTGAACGCGGAAATGCTCGGTGAAGCAACCAACCTCAAAATTGTGGCCAATTTCGGTGTAGGATACAACAACATAGACATTGATAAAGCCAATGAAATGGGCATTGTGGTGTGCAATACCCCTCATGCTGTCACCGAACCAACAGCCGAAATGGCATTCGGTTTGCTATTGTCACTTACCAGGAATATCGCCCTGACGGATCGTGGTTTAAGAATGAACCCGGATTTCAAATGGGGAATGATGGAAAATCTGGGGACTGGAATCTTTGGAAAGACGGTCGGGATTGTCGGAATGGGTAGGATCGGACAGGCTTTTGCCCGCCGCGCCATTGCGTCTGGAATGAAAGTAATCTATTACAACCGGACAAGGTTGCCCGAAGCCATAGAGAAGAAATACAATTGTGAAAGAGTCAGTTTCGATGAATTGCTTGAAAGATCGGATGTTGTATCACTTCATTGTCCGCTTACTGATGAGACACATCATTTGCTGGGAGAAGCGGCAATGATGAAAATGAAGCAGGGGGTGATTATCCTGAATACAGCCAGAGGACCGGTTATTGATGAGAAAATGCTGGTTAAATATTTGAAGAATGGAAAGCTTGGTGGTGCCGGACTTGATGTCTTTGAAGATGAACCTGTGATTACCCCCGAATTGCTCTCTCTCAACCAGGTGGTGCTGACACCGCACAATGCGACAGGTACGGTTGATACCCGGATTGAAATCGCACAGGAGGCAGCCAATAATCTGATTCGTTTTTTTGAAGGACGAAAAGACATTTCGATCGTCAATCCTCAAGTTTGGAAGTGAGGTTATTTGGCATTCTTATCCGGTTGATCAATTCACTCCCTTGCCTAAAATGCATACCTTGTAGGTAATTGATTGATTGTTCATATCCTCTTTCAAAATTGGCAGTAGGACAGACCATTCCCTTTTTATTTTTTTTACCTTTGAAGAAATTAACAACTAAATCAGCATGAAAATCTCTCTTAACTGTTTCAAAATTATTTTGTTTTCAATTCTTGTTGGAGGAATGTCCAATACCGGATTATCCAAAAATGCAATAACAAATCTGAAATGTGATTACCATGTTAATCCTGTCGGAATTGA
>SESG01003511.1_pt1 | contig 12877 bp, 13 predicted proteins | sample 3171421 | NCBI WGS metagenome assembly SESG01 (sample SAMN10866946, study PRJNA518727) | freshwater metagenome | biome: subpolar coniferous forest; feature: holomictic lake; material: water; isolation source: holomictic Lake 227, 6 m and 8 m depth | place: Canada: near Kenora, Ontario | collected... | reverse complement strand
CACAACGTCACAGGCGGGGACGAGAAGTTTTGTATGAAATGTGGTTACCCTCTCAATACTACCTGCCCTGACTGTGGCCATAGCTGGCGCTATATGTTTGTCTACGACTTTTGTCCCGAGTGCGGCAAAGTAATGCGCCCGGTTGAGAAAAACGTCCACACAAAGCAGCACAGCCGGATAATCAGTAGCGACTGAACGTTGGCTGTGCTGTCTGGCTCCATAGCCCTTGATGGAGAACAAGGGCGTTGTGCCTATTTTTTTACAAACAGGGCATGGAACTTGTTGAGTGGGAGTCTGCGTGTCTGATCACTTTTCAGGTAACGAAGCCAGACAAGTTTTTTCTGGGCGTCAACGCTTTCAACAACCGCTGGCCCCTCGGGGGTGTTGACCTTGCTCCCTGCTACGGGAAAGGGTGACTGGGCAGGTGAGTTGGGGCGGCAGCCTTTTTCGTGTTTTGAATAACCAAGACAGCATTTCGGACGGTTACATATCCCGGTAATATTGAAAGCATGGCTCTCGTTTCCCGATATTTCGGAATATTGTGATTTTTCAGCAAAAGGGTTTGCGTGGATTTTCGGGAGCCAGCTCGAACAACAAAGAAGGCAGCCGCACGGCCCGAAGGTATTTGCCCTTCTGGCCTCTTCACGGGTTGTTATCTGCACCATCTGAATTCTGGCCTTGAACTCTCCTGCAAGGTCACGCACCAGTGTCCTGAAATCAACCCGGTGTGACGAGGTATAATAGACCGACAGTTTCTGCTGGTCCATGCGTAACTCTACATCAACCAGCTTCAAATCAAGTTCATGCTTTTTAATCTTGTTCAGGCAAACTTCCCGTATCTCCAACTGCCTCTTTTTCAGCTCAACAATGGACTGATTGTCGTTTTCGTCAGCAATCCGCAGCACCGCAGTCCACTCCTGTCCACTCTTGTCGAGCCCTTTAAGCTGAAGCTTTTTTCGGGCAATCTGACCGGTCGAATAAACAACGCCAAAATCATAACCGCCGTCAGACTCGATAATCACCTGCATACCGATAGTAAACGGAGTTCCTGTATTATTGATGAAAAACTCCCTTCTGCAACCTTGTAACTCAACCTCGCATATATCATCTGAAACACCATCAGGAAAAGCCCCGTATATTGTTTCCATCTCACTGTGCAGCAATTGTGAAAGCCGCAACCTTACTTTTGCATTATCACCCAAAAGACAACTGCATAGAACATTACTCATAACCGATCAATTTGGTATGTGGGAAACCATTTGTCTTTTCTCTTTTTACCTTTTCCGCCTTCAAGGTATGCAAATTTATCATCTTTTCACCATACCAGAAAGAGCTGAACCAAAAAGGGGGACGTTGTTGATATTGTGTATTTACTGATCATCATTTGTTGGGCAGATGAAGAAAGCTCCTGATCGCCTCAATTCGCCTGTTAACTGATGGGGTTCCCTCAACAACAATTCGTGCATCGTCAAGTGTACGATTGATAATCAGCTCCTTGAGTTCGTCAAGATGTGTCTCCGTCATTCTCTGCATGTATGCGGTAAGAGCATTCTGGCCCTGAAACTCCGTGGATGTAACCAGGAGAGGCTCCCTGAAAGACAAAAAGAGTTCCGGTTTCTGTTCGTCCAGATAGTCAATCCGGCTGACAACAGAGACAAGGTAAACCCCGGGAATCGTATCAAGAAGGCGAGAGACAATCGAAGCCGTCCCTTTAAAAAAGAAAAGGGGGCGTTTATCAACAGCCTCTATCTTTCCCTGGGGAAAAATCCACAAGGCATTCTGTCGCTCACCCTTGGCCGAAAGCAATTCTGCCGCATAATGAATCGTTTTGATCGCACTTCTCGGACGGGAACGATCAAGGGAAAATGCTCCTATACGGGTAAAAAACCGATGTTTCCGCAACTGCTGAAACTCAATAATGATATGCAGATTCTGGCAAAAAAATTCTTCGCTGCAAAGTTGCGACCAGAAGCCATCCCACCAGCATGCGTGATTTGCATAAAAAATAACCGGAGTACAGAGATTCATCTGCTGCACTCCGGGGTGCATAAAAACGCGCACCGAATTAAAATACCTCCTGAACTGCCGACGGGAATACCAGCCAAACCACAAGGTATAAAGCTTGCTGCGACGGACTTTCAGCATAGGCTGCCTATTTGAAGGCTCTCCTGATACGGTTTATCGCTTCCTCAAGTGAGGCAATTGATGCGGCATAGGAGAGGCGGAGATTTTCAGGAGCACCAAATGCATCACCCGGTACGGTTGCTACGTGATGAACCTTCAAAAGATATTCAGCAACATCGGCCGAGTCTTTCATGACAACGCCGTTGAACGTCTGGCCAAGCACACCACTGATGTCAGGAAAAATGTAAAACGCACCCTGCGGAAGAGAGGTCTTGAAACCGGGTATACTGTTGAGAGCCTCGTACATATAGTCGCGTCTCCTTTCAAATTCAGCACGGCGCTCTTCAACAATCTCCTGGTTACCCGTCAAGGCTGCGACAGCGGCTTTCTGTGCTATGGCATTGGCATTTGAGGTGGTCTGCGACTGTATTTTGTCGCAGGCATCAATAAACCATTTTGGCCCGGCAAGGTAACCGATTCTCCATCCGGTCATGGCGTAGGTTTTCGATACTCCATTGCTCACAATAACCCAATCCTTCATTTCAGGAATCCTTGCCGGAGAGAACGGGCGAAGATTGCCATAAACAATCATATCATACATTTCATCGGAAACCACAAAAATACCACGTCCCTCGACAACTTTCATCAGGGCACGTACCTCAACTTCACTGTAAACAGAGCCTGTTGGATTCGATGGGGAATTCAGGACAAGCAGCTTTGTTTTCGGAGTAATGGCATCCTCAAGCTGGGAGGGCGTCATTTTGTATCCAGCATCCAGAGAGGTATGAACAATGACTGGTATTCCACCGGCAAGACGAACCATTTCAGGGAAACTTACCCAGTAAGGGGCAGGAACAATCACCTCATCACCCTCTTCGCAAAGAGCAAGAAACGTGTTCGCAAGGGTCTGTTTGCCCCCATTACTGACCATAATCTGGTTTTCCTGGAAATCAAGACCATTATCGCGCCGGAACTTTTCAACAATAGCCTTTTTCAGTTCACCAATACCCGAATTTGCCGTATACCGGGTAAACCCGGCATTGATTGCATCAATACCAGCCTGATTGACATGAGCAGGAGTAGGAAAATCGGGTTCACCAGCCGAAAGGCTGACAATATCATGGCCTTCGGCCTTCATTTTACCAGCAAGATTGCTGATTCGCATGGTCTGCGATTCCTGCATACTGAGCACCCTGCGGGTGAGATATTGATCTTCCGGAAGAAGTGTTTTTGACATAGATACGTGGTTTATTATGATATTTATCTGCTCTGTTCTTCACGTTTTTGATGCATCATCTCCAAAACGCAGGGATGCACAAATTTACTGACATCTCCGCCCAGCATGCCCACCTCTTTGATGATTGATGATGCAACATAGGTGTATTTGACATTTGGCATTAAAAAGACCGTGGTCACCTCTGGATAGAGCTGGCGGTTGAGGAGCGACATCTGAAATTCGTACTCAAAATCCTTGACCTGCCGCACCCCCCTGACAATGGCTCTCGCTCCTACCTGACGGGCATAATCGACAAGGAGCCCGTTGTGCAAAACGTCGACAGAAACACCGGGATAATCACAGATTACCTCCCTGGTCATAGCCTCTCTCTCTTCGGCGGTAAAAAGAGCTCGCTTCTGGGAGTTTTCAGCAATAACGACAACAACTTCCTCAAAAATATTCAGCGCCCGTTCAAGGACATCAAGATGACCGTTGGTAAAGGGATCGAACGTTCCCGGGTAAATAGCTTTCGGTTTCATCGGCTGAAAAGGTCAGTGCTGAAAAAAAGTAACTCTTGTCATGCCATAATCACGATGAAAAGAGTAGCAAGGCAAGTGCTGGAAATCAAAATGCGTGCTATGTTCGACCAGCAGGAACCCCTCCCTGGCAAGAAGAGTGCCCGCAAAAATTCGTTCAATCAAGAGATCATAATCTGGCCACGAATAGGGCGGGTCGCAAAAAAGAAGATCAAACGACCCCTCCACACGGCGAAGAAATGCCGAAACATCCATATTGACAATCTTGACGCAATCGTGAGCCGCCAACTGCATGGTGGTTGCCTTCAGTGCTTTGAGTGCATCAACATGCTGATCAACAAAGCAGACCGACCGTGCACCACGGCTCAGCGCTTCAAAACCAAGAGAGCCGAAACCCGCAAACATATCAAGAACACTGATGCCATCAAAATCCATCCTTGCCGTAAGCGTATCAAAAAGCGACTTTTTTACCCTGCTGCTGCAAGGACGTATGGCGAGCGACGATGAGCTCCTGATTTTCCGTCCTTTGTATAAACCTGTCAGAATCTGCATGAATTCAGCTTCAGCTCAAAAAATCACCAAACCGGGTCTCTCCGAGAATGGCAAGTGCTTTAATGGCATCATCCTTTGACGGTGGTTTTCCATGCCAGTTGGACTTGTCGGGCATACTCCCCTCAAAAAAAGGAACCCCTTTTCCCATGATTGTTTTCGCAAGAATCACCGTCGGTTTCCGGCGATCACGGCACGCCTTGATCGTTTCAACCGTCGCGACAAAATCCTCGATATTGTTGCCATCACAATGAGAAACATCCCAGCCAAACGAGCGCCACTTATCGGCAAACGGCTCAATATCCATGATTGAGGTAACCTCGCCATCAATCTGCAGATTATTGTAATCGACAATACCGATAATCTTGCCAAGCCGGTAATGAGAGGCGCTCATTGCCGCTTCCCATATCTGCCCTTCCTGACACTCACCATCGCCCATAAGACAAAAAACATCACCCTGCTTGCCATCAATACGCAAACCAATCGCTGCGCCAACTGCGGCGGAGAGGCCCTGCCCGAGAGATCCCGAAGCAATTCTGATCCCGGGAAGCCTCGCCTCAGAGGTAGGATGACCCTGAAGATAGGAACTGACCTGGCGCAGGGAGTTCAGTTCACTCAGAGGAAAATAACCTGAACGGGCAAGTACACTGTACCATGCCGGAACGATATGACCATTGGAGAGGAAAACCATATCCTCATCATGAAGCATCCAGAACTCATGCGGCTTATGCTGAAGTACACGAAAATAGAGCGCCGTAAAAATATCGGCCATGCCGAGCGAACCACCCGTATGACCGGAATTGGCCATAGCAAGCATTCTGATAACATCCCGACGGACCTGACGGGCCATCTCCTTGAGATCATCAATTGAGGCAAGCTCAAGAAGCGTGCCCTTTTTTTCAGCAGGATACAGTTTTAACTCTTTTGCCATGGTACGTCAACAAAATGCTGGTGAATAAAGAAAAAAAGCCGGAATTTACCTGGCCGGGTGATAAATAACAAAAAAAACTCATTCATGCTGCCGCTTTCTTTCCCGTACAAACTTCCATCCGGCATAAACAAGAACAAGAACAAAAATGATCGATACCGGCACACTGTAGAGCGCAGCATAAGCTCCGATATCCTGCCAGTTGCTTCCAAGAAAATAACCTCCCGAGAGCAAAAGCACATTCCAGACAATAGCGCTTGTCAAGGCAGCAAGAAAAACAAATGGTGTCCTGAGATGCATCAACCCGGCCGTAACCGAAATAATCGCTCTCGAACCAAAGAGGAAACGATTTACCAGAACAGCAAGATAGCCATGAGTGGCAAATTTGCGGCGAAGCAGTTCCATATCAGAGGGAGGGAAAAAACGGTGAACACTTTTCGCCAGCCAGTGTTGAGCCTTGCTCTCCCCCTCGGCATACAACTTCAAACCAAGATGCCGGCTGAGCATGTAGACAAGCATGAAGCCTGCTGCAGAACCCAGTGACGACCAGAAGAGAGCTCCGGCAAACGTCAGGTCACTTTTCCAGATCAGATAGCCGATAAAGGCAATCGGAACATCTCCGGGTATCGGCGGCACAACATTTTCAAGAAACGCAATCAGAAAAAGAAAAAGGTAGACCGCCGCAGGATCGGCATGTTGCAGCCAGGCAATCGCAGCTTCAAGCATAACCTGTCCTCCGTTCTCTCCTGCCGAACTCAGTCAAGATCAAGAACCCTTCTCTGCACTTCACTGTAAGCATCCTCAACACCGCCCAGATCAAACCGAAAACGATCCTTGTCCATTTTTTCGTTGGTCTCAAGATCCCAGAAACGACAGGTATCGGGGCTTATCTCGTCACCCAGCAGAATCTCGTTATGGTGGCGGCCAAACTCAAGCTTGAAATCGACCAGCTTCAGTTTTCTTTCAGCAAAAAACTTTTTGAGTAACGCATTAATGCTCTCTGCGCTATTTTTCAGAACAGCAAGTTCCTCAATCGTGGCAACACCAAGTGCTACGGCGTGAGCCTCATTCATCAGCGGATCATCGAGATCATCATCTTTCAGATAGAACTCCACAATCGGTCGCTCCAGCACCGTACCCTCGCTGAAGCCGTACCGCTTCACCAGTGAACCAGCCGCAATATTGCGCACCACAACCTCAACCTTGATAATATCGAGATAACGGCAGAGCATATCACGATCAGAGAGCTTCTCGACAAAATGAGTACGGATACCCTGTGCTTCAAGCAAGGTGAAGAGCTTGCACGAAATGGCATTGTTCACAACGCCCTTCTCGGCAATACTCCCCTTTTTTTTGTTATTGAACGCGGTTGCATCATCCTTGAACTCCTGTATCACCAAATCAGCATCATCAGTCCTGAAAACCTTTTTTGCCTTGCCTTCGTACAGTTGTGTCGTCTTTTTCATGGAACAATAAATAATTAGAGTGATTGGCCGTCTCGAACGAAAGCCGTTAACCGTGTAAAAAAATTATCCTTTATTACTGACTTGACTGCTCAGAAGCCGCCTGCTGCACCGCACCGGTAAGCACAATGGCAATCTGATCATCGGTAAGCCCCTTGTCTTTCAAAAAACTCATAAACCTGAACACTCCAAGATCCGACAGCATCGCTTTAGGCTGGTACTGTTCATCAAGCCCCCTTGAGCGACCATACTCTTCAGAAGTCTTGATCCAGTCATCAATGAACTGTTCCGACTTCCCGTTCTCAAGAAAAAAACCGGTCACAATCACCTTAACCATATCCATTGCCGGTTCCGGATGCGCATTGAAGAGCAATTGCATCTCTTCGGAAATTCTTGCCAGCACAATAACCGCCTCCCTGTCAAGGGTCTCCTCGAGGATATCTTTTGCCTGTTCCTTGACATCACTCTTCTGGGTCATAATGCTTCCCGGATTGTTGAAAAATAAAATATTGACAACTGGAAAATCCCGATTAAGTTACATAATCCTTATGGTAAAGAAAAAAAATTAGAACAAAAGAGCCTATGCGAAAACAGCTCAGTCTGGTTTTTCTTTTTTTTCTGGGTGCCTTATGGCTCTCAGCCCCTGTTACGGGGAGGCAAAAGCCTGAAAAAAGCCTGCTTTTCCTCTGGTGGAATGTTGAAAATCTCTTTGATTTTCACAATGATCCGGCAACAGAAGATGACGATTTCACACCGACGGGAAAATTACAGTGGACGGAAAAGAGAGTTGCCCTGAAACAGATGCGCATCCGCCACCTCCTCTCGGCAATAGAGGTACACCCTGACTACGGAAAATATCCAGACATTATCGCGTTTGCCGAGGTAGAAAACCGTCACATCTTTGAAGAAACACTCAAAGGATGTGAGGGAGTCAGCTATCAAACCATCTATCACGAATCACGGGATCCGAGAGGTATCGATATCGGCCTCGCCTACAACCCGAAAACAGTTCTTCAAACAGGCTCAAAAGCCTACTCTGTACCTCTTGAGGGCAAGCCGACAAGAAAGATCATCGTTGCAGGATTTTCAGCCTCAAGCCACCCCTTTCACCTCATTTTGAACCACTGGCCGTCCCGCTCCTTCGACACCGGGTGGAGTGAACCAAAACGACTTGCAGCAGCAAAAGTTGCCCGACACATTCTCGACAGTCTGATACTCGGCCATCCAAAAGCTGATGTTGTTGTCATGGGTGACTTCAATGATGAACCCGCCAACCAATCCCTGAAACAGGTACTCCGCTCAACATTCGATGCCTCTTTGGCAAGGGCGAGCGGCAATGCACTTCTTTACAACTGCTGGAGTGACTACGAGGGAATCGGCAGCTACTTCTACAACAACCACTGGCAACAGATCGACCAGATCCTCCTGAGCCCCGGAATGCTTGACAACAAAGGACTCTGGGTGCCAGAGAAGGCATTTCAATGCTTTACCTTTTTCCGGCTCTTCGACGACTTCGGCAAGAAACCCTGGCCTACCTATGAAAAAAGAAACTACAGGGGGGGCTACTCCGACCACCTGCCATTACTCCTCAAAGCACGCATTCGAGAGTAAAGACAAACAGGAGCAACCGCAGTATCCGTAAAGCCTCAGCATGCATGATGCTTGTTGTTGTCGGATATGTTTTTCACCGTCCACTCCACCCTGCTCTTGAACACGGCCTTGCGGACAGGACACTCCCCTTTTTGACAGATTTCACAAGAAAAATCAAGGCAGCCATCAGTATGGACAAAAAGCTCAATACTGCCACCAAAATTATCATTGACCAGCTTGTTGAGTTTATCAATCCGGGTGTGGGCTTCGTGCACATTCAGGTACCAGGGAAGTGTTAAATGGCAATCAAGATGAAGGGTGCTCCCATACTTTATGATGCGCAAATTGTGCAGATCAATCCACTCTTCACTGCGATTGGCCTGGAGCAAATCGACCATTTTTTTCAGCAACTCCTCATCAGCCTCATCCATAATCCCTCTGAGAGAGTCGCGGATAATTTTGTAGCCGGTATACACAATAAGCAGTGCAAAAATAAGGGCAACAATACTGTCGAGCCAAACCACCCTGGTAAAAAACAGGATGATCAAACCTATGATAATGCCTATGGTGGAGTAGGTATCCGACTGCAAATGCCTGCCACTTGCAACGAGAGCAAGAGAGTTGTTTGCCTTCCCCTTTTTAACAGCAAGTGTACCGACAAGATAATTGATTATTGCCGTTGCCGAGATCAAGAGTATTCCGTAATCGAGCTGGGCAACCGGTTGTGGATCACCAAGATTTTTGGCGGCCTCATAAATAATGAGCAAACCGGCGCAGGCAATAAGGGTGCCTTCAATAGCCGCTGAAATAAACTCTACCTTGCCATGCCCGTAGGGATGGAGGGCATCTTTTGGCTTTGCGGAAATATAGAGACTGTATAATCCGATAAAGCCACTGGTGACATTCACCGTACTTTCAAGCGCATCAGTAAGGATGGCTACAGAATTGGTCAGATACCAGGCGACCAGTTTGGCGATAAAAAGAACGACACCGGTAACAACGACAATTTTCTGGAAATTAAAATTCTGTTTGGCTGTAGTCATAAGTATTGATAAAAGTTATCACCTTTCATTGCATTCCTGTTCCTTTTTTTTCGGAAAAAATCCTGAAGCTCCCAACCACTTCACCCCTTCAAACCAGAGCACACTTCCTGTTCCAGCAGAAAAACAAAGCAAAAGGTCAAGGGAATGTAAGGCTGAAAAACGGAAAAGATGAATAAAAAAGGGAATATAGAGCACTACTCCCAAAAAAATGAGTGCCCCGGCGACCACCGGAACCAGTGCATTATTGGGGAAGTGCAGTGTCGCAACAAATGTCCGGCTCCAGGAACGATTGGTCAAAATCAGGCCGAGATTGGAAATCATCAGTGTCGTAAAGGTCATTGCACGAACCTCCTGCTCGCCATCACCCTTCGAATATGAGTACCAGAAAACAGCGAGCACAACAGCAAGCACCATAACTCCCTGCATCAGGCTGAGCAGTACCATTTTCCGGGCGAATAATGGTTCCCTGGCGTGACGGGGTGGTCGCTTCATAACATCACTCTCCTCGCCCTCAGCTTCAAAAACGATTGAACAGGCAGGGTCAATGATCAGTTGCAAAAAAGCGATATGTGCCGGAAGCAAGAGAAGCGGCCACTGAAAGAGTACCGGAAAGAGCGATATGCCAGCAATGGGGATATGAATGGCAAAAATATAGGCAATGGCTTTCCGGATATTGTCAAAAATCCGGCGTCCAAGCCTGATAGCCTGCACAATCGAAGAAAAATCATCATCAAGCAGAACCAGTGACGCCGATTCGCGGGCAACATCGGTTCCTCGTCCGCCCATTGCGATACCAATATTGGCCGCTTTCAGCGCTGGTGCATCATTCACCCCATCGCCTGTCATGGCAACAATTTCCCCGTTGGCCTTGAGCGCATTGACCAGACGCAGTTTCTGCTCCGGCACCACCCGTGCAAAAATGTTCACCTCACGAACACTCTCTTGCAGCTCCTGATCCGTCATCTCGTTCATCTCTGCGCCAGTAATCCATGTATCAGCTTTTTTCAGACCAATCTGCCGGGCAATGTTGCGGGCCGTACCGGGATAATCGCCGGTTATCATCACCACGCGAACACCTGCACTGTAGCACTCCGCTATGGCAGAGGGAACCGTGGGACGAACAGGGTCAGCAAGTCCGATCAGACCGAGAAATTCAAAGACAAAGTCATGCTGCTGGCCAGGCAAAACGGGTTGTCGAAAAAATGCCCTTGCGACACCCAATACCCGCAGCCCCTGATCAGCCATTTCACTGATATGGCAGGAAAGTTGCCCGATGACAGCATCATCAAAATGACAAAGATCGAAAATGGCTTCTGGAGCGCCTTTGGCTGCAATGGTATAATGCTGATTTTCTGATGACTTCCAGACACGCGACAAAGAAAGCAGCTCCTTGGACAAGGGATACTCATGCACGAGCGACCAATCCCTGTGCAGATGCTCGGTCTCAGTCAGACAGCTCTCACCAGTCTCCTTGATCGCCTTTTCCATAGGATCAAAAGGGTCGAGCTGACTTGCAAGAATGGTAAATTCAAGCAGTTCATGAAACTCCTCAGGAATTGAGCTCCGTGAACCCTCTCCGAAATCAAGAAAAGCTCCTCCGGCAAAAAGCCTGCTGACCGACATGCGATTCATGGTCAGCGTACCGGTCTTGTCGACACAGAGTACCGTAGAAGAACCAAGCGTCTCTACGGCAGGCATCCGTCGGGTAAGTACCTGTTTTTTGGAAATACGCCAGGCTCCCATTGCAAGAAAAATGGTCAAAACAACCGGCAACTCTTCAGGCAGTGTGGCCATGGCAAGGGTTACCCCGGCCAGTAACCCGTGAAGCCAGTCGCTACGGGTTAGGCTGTAAAAAATGACCACCAGAATGCAGAGCGAAAGGCCAACCAGTGCGAGATGGTGCACCCATCGGCCTGTCTCCTTCTGTAAAAGCGTCTCCTCTGGCTCAACGGTCTGCAACACCTTGCCGATTTTGCCGATTTCTGTCGCTATGCCGGTTGCGACGACCCTCGCAATCCCCTGTCCCTGAACGACCATCGTGCCCGAATAGATAAACGGCAGATCGTCTCCCCCAGGATGAAGCTCTTTTGCATCCCGCACTTCATCAGATTTTCTGACAGGAACGGATTCTCCGGTCAAAAGAGATTCATCAACCATCATATTGAGGCATGAAAGAAGCTGTGCGTCGGCAGCAACACGATCCCCCTCATTGACAACAAGGAGATCACCCCGCACCACCTCACGCCCTGCAATACGGCGCTCTGCACCATCCCTGACAACCTGGGCACGTGGGCTCGAAAGATCGCGGAGCGCATCAAGTGCATGTTCTGTCTTTCTCTCCTGATAAAGGGTGAGGCCCATGACAAAAAAGACAAATCCAAGAAGCATTAGCGCCTCCGGGACATCACCAAGCAGCAGATAAAGAACACCACAGGCCACCAGCAAGAAAAACATCGGTTCGCAAACAACGCCGAAGGCCAGAGCAAAAAGAGAGTGGCTCTCCGAAGAGGGCAACTCATTATATCCTTCCGATTCCAGCCGTTCGGCAGCTTCAGCTTCTGAGAGAGAGGCAAACCCTTCAAGCTTCATTGTGTTTTTCATAGGGATATTAATACCAACCACGAGACACGTTCCCCGCACCACGGGTGACCCACTCCTCTCTACCGAACAAAGGTTACTCTTTCTGACTTGCGCGGTTCAGCCTCAGGCAAAGGCATGGCACTATAGCCAAAAACAGCCGCAGCATGAGGCATGTACCCTTCCGGTATACCAAGTCCAAGGCTTCTGAATAGTGCACCCTCATCGGTTCCGCCAAGCATCACCACTGAATGGACCCAGCAGGATCCAATACCGAGCGAAGCAGCCGCCAGCAACATATTTTCCATGGCCAGCACACAATCCTGAAGAGGAGTAATGGCCTTGCAATCTCCAGACACAATCAGGAGTGTCGGAGCATGATAAAACACATGATAACCCTCACGCGATGCCACAGCACGTAAATCAGCGTTGTCGGAATGCAGAAAAAGAGATTTGCACTGCAGTTGAAGCCGTTCAAGCAAATCGGGATTCTGCAGCACGGTAAAATGCCAAGGCTGTTGCCCCATTGCCGTCGGAGCATACTGCCCGGCCTGGATAATCTCCTGCAACTCCTCCTCCCCAATCTGGCGGGGCTGGTAGGCTCTGATACTTCTGCGAAGAAGAATGGTCTGAATGGTCTCGTTCATAAACAACCTCCCTTGATGGCTTGGAATTAACAGACACACAAGATACCTGTACAAGCACCGTTATCAAGACCAAATGTACAATCAGTCTGTCACGGTTACAGAATAATGAACGGAGTAATATAATCAGGATAGTTGCTATTTCTCCTCTGCCAGCGAGGCGGATAGCGTTATAATCAGCGGGCAACGAAAAAAGGCGACTATGGA
>SESG01006555.1_pt1 | contig 12884 bp, 8 predicted proteins | sample 3171421 | NCBI WGS metagenome assembly SESG01 (sample SAMN10866946, study PRJNA518727) | freshwater metagenome | biome: subpolar coniferous forest; feature: holomictic lake; material: water; isolation source: holomictic Lake 227, 6 m and 8 m depth | place: Canada: near Kenora, Ontario | collected... | reverse complement strand
TTCAGGAATCCCGGATGAATCATGATGAAGCAGTTATCATTAGCTTGAGGTGGGATTGAGCGCCCGGCTGAAAATCGCAGTCCTCGGTGTGGTCCAGGGTGTGGGCTTTCGCCCGTTCATTTACCGGCTCGCCACCGAGGCGGGTCTTAACGGCTGGGTCAACAATTCCGCTCAAGGCGTGCTCATTGAGGCCGAAGGACCCCGGGCGGCGCTGGAGGCATTCCTGCTGCGCCTCGAAGCCGAAAGGCCACCGCTCAGCTCGATCCAAAGCCTGGAAGCCTCCTGGCTCGATCCGCTGGGTTACGCCAGCTTTGAAATCCGGGAAAGCGAGGCCGGCGGTGCCAAGACGGCGCTGGTGCTTCCGGACATTGCCACGTGCTCCGATTGCCAGGGGGAAATCTTCGACCCCCACAATCGCCGCTATGGTTACCCGTTCACGAACTGCACCCACTGCGGCCCGCGCTTTAGCATCATAGAATCGCTGCCTTATGATCGCGCAAACACCGCGATGAATGGATTCATGATGTGTCCGCAGTGCAAAGCCGAGTACCACGACCCGCGCAACCGCCGATTCCACGCTCAGCCCAATGCCTGCCCTGACTGCGGCCCGCAGCTTGAGTTGTGGGACCGGAAGGGAAAGGTGCTGTCCGTGCCGGCGAGAGGAGCGCAGCCTTCAGGCGGCAGCAACACCGGACGTACCGGACCGCAGCGACAAGGGCCGGAGCTCGCTGTTGATCCCGCGCTGCTGCAGCCTGAAGGCTGCGCTCCGGGTGCGCCGGATCTGCGTCGGGCGACGGCAGGCATCGGTGAGGCCTTGTTGGCGGCCGCAGACGCTATTCGCCAGGGCCAAATCGTCGCGGTGAAAGGGCTCGGGGGCTTCCATCTCATGGTAGCGGCGCACAACGATGAGGCAATTCGGCGTTTGCGCCAGTTGAAGCACCGCGAGGAAAAGCCTTTCGCCCTCCTGTTCCCTTCGCTGCCAGCGATCAAGGCCGCCTGCGAGGTATCGCCGCTCGAAGAGCGCCTCCTCCGTTCTCCCGAAGCCCCGATCGTTATCCTCCGCCGCAAGCATTCGGCACTACCGACCTCCCTCGCTCCCGGCAACCCCTACCTCGGGGTCATGCTGCCTTATACACCCCTGCATCACCTGCTCCTGGCAGCGCTCGGGTTTCCGGTCGTGGCCACGAGCGGCAACTTGAGCGACGAGCCTATCTGCACCGAGAACCAGGACGCACTCGAACGCCTTGGCGGAATCGCCGATCTGTTCCTCGTACACAACCGGCCCATCGTCCGACACCTGGATGATTCCATCGTGCGCGTGATCATGGGACGCGAACAGGTCCTGCGCCGCGCCCGCGGTTACGCCCCGCTTCCAATCCAACTTCGTTCCCCAGTCGGCAATCGGCCATCACCCGTTTGCAATTCTGTCCTCGCCGTTGGCGCCCATTTAAAGAACGCGGTCGCGCTTTCAGTGGGTGCCCAGCTCTTCCTCAGCCAGCACATTGGCGACCTGGAAACCGACCAGTCCTATGAGGCGTTCCGGCGGGTCATCGCCGACTTCCAGAACCTCTACGAGGCCCGCCCCAGCATCATCGCCGCCGATGCCCACCCCGATTACCTCTCGACCAAATTCGCCCGCGCCCTCGTGGCGCAGGCATCCTTGCCTGCGGGTAATGCGGACATCCCTGCCCGCAATCCCGCCCCCGAGCGCCCGCAACTCATCACCGTCCAGCATCATGTCGCCCACGTGCTTTCCTGCATGGCGGAGAACGAACTCGATCCTCCCTTCCTCGGCGTCTCCTGGGACGGGACCGGCTATGGCCTCGATGGCACCGTTTGGGGTGGTGAGTTCTTCCTCGTCACGGAGACAGCCTGTGAGCGCGTGGCGCATCTGCGCCAGTTCCGCCTGGCCGGTGGTGACGCCGCAGTGAAAGAGCCACGCCGCACCGCCCTGGGCGTGCTCCACGAGATGTTTGGCGACGTGGCCTTCTCCCTGACCGACTTGGCTCCAGTGGGCGCCTTTTCGCCCGCTGAATTAGGGCCGCTCAAAACCATGCTGGCGCGCAATCTCAATTCGCCGCTCACCTCCAGCGCCGGACGCTTCTTCGATGCTATTGCCTCGCTCGTCGGTCTGCGCCACCAGGTCCGGTTTGAAGGCCAGGCCGCCATGGAAATGGAATTCGCTCTCGACGGTATTACCACCACCACTGAAGCCTACCAACTCGATATCCGCCCTAAACACGCGCCCCACACCCCGCACCCCGCCCCGCTCCTCCTCGACTGGTCCCCCATGATCGAGGCGATCCTCGCCGACCTGAAAGCCGAGGTTCCAATCGGCCGCATCTCCGCCCGGTTCCACCATGCTTTGGCCGAAGCCATCCTCGCCGTCGCGAAGCGGTTCGGCCAGCCGCGGGTCGTCCTATCCGGCGGCTGCTTTCAGAACCGTTACCTGACCGAGCAGTCAGTCCGGCGCTTGCAGGAAGCGGGCTTTCGCCCCTATTGGCACCAGCGCGTCCCCCCTAATGACGGCGGCATCGCGTTAGGCCAAGCCGTGGCTGCGTTGCGTCCGGCTGACTGGGCGAATCCCCGCTAACCAGATAGTGCCCACCGGAGCCCCACCGGAGCCCCACCGGAGCCCCACCGTAGCACCTCTGATTTGAATCAGAGGTGCTACGGCGAGTCTCCGGGTGGTCCGCGGGAGGCGCTGGTGCGGGTTGGTGCCATAGGGGCCAGGAATACAAGTTATTGATTCCCTGGCCGCAAAGCAGTTCAATCGGTCGCGATGATTGCTAAACGTGTCATACCCTGCCTGGACGTGCATGACGGCCAGGTCACCCGCGGCGTCCGGTTCGGCCTTGCCGAAGCCGGCGGGTTGCGCAATGTGGGCGACCCGGTCGAACTGGCGCTGCGCTACAACGAACAGGGCGCTGACGAGATGGTTTTCTTTGATATCACCGCCACCGCTCATGGTCGCTCGACCATGGTGGACGTAGTCCAGCGCGCCGCCGACCAATGCTTCATGCCGCTGACTGTCGGCGGCGGCCTCCGCTCGGTGGACGACATGTACACCATGCTCCGGGCGGGTGCGGACAAGATCAGCATCAACTCCTCGGCGATCGCCACCCCCGACCTGATCCGCGCCGGGGCGGAGAAGTTCGGCAGCCAATGCATCGTGGTTTCAATTGATGCCAGGAAAGTCGCGCCTGACCGGTGGGAGGTGTTCTCTCACGGCAGCCGCAAAGCCACCGGCTGGGACGCCGTCGAGTGGGCCCAACGCGCGGTATCGCTGGGTGCGGGCGAGATTGTGCTGAACAGCATTGATGCCGACGGCACCAAAGCGGGCTTTGACCTGGTGATCACAAGGCGGATCAGCGAGTCGGTCGGCGTGCCGGTGGTGGCCAGCGGCGGCGCGGGTAAACTGGAGCACCTGGCCGAGGTGCTGATCGAGGGCAAAGCCGATGCGGTGCTGGCCGCCAGCATCTTTCATTTCGGCGAATACACGGTCGGCGACGTGAAGCAGTTCCTGGCTTCCAAAGGCATTGCGGTAAGGCCAGTTTGAGAAGGCTGCCAGCGAGATGTGGCGCGAGGTCCGCGCCCCGCCTCCCCTGCCCTGCCCCTCCGGACAAAGCGGACCTGTGAACTCAACCCACAAAGAACTGCTGGCGATTCTCATCTTCGGCTTCACCTACTTGCTCATCAGCGGGCGGCAGTTGAAAATACTGCCGCTGAACCGGCCCGCCGCCGCCCTGCTGGGAACCGTGCTCATGGTGGCCTTTGGCGTGTTGACTCCCGAGCAAGCCTACGGCGCGGTGGATTACGACACACTGGTGTTGCTGCTCGGCATGATGCTGATCTCCGCCTACCTGTTCCTCGCCGGCTTCTTCGATTGGGCAGCCGATTGGATTCTGCGGCATGCCCAGACCCCGCAGGCGCTCCTGTGGCACTTGATATTTGCCTCGGGAATCTTGTCCGCCCTGTTGGTAAATGACGTCGTCTGTCTCATGCTGACCCCGCTCGTCGTGGCCGTTATGGTGCGCGGCCGGTTACCCCTCGCCCCTTACCTGCTGGCTCTGGCCATGAGTTCCAACCTCGGCAGTGTGGCCACGCTGGTAGGCAACCCGCAGAACATGATCATCGGCCACCTCTCGAAGCTGCACTTCCTCCACTTTTCGGCCTCGCTGGCGCCGGTGGCACTGGCTGGCCTGTTGGTGCAATATGCCATTCTACGCGTGGGGTTCCGCAAGGTGCTCGGCCAGGTGGTCATCTGTCGCCCAAGCACGCCGCCGCCCCCGATGGACCGTCGGCTGCTGATATTGACGCTGGCGGTGCTGGGGCTGGTGTTCGTGGGCTTTGTGGCCGGACTGAACCTGGCCTGGACCGCTTTGGCTGGCGGCGCACTCCTGATGGTCCTCGCCAAGCGCGACACCCATCAAGTGCTTAAGCTGGTGGATTGGAATCTGCTCGTGTTCTTCGCGGCCCTGTTCATCGTGGTCGAAGGGCTCAGCCTTACCGGCTTACCCGACCAGATCTATCACCGTGTTCAGCCCCTGTTAGGCACATCCACCGCGAGCCAGGCCTGGAACTTCGTCTGGTTTGCCGAAGCGGGCTCCAATGTGTTTTCCAACGTCCCGTTCGTCCTGGTGGCCAGCAAGTGGATCAACAACTTCGCCCAGCCCGAACTCATGTGGAAGGTGATGGCCCTGGCCACCACCTTCGCCGGGAATCTCACCATCGTCGGGTCGGTCGCCAACATCATCGTGGTCGAGTCGGCCCGGGGCCACATCGAATTGGGCTTCTGGGACTATGCCCGCTACGGCATCCCGGTTACCATCCTTACCACCTTCATCGGCATGTTGATCCTGATGTGGTTCCATTAATGGGGTCCGGCCTGAATGCACAAGCCAATCCTCCGGCTTTGCCGGAGGACTTACCCAGTTTGACAGTGCCAGGAATGCTCGGGCGTATGGGAATGAGTCACGGTCTGTTCCCCCTCACCCGGCGGGGGTTGACAGGGCCATAATGAGAATTGCTGCTTGAACCCGGGTTGAGGTTGACGCCGGGCCGGCCCGCCGGTAACACTAATCCGCACCGGTAAGAAATGAGCGAGTCAGCAGCGATTCTCTCTCACCGGCCGAACCATAGCACCAGCAAATTCCTAACACTATTTCCGTGAATACGAAACAAGTCGGGTGTCTCCTGCTCGCGCAGCTTTCTTTGAGCCTTGGCACCGTAAACGCCTGGGCGACGGTGGTTTCCACCTCGTACGGCATCAGCCGCCAAGCCAATGTGAACGCTTCGGGCCAGAACATTCCCGGTGATGCGGCGAACGAACCCTCGATGTGCCTTGATCCCAACAATCCTCTCCTCATGGCGATTGGCTGGCGGCAGTTTGACACCACCAACAGCAATTTCCGCCAGTCCGGTGTGGCCTATACTACCAACGGCGGACTGAACTGGACGTTCCCAGGCAATCTCGATGCGGGGACCTTCCGCAGCGACCCGGTGCTGGCCTCGGACGCGAACGGAACATTCTATTATCTGGGCATCTCGAATTCGAGCACGTTCGCGTGCGACCTGCTCCGCTCGACCAACGGGGGCGCCACCTGGCAGCCGGTTGGACCGGCGCTGGGAGGTGACAAGGAGTGGATGGCCATCGACACGACGAGCAGTCCAGGACGGGGCAACATCTATCAAGTGTGGAGCCCGTATTATAACGTTTACAACAATCAAAACCAGATCTTCACCCGATCGACCGACGGCGGCAACAACTGGATGCCCGCCATCTATTTGCCGCATTTGCCTTACTGGGGCACGATTGCCATCGGCCCAAACGGAGAAGTCTATAACTTCGGAACGGCGATCGACGCCGCCCCGTTCTGGATCAACCGCTCCAGCGACGCGACGAATCAGTTCAGCACGCCCACGATTGACGTCAGTACCGTCGTGGATCTCGGAGGACAGCCGGTCATGGGCATTCCGGGTATTAATCCAGGCGGGTTGCTGGGCCAGGCCTGGGTTGCGGTGGATTGCTCCACTGGGACTACGCGCGGCAACGTTTATGTGCTGTGCTCGGTTGCCAACGATCCAGGGAACCTGGTCAACGTCATGTTCAGCCGCAGTTCCGATGGCGGCCGCACCTGGAGTACACCCCTGCGAATTAACGACGATTCACCCACCCAGAATGCGGCGCATTGGTTCGGGACCTTATCGGTCGCCCCCAATGGCAGGATCGATGCCTGCTGGAACGACACCCGCCACAGCGCTGACCATAGCCTTTCGGAGCTTTATTACTCCTGGTCGGATGATGGCGGTTTGACCTGGGCGGTGAATCGGCCTCTGAGTCCGCCTTTTAATCAGTCCTTGGGCTACCCACAGCAGAACAAGATGGGAGATTACATTGGGATGGTGTCGCTCAACGAGGGTGCCTGCATTGCTTACACCGCCACGTTCAACGGCGAAGAGGACATCTACTTTGTTCGCGCCGAATTGCCCATCAGTGCCCGCATCGAAGCCGTCGGCAAGATCGCGCACATCACTTGGAATTCCACACCGGGCGTTAATTACTGCGTCCAGGCCGTTACCGAGCTTAGCCTGCCGTGGACATCCGGCACTAACGTCGCTTGCTTGACTGCCACCGGCAGCTTCACGTCGGTGGACGATCCCTTAGCGGGCAGCAACGGGCAACGGTACTACCGGGTTATCCGAGCGCAGTGAGCTATCGGAAGCCCCGGCATTCACTGCCGGGCCCGGAACTACGCGGGCTTTGTCCGGCGCCGCCGCAAATGGCGGATGCGCGCACCCACGCGACGGCGCAACCGGGTCTTTAACTCCGTGATTTTGCTGCGCGCCACTTCGCGTTGCAGTAGATAGTTGACATGCGGCAGCGCAGTCCGGGCGATGTCCTCGGGCGTGGTGTTCTTGAGGTCCACACCCGGCGCAAGATCGAGGCCGGCTTTGCGGAAAAGGTGTTGCACCAGCGCTGAACAATATAGCGAACTTTCGCGTGCCAGCAGGTTTTTCCGGCTGCGCAATTCAGGCCGGTTCAGGGCGATCAGCGTGCCGAACAACTCGCGCAGCGAGTAGCGGGCCCGGTTCGCCACCAGATCCAGGCCTTCGCGCAGCAGGCAGTCGATTTGGGCTTCGGTCAATCCCAAGTCGAGCACTGCGAGGTTGGAGTACAGCTCCTCATCGAAGTATTTCGAGATGCGATTTTCCTGCACCCCGAGCTGGATGTGCTTGCGGTGGACCTGCAGGTCGGATTCGATTACCCAGTGATGGCCGTCGGGACGCTGGCCCTCGAACAGGAAAGCGTGCGACCACGAGCCCCAGTGCTCGCGCTCGTCCAGGTGGCGCTCCGCCCGGCAAATCGCCTTGTCGATGAACGTGACGCCGCCGGAAAGCCCAATGCGTCCGGGCCGGGCGTGGAGTTCCAGAAACTCCTGGTTCGATACGCCGGTCACCACCACCGTTTGCGGTTGCGCTGCGTTCGGCTGCATGGAGACAGTATTACACGAAAGGACAAAATGAGGTCCATGTTTTTCAACTCATTTGCACTTTAATTCCGGCCCCAAATGCGCTATAGTTAACGGCAAAGTCAGTCACATGGCCCCATGAACACAGTCTTGATCATCGACGACGACCCCGATTACCGCAAGTTCATGGGCGAACTTCTGACGCAGCGCGGCTGGAAGGTGCTCGCGGCCGAAGACGGGGCGGCGGGCATCGAGTTGGCGAAACAGCACCCGCCGGACGTGGTCCTCTCCGACCTGCTCGTGTCCAGCAGCAACGGATTTCAGGTATGCCGGGCTTTGCGGAACAACGACGCTCTGCGGCACACGAAGATTGTAGCCGCCTCCGGCCGGCATTGCGAGAAGGACCGCCAGGCGGCGTTCAAAGCCGGCGCGGACGAATACATCACCAAACCGATTGACCCCGACCGGCTTGTCCGGCTGCTTTCGCGCATCGCGGCGCAAACCGGCGGCATGGAAGAGCGGCCGGTCGCGGCGGTTGCCCGCTCGCGGGAACCGACGCGACTGAGGTTCTGGGGCGTGCGCGGCTCCATTGCGACGCCGGGCCCAAGTACCGTGCATTACGGTGGCAACACCTCCTGTGTCGAAGTCCGCGCTGACGGCCAGATCATCATTCTCGACGCCGGCACGGGAATGCGCCTGCTCGGGCGCCAACTGGTCAAAGAATTCGAGTCTCAGCCCCTCGATCTCACCTTGCTGCTGACGCACACGCATTGGGACCACATCCAGGGCCTGCCGTTCTTTTTGCCGTTCTATGAGCCGCAGAACCGACTACGCATCCTCGGATATGAAGGCGCGCGGCACGGCTTGGAGGCCGTGCTGGCCGGCCAGATGGAAAGCCCGTTCTTCCCGATCGGCTTGCGTGAGGTGCCGGCCAATGTTCGCATCGAGGAGCTTCAGGAAATGAACTTCACCGTCGGCCCGGTGCGCGTGCAGGCCGCCTTCGCCAATCATCCCGGCATTTGTGTCGGCTACCGCTTGTCCACGTCCGATGGCTCGATTGCTTTCTTCCCCGACAACGAACCGTTTCCCGAGGGCGCGCCGCCCCCGGGAGTTGCCGGCGCTGCCGTCGAGGTCGAGCGGGCATTCGCGCAAAGCGAAAATCGGCAGCTGATTCATTTCCTCCGCGGCACCGACGTGCTGGTTATGGATACGCAGTACGATGCCGAGGAATACCAGCAACACACCGGCTGGGGCCACGGTTGCCTGGACGACGTCGTGGCGCTGGCCCTCCAGGCGGAGGTGAAAACGCTTTTCCTCTTCCATCACGATCCCGACCACGACGACGCCAAAGTCTCCCAAATGCTGGCCCACGCCCGGACTCTGGTCGCTGCCCGCAACGGCAAACTTCATATCGAGGCCGCCCGCGAAGGGGCGACGGTGGAACTGCCCACTGCGGTACGGGCTTAACAGTGCGACGGCTACCTGATAACCCATGACGGCAATTCGCGCTCGATCTCTTCAATCGGAATCCGTTCGCCACGGTCAACCTCAGCCAAGCCCTGACGCACCGCTGCGACGAACTCAATCTCCTGCGCCACCTCGTGCAGCGAAACGTCCTCGGGGAGCTTCTGCCGCAGTTCCTTGACGATTTCCTTCGTTCTCATGTGGATACTGTGCCCGGCCGCGGGTGGAATTTCAAGGCTGGTCTTCGGAGGCTGGTCTTCGGAGGCAACGCCGACGGCAGTTCAGGCGCTCAAGCTGTTGGGCAGTTGGTGGTCCCCATGACCGAAGCTCATCGAAAACACGAATCCCAGGAAGAAAGAGTGCAGCGTGGCGTCATGGCGCAAACAGGATTCGAGCGGCGAGAACGCAGCCATCAGCACACCCGCCAGGGTCGGCAATGCCTGGCAACGGTTAGGGACGCCCCAGGACCCGGGCAAGATATTGACCGGTGTGGCTGGCCGCGCACTGAGCTACGGCTTCGGGTGGGCCTTGGGCGACGATCTGGCCTCCGGCTTCGCCGCCTTCCGGCCCCAGATCAATGATCCAATCCGCCGTCTTGATCACGTCCAGATTGTGCTCGATGACCAGCAGCGTGTTGCCCGTGGCGCGAAGCTTGAACAGGACTTCAAGCAGTTTGGCGACGTCATGGAAGTGCAGGCCGGTGGTAGGCTCATCGAGAATGTAGAGGGTGCGTCCGGTAGCCTTGCGGCTCAGCTCGGCGGCCAGCTTGACCCGTTGCGCCTCACCGCCGCTGAGCGTCGTGGCCGGCTGGCCCAGGCCAATGTAACCGAGGCCGACTTCCGCCAACGTCAGCAGCGGCTCATATATCTGCGGCACCGCACGGAAGAATGTGACCGCCTCATCCACGGTCATATCCAGGACGTCGGCGATATTCTTGCCCTTGTAGTTGATCTCCAGCGTCTCACGGTTATAGCGGCGACCGGCGCAAGCTTCACAGGTCACATACACCGGCGGCAGGAAATGCATCTCGATCTTGATCAGGCCGTCACCCTGACATTTCTCGCAACGCCCGCCTTTGACATTGAAGCTGAAGCGGCCCGCCCCGTAGGCACGAATCTTGGCGGCGGGCAGGAGAGCGAAGAGGCTCCGGATGTGATTAAACATGCCGGTGTAGGTGGCCGGATTGCTGCGCGGAGTGCGGCCAATGGGCGTCTGGTCAATCACGATCACCTTGTCGAGGTTTTCGAAGCCCTGGAGAGCGCGGTGGGCTCCCGGACGCTCTTTGGAGCCGAAGAACTTTCGGAGCAGGGCGCGGCGCAGGATGTCATCCACCAGCGTGCTCTTGCCGGAGCCGCTGACGCCAGTGACACAGGTCAGCGTTCCCAGCGGGATGCGGACGTCGATATTCTTCAGGTTGTTCTCGCGTGCGCCGACCACTTCGAGCCAGCCCCGGTCCGGGGACGGCTTGACGCGGTGACGGGGGATGCTGATCGAGAGTTCGCCGCGGAGGTATTGGGCCGTAAGCGAGTGGGGATGGATGAGGATTTCCGCCAAGGTGCCCGCCGCGACAAGTTCACCCCCCCGCACGCCGGCGCCGGGACCGAGGTCAACAATGTAATCGGCATGGCGGATAGTGTCGGCATCGTGTTCGACGACCAGCACCGAGTTGCCGAGGTCGCGCAAGCCAACCAAAGTGCGGAGCAGGCGATCGTTGTCGCGCTGGTGCAAGCCGATGCTCGGCTCGTCGAGGATGTAGAGCACGCCCACCAGGCCGGCGCCGATTTGCGTTGCCAGCCGGATGCGCTGCGCCTCGCCGCCACTTAGAGTGCCGCTTTCGCGATCGAGCGTGAGGTAAGCCAAGCCAACATTCTTCAGGAAACCGAGCCGGGCGCGGATCTCCTTGATGAGTTCGCGGGCAATCTTCTCCTGAAACTCCGAGAGCTTCAGAGTGACGAAGAACTCGTCGGCTCGCGCCACCGAGAGGCCGCAGATGTCCATGATGGACAATCCGGGAATCGCAACCCGCTTTGGTTCTTGGGCAGCCTGTTCCCCCTCACCCCGGCCCTCTCCCGGGGGGAGAGGGGGAATCATCGTCAGGTTTTCGACATTCCGAAGCGCTGCCGATTCCTTTGCGCGCGGGCTATGGTCCTCTCTCTCCTCACGGGAGCGAGGGAAGGGCGCTTGGAAACTCCTGGCCGCCTCCGCATCACCCAGCGTCACTGCGAGAATCTCCGGCTTGAGCCTCCGCCCCTGGCACGTGTCGCAGAACTGCGGACTCATGAAGCCCTTGAGCCGGTTGCGGGTGAATTCGCTCTCGCTCTCCTGATAGAGCCGTTGGAGATTGGGGATGACGCCTTCAAAAGGGCGCGTGACTTTGCTCATCTTGCCGGCGCGACAGAAATTAAACTCAAGCTCAGTCTCGCCCGAACCCCGGAGCAGGACCTGTTTGAAGTCTTCCGGCAGATCCTGGTACGGAACCTCCAGGTTCTGCTCGTAGTGCTTCGCCACGCCGCGCAAGAGGCCCTTGTAATAGACCACCATACGTTTGCCACCCCGCCGCCACGGCAGAATCGCGCCTTGCTCCAGGGACTTGTCCGGGTCGGGCACCACAAGTCCCTCGTCGAAGACCATCTTCTGACCCAACCCATGGCAGACCGGGCACGCGCCAGCGGGAGCATTGAAGGAGAAGTGTTTGGGGGTCAGCGGCTCATAGCTCTTGCCCGTCGCCGGGCTGAGGTTGCGGTTGGAGTGCAGCGTTTCGACCCAGACGGCAGGGGTGAGGGAGGTGGGGGGCGTGGGGCATGGGGCGAGGGGCGTGTTCTCAACTTCCCGCCCCTCACCCATCTCCCGCGTCCCGACTTTAGACTTTGGACTTTGGACTTTAGACTCCGGACCCGGCGCCTGGTGCAGCGCCACCAGCACGCCCTCGCCCCAACGCAGGGCCGTCTCCACCGAATCGCTCAGCCGGACGCGGATCTTCTCGTCGATGACCAGGCGATCCACCACGGCCTCGATGGTGTGCTTCTCCTTGGGGTCCAATTTGATGCGGACACCATTGGCCAATTCGACCAGCTCACCGTCCACGCGGGCGCGGACAAAGCCCTCCCGAGACAGGCGCTCGACTACGTCGCGGAACTCGCCCTTCTGGCCGCGGACAACCGGCGCGAGCAACATGACCCGCGTCCGCGGCGGCAGTGCAAGGATTCGGTCCACAATGTCGCTGGTGGTTTGGCGGACAACGGGGACGCCCGTTTCGGGGCAATAGGGCTGCCCGACGTGCGCGTAGAGCAGACGCAGATAGTCGTAGATCTCCGTTGTGGTGGCGATGATGGACCGGGGGCTGGAGCCGGAGCTGCGCTGCTCGATGGCGATGGCCGGGGACAGGCCTTCGATGAAGTCCACGTCCGGCTTCTGCATCTGGTCCAGGAACTGCCGGGCGTAGGCGGACAGGGACTCGACATACTTGCGCTGCCCCTCGGCATAAATGGTATCGAACGCCAGGGAGGACTTGCCCGAACCGCTCAAGCCGGTGATGACCACCAGCTTGTCGCGCGGAATGTCCAGCGTGAGGTTCTTTAGATTATGCTCACGGGCCCCGCCAATTCGGATGAATTCTTTGCTCACAGACTTGACTGCCGCTCATTAGACAGCAGAGTCGCCGCTAAGGCAACTGTCGCCACGAGGAGACGCGCCCTCCGGTCTGACCCTGGAGTTTGGACATTTTAGGCTGATCATACCGCCGCGTCGGATGGTCCGGCACCCCAGCGGGCTGCCCGCCCCCAGCAGGTGGGCGCTTTCCTGGAGTTCAGAGCATCGCCCGACGGCGGCGCCGGGTTCGACGCAAGGGTAAAAAGCCCACCGTAATCGTTTATCTCATCAGCCGTCTCACCCTGGAAGAATTGGCTGCGAGCGGCTTTCTCAAACTCCAGCGGGGCTACTGGGTCAGCG
>SESG01013387.1_pt1 | contig 12895 bp, 9 predicted proteins | sample 3171421 | NCBI WGS metagenome assembly SESG01 (sample SAMN10866946, study PRJNA518727) | freshwater metagenome | biome: subpolar coniferous forest; feature: holomictic lake; material: water; isolation source: holomictic Lake 227, 6 m and 8 m depth | place: Canada: near Kenora, Ontario | collected... | reverse complement strand
TGTCCACCCAGCCTTCCAATCGCTGCACGACGGCTTCATCAAGCTGCGCCACATTTGCCAGAATTGCCACCGGATAATCCTCCAAACGCGCGCTGCCAAGCGCCTCGGGGCGCAGGCTGTCCAGCCGCACGCCGCGATTCGTGCCGCCGGCATCCAGCGCGGCGCGCATGTAGAAGAGCTCGTCAAGCCGCCGCACGGCCGATGGTGCGCCGTTAACCGCCAGCACCGGCAGCGCGGCGCGCACCTCGAAAGCGAACCAGCGGCGGTTGTCGGCGTCCAGATTATCCGGCGATAGTTCCACCCAACCGCTATGCCAGCCGGGCGTGGTGAAGGTGTGCAGAAAAACCGGGGCCAGCGTACCGCTGCGGACGTCCGGCATGAGCCGCCGTTGAGTAACCTTCTCGCCATCCACAAAAAGGCTGACTTCGATGCCGCCCGGCGCGGCGCCGGCGCAGCGGATCAGCGGGCGGATAGCGTACGGCAGGCCTACCATCGGCAGCGCATTGGCGTATTGCAGCGCCACGATGCCGGCGTTCTCGGCGTGCACCGGACGGACCTGGGCGAATTGGTAGAGCACATCCCCGCCACGTGCCGCCGGAAATGGCGTGGCGGTATCCCAGCCGCTGTCCTGAAGATCACTTAAGATGTGAATTTCGCGGCTGTCGGCTGCGCCAGCGGCGACGATCTGCTCCGCTCGCGCCACTGCGCCGGCGAGGTCGGTGCCGAGCGTTGCGAAGGCGGTTGCGTCGAGCGCCCGCCGCACAACTTCGGGATTGCCGGGCGTAGACACGGGCGTCAGGGGGCCATCAGCCCGGCGTCCCGCCAGAACCAGCGCGGCGCGATCACCCGGGCGCAGCGAATCGAGCAGCGCGTGCGCTGCGCTGCGGGCGCGGTCGAAAAGCGAGCCGTTCCCGTCGCGGTAGCTCATGCTGGCGGAATCGTCGAGCACAATCACGATTGCGCGCCGACCGCCGTGGGCAGCACGGTTCTGCGGCAACAGCACGGGGCGCGCCAGAGCCAGGGCCAGTATTGCGAAAAGCGCCATGCGGGCGAGCAGTAAGAGCCATTCCTTGACCCGGCTCATGCGGCGCGAGCGTAGAAAATCTTCGCCGAAAAACTGCGTCGAAGAAAAGGTTATTTTTTTCACCCGCCGCGAGCGGGTGAGATGTATCAGCAGTGGAATCGCTGCCGCAGCGAGTCCCGCTAGAAAAAGTGGTGTGAGAAAAGTAAGCATTCAGGTCAGCCTGTAGCCTTGTTAAACTGACTCCGGCGGGCAAGGTAGCTGGTCAAGAAACCGGCGAACGGCGTGTTGGTTTCGGCTGCGACGTAGTCTATGGCCGCCTCGCCGCAACCGTTGCGCAGCACTTCGAGGAAGCTCTTCATGGAGTTGAGATAGGCGCGCCGGAAGGCCTGCGGGTCGCTGTGGACCACGCGTCCGCTTTCCATGTCTTCGATGGCCGAAATGTCCTCGAACGGGAAGCTGCGCTCGGCGGGATCGAGAATATGGAAGACGATGACTTCATGTTTACGGTGGCGGAAGTGTTTTAGCGCCTGAACCACGCGCCCGGCGTCGTCGAAAAGGTCCGAAAGCACAATTACCAGCGAGCGACGCGGGATCTGCTCCGCGATTTCATCGAGCACTTTGGCAAGACTGGTTTCCCCGCCCGGTCGCGCATTCTCCAATTGTTCTATCAGGGCGGCGAAATGCATGGGCCCCTGGCGCGGCGGGAGATTTGCGGCGACCACCGTGTCGCAGGTGATCAGGCCGACCGCGTCCTGTTGCGTACGCATCAGGTAGGCCAGACTGGCGGCAAGGTAGCAGGCGTATTCCAGCTTCGTCATTGCGCCCAGGTGGCGGTAGCCCATGGATGCCGACTTATCCACCACCAGCCATGCGCGCAGGCTGGTTTCCTCCTCGTACTGCTTGACGTAAAGCTTGTCCTGGCGGCCGAAGACGCGCCAGTCAATGTGCCGCGGATCAACGCCCGGCGTGTACTCGCGATGCTCGGCGAACTCGACCGAGAAACCATGGCGCGGACTCTTGTGCAAGCCGGAGAAGTAGCCTTCGACCACCAGCCGCGCCGCCAGCGACAGATTGCGCAGCCGCCCCAGCGCTTCGGGATCAAGATAGTGGGAGGAAGACATGAGGGTGGGTGGGGGTGCTCAGTGTTCGGTGTTCGGAAACAGCGCTGCGTACTGAGACGCGCCAATCAACGTGCCGCAGGTCCACGCCCGGCGTGTACTCGCGGTGCCCGGCAGGCTTGATCGAGAAACCATGGCGCGGACTCCTGTGCAAGCCGTAGAAGCAGCCCTCGACCCAATATCAAGCATCCGGTTCCTTCACCCGGTCGAGCAGGCGGGCGACGATTTTGTCGGCGGTCTGGCCTTCGGCGTCGCCGCGGAAGTTGAGCAGTACGCGGTGGCGCATGACGAGCAGCGCGACGTCGCGGACGTGGGAGCAGTTGACGTTGTACTCGCCGGCGATTGCGGCGCGGGCTTTGGCGCCCAGCACCAGATACTGCACGGCGCGAGGGCCGCAGCCCCATGACACAAACTGCTTCACAAAGTCCGGCGCAGTCGGATCGTCGGGACGTGTGGCGCGGGCCAGGTCCACGGCGTAGCGGGCCACGTGATCGCTGACCGGCAGCCTGCGCACAATCTGCTGCAAGGCCACGATCTCGGCGCCGCTCAGCACGGGAGTCACGATGGCGGCGCTGTCGCCGGTGGTGGATTTGGCGATGCTGACTTCTTCCTCCGGCGACGGATAGCCGATGCGGATATCGAACATGAAACGGTCAAGTTGGGCTTCGGGCAGCGGGTAGGTGCCTTCCTGTTCGATCGGGTTCTGCGTGGCGAGCACAAAAAACGGTTCAGGAAGCGTGTAGGTGCGGCCGTTGACTGTGACCTGCAGCTCCTGCATGGCTTGCAGCAGCGCGGCCTGGGTCTTGGGCGGCGTGCGGTTGATTTCGTCGGCCAGCAGGATATTGGCAAAGACGGGGCCGTTGACGAAGCGAAACTGCCGCGTGCCGGTGGCGGCATCGGTTTCGACCAGCTCCGATCCGGTAATATCTGAAGGCATCAGGTCGGGTGTAAACTGGATCCGGTTAAAGCTCAGGTCCACGGCACGCGCGATGGTGCGCACCATCAGCGTTTTGGCGAGACCCGGGACGCCCACAATCAGCGCGTGGCCGCGTGAAAACATCGCTGTCAGCAGATTGTCCACGACCGCGTCCTGGCCGATGATGATCCGGCCGATCTGTTCCTTAAGCCGCAGGCGCGCCTCGCCCAGTTTGGCGATGGCCGCAACGTCGCTGCGCGCCGGGGCCTTGCCTGTTTCCTGCATCAGGGGGTTCGTCGAACTCTCGGTGTTCAAGGTCATACACTCCTCCATTTGTTATGAAACGGGCTCATCAGGTCATATTAGTTCTGTTCCGCTCTTCAAGCATGAAGCGATGGAGCAGACACTCTGTCCAAATCAGTTTTGCATTGCGTAGGCGATCACATTGAGCGTCAGGTGATGGCAGGTGTCGGCGTCGTATCCGTCGCCATAGGGATCGAAAACCTGCTTGAGCGCGGTCACCATGTCGCTCTTGGAATATACCAGTGCGAGGCGGTTTTTGATGGTAATGCCTTCCAGTTCAACGGGGCGGGCGGCACCGCTGGCGCGGTCGCGCGCTTCGACTACCGGCGTGAAGGCGCGCAGCAGCGGATGGTCCGGTTTAATCGCCTGCAGCGGTTGATCGGAGAAAATGCGGGCAATAAGCGCGCGTGCAGCGCGATCGAAGGAAGGACGTCCGCAGCAGCTATTTATAAACAGGAAGCCTCCAGCGCGCAGGTGGTTGCGCAGTGCGTCCACTTCGCCATCGCTAAGTTTGGGATCGCTATGGCCGGTCAGATATACGAACGGGTAGGGAGCAAGCTGAACTGCGGTGGCGTCGGAGTATTGCAGATCGAAGGCGACCGCGAGGCTGGACTCCTGGGCCACGCAGCGCAGCATTTGATAGACGCTGTTGGGGTCGGGGTTCCAGTCGCCCTGATGCCGCAATTGGGCGAAGGCGAAACTGCCGCGCGGGCGGTCGAGCGGGGCGCGTATTTCGCGGGTCACGGCCTGCGCCGCTCCGAGCGGACGTTCGGCGGAGACGTAGCTGACGAGGTTGATTCCCAGACGGATGGCGTCGCCCGGGATCAACCGGTCGCCGCGATTGTGGGCATGTTCGTCCCAGCCACAACTAAGATCAACCGGCGAGAGCAGTACCGCTGTGCGGCATCCGATCGTCATGCCGAAGATCGTTGGCGCCGACTGCTTTTCGCTTTTCGCACCATCCTGCCAGACCTGCTCGTGAATGTTCACGTAGGGATAGTAGGCGCGGAAAAGCGGGTGGTCAGGCTCCAGCAAGTCGAAGGCGCGGTCCGGGAACATGGCCAGCGCTTCGCGACGGAAGGCGGCGGTGAAGGGCAGCTGTCCGCAGCAGGCTTCGCCGAAAAGCGTGCCGCCATCCAGCACGTATTGGCGCAGCGCGCCGCGTTGTTCAGCAGTCAGCGTAAAGTCGTCGTGCCCAGTTATGAAAATCACCGGAATCGCAACCTGACCGCCAGCTTTGATTTTTTCGACCAATTCGGCGACCGGCAGATTTCGAAAACCATACCAGATGCCAAGCTGATAGCGGGCATGGCGCATCAGGTTGTCAATGTCGCCGGGATCCGTGTTCCAATCCTGCGTAGCGCCATATTCCAGCTTGGCGAAAAGAATCGGCGGTGCAGGTTCGGCCTTGGGCTCCGAGCGGCGCAGGGGCGTCACGGGAAGCGGGAGCGGAGCAAACCCTTCTCCGGAATTCTGACGTTCAGGATTTTTGCGCGGTGGCGGTCCGCAGGTGCCGAGTTTACGCGAGGTGTCCGCCGCGAATGCCGCAGAGGCCGTGGTAATCGCGGCGAGTAGCGTGATGCCGACTCGAAGCCAACAACCGGACCGGTGCACGTTCATCATTGTACTCCTGCCGTATGCTCCAGGGCATTTGTCGCCATCCCGTCCGGAGACGCGATTGCCTCTGAGCGGGCGCCATTATTTGTCGCAGAAACACTGTCGTCGGCCGCCCGGATCAGCCGCCCGTCCAACCTCAGCCATACGCCCGGGCCAACCACTGGCAAGTTCACCATGCCAAGCTCGCGCGCTGGCATTGCTTCCGTCGCGCTGAGCCCGCCGAGGCGCGGATCGAAGATCAGCCTCATTGCGTGCAAGGCGGTACGCGACATTCGCATTCGATAGAGCACGCCTTCCGCATCTCCGCAGCGCGTCCAGGTCTCCGTCTGCTCAGGCTTCTCAAAGCGCCAGACCTCCAGCCGCCAGATCAGCTCGTCCGGCTTCGATGCGTAGAACGGACTGCTCCTGATACGCTGCACCATAGCACATACATGGCGACTGGTGCCAACGGCTGCCACGACGTCCACGATATTTTCAAATACGATCATGCGGCGGATTCTCCTGCAAACGTCTTCGCGTTCAGCGTCCGGGAGCGGCTCGTCATTTTCCAGCGCGTCGTCTCCGGCCAGTGTCGGGCGCAGGTTCACACCTTCAAGGCGCACGCCGCCGGCACAGGTGACACGCAGGTCAAGGCTGGCGCCCAGCGGCAGACCGGCGATTTCAAAGCGACCAGAAGCGGCGTCATAAACGCCGGGCCACACAGCATCGTTGCTGCGCGCGACAGCGGCTACGGCGGTAATGTTTGAAGCGGGGGCGAGAACGCCGCGAAACGCGCCGGTATTGGCGATGACGGGGTGCGGGACGCCCGTCAGGAGTGCCAGCAGCGCGAAAAAAGCCGTCATTGCATGGCGCTCGGTTTTCAGTGTTCGGTGTTCAGGAAAGAGGTTTACCGCACGGAAAAGGCGTGCTGCATTTTTCTTAATCTTAGTCCGTTTTCTCCGCAGATTACTATTATGATTAAGATGGGAGTGGCGGCGGGGTCTCAGAGGTGTATTCATTAACAGGACTGATAATATTCGTTTTACCGAATACTGAACACCGAACACCATTCAATACGCACCGCGTGCGAACAGCACTACACCGACGGTTTTAATTAGTATCTTGATATCGAGCATTAAGCTCTGGTTACGCAAGTAGTAGATGTCCAGCAGGCACATGTCGTGAAAGTTAATGTCGCTGCGTCCGGAGACCTGCCAGAGACAAGTGATGCCTGGCAGGCCGCCATGGCGGGTGTAATGCCATTCTTCAAAATACTTTTCTAAATCTCGCCTCGGCAAGGGGCGTGGGCCTACGAGCGTCATGTCGCCACTCACAACGTTCCAGAGTTGCGGCAGTTCGTCCAGGCTGAATCGGCGCAGCCAGCGACCGAGCGGTGTCACGCGCGGGTCGTTGCGGATTTTGAACAGACCGCCGTCTGATTCGTTCAATTTCTCAATCTCGGACTGGCGCTGCTCGGCATCGGTGTACATCGTGCGGAACTTGAACATCCGGAATGGCACGCGGTTGAATCCGATCCGCTCTTGAATGAACAGCACCGGCCCCGGGCTGCTCAGATGTATCAGGATCGCGATCAGCGCCAGGAGCGGCATCAGCAATCCAAGCACCAGCAGCGCCAGCAGGCCGGATAATGCCCGTTTGAAGGCGTAATATGCCCGGCTTTTGACAACAGCGTCGAAGTGGACAAGAGGCAGTCCGTGAATCATATCCATGCGCATGCCTGCCTCATTAATCAGCACGTTCATGCGGTCGGTCAAGACCTTCGCAGCGATGCCTGCTGTACTCGTCAACGCCAGCAGTTGCATGATTACGCCAATTGGCATACGCCGGTCGGCGGCAATTACTAACCCTGCGCCGGTCCGCCGCGCCGAGTTCTCGATCGCGTCCAGCAACGTTCCGGGGGGTGCTTCCGGGTCATAGGGAACACGCTCTGCCACGCGCAAGCCATGGGGATGTTCAACGTTCAGATGAGCCGCAATCCACTCGGCATCCAGTGTGTTTCCCACCAGCACGGACGGACATTCGGTCCATCGGTAGCGGCGCGCCATGCGTCCGGAGGCGTAACGTAGCAAGGCGTCCAGTATGACGTTGAACGTCAACATGCTGATGAACATGCTGCGCGGGTGAAAAGCGTTGCGGGTCAGGTAGAAATAGACGTAAAAAAGCAGTAGCGCCGTGACATTTGCCAGTACAAGCCCCCTCAACGTCGATGCCCGACGGATGAAGCGATGTCCTGCATACAGGCCGAAAAATGCGTACAGAAGCAGCATCGTTGCGAGCAGTATGACCAACAACCGGGAGGCCTGCTCCCAGTAATAGAAGTCCAGAACAGCGCTGGGATTTGCGACGGCCCCCAGCCAGACGAAGAGGTGCTGACCAGGATCGCTGACGAAGCGCAGGTAATAGGTGCCGTAATAAGCCGCAACCAATGCCAGAGTATCGCAAACTATCAGCGGCAGGGTCCGCTTCATCCAGGAGTTCCAAAACATAACAACAGGTTTTTGGCAGTTGCCGTCAGGGTTGTTTGACCTTGGCAGCGTCAGTCGCAGCCGCCTGAGTAAGTTCATCTATTTTGGTCTTCAAGAAAGTTGCTGCTTCACGCAGGTTTAATTCCTTGTCGTGATCAACCAGTTTCTTCGGCAGTTTGCCGGCACCGGCCTTGATTTCCCTTTCTTTCTTATTGTCTGCCTTACGCGCGGCAACTTCTTCCATCACCTGAACAGCCTTATCGGCGTCATCCTTGTTCATATAGTTGCGTGGCAGCACGCGCATTTCGCGACCACCACGGAGTTGGGCGCCGGGAAAAGGCAGCGTCTTGGGCGCGTTTTTGTCGTTGGCCTTGCGCTCCGCAACAATACGTGCTGCCCACTCCTTGGCAGCCAGATCCTTGGCCTTTTGGAAAACCTTGGTCTCGGCCTCCAGTTGTTTTTTGAGGTCCCTCAGTTCCGTTGTGCTCACGACCTGAATGGTCTGCTCGTTTTCCATGTCGGTCAGCTGCACGATACTGTAGGATTCAGCCCGCGCCACGACCGCCATTCCGGCAACCACCGCCAGCGCCAACCAGACTGTCTGTCTCATCACACGGCCTCCTTGGTAATTCATTGCAAGAGGCATTATGGATCTTCCTCAGTTCTGGAGCAATGGCAATTCTCAAATTCTGATTTTCAAAGCTCAAAGGTATCAGGCCCGTTCGCCGGGTGGATCCTGAATCATCGTGTCAATCCGTCCGCGTACGTCGTCGGCGGCGGGATAGTCCAGCGTGTAGTGCAAGCCGCGGCTTTCGTGACGGGCCTGGGCTGAACGTACAATCAGTTCTGCCACTGCCGCCAGATTGCGCAATTCGAGGGTGTTGGGGGTGACCAAGTAATCGAGGTAATAGCGCCGGATTTCTGCGCGCAAATTGCGAATGCGGCGTGAGGCACGGTCCAGCCGCTTGTTCGAGCGCACAATGCCCACGTAGTCCCACATGCAGGTGCGTACTTCCGACCAGTTGTGCGCCACAAAAACCGCCTCATCGCTTGGCACCGCCGCGCCACTCTCCCACGGCGGTATTTTGACGCTGTGCGCATCCGTCAGGGCCTGTTCCGTTCCGTAGCTTCGGGCCATGGCGTGAGCACAGACCAGAGCCTCGAGCAGTGAATTGCTTGCAAGACGGTTTGCGCCGTGTAGCCCAGTGCAGGCGACCTCCCCGACCGCCAGCAGCCCGGGCAGCGCCGTTGTGCCGTCCACCGCCGCGGCCACGCCGCCGCAAAAATAGTGAGCTGCCGGGACGACAGGAATCAAGTCGCGCGCCATATCAATGCCGAAGGACAAACAGGTCGCGTAGATTGTGGGAAAACGGTCTTTCAGGAAAGCTTCAGGGTGGCGCCGGATGTCGAGGTAAACACACTGCGCTCCGGTCATTTTCATTTCCCGGTCAATTGCGCGCGCTACAATGTCACGCGGCGCCAGATCCTTGCGCGAGTCGTAACGATCCATAAAAGGCTGGCCTGCTGCATCCACCAGCCGCGCACCTTCGCCGCGCACGGCTTCGCTGATCAGGAACGAGCGCGCCTTTGGATGATGCAGAATCGTCGGATGGAACTGGATGAACTCCATGTTTGCGATCGGCACCCCGGCGCGCCAGGCCATGGCCACGCCGTCGCCAGTCGCAATATCCGGGTTGCTGGTGTAGAGGTAGACTTTACCGCCGCCGCCGGTCGCCAGTACGGTGTGTCGGGCGCGAATCGCGAAAATGCGACCGGACTGCGCGTCCAGCGCATAGACGCCAACGCAGCGGCTGGCCCCCGCGAGGCCCAGCCAGCCGGTGGTGATGAGGTCAATCACCATGCTGTGCTCAATCAGCTGGATTGAGCTTTCCGCCTGTGCGCGGGCCAGCAGCACCTGTTCGACCACCTGGCCGGTGATATCACCCGCATGCAGGATGCGGCGCATGGAATGGCCGCCCTCCCGGCCCAGATCGTACCCGCCCGTGTCAGCGCCACGCCCACCGGCAAACGACAGCCCCATCCGTTCAAGTTCTGCGATCCGCGCCGGTCCGTCGCTGACTATCCGGCGCACCACGCTCTCGTTACAAAGTCCCGCGCCGGCTACCAGCGTGTCCTGGACGTGTGACTCAAAATTATCGTCGGATGTCATCACGCAGGCGATTCCGCCCTGCGCGTAGTTGGTATTGCTGTCGGCGCGGTTTTTTTTGGTTACCACCAGTACCCGGCCATGGGGGGCCAGATGAATTGCCGACATCAACCCCGCAATGCCGCTGCCCAGAACCAGATAATCGCAATCAATAATATCCATGGCGGTAAACTTAGCGCAACAGCCGCGCCACGACAAGCGCGCCGGAACGGTTAATGAATTTATATTGGTTGGAAGGACGTTTGGCAGGAAGGAGGTTCTTCGACCCAAAGACCGTTTTGACCGCGTAATTCTGACTCTGCTATCTGCGGTGGTATGAATCTGCTACAATCAGAACGGCCATGCATGACAGGAAAATAACTACATGATTTATCGTAACTACGGACAAACCAACCTTAAGGTTTCCGCGCTCGGTTTTGGCGGCATGCGTTTCAAGGATCAGAAGGATGTGGACGGCTGCGCCGCGCTGGTTAAGGCCGCCTACGACGGCGGAATTAATTATTTTGACACCGCCATCGGCTACGGCGAGTCCGAGACGGTTATGGGGGTGGCCCTGCACGAGATGCTCAAAACGCGCAGCGCCCGGCCGTTTTATGTCTCCTCCAAAACCATCGGCGGGACCGAAGACGAAGTGCGGCGCGATCTCGACAAATCGCTCAAGCGTTTACAGCTTGACTCGCTGGATTTTTACCACGTCTGGTGCCTGCTTTCGCCGCAAGCCTGGGCTGACCGCAAGGCCAAGGGGGTTTTGAAAGCTTTTGAGAAAATGAAGGACGAGGGGCTGGTCCGGCACATAGTCGCTTCAACCCACATGGCTGGCCCGGATATCGCCGCGCTGCTGCGCGACTATCCTTTTGAGGGTGTATTGTTGGGCTACTCGGCGATGAACTTCGCTTTCCGCGAAGCTGGCGTGCAGGCTGCTCACGAACTGGGTCGCGCCGTGGTGGCAATGAATCCGCTGGGTGGCGGCATCATTCCGCAGAACCCCGATCGTTTTGCCTTTCTCAAAACCCAGCCGGACGAGACGGTGGTTGATGGGGCGCTGCGCTTTCTTTTGAATGACCCGCGCATCACGGTCGCGCTGGTAGGTTTTTCCAGCATTGAGGAAGTTCAGCAGGCTCTACGCGCAGTCGAGGGATTTCAGGCGTTGGATGTTGCGGCGGTTACCCGCATTCGCGCTGAGCTGAAGAGTTCATTCAACGAGCTTTGCACCGGTTGCCGTTACTGCGACCACTGCCCGCAGGATATTCCAGTGCCGAAAATGCTGGACGCCTATAATCAATATGTACTCACAGGCAGGCCGCGCGCCATGGCCGAGCGGCTGGCCTGGCACTGGGGCGTGGCGTGGGATAAGCATGGTCTTGATCGCTGTACCGCCTGCGGCGCCTGCGAAAAAGAGTGCACGCAGAAGCTGCCGATCATCGCGCGGCTGAAGGAAATCCGGCTTGAAGTCGAGAACGCGTACGCAGAGCAGCAGAAGAAATAAACCCCCGGACCCCAGTCCTTTTCACCATCCCAGCGCAGAATAGAGACTGAACGCCAGTATTGCATAGGCGGCGACTACCGCCAGGCATGGCAGGAAATTCCGGTAGATGGCACCCCACGGGGCATGGAAGTAATCGCGCGACATCGCGAGGCAGAGGTGCAGCGGCGTTAACATCATGCCCACGTAGCCAAATCCATAGGCCAGGGCCACGGTTGCCATCGGGCTGAGTCCCGCGCCCGGTTGTACCATCAACCCAGCCACCAGCGGCATGGAAACCCCCGCGAATCCAACGGCAATTCCTGTCACCAGGCCTGCAAGCAGCGGTAGCGCGGCGACGGCCACCGCCGGAGGAATACCGCTTTGCATCAGATCGCTACAGGCCAGCGACAGAATCCCCGAGCGGTCGAGCAGGCCCTTGAAAAACATCACGCCGCCCACGGTCAGGCTTGTCGCCAACGCCTGTTTTTCAAACAGTTTCCAGAAGTTGTGCCGCTGTCCACGCCGCCTTTCGATGATCACAATTGTCAGCAGTGCGGCCATGGCGCCCAGCAGCATGGCCGCAAGTTTCTGGTTCGCTGAAGCCATGGCCGGCGACAAGTATGACACCACGGGCGGCAGTAAAAATGCGCAAGCCACCATCAACCCCAACGGCAGGATCACCAGAGCCAGTGACCCCGCTGGCGCAGGTGGCGCGGGTGCGACGCAAGCCAGCTCATCGCGATGCGGGCGCACAATGAAAAACCAGCCGGCGGCCAGCGCCAGCGGCGTACAAACCGCCTGTGCCGCCACGAACTGCCAGACCGTCACCGGCAGCACCGACATAGCCACGATTACGCCTGGATAGAGGGGCCACCAATATTCCCAAGTGTGGCGGAACCAGTAGTTGACCGCCGTCTGCCAGGCTTCGTCACGCGATGTGCCAATGGATGCCTGCGCAACCAGCGGGGCCGATACCAGTGCACCCGCAGGCATGGGAATCAGTCCGATCACTGATGGCATCGCCATCAATCCCCAGGCCCTTCCGTGTTGCCCGCCCCAGCGTTGAATCGCACCCAGCAACACGGCGGACTGTTCTGGGTTGGCAAGAAAGCGTCCCAGATCCATAATCAGCGCGGTTACTATCACAAACAGCCAGAGCTCAAGTGTGCTCAGAGCACCGAGCACATCGAACAGCACCTGTCCGGGCGTGCGGCCGGACCACAAATCAATTCCAACTCCGCCAAATACAACGGCCGCGCCGAGCGGCATGCGCATGCGGGTCAGCAGCAGAATGCCAGCGAACACGGCCAGAATTTTAACGATGGCGGGCGGGTCCAGAACGTTTAGTGCTGCGCTGATCACGAGTGCGAGCTCGACAAGCGGCGATAACGTACGCCCGCTTCCTGAAGCAGTGTCTTGGTTTGCGCGCCAAACTCGTACTCGTCGGCGTAGACGACCTCGTGCAATCCGGCATTAATAATCATCTTGGCGCAAATCAGGCAGGGGCTGAGCAGGCTGTAAAGCGTACCGCCGCGCACGGCAATGCCGTGGTAGGCGGACTGGGTAATGGCATTCTCCTCGGCATGCGAACAAATGCACTCATGCAGATCGCTGCCCGAGGGGGCGTCGCTTGCGCAACGCGGACAGCCGCCCTCGCAGCAGTTTCGTACCCCGCGCGGGGTGCCGTTATAGCCTGTGGAAATGAGCCTTTGATCGAGCACGATTACGGCCGCCACCTGACGGCGTATGCAATTGCCACGCGTAGCCACCACGCGGGCGATATTCATGAAGTAATGGTCCCAATCCGGACGTACTAAAGC
>SESG01035697.1_pt1 | contig 12896 bp, 9 predicted proteins | sample 3171421 | NCBI WGS metagenome assembly SESG01 (sample SAMN10866946, study PRJNA518727) | freshwater metagenome | biome: subpolar coniferous forest; feature: holomictic lake; material: water; isolation source: holomictic Lake 227, 6 m and 8 m depth | place: Canada: near Kenora, Ontario | collected... | reverse complement strand
AGACAACCAAGATAATGCAAGAAAGCTTTTACCTAAGATGCAAGCTGAGTTTATTGAACAGATTAAAAGCGTTATAGGAAAAGACGTTCGTGTTAATGATTGGCTAGTTAGTTTAGACAGGATTAGTGAAAATAATGATAGCATCCGTCTAGATTTTCACACCTGTGATAGAGCTGGAGATTATTATGTAAGTAACGGTAACTCTGGTATCGATAAAATATTTAAAGAAGCAATGGGCTTCACGGATACCGATGAACGGAATTATAAGATAACTGCCTATATACAAAAAAACGGTAGTGCGCATCACCCGACATCAGACCCTTTTTATAATTTGAATGGAGTATACGTGATTTCTGGTTCGAGTGGGGGTGATAGTCAATATAGAGAAGCTCCCGCTAATAAGATGATAGAAGCTGCGGATGTTAGAATTACTAACCTTATAATATCAAACTTAATCAAACAACAATAAATGCAACAGACACTTAGGCACCAAAATGCCCTTCCTTCATTATCTTTGGCCTTTATGCCTAGATATATAATTCCGTCAATGATGATGGCCTGATAAATTAACTCAAGGCTATCACTTGGAACATATTGGTGCATGTAATAGAAGTGACGCGCGCTTGATAAACAGCAAGGATAACACGATAGCCCCATCCAAATAATTTAGTAAGGTAACCTATGATAATAAATATATTACTGGAGTGGTAAAGTAGGTAAATAACCTCTCAAATAATAATTGAAACGATTTGAATTTTGTAGCTACTCAATGTCCCTACCAGCCATAACTCCACATCCCCGAACAAACGATTGTTAAGGACCGTAGATACTGCGACCAATTGCCACAACAAGACCCATGCGAATGGTCACAGCGTTAAGCCATTATCGTTGACAATATCCCTAAATGTATGTATATGGACCTAAATATGCTTCACTTTGAAAATGTCCATGTTCCAGACAGGACAGATAGGTAGATAAGATGTCTAACGAAGGTTCATCGGAGGGAGTGGCGGACACTAAGTGGGATTCACTAATAAAGTACAGTGACTCGCTCAGAGACGCAGTTACTTTGGTATCACCATTGGGCAATGAAGCGCTTGAAAGGTATAAAAAAATTTATTTAATTGTAAATAACCAAGATAAAGCAGTCGAAATCGCTCGTGATTTTGTCGATGCCTTACTATTGGAAAGGCATGCTGATAAAGATTGTCTTTTGCCAAATTTTGTTACGAGAGAATATAGAGGTATCCCAGTTAATGCTTCTAATGGTAACATATCGTTTGTTGTTAATGGAAAAACCTATTGGGCTGATAGCGATTCTGACATTGATAGCCGAATTGATGCACTTTTGGATGGCGGCCCTTCGCAAGACAACGACCTGAATAATGCTTTTGATGATATAGAACTTACTAGACAAAAGCATGCTATTGATCTTCTTGATGTTAGTCCGAACTGGAAAAGGTATTTCTGGGCCCGTGTTCGTTTAGACGCTGCGAAAGCGCGGGGAATAAATTTAGAATTAAAATCATCCGAAAAGTCGCCAGGGTTCCAAGTTCTCGCAAGCGCATTTTTTTTTGGCCCCATATTATACTTCACGCTTGGAATGTGGAAGCGTAGCATCCTCCTAGTCGGACTAAGCTTTTTACTTGCTACATTCACAATCATTGTTGGTACTATATTCGGATTTAAATATGAGGGGTCAGCATTGATATGGCTGGCAGCGGTGTTCGTATGTATGATTAGAAATGACTATTACGATTTTAAAGTAAGAAAGAGGGACGTATGGGATTCCTTAAAGATAATATCACACCCAGGTTTAACCTTGATTGTCTCTGTTTTATTATTGACAGGCTCGTTTTTAATAATTGGCAGTGTTAATACACTTGAAAGTTTGATGATCGATGTAAACGGTGTTTGGAGAGACCCGCAAAACCGAGTAGTAGAAATAAGGCTAGGGAAATTTAATAGTAAAATTGTATATGAAGGAAAAAAATATGCTGTTACACCAAAACGAAGCGGAATTTTCGGAAGCGGAATTTTCGAAGGAATCTTAGTGCTTGACGTTGTAGGTCAGCCGCGGCCATGGACATTGAGGGAGGTTCAGGAGGAAAAGGGGTTTTCATTGCTATTAACAATCAATGACACAGATGATATCGCTCTTGATTATGTGAGGCCATAATGGGCAATCTGATCTACAAATTGAAGTAGGGGCAAAGGTTTTACGCATCTACCAAATCACACGTTCCTTGCCTCAGAAATTTACCCTCATTTAACATGGAGATAGCAATGGATATGGGAACAGCGATAAAGACTTGCTATCAAAAGTACTTTACATTTTCAGGTCGTGCCACTAGGTCCGAATTTTGGTACTTTTATTTATTTTATCTATTTGTATATGCTGGCATTAACATACTTGTTGCTTTCGCGCTTGACAACCAAAAATTTGAGATAAATTATGTTAGAGAGTCAACTGTAGCCTTTATCACTTTTTTCGTCGTAGGGATTCCGTCGTTCACCGCTTCATTTCGGAGAATTCATGACACAGGCAGAAGCGGATGGTGGTTCTTAATAATCTTAACAGGTATTGGTGTGCTTATATACCTATACTTTTTGTGTGCGCGTTCAGACCCTAAATCAAATGCATATGGAAGCCCTTACTCAAATATTGGCCCTCATAGACAACGAGCCATTCGCGAAACCATAAAAAACAAGAATATGGGCTATGACAAAATTGAATGGGGGTTAATGGTAAAATATAACATTACGTTTGCCAAATGCGCAGCTTTGATCAACCCACACGGAGATATCGCAATTGCAGAGTTTTTAAAGGTTTATAAAATAATTGGCAATGAGGCGATGGCCGTCAAAATTGCAGCTGATATATGCAAGCGTTATGCCCCTGTACCCAGAAAGGATATTGAACAGTTTAAATCATATCCCGTAAATTTTATCTATCGTGGGATAGATGTACGAATTGATGGAGAGCATAATTTTTGCTTCTTTATAGACGGAAAGTTCATCAAAGTTGCGGGGCTTAGTAACGTTGAGCCAGCAATTGATCAACATTTAAAAAGCCTTGCAATTGATATTGCTAAACAACCTAGCGCTCCAGAACCAGTAGTCCCGAACAAAAAAGATGACGAGATTGAATTTTACATTTCATCAGAAATAGTTAACAAGGTCGTTGATGATAAGCAACGCATTATTCTTGCTGTAAAAGGGGTGCCGCACTGTGCAATTATACCATTATCCGACATTAACAAATTAGAAAGCATCCCCTAAAATTATCGCCTTAGAACAGATTATTGGAGGCAGACGTGAATAGTATAGACATAGGTTTACCCAAAGGTAATTATTTTGTATACGAACAGCGTCATAGGAGACTCGGTGTAAATATTGTCGTCCTTGAGGAGTTATTTAGAAATGATGTCTCTAGAGATTCGGTGGATTCCCGTAGGAATATAATCGGATCATTAGCTGCGGATTTACCTAATAATTTTATTGAAGCATCGCCTTCTACGGAATTACCTCATCTACCTACAGCTAGAGCACCTTCAATCTTGTGGTTTACAGTGCCGTTGCTTTTTGCGGCCATAATCGCCGTTGTTATTTCTAGTTTTGATTTCAGTGTCCCTGGAAAGATGTTGTCATTTATTAACTTTAGCGAGAATGCAAATAACTTATTGCGAAACAAGCCGTCGTTAAACGGAAAAAATAACAATAAAAACGAACTTGGAAAAGAGCGAATGTATGGCAAAATTATGAATTATGAATGCGGAGATAATTGTTATCTTACAATAAGAACTAACACAGGCCAGAATATTACAGGACTGTGCTCTGCTCCTGAATGTAGGGATTGGAACGAAAACACTGAGATGCCCGCTAAGTTTATTGGAAAAACAATACTTGTTTTGGTTGGTAGTGGTGACCAGACAACTATTGACGGTCATCCTATGAACCAGGATTTTGTTTCCTTTGAAAATATAGAATTTGTCAGTGGGAATAGCGGATTAAACCAGGAGCAGCAGACCAATAGTAGCACTTATAACCAGCCCCATGTGCAAAATAATACACAAAATACGGCGCACTTAGATGATGACGTTGTTTACAATGGTCCAAGCTTCAGTTGCTCTGGTGTTCGACAGCCCTTCGCTCTTATTGTCTGTTCTGACTATGGATTATCAGTTTCAGAGGGACGAGTTGCTCAGCTTTACGTCCAATTAAGAGACTCATTGAGCTGGCAGGACAAGAGAGAGCTAATTGATAACCAACTTAATTGGAATGCTAAGTTACTTGAGCAATGTTCTGTTCCACAGAATGGTACTGTATCTACATATCAGCAAATTACCGTCGCTAAATGTTTGATTGGCATGTATAAAATAAGAGGTGATGATTTATTGAAGCAAACCTGGCATGACCCCGCCGCGCTGCCAGAGTATTATCATTCAAATCAGATGCGAATGGAGGCACAGCAGCAGCTTATCAAATATGGATTGCTCAGCGGGTCAGCAGATGGTATTTTTGGACCAAAGTTTCGATCTGCTTTAATGCAATTTCAACGAAATAACGGACTCGGTCAAACTGGCTACCTTGATAGCGGTACATTTAATAAATTGGTAACATCGAATGTGGCTGAACCCCCACAGGTGCAAACTAAACGCGATGACAATCCTCGCAGCTCAATAGGAGCTAGTCAAGGAAACAATAGCAATCAATCTTTGAATAATGCGAGAAAACGAATCGAAAGATTCACACAGTGAGTATTTATTGCTATGCTAATTTAAACCGAGTTCGTATCGGCACTCAATGTGAGGTCAAGGCGATGATCCTATTAGTAAGGTTATTTCTCTCGACACTGCTAGTTTTAATAATAATTATGCCACTGCATGCCAATGAGGCGGATGACGTAGCTGCATGCGCTGGTGTAATTGTTGGTAACGCAATTGCTGATCTACAACAAGGAAATGAAAGTAGATTTAGCGAGGCTGTTGACCTTGGGTTGTCAGCGTATATAACATATATCAAAAAGGCCCAAACGCCAATCGACGAAATTCTAATTTTGGATCAAATTATGTCTGCTAATGTAGGGTCTATAACGGAATACAATTCTGATGCCTATGAAAGAATTATCTCCTGCTCCCAGTTTATCGGCAACATTTTATTAAAAAATCCAGAATTATATCTGGAAAATAAAGGCTTTATATTAGCGTTGATAGAAAAAAGGAAAGCACTGCTAAAAAGAGCTGCGACGTCAGGCCGCTAAACTGTTGTTGTATATATATGTGCTTAAATACCATAATTTAGTTTATACAGAAGTGACGTTTTGGCATTAGTTAAAACTAGAAAAATATTTCTTTGTTGACGTTAATGTCGCCTTCTAATTGAGCCCCCACAGGTCTTATTCCACTCTCCCTATTGTTGCTTTATATTTAAACGTCTACAGACTAGCCATATAGGCAGGATAAATAAAAGCAACATATTGCCAAGCTTTAGGCTTGATGGTTACCAGCTTTAAAATTGCTATGTTTTGAATGTGTAAAAAATCGACCTGATTTAATTTACCAAACAACTTTTAAACATTTCAATCTCGGCAAAACACCAAACTTATATCTGGCCGCTGATTATATAAGGCCAATCGGATTTGAGTTACTGAATAAATCAGTATTACTAATTACGCTGCTGTGAAACCAATATGGTACGCAGCATTAAAGTACTATTTTAACTAGGCATCAAGGAATGTTCAAAAATAATAACAATATAATCTAACTCGCATTGGACACTTTTATCAATTCAAGCACTGTGGTAACCGATCTGTGACTGTATCAATCGACAACCCACTTTTCATAATACAACTTACCGAAAAGCTCTGACCACAACGTGGCGAGCTTTGCCCATAAGCCGCCTTGCAGGATTCAACTTGTTTGACACAATTTCCAAATACAGAAACAATCTTTGCGCAGCTTACATTATTATCAACGTTCGAATTGTCGGGTAAGTCAGCAATGCATGATGATAAGCGCCCGCCGCTTTCTTTATTTATCTTATCTAGTGCAGCACTATATAAAGATGGGCAAATGCCTGGATAGCTGGTGCGCTCGCATTTATGTATATTGTCTCTAACAATCCGAACTCTTTCAACAATTTCTGCACAGGTTTGTGACGCTGTGGGTTGTGAATTTTCAGTATTTAGGTCAGTAGATCTTTTTTCAGACCCATCTGCAAAACCATCTAACTCTGATTTCCTGTTGGATATCGCATTTAAAAAACATTGTTCAGTTGCAATTGAGGGCTGTGTTCCGCAATATCTATCTCTGCTTTTAATCCACTCTCTCTGCTGATCGCGCATATGCTTCTTTTTACTATCATTAACTGCTGCATCTCTCGCAGCTCTGTACGATTGGCCTAATGCACAATCAGCTCTTCTGAGTTCGGATGAGCTGCATATTATCCGATCGCTTGGAGTTGATGCGGCCGAACAATTGAAACTGGCTTCGCCATTACAATCGCTCGACTGGGCTAGAATGTGCCCAGGAATCGATGTTAAAAACAAGACAATTAATAAGCACATTTTTAAAATTACCGCCATTGCAAGTCTCACTAATTAAGGTTGAGTTTGATTGAATAGTAATGCTCATCATTTAATAAGTTCAATTTTGTTAAAGGCAGTGACGCCCGTCGCCATAACGTTCCCTGATTCGTTAAACTGTTGTCCGCTCCCAATCCAAACTTTTACCCTGCGACCAATTAGCGCAGGTGCTATCTCAGCTGCTTCATTCCATGGCCGACAGAGTTTGGCGACACAAAGGCCAGAAATCTTTTGGCCCATGGGATCAATAACAGTGAGGTAGCAGTTATCACCACATTCAAATGACTGAATAACTGCATTTATTGGTGCGCATTGAGCATCGGAAAAACAGAAGAAAACGGCCCATATTATTGTTGACAGAACAATATAAATTTTTCTTACCATGGCTAACCCTCCATTTTTCGGCAAAGGGGAACATTGGCTACAGCGGCAGCTTCTGGGCGCAATACTAGTAAAGATTGACATAACTTTACATTGGCTAGTCACGGCAATCCAATTTACGGTTACATACCACATTTCAGAAATTAACGCCAGTATGTATTTGATGTCGTGACGTTCCGAAGTCATTTTTATCATCTGCCATGGCCCGATTGCGACAGTTGTCAAAGGGGGCGTATCTGATTGATAGCCTTAGTTGTCAATGGTCTTCAATCCGAAGATTAGTTAATAATGACTAAAATATTATAGCTAAATCATAAAAATGGGACAGAAAACCCCCGAGAATGGCATTGCATTATATAGAATGTTAATAAAATTCAGATATGTTGACAAAAACAACACTATTCGATCGATGGTTTAGGTAGTTTCTTAAGTTCAGACCTCCATTCAGACATTGTAACAAACGAATATCCATCATGTTTTAAAGTGGCGATTATATGTGGGAGCGCCTTGACTGTCTCTGGTTTTGTGCTGTGGAACAAAATAATAGCGCCAGAATGAATTCGCGATATTACTCTATCAATGATTATCTCTGCTTTAGTATTTTTCCAATCCTGACTATCGATAGTCCATAGTACTGTATCGAGTCCATGCTGCTTAGCAATCGAGACTGTTGTTTGGTCGAAGTCGCCATATGGAGGCCTAAACCAGTGTGGTGCTACGCCAGCTTCATATAAAAGAGAATTGGTCATTTGTATGTTCGAGTCTTGAACAGCAGCAGAAATATCTGTCATCATTGGGTGATAGTATGAATGGTTCGCAATCTCGTTTCCATTAGCCATAAGCTGTGTTATCAGCGCCTGTTTTCCTATAAGTTTTTTTCCAATAAAAAAGAATGTGGCATGCAGATGATTATCTGCAAGTATTTTCAAAATCGTGGTGTCATTTTGTGGGTCTGGCCCGTCGTCAAAAGTCAACGCAACGACCTTAAGATTTGCTTTATCAACTAAATATTGGGAAATATTAAAGCTAAGGCTCGGAACCAAATGCTCAGTCTCGAAAAGAGCATGTCCATTACGAGCAGTGAAGCTTCTCTCTGCCGAGACCGCTATATTTGAAGGAATGGCACAATTGATTAAAATTAATAAATGTAAGTATAAAGATTTTAGAATATTTAGCATAGCTTAATGTCCGCGACAGTTAGTTTTAGACCCAAAGAGTTTGCACTAAATTACATAAATCTGTATATTCGCATAATTGCCTTGTGAGCGGTTTGATCAGAATTATATGTGCTATTTTCTGGAGAGGGCGACTGAACTTTGACATTAAAGCGCGGGCCATCACTATCAATTCCCGTGAGGCTTACGCCATCAGTAAATGCTTCACACTCTGTACCACGAGAGGTTATGTAGCCTGAAGAACTAAATTTATAGACACAATTATCGGCTACTCTCTTTTTTATGCAATCTCCGTTTTGATGAGAAAGGCATACTTCACCAGTGCGAGCAATTACAATGTCATAGAAATTAGTCGGGGTTTCAGTTAGTTTCGGATTTCCTTCAAAGCTATAAATTTTAGAAGATTCGCTATCATCGTATGCCTGAGCATTGCTATATCCCGATGTTATCAAGCCAGCGTCATACCAGGCGTGATCATCATACAAAAAAACATTATAGTATTCCGTGCCGCGGCCCTGGCCCATAAAGTATTCTTTGACAAGTAAGGTTACAATACCATTTTTTGATGCCATAAATATGTCGCTATCATCTTTGGTGGAGTCCCCCCAAGTTCCAGCCGTTGTGAAGGTTGCTTGTGTAGAGTGAAGAGTAATTGAATTACCGCTGCCTTGAAATACAAGCGCCCCTAAATCTGGTTTGCATCCGTGACAATCATTTCCTATATCCCTGCTTTGGAAAAACACAGTATTCATATGAACATCGGCGCCATTGCTATAGCTTATTGAAAATGCTAATTTAACCTCCCTTGCAGAGTTAATTTGTGTCCAATCAACAGGTAGATACTTGAGGTTGCTTATCAATGTCTGATTTAGTGATTTAAGAAGCAATTGTGTTGATGGGCGCATGCCGTCGTATGCGCTAACAGATTGCTGGTTACTAGGTTGACCCTTTGGCGCCTCTGGTGGACCATCACATCGGAGCAAAAGAGGGGCGCCCTTTGCAGCTAAATTAATTGCAACAGTTCCATTGGCACGCAGCTTGGCAAGATAATAGATTCCACGTTCTGTATAATCAAATAACTCACTAGTACCATCGGAAAAATAAACTTGATATCTGGAACCGTCCTGTGTAGTACGCGTAACACTAATATTCACCGATCCAGGTCCAATGGCCATATTATCACGAAACTGTCTCCAGGCTGATGGGCCTTTCTGGCAAGCAACTGACCAACCACCTATTAATTGTTGTGGTAGGCCACCAAAATCTGCTGAATATGCTGATTCTGGTTGAAGCAGGTAAGCCGCTAAAGTTAGGAGAGTGGCTAAAAGTGGTTGTTTGACCATTTCTGATGTTCGCATCTAGGTTCCCCTGCGTTTCGACATTGGATATTAGGATTATCAAATCTGGCAGTAGGGCTGTTGTTTGGTAAGGTATGTGTGCTGCCAAAATTTACGACATGGTCCTTTCTTGACGGCAAATCGACTCGGAGGCAATCAACTCTCATGGCTGACCCATGATTTGTGTGACACCGTTGACGTGGATTCCGCCCCAATACCAAGATTGACGCCAGATAATTTCTAACAACGTCATTCTAATGCAGTCAACACCGAGTTGCAACCGATTCGCTATTTTCTAGAGAGCACCGCAAGATGTTAGGAATTATATTTCGCCATTTGTACTAAATAAAGATTTTGTAGATGTTGACCCATCTTGTACGCTCGGAAGTGGATTAAACAGCCTACATTAGATGTTGATTTAATTGTGGTAAAATGGAAAAACGGGCTTTTCAAGCAGTAATTTAAAAATATAATATTGAGCAGCCTATTATCTTTTAGGTGCCGTTACCAATCATTGATCAAAGCAAAAAAGTTCATCTTTGGCGAAACTCATCCTCAATCCGACCCTTCCATTTTTCAAAAACTTTTTGAGATGGTATCTGAGAGCCCCTCTGCGACCTTGCTTCGGTGATGTTTTGCATTAATAAAGTTTGAGCCTTAGCGACATCGCGATCTTCATTAATATTGTTAACTTGAAGGCCCTCCCGTCTCATTGCATCAGTAAAATCAGCTGTTGGTAGGCGAGATAGTGCAAGCACGAGTTCGATATAAGATTCAAAATTATTTCGATTCGCTCGGTTCATGCGTGATGTAGCCTCCAACCCACGCGTAACGGCATCCTCGTAACGACGACGTTGTTCAGGATTTTTTATTTGGGGGAGGCCTGATCGTATTTCATCGATACTGCTGGCGAGTTGTTGCAATCTAATATTGTAGCTATGAATATTAATAATAGTCATAAGTGCTATGCGTAGGCGCTGCTGATTTGTAATGCCGTTGCTTTCATTGATCGTTGCATTAGAGACATCAAGTGCAGCTTGAAGGTTCTGAACACGGGAAATAATTTCGCCTATTTTTCGTTTATATTGAGACTCAAGCTCCTGAAGATTTATATTTTGCTTTTCACGCGATTGGCGCTCATCGACAAGGTCTCCCTTGAGGGTTGCCATATCTTGGCGCAGTCGTTCTAGGTGTTCGTGGCTATCATCATTCGGGGTTGCGACGATGGCCCTACGCGCTGCGTCAATATCTTTTGAGAATTGTGTATTTCCAATTGTCGGTTTGAAATCTGTTGTGCGATCTGGCACGAAAAATGGCGCCGCGATAACAAGGCGAAATCCTATATCATTTCTTTTTGTGGGTCCATTGCGGCCAAAAAGTGGAACCTCGTCTCTTGCACCAACTCCACGTTCTGTATTAGGTTGTGCTGAGCCACCGCGGACAGTCATTCCACCAACAACACCACCAACAGTTTGGTCTGGTCGTTTTGGACGAAATAGGTCAAGAACTATTTCATTTGCGTTGCCGACCATGTCGTAAATACCAAAAAGGTTTGGGCGCCGCTGACCAATATTACCAACAGGTGGGCCATCTGTTGGAATGTCTTGGGTTTCAGAGTAAACAAATGCCAGGTCGTTGATTGCATCGTTAGGATTAGGATAATCTGCTGGGTCAATGATAGCACCACTATCATCAAGGTACTTGTAGAGCTGTTTACCGACTTGGCTTTTATCCACATTTCCAGCTCGGGCAGCGAATTCCCACTCTGATTCGGTTGGAAGACGAAAAAACCCCGATGTTCCACCCTGCCATGGCAGCGACGGCACTGATTTAGACTTGTCCTTTTCTATAATAAGCATATCCAATTTTTGGAGCCATTCAGTATATTTTCGAGCAAAATCGATCGCATCAAACCAAGAAATTTCAGTGGCAGGCCGTTTGGCAAAGCGGTCCTCGGAAATATCAGTACAATTTGCAGGATTTGTAAAAACGTTAACCGTCGTGAACTGGGCAACAGAAACTTCGTATTTTCCGATATAATAAAACCGATCAATCCCTTTCGAAGTATGTGCAAAAAAACTACCCGATATAACGTCCGTCCATGCGCCGTTTAGGTCAACAGTCTGAGAGTATTTCGAAATATCAATATCGGGGGACGTTCCAAACATTGCTTGCTTTTGGTCAAGTATGTGCGCTGACGGTATTGAAACTTTACGAAATAACATTCTCCGTCCGCAGGGCATTGGAAGTATCAGCTCATCGGGAAACATGGATGCTGGAGATGAAGCTGCGCATGGAATTGTCTCAGGGTTGAAGTTGCTACCCTGCCTTGATTTTGCAACTTTGACAGGGCCAGGATCATCATAAACGCACCACGCTGGTGCGGCTTCAACGGAAAATGCCATAAAAATTAGAAAAAAGGTTGTCGTTATAAATGTATTCATTGTTGTGAACCCTGTTTGATGTGTTAAAATAAAACAAAATCAGATATTATAGCTCACCAGCGCTAATATCAGATTTAACGTTATAGAGTCTCGAACAAATATGAAAAGTTTATATCAAAAATATGTTTTAATGGTACTGCCGCATTATACAAAGATAGTAAACGCTTCTTTTGAGCAGATTAATATCTGAAATGTTAATTATACAAATAAGCTTATATCATAATAGGTAAGCTTTAAAGCAGCCGCCCCTTGATGCACCGAAAGTTGCATCAAGGGGCAAAGGCACAGTTCGATCACTCAATATACTACATCATTGCAGTAATTGTTGCTGCAGCCTTATCAAGATCTTTTGTAGTCGTGGCGTTGCTTTCATCACTGATATTGTGAGCAAGTTTAATGGATTGTGAAGCTTTCGATGTGCTGTTACTTGCTCTGTTGCGTGAACTAGTAAGTGTTTGCACTGCAACCTGTGGATTTCCTGGATTCATAGTGCTTGCACGCGCTTGTACATAACTATTGACCCGATCATCAGCTTTGCCAAGGACAGCCTTAATTAGCTCACCGTCCTGAAGGTTCTGTTGCTTTAACTGATTGATCTGAGAAATACCGTCGGCTTTTGAAATCCGCTTATTTTCGACGTTCATGGCAATTTGCTGGGCTTTAGCTGACCGACATTGACGCAACCCACGAATTGCATTACCTACGGGGCCAAGTTTAACGGAATCACGATTAGCGTCTGCATCAATTGAAGCGAGCACGTCGGATTGATTATGCGATTGTTGCTGTTTAGCTTGAAGATAACCAGCAGCAGTTCCAGCAAGCCCGCCAGCCGCAGCTCCTATGAGCGCTCCTTTAGCATTACCTGAGGTTAGTCCACCGATAAGCGCTCCTCCAATCGCCCCTATGAGGGCTCCTTGGACAAGAGATGAGCTAAAATCTTTATCGGTGTCGATTAGCAGCCCGGTGAAAAACT
>SESG01037649.1_pt1 | contig 12908 bp, 5 predicted proteins | sample 3171421 | NCBI WGS metagenome assembly SESG01 (sample SAMN10866946, study PRJNA518727) | freshwater metagenome | biome: subpolar coniferous forest; feature: holomictic lake; material: water; isolation source: holomictic Lake 227, 6 m and 8 m depth | place: Canada: near Kenora, Ontario | collected... | reverse complement strand
GGATGTTTGCAAGGAAATCGCTGTAGGCATCGGTGAAGGCGAATTTGCTGATATCATAATAGTCCTCCGACAACGGTTTGTTTCCCACAGCACCCATGTCGATGGAGGTTGTGTTGAACTCTTCAAGCTCGACATTGGGGACGATCCTTTTCATTACCGGCATCTGTCCGTATTCTTCCCGGAGGAGCAGATCCACTACCTTATCGGCCAGGGTCGAGGTCAGGCGGCGGTCATAATGCCGGCAATGGCCCGAGCGGGGATAGTATCCCGAAATCTGGGCCCTGGCATCAATGCCGAGTTTGGCGCTGATCTCCGAGGCGACGATGCCGCTGACGCCGCCGAAACGGGGATGACCGTATTCATCAACTTCAGAACTGGCATAGACCACATCCACCTTGCCGCTTTTTTCATCATACCAGCGGATTCCTTCAGATACCGGAATGACGAGGCATTTCTTCTTGGAGTGCATATAGGCCTCCTTCACGGTCTCAAAAAAGACCTCTTTGCGTTCTTTGGTGATCTCGTATTCGGGGATAAGCCCCAGGGAAGCACCGCCAAAAACTGTTGTCCCGGTAAGCCACCCGGCATCGCGTCCCATGACCTCCATGACGATGATGCGGGAATGGGATTCGGCCGTGGTCTTGATGCTCGCGGTGAATTCCATCATCGACCTTGCTGCTGACGGGAATCCCGGGCAGAGCACGGCTTCAATATCCTTGCCTTGGTACGTATGGATGGTACGGGTACGAAGGTCGTTATCAATGGTTTTCGGAAAACCGATCACGGGGATGCCTTCCGTTTCAAAAAGTCGCTTGGCAGCGCCATTGGTATCATCGCCCCCGATGGTGACCAAAACATCGATCTTATATCGTTCAAAGTTTCTCAAAACCTGCGGAACGCGGCTTTCAGGATTTTTCTTGGACGGGAAGGGGTTGGTACGGCTCGAGCGCAGCGCAGTTCCTCCATAATAACCATCATAGGGCTGATTGGTAAGATCCACCACATCGCCATCTCCCAGAAGACCTTTCCACCCCTGGAGGATGCCGAAAACGCGAAAGCCCAGCAAAGAGGCGCGGTTACGGATTGCTTCAATACTTGAATTGATGGCAGGCGTATCGCCGCCACCCGATAATATCGCGAGCGTCTTGCCGTGAAACAGTTTATTTTCGTACTTCATACGTAGTTTAATTTTGTCAACCGTAATGGAAAATCTATGAAAACTGCCAAAGCCCATGATAGACGGGCATTCCTGGATTACAGCCTTTTTCCCGGGTGCAAATTTACTATTTTTTTTCAGGAATCCGCAGAGTGGCTGGCGTTCATTCCTGGTAGCCCATGGTATCCCTGATCTTTCCAACCAGCACCCTGGCAAGCTTTTCATTCGATTCACGGGTCCATCCCGCGATATGGGGTGTAAGCACAACCCTGTCGGAAGCGACCAGGTAGTCAAGTTCGGGAGGCAGGCTCCCCGAGATGGTTTCGAAGGAGGAATCTTCATATTCGAGCACATCGAGGGCGGCGCCCAGCACCTTCCCCGATTCCAGGTTTTTCACCAGGTCGGAGGTCCTGACTACTTTTCCGCGGGCTGTATTGATGAGCCAGATATTTTTATGGAACCGCCGGAAAAAGGCATCATCCGCCATCCAGGTCGTCTCTTCGGTCAGCGGAACGTGCAGGCTCAGGATGTCGGTCAGTTCAAACAGTTGCTCCAGGGATGTTTCGCGGGTATTGCCATCTGAATAGTTTGTTTTGTATTTGTCCCACGAGATGACCTGTGCGCCAAACCCCTGCAGGCGTGCAGCAAATGCGCTGCCCATGTTACCATAGCCGATGATGCCTACGGTTTTTCCCTTGATCTCGGTTCCCCTGTTTTCCTCCCTTAGCCAGGTACCATTTCTGACCTGCCGGTCGGCACGTGTAATATGGTTCAATAGTGACAGGAGCAGGCCAAGGGTGTGTTCCCCGACCGCGTCGCGGTTGCCTTCCGGAGAGTTCAGGCAGCGGATCCCCCTGCTCTCTGCATAACCGACATCAATATTTTCCATCCCGGCCCCCACCCTGCCGATGAACTTCAGCCGCGTGGCTCGATCGATCAGCTCTTTGTCAATCGCAATTTTACTGCGGATGATGATGCCCGTGTACCGGTCGGCAATCGCCAGGAAATCGTTTCGTTTGAAATCGGGGAAAAAATCACAAACGAAACCCGCCTGCGACAATAACTCCCTGACCAGCGGATGAACGGAATCGATAAAGAGTACGCTTGACATTTCAGGATTGGTAAAATAGCAGTTTTGTGTTCGCAAAGGTATCATTGATTCTTTATTTCCAATCAGGTTTTTCTTAATTTTGCATCCTAATTTTCAGGCTGTGTGGAATTTTCTCGTCAGAACCCTATTACGTAACAGGATCACGATCCTGGTAGTCATTGCGCTGTTAACCGCCTTCATGGGATATAAGGCAACCCAGGTAACCATCCAGTATGGGAATACCTCTATCCTGCCTGAGAAGGATTCAACAAACATGGTATACCAGAGTTTCATCAAACAGTTCGGCCAGGATGGAACGGTCATGTTTATCGGTTTGCTTGACAACCAGTTTTTCCTGCAGTCGCATTTCAACGCTGCGTTCGACCTTACCGACTCGCTGAAAAAGATCCGCGGGGTTTCGGAGATCGTCTCCATCACCAGGATTTACAACCTGGTTAAAAACGATTCCCTGAAGAAATTTGAGTTTATCCCTATTTCACCTGTCAAACCAAAGAGCCAGCAGGAACTTGACTCCATCAAATCGCTGATCTATTCCCTCCCTTTTTATGAGGGGCTGGTTTACAACAAAGCCACGTCGGCCTACCTGATGGCTGTTACCCTCGAAAAAAACACGATCAATTCAAAGGAGCGTGACCGGCTGATCAATGATATCAAGGATATGGTCGACAGGTTTTCAGCCCGCACCCGTATCGAGTCCCACTTTTCAGGATTGCCCTATATCCGCACGCTGATTGCAAAAAAGCTGGAAAATGAACTCCGGCTGTTTGTCATCCTGGCGCTGCTGGTATCGGCATTTTTCCTCTATCTCTTTTTCAGGTCGGCCAAAGCGGTCATCTTTCCCATGCTGATCGTGATGATCAGCGTTGTTTTTGCCCTGGGGCTCATGGCCCTTTTCGGTTACAAGATCACCATGCTCACCTCGATCATTCCTCCCCTGGTGATCGTGATTGCGGTTGAAAACTGCATCTTTATCCTGAATAAATACCATTACGAATACAGCGCCCACCACAACCAGGCCAAGGCCCTGTCGCGGGTAATCCAGCGTATCGGGGTTGCCAACCTGCTTACCAATGCCGCTACTGCCGCAGGCTTTGCGGCCTTTACCATCACCAATAATTCACTCCTTGTTGAGTTCGGTTTGATTGCGGCGATCAACATCATGTTCATCTATGTCCTGTCGCTGACGCTGGTACCGATATTTTTCAGTTTCCTCCCGGCTCCTAAAAGCAAGTATACCAAACACATTGAAGCCAGCCTGGCAAAATCGCTGATCGACAAGGCTGTTTTTTGGGTTACCCATTACAGGAACCAGATCTATATCACCATGGGCATCTGTATCGTGATCGGCGTTATCGGCGCCCTCCGGTTAAAGACAAGCGGGACCATCGTGGATGATATCTCCAAGCGCGATCCGATCTATTCCGATATGATGTTCTTCGAACACCATTTTAAGGGGATCATGCCGCTCGAAATCATTGTGGATACAAAGAAGAAAAAGGGGGTGATGAACCTGGCGACCCTGAAAAAAATCGACAGGTTGCAGGACAGTCTCAAGACCTATAAGGAACTCTCGAAAGCCCTGTCGATCGTTGAGGTTATTAAAACGGCCAAACAGGCATTCTATGGCGGCGATCCCCAGTTTTATTCGCTGCCCAATTCAAACGAGCTGACCTTCATGGCAGGCTATATCCCCTCGTTTAAGTCGAAAAAGCGTTCCATCCTTGACAATTTCATCGATTCCACCTACCAGGTCACCCGTATCAGCGTGCAGATGGCCAACGTGGGTACCAAGCAGATCGACAGCATCCAGCAAAGCCTTAAACCAACCATCGATTCCATCTTCAACCCGGCCAGGTACAAGGTTACCATTACCGGAACCAGTGTCGTATTTTTAAAAGGCACCAATTTCCTGATCCGTAATCTCTGGGAGAGCATTGCCCTGGCCATCGTGGTGATTGCCATGCTGCTTGCCTTTTTATTCACCTCCTGGCGGATGATCCTGATCTCCCTGATCCCCAACCTCATCCCGCAGCTGATGACCGGGGCGCTGATGGGATTTGCCGGGATCCCGATCAAACCCTCCACCATCCTGATCTTCAGCATTGCTCTCGGGATTTCGGTCGACAACTCCATCCAGTTTCTTTCTCGATACCGGCTGCAGCTGAAACAAACCGCACACGACATCCCGGCCTCTGTTGTAGCTGCATTGCGTGAAACCGGTTACAGCATGATCTATTCTTCAACGGTTCTCTTCTTCGGCTTCGGGATTTTTGTTCTCTCAACCTTTGGCGGAACCCAGGCCCTGGGCTTTCTCATCTCCTTTACCCTGCTGGTTGCCGGGTTACTTAACATGTTTGTTTTGCCCTCCATGCTGCTGACGCTCGACGAATGGAGCACAACCAAATCGTTTGAACAACCGCTGGTGGATATCTATGAAGACCAGGCCGATGTCAATCTCGACGGGATTGAAATCGGCGACAAGGAAGAAAATCAATAACCGATAAATCTTGATTTATGAAAGGAATAATCTTAGCAGGTGGTGCCGGAACACGTCTTCATCCATTGACGCTGGCGGTCAGCAAACAACTGATGCCCATCTATGACAAGCCGATGATCTATTACCCGCTTTCGGTTCTGATGATGTCGGGGATCAACGAGATCCTCATCATTTCCACCCCTTACGATCTTCCAAATTTTAAACAGTTGCTGGGCGACGGAAAATCGCTTGGATGCTCCTTTTCCTATGCCGAGCAGGTGGTGCCGAACGGTTTGGCACAGGCCTTCGTAATCGGAGAGCAGTTTATCGGGAGAGAAAAGGTCGCCCTGGTACTGGGGGATAATATCTTCTTCGGCAACGGGCTTTCCCAGCTTGTGCAGGAAAATAACGATCCGCAGGGCGGGGTTGTTTTCGCCTACCATGTTCATGACCCTGAGCGCTACGGGGTAGTTGAATTCGACGCTAATTTCAAGGCCCTTTCGATTGAGGAAAAACCAAAGCAACCGAAATCTAATTTCGCGGTTCCCGGACTGTACTTCTATGATAATTCGGTGATCGAAGTTGCAAAAAACATCAAACCCAGCGCCCGTGGCGAATACGAGATCACCGATGTAAACCGTTGGTATCTCGAACAGGGCAAGCTGAAGGTGGGGGTCCTGAGCCGCGGAATAGCCTGGCTCGATACCGGCACCTTTGAATCACTGCTCCAGGCCGCCCAGTTTGTAGAGGTTGTCCAGAACCGGCAGGGACTGAAAATCGGATGTATCGAGGAGATCGCCTACCGGATGAAATTCATCAACCGCGAGCAGCTGAACGAAATTGCCCGGCCCTTGCTCAAAAGCGGTTATGGCCAGTACCTGCTTAACCTGGGAGAATAGATATTTTACCTTTTCGCTACTTATTATGGCATCTCTCAGCACCCTGCAGCAACGAATCAGCGACGCCTTTGCAACCGCTATATTTATCCGTGAGCCTGCGGGGCTGTACGAGCCTATCGCCTATTCGCTTGAATTAGGGGGAAAACGGCTCCGGCCGTTGCTGGTCCTGCTTTCCTGCGATCTCTTCGGGGGCGATATTGAACATGCCATTAACCCGGCAATGGGCGTTGAAATTTTTCACAACTTCACCCTGTTGCACGATGACATCATGGACAATGCGCTCTTGCGCAGGGGAAAAGAAACGGTATTCACCAAATGGAACCAGAATACGGCCATTCTTTCAGGCGACACCATGTTCGTGATGGCCTACGAGTATGTTTCCCGCACCGATCCCTCGCTCCTCCCGGAAGTGTTGCAGCTCTTCAATGAAACGGCCAGGCAGGTTTGCGAAGGGCAGCAGTTTGACATGGATTTTGAACATCAGGAGCTGGTTACCATCCCCGACTATCTCATGATGATCAGGTTGAAAACCGCCGTGCTTATCGCCTGCAGCCTCAAGCTGGGCGCCATCCTGGCAAAAACCGATGCAGCCAATGCAAGGTTGATTTACGATTTCGGTATTGAAATGGGACTGGCCTTCCAGTTACAGGATGATCTTCTTGATGTTTTCGGTGATCCGGCGAAGTTCGGGAAAGCAATCGGCGGCGATATCAGCACCAATAAAAAGACCTTTCTCTACCTGAAGGCATTTGAGATTGCACGTGGCGAAACACTCGAAAAGCTTACGGAGTATTTTTCCTGCAATGAAATCAGCGGGCAACTGAAAATTGATGGAATCACCCGAATTTACAGGGAGTTGAATATCCGGGAGATCACCAGGAACGAAATTGAAAACCATCTTGGCAAGGCAATGACAATTCTTGAATCCCTGGAATATGAACCTGCAAAGACCATGGAGCTGACCTTGTTGATGCACGATATGGTGGGAAGGGAACGTTAATCAGGCTAAATCAGATCTCCAGGATCTCGAGTTCATAATTAAGCTCTTCCCAGCGTTTCATCTCCTTTGCCAGGGCTCCTTTGGTATCCTCGTACGACTTATACAGGGAGCCATCCTGTACCTGTTTCTGGAATTTATCGGGATTACCCAGCATCCCCTCCTTTTCCCTGATCTCCGCCTCGTAACGTTCTATTTCCGATTCACATTTTGTAATCTGGGTTTTCACCTTGCGGATCTCCTTTTCATTCTCCTTCCGTTTCTCCCAGTCAAGCTTGTTTTGAGAAACCGACTCCCCTTCAGCCTGAGCGGAGGATTTCTGCTGGCCGGCCTCCAGTTCGCTCAGTGTCCTCAACCGGCGCTGTTCCAGGAAATCATAAATATCGCCAAGATATTCCTTCACGGTGCCCCGCCTGAATTCAAAAACCCGGTTTGTAAGTCCCTGCAGGAAATCACGGTCGTGCGATACAATGATCAGGGTGCCGTTATACTGGAGCAGGGCGCTTTTTAACACATCCTTGGAGCGCATATCGAGGTGGTTGGTAGGTTCGTCAAGAATGAGCAGGTTTGCCGGCGTAAGCAGCAGTTTTGCCAGTGACAGCCGCGATTTCTCGCCACCCGAAAGCACCTTCACCTTTTTCTCAATATCATCGCCGCTGAACAGGAAACCCCCAAGGATCCCCTTGATCCGGGTACGGATGTCGCCAACCGCGATATCATCGATGGTTTTAAACACGGTCTTTTCAGGGTCAAGGTAATCACTCTGGTTTTGCGCATAATACCCGATGACCACATTGTGTCCGAATTTCAGCTCTCCGGTATGTTCGACCAGGCCGGTAATGACCTTGGATAAGGTCGTTTTGCCCTCCCCGTTTTTCCCTACGAAGGCGATACGGTCCTCCTTGATCACGGTAAAGGAGAGGTCGTTCAGCACCCGTTTCTGGGGGTAATCTTTGCAAATATTTTTTCCCTCGAGGATGATCTTTCCCGAATGCGGGGCGGGCGGAAATCTGAATCTTATTCCCGACTCATCGACCATATCGACCTCTACCAGGTCGATCTTATCGAGCAGCTTGATACGCGATTGCACCTGTTTTGCCTTGGTGGCCTTTGAACGGAACCGTTCGACAAACCGTTCGATCTGGCGGATCTGCCGCTGCTGGTTGTTGTGGGTGGCCAGCTGGCTCTCCATCCGCTCTTCGCGCATCAGCACGTATTCCGAGTAATTGGCCTTGTAATCATACAGTTTCCCCATCGAAATTTCAATGGATCGTTTGGTAACATTGTCCAGGAAGGCCCTGTCGTGAGAAACCAGAACAACGGCACCCTTGTAGCCCGCCAGGAACTCTTCGAGCCACTGGATGGAGTCGATATCGAGGTGGTTGGTAGGTTCGTCGAGCAGGATCACATCATGCTGCTGCAGGAGTATTTTGGCGATTTCAACGCGCATCTGCCAGCCGCTGCTGAAGGTCGACATTTTCCGGTCAAACTCCTCCCGTTCGAAACCAAGCCCGGTCAGCACCTTTTCAATATTGACATGAACCGATTGTCCGCCGATCAGGTGATAGCGCTCGATGGCTTCCGAATGCCTGCGGATCAGGGTGTGGTAACTATCCGATTCATAGTCGGTCCTTACGCCTATCTCCTTTTCATACCCGGCAATCCGCTCTTCCAGCTGAACAACCTCGGTAAAGGCATTCATCGCCTCTTCCACCACGCTCCGTTCGCTGCTCATCTCCATCTCCTGGGGCAGGTATCCTATCGAATAGTTATCCGGACTGATCACATCCCCCTCGTCGGCCTTTTGCAACCCCTTGATGATCTTGAGCAATGTAGATTTTCCTGCGCCGTTTTTCCCGACCAGGCCTATGCGGTCTTTATCGTTAATGATAAAAGAGATGTGGTCGAACAGGGATTCGCCGCCAAACTGGATTGAAAGATTATTTATAGAAACCATAGATATTGCAAAGATAGGAATAGATTTCGGAACGGCTGAAAAATGAAAAAGGCCGGTGTAAACACCAGCCTTTTTCAAATTATTTCCCGTTAAGGATTAGTGGGTCACCGTGATTTTGACAGTACGGATACCTTCGGTTGTCGATACTTTTACAAAGTACACGCCAACGGTGAAGGTTGATACATCAATTTTCGCAGTTTTTGCATCAACCGTGCTGCTGGTATAAACCGGCTGGCCGATGAAGTTGATCACATCAATACGTGAGATGGTGTAATCGCTCTTAATGTTAACCAGGTCGGTAGCAGGGTTCGGGTAAATCATGATCTGACCGTTGCCAAGTTCATTTACGCCGGTAGCCGGGAAATGTACAAGGATCGTATCTGATGAGGATTCACACAAAGTTGTCTGATCTACTGAGTTTTTGAACAGTGCTGTTACAAAATATTTCCAGCTGCTGGCCAAAGGTGTGGTTGAAGGATGAACATCAAGATAGGTCAGGGCATTAACGGTGGCGATCTTCGAGAAGGCGCCGGTTCCGCTGTTACCTGTACGGTAAACATTGTAACCTGAGAGAACGCTGCTGTCGGAAGAAGAAACCTTCAGCGGGCCCATTGCCATGTAGCTATGGCTGTCGCCACGTACGTTAGCCTGGTTGGCTTTGGCATCACTCTTAACTCCGACCGGGTTTGGCTGGCCGGGGATAAGAACAACAGATTTCATTTCGCTGGTTACCAGTGCAGTTACTCTTTCGAGGAATACGCATGGGTTGGAACCAAGGGTTGAAGCTTTCGCCCAAACTCCGGTTGCTGTCTGATTCCATCCTAAATCCTGAGCTGCATAGGGTCCGTTTTCGTCGCTTGCAAGGTAGTAAGACTGAGCGGGCAGGTTGTTGAATTTAACCATGGCAAAGAATTCACCTGTGAAAGGAACGTTGTTGATGGGAACATCAATCCATGTGTTGACAGGACCTGCGCTGAAAGTAGCGCTTGAGCCGATCAGTACGTGGGCTGTGTTGTAGAAGTCAATCGACAAAGGCTGAACCGAACCGGTTCCATTGTCAACAAAGTATACACTTACCTTCTGGATCTGTCCGGTAGTTGCAGCTGCGATCGGGAAATCATTTCCAAACCAGCCGAGCTGACCGGCGTTCATTGTCCAGCCATTTTCCCATGTGCCATCGTCAAATGTAAAGATGGTGATGATACCATTTACAGTTGCAGGGCAGGCAGGTGCATGCCAGGTAAGGGTGGTGGTGAACTGTGACTGTGTTCCGGCGAGAGTTGTCGGGGCTTTGCAGATACCATAAGCATGGATATTGTCAACATACCAGTGAAGGATGTCGGCTGAGCTGATGCCATTGGCAACAAAACGTACGCGGAATGACTTGCCTCTTACTGAGCCAATGTCGATGTGCTTAGCTACCCAGTTGGTCGAACCATTGTTGGTAAGTTCGGCTTTCTGGTGCCATGCGCCACTGTAGAAAATGTCGATGGTAAGTTTTTCTTTACCAGTTGCATTACGATCAAGCAGTTTTACGTCGAAATCAAGCCAGATATCGGCACAGGTCCATGCGGAAGCATCAATTACTTCGCTTACCAGCGCCTGGCTGTAGTTGGCAATAGCAGTCTGCCATGTAAAGTCGGCACAAGGTGCGGGGTTGCCAATACCGGTGTTAACCGACCAGTGGTTGGTAGCTCCTGTAGGATAGGTCCAGCTGTTGAAAGCGAAGTTGCCCGAATTCCATGGTTCGTAGAAAGGCAGCGGAGCGCCGCAATTCAGCGTAACAGTCTTCAGACCGGCGGTGTTCATCAGTGATTCGCCATAAGGTGCAGGAGGAGTAGCAATACCATAAGTTGTCAGGTCATAAAGGGCCTTAACATCATATTTGTAGGTACCGGGATTGAGGTTATAGTCATAATAGAATAAGGTGTCGGGGCTCATGATCGTCTTGATCTTGGCACCATCACGATATACGTTGTAACCTTTGAGGCCAACCGGGGTTGAGCCGGTACCGCCGCCACCATTGTCGGTGCGGAGTTCAACTGCATAGATCCAGTTCAGATTCTGAACAGCGCCAAGGAGGCCGAATTTGCCAGCGTTGGTAACTGTTTCCAAACCACCTGCTGAACCGCCTGTGGGGAAACCGGCTAATGTACCGACGTTCTTGATAACACCGGTTGAGGTGAGGGTAGTTCCGGTAATTTTGAACTGCTCGAGTTCGTCTGTGTTGGCACCATTCTGTGCATGTACCCAGAGGAATGGTCCTGTAGGATCGGCATCGTAAGCACTTCCGTAAGCATTGGTCACGGCAGGGCCTGTCGCAATAACGCTACCGGTTGTAGCACTGACCAGGAACATGGTTGTCCAGTCACCGCACCAGAATCCGTTGTTTACGGGGTCATAGGCGATGTGGCGGATGTTACCCACGCCGGTTGTCGGTAAGCTCGATATGATGGTATGAGCCGTCAGGTCAAGTTTGTTGATGGTGGAGGTATAACCGGTTGCATAGGCGTTGGTTCCGTCAAAGGCGAAGTCGCGGCATGCGGTCAAACCGGGAATGTCAAAGGTCGAAACCTGGACACCTGTGGTTTTGTCATACTGGTAGAACCAGGTAGGTCCGCCAGCCCAACGGCAGGTATAGATGTAGTTGCCAATACAAACAACAGCAGTTTCCTGGTTGGTTGTGGTGGGCCATGCAAACATCATATCCCATAAAGCATTGCTGTTGTCTACATTCGAAGGTGATGTAACGATGGCAAACGGTGAAAGGTCAGCAGGGCTGCTTGCATCAACCTGTTTCGGGGTGATACTGATAATCTGGGGGGCATCGGTTTGGGTAACCGGTTTCTTCCAGGTTAAGTAGGTGCTGCATTCAATACCTGTTGCCGTGAGATCACGTGCAGGATAGAGGAAATGCGAAGTGAAGGTAACGCAGATCGGGTTGCTGTAACCACTGCCATAGATAGCTTTTACGCATGCCGTGTAAACCGTGTTGTAAACAACCTGGTTGGCCGGAATGTTGTAAACGGTATCAGGTGTGTAGGCAACCAGTACGTTGTTCAGGTAGAAATTGTACCCGATAACGCAAGGATTCGGACCATTGGTACCATCGGTGCTGTAAACCTGCACATTGTCGATGTTCCAGTTGTTGATGTCAACTGAGTTGGCACCGGCAGCGTGGAAACGGATCTGGAAGGCCGGTTTGTTGGTAATCGAAGAGATATCAAGGGTTTCGGTAGTCCAGGGGATATTGCCGTTCTGGTTGGTATAACTTTTCACCGTTGACCAGGTAGCTCCGTTCCAGAGTTCGACGGCCAGTGTGTTAACATTGGTGGTTCCGTAATTGCTCAGGAAATAGTCGTATTTCAGTTTAACCTGTGGGGCATGCGCACCAACAAAGGTCTTACTGGTAAGATACTGATCGTAGTTGGTAAGCTGCGGGGTCCAGTTGAACATGGCTGACGGGGCAGGGTTACCTGTACCGGCTGCAACACTCCAGTTACCACCGGTGGTGGTCCAGCTGTTGGTAGCAAACGAACCGCTCGCGAAATCTTCGTTCAGGTGATAAAGCCTGGTCCTGGGAGGACTCCATGATGAATGCAGGCTTTGATCATTAACAACGAGGTTTGTCGGGGCATCGGTATTCTGTAAGAGGGTAACGGATAAGTTAACATCGCCCATAACAGAAACGGTCTGGGTATAAACAGGATAAGTAAAACGGGTAACGGTTAAGGTATAGGTGCCTTTCCAAACGTTGGTAAAATGCACGCAACCTGATGTATCGCTCGTTTTGGTATAGTTTGTATCAACATAAGCAGTATTGACCAATTTCACAACGGTACCGGCTTTTGGATTGGATACGCAGGTAAGGCCAACGCATACATTCACATTAGCAGTCCAGCATTTGCCAAGAACATTCGAGAATGTAGGGGCTGAAAAACGCTGTCCCGGGGGTGAATAGATGGCTTCAACAGCCCAGCGGTAAGGACCGCAAGCCAATGAAGGCCAGCCATTGTCAACAGTTGAGTTGGTAGCGCCGGTCCAGATGGAGGTCCAGGATGCCTGGGTACCTTCCTGACCCTGCTGAAGTCTCCATACCTGGTAGGTAGGGGTGATTGCAGGATAATCAGCCTGTCCTTCGTAACCGGTTACAGTAGTAACAGGTGATTCGTAGATCAGACCTTCAGGAGCTGAAGCGGTGATCAGGTTTTTGTTGGCAACGGTGTTGTCTAACTGAGGACCACCGAGACCCTGAACGATAGCACGCATCATGAAATTGCCGGCTGCAGGAACCCAGGGGCCGCCACCAGTG
>SESG01021243.1_pt1 | contig 12928 bp, 5 predicted proteins | sample 3171421 | NCBI WGS metagenome assembly SESG01 (sample SAMN10866946, study PRJNA518727) | freshwater metagenome | biome: subpolar coniferous forest; feature: holomictic lake; material: water; isolation source: holomictic Lake 227, 6 m and 8 m depth | place: Canada: near Kenora, Ontario | collected... | reverse complement strand
AAACTGAAAGAATCCGCTGGTAAGAAGCAGATTTATTTCGCCTGTAGTTGCTTGCCAGATATTCCAGATGAAATCTTCGGTTAGAGTCCTTCTCAATCTGGAAGGCACCTGATATTGCCTGACAAAATTTGTTGTTTGATTGTACTGAGTAAGCAGCCCAAATTCGCCTCCGATCCAACAGTTTCCCTCGTTATCAAAAAACAGGGATGAAACCGAATTGATTTGAGGCAGGATTTTTTTACAGAGATTGGCTGATCGGTTAAAAACATATAGACCATTGGTGGGTGTACCAATCCAGATATTTCCTGATTTATCTTCGGTGATCACTCCTTTGTTACCGTATCTGGCGCTTTCCTTCTTGTTGGAGAGCAAAAAATGGTCAAAATTGTCGAGCTTCCTGTTGTAACGGTGCAGAAAATTAACCGTCAGCAACCAAAGGTCATTGTGTGAATCGCAATATTCTGCGAGTATGGTGTTGGTCGAAAGACTGCAGGTGTCATCAACCTGTTTGGTGTATTGCTTGTTTTCAACCCCATCAAAACGATTCAATCCATTGTTGGTTGCGACCCATAAGAATCCCGTTTTATCCTGCACAATTCCGTTGATCCGGTTGCTCGTTAATCCCTGCTCTGCAGTAATTTTCTCAAAGGTCAGCGGAGAGTTTTGAGCGGACAGACCAAACCCTGATGCAACGAATAGCAAAATAATCAGGGGATAGGAAAGTCTCATAAATTAAAGGGCTCCAGTTCGTTCTAAACAAAAATAACCAATATTTACCGTATTACTGAAATCCCCGATACCACGATAATTGAATATATTTAACATATTACTGATTATCAAATAATTAAATTACTACTACTTTTTTTGCCTGTTACAAAATTCCATCTAATAGTAATTTCTATCCATTGGTTAGGCTTTCATGCCGATCTAAATTTGAGTCCAAATATACCAACTAATGACCAACTGGAAATCCGACAAAACAATCGAATACATTTTGTATGCTTTGATTTGCTTTCTGATGCTAGGCCTCTTAGTGGTAACGCTGGCTTGACTAAAGTATCTAAACTTTTAAGATTAACCAATGATTAAAACAATCGACTATGCAAAACCAAATTGCTGAAAAACAAAACAAATTCCGATTCGCATGGCTCTTATGCGTCATGCTAATTATGAGCTTTCTTCATGTTGATGCTCAAAACATTGCAGTTACAGGTAGTGTCACAGATTCAAACGGGGAACCACTCCCGGGTGTGACTACTGCAGTAAAAGGGACCACTACAGGTACCATAACTGATGCAAACGGCAAATTTACATTGGCTAAAGTACCGTCAGGCGGGACTTTGGTTTTCTCGTTTGTGGGAATGCAGACGCAAGAAATCTCGGTAGCCGGCAAAACAACTCTTAAAATTACCATGAAAGATGATGCCATTTCATTGGAAGAGGTAGTTGCAGTTGGATATGGAACGATGAAAAAACGGGATGTAATTGGGTCAGTCTCTTCCGTTTCAGGCAAAAACCTCAAACAGGCCACCTCTTCATCTTTTACGACAGCTTTGCAGGGACGTGCAGCGGGAGTAAATATCCGTGAGACCAGTGGAACGCCCGGATCACCTGTAAGTGTTCAGGTTCGCGGCGTCAATTCAATCAATACAGGAACTGATCCTCTTTGGATCATTGACGGTATGCCGGTTTATTCAGGTACAGGATTGGGTCGTACAACTGGTACAGTTTCGCAAAACCCTATGTCGACCATCAATCCAAACGACATCGAATCTGTAGAAGTATTGAAAGATGCGGCTGCCACGGCATTATATGGATCTCGCGGATCCAGCGGTGTTATTATTGTAACAACCAAAAGCGGAAAGAAAGAAAAAGGCAAGGGAAATGTCACATTTGACATTTCAACAGGTATTTCTGACCTGGTAAAATCTCCTTCATCGATGGGTCTTGCCAATACTACCGAGTGGTTTCAAATCATGGATATAGCCAAAAAGAACGGTGGTCGCGGACAGTTTGAGCCAGGGGATATCCTGAATGCGAATTTCCCTACCAACATCAGTCGGGCAGATGCTATGAATGTGAATACCAACTGGTTTGATTATGTACTGAGGAAAGGTAGCTTCAAAGATGTCAATTTCTCCATCAATCAAGGACTGGAGAAAGGTTCGATTTTTGCATCCTTCAACTACCGCAACGACAAATCAGTGAGTGTGGGCAACGATTTCGACCGTATCACCGGCCGTATAAATGTTGATCTTGAGCCGGTTAAAAACTTTAAAGTAGGTGCCAAGATCAATCTGATGTACACCAACAACTACCGCACAAAAACTGACATCGCCAATCCTGGTGGTTCCACCGGTGCCGTTGGCGGATTCGGTTCTGCCATCATGGGTGAACTTCCCTGGTACCCTGTTTATGATACAACCAATCCATCGGGATACTGGAACCCGGGGGCAGGTAACCTTGCGGCTATTGCCAGACGCGACTTTATGCTGGACAACAAAAAAACCTACAGGGCTTTGGGTTCTTTGTATGGTGAATACAAGTTGCCATGGGTAAAAGGACTTTCCGTAAGAAGTGAATTTTCTACAGATATTATTCAGGACAATTCGACCAACTGGATATCCGGAGTTATTTTGAACTCAGGAAAAACATACGTCTACGAAGGAGCCATTACACGTCAGTCTTATAATTACAATGCCTTCCTGAAATTTGACCGAACCTTCAATGAACTTCACAGCATCAATGCAGTGGCCGGTACAGAATCACAGCTTACCAGTCAGTACACTCGTGAGATGGAAGGACGCGACCCGATTGGGTACAACCAGGAACTGGGCAGCACTTCACCGGGACTCAAGGATATGCTACAAGGCTATTTGGGTGGTGAAAGATATATCAAATCTTTTTTTGGCCGTGCTAACTACCGGTTCAAAGATAAATACATGCTTGGATTAAGCTTGCGCCGCGATGGATCATCTGCCTTCTCTTCCGAAGTAAGATGGGGTAATTTTGCTGCTGTTTCAGCCGGATGGCTAATCTCTGAAGAGAAATTCTTCGAACCACTCAAGAGCGTTGTCAATTCTTTCAAATTTCGTGGAAGCTTTGGACAAACTGGGAATGAATCGATTCCTGCCAACCGCAACTTAAATACCCTAACCAATAGTGCAGGCAACAGATATGGAACCGCAGAGATCATGAGCGCCGGTACCTCCATCACAATTGGCAACAAAGGGATAACCTGGGAGAAGACAAACAGCTACGATGCCGGATTTGATTTTGGGTTGTTCAACAACCGCATTTCAGGATCTGTGGCCTACTATAATCAGAAAGTTTCGGATATGTTGTTACAGGTTTCTACACCTCCTTCTGCAGCAATTGGAAGCGTCTATAGCAACGTTGGCGATATGAAAAACTGGGGATGGGAATTTAGCGTAAATTCTGTCAACCTGTCAAAAGGCGATTTAAAATGGACTTCCGCCGTAAATTTCTCAACCAACAAAAATGAGATCCTGAAACTCACGCCTGAAATGGAGCGTCAAAAAGGAAGTATCCTCTTCGTTGGCGGCAGCCTGGGTCTGTACAAAATGTGTGAATATGCCGGAATTGATCCGGAGCGTGGTGTTCACATGATTTATGAAACAGATCTTGCACTGTACAATTCAACGGGTGAGATCAAGAAAACCGGAAGGCTGATCCCATTTACAGATACAAACTCCGCATCCAATGAGATCATTTTCAAAGACAAATCAAGCATCCCAACCTATTATGGTGGTATTGATAACACCTTCAACTACAAGGGATTTGAATTGAATGTCTTCTTCACCTTTTCAGGTGGAAACTATCTGTACAACTTACGTGAGAAAGAATGGACTGCTCCTTCCAACGGTTACTGGGTCAAGAAAAGTGATCTGCTGACTGATTCCTGGACGACTCCAGGTCAGACAGGAACGAAATATCCGCTGTTGTTCATGGAAACATTTGCTCCCGCAACGACTGCATGGGATTTGAATGCCATTGATCCCAATACCGGACGCAAAGGATGGTGGACTAACCCTGACATCAAAAACCTGGTGGCTCCAGCTGCAAAGGAAAACTATGACAAAAATGGAGCAAGGTATTTGTCAAAATATTTGCAAAAAGGTGACTATCTCAGATTGAAGACACTCACAGTTGCCTACAATGTTCCCAAGAGCATCTCACGTAAGATGGCCATGGAAAATTTGAAGGTTTACGTCTCTGCCACCAATTTATGGACACTGACCGATTTTACAGGATTTGACCCTGAAACAGCTTCAAATCCTAACATTCTGCCTTCTGTGAAATCTTACAACGTAGGAGTCTCCGTTACATTTTAGTTAAACTGCCAAAAATATTTAATCAGTATATTATGAAAATAGATATAAAAAACAATGTAGCACCATTCATCAAAGGCCTCGGACTGGCTATGGTCCTGATGCTTTCTGCGTGCAACAATGAACAGTTTTTTCAACAGGACGCCCCTCCGGTAACTGAATGGAAGAAAGTCGCTGATATGGAGATGGGTATTGCCAATGCCTATCGTCTGACACTGGTGCAGAATGAAAACTCCTGCTGGAACTTTATGCCATTTGTCCATTTTGGGATGAGTGACATCGTCAGGGAAATTAGTGTTAACGGTGGATGGAATTCACATACTCCATACATTAGGGATGTGGCACAAAGGGTAAGTCAGCAGGATAAATATGCTATCTGCTATCAGGTGATCCTCTATTGCAACAACCTCATCGATTTTATTGCAGCTGATCCATTTCCAACTGCGTCTGATATTGACAAGACAAAGAATATCAGCAGAATAAAAGGCGAGGCACTGTTTTTAAGAGCATTGGCCTACTATCATCTGCTCATCTGGTACACACCCGCTTTTGATCCTCAAGGTGCAAACGATTCAAAACTTCTCGCTTTGCGCATCAAAACCCCTATCACTGTAGATCTGGCGTTGGACAATACCCCTGTTGAGACGAAGCTTATTTATGATCAGGTGGTCAAAGATTTTACCGAAGCCAAATCCCTTCTTCCATTGAAATGGGATACGGGGATGAACAATGCTTACAAATTTGGACGTGCGTCGAAACACGCTGCAGGGGCATACCTTGCCCGGACATTGATGCTGATGGGAAAATACACCGAAGCATTGGCCGAATTGGATGGAGTCCTGAATGATTCATCTCAATCCCGTTCTCTGGAGACAGATCCTGAAGCAAACTGGTTGAACAATAGTGCAACCACACCATGGGTCAGCAATGAAGTAATCTGGTACGCTTTCTTTGCCGATATCAACCTGGCCAGCAATTTCAGGCACAATCTTCAGTTTCACTATTTTGACAATGCAATTTTCCCAAATGTGGACGACTGGCGCGACTGGTGGATCTGGTCTTTGAACACCAAAACAGTGAAGCGATGCGGAATGCTGGCTGACGACAATTCTACTCCTGCCGGATGGGTCAACGACAAGCGCTCGAAGCTTTTCCACAGATTTGACGGCTACAACGCTGCCCTACCATCAACTACCAAGTACAATTACCAATATCTGGTTAACGGTGCTTTCAACGGAATCGTCGGACTGAACGACCCGGTTTACATGAGCAAAAAATATTTCAGGGTTCCTCTGGTTGGGCAATCCAAAACGGCTGCTCCTCAAAATTTACCGGTTATCCGCTCTGCAGAACTTTACCTGTGGCGTGCTGCCTTGAAACAAGTGACAAACAAAGGCGGTCAGGCAGCTGATTTGAACCTTGTTCGTCAGCGTGCATGGGACACAGCCAAGAGTGGTGCCTATACTCCTCTGACCGATGCTCAGGCAACATGGGAATTGATTGATCAGGAGTGGATCAAGGAGATGTCTTTCGAGGGTGACCGCGTCGTATGGCTCCAAATGTTCAAAAAGCCCATTGGCGGTGGCGACAGAAATGTTCCGGACATTACTCCTCCGTATGCAAATTTCTATTGGCTGGTGCCACTTAGCGAAACTGACTTCAATCCAAAAAAATAGTTTCTAGATGTTGGTAATTGAGAGGTTATCCAGATATTGGGTAACCTTTCTTTTTACCACATTTGTAAATGGAAGTTTTCATTGCAATAGGCACCTGGGCCTGAATACGACCCTGTGTGACCTCTGTGCCTATTGCATTGAATTTCAAAATATAACCTCATGGACCAAGCCTTGTCGCCATATAAAATCAACAGACGAAAATTTATCTTAGCCTCAGGTCTGGTGCTTGGCGGAAGCTGTCTGTGCCGCGGCAATCTTTTGGCGTGGGCTGACAGAAATGAATCAAACGCAAATTCCATTTCAAATCCTACTGCTTTTGATTTTAAGAATGAGCTGATTAGATCAAAGCTAGCATTCCCTGGCGTGCCTGGAATATTTTTGGTGAGAAATGCAATTGCAGAAGTTCCATATCAAGTCGAAGTAACTGAGGGTGGAAAACAAATTTGGATTTGTTCAGATTTTCCAGCCGGATCGAAGCAAACTTTTCAAATCGTTGCGGGGAATCCGACGATCTTTCCGTCAAAAGTATCGCTTCAAAAAGGGACTGATTTCTATACATTGGATAATGGGAAAGTTGCCATCAAAATTCCAACCCATTCAACCGGAAACAATCCCGGGCCCATTCATTCCATCCGACTTGCAAATGGCCAATATGCAGGGCGCAGTTTCTGGAGAACAAATAAAAAACTCAAAAAATACACCCTTGAGGTTGTCGGAGATGGAACTCTTTTTGCCAAACTCCGGCTGCGTTACGAATTTGAAGTTGCGAAAGGATCCGACAAAAAAGTTCAGCCATTCGCCGAATTTGAGATCATGCTGGCACCTGAATGGGAGCATATTTCGATATTGGAACGTCATGAAATGGATCAGGATGATTCATGGGAATTTGCCATGAGCGATGGCTGGTCGCCAAACGGTGGCATCTCCAGACAATTCAACAACGGTCCGGGCGGAGACGGAATCATCGTGGTACCACCCATGGATAGGCCTCTTCTTCCAATCAAAAATGTCTGTTTCTCCGATGATTTGTACATCAACCTGATTCCACGATGGAACCAGCATTTCAAAGACGGATGGGCTTTTGCTGCCAATGACGGAAAACAGAACCTGTGCGCTGTTGCGGTAAAAGCCAGTCAATGGAAATGGCCGCACGACAACCGTTTGCAGTGTGTGGTTAAACCGGATGGGAAGTATGCAGGTGTTCGGTGCTCAACCTGGAGAGGACAGCGACTCTGGTGGCTGGCTCCTTCCCTCTCACCATCGGAGCCAAAATACATTGCAAAAAACGTCTGGGAAAACCTCGACAAGATCAACAACGATTTTATTTTGGAATGGCCCGGAAAAACCGTCGGTTGGTGGAGTACCAACCCCTACGATTCGGAACAGACCAACCCAACCCATACGATAAGGCAAATAGGGAAAGCGGCACTGAAAAATGCCGGACAGCCTGCCAATGAGACAACACTGATTCGATTTCAAACCCTCATTCACCGGGATTGTTTCGGAAGCTACTGGGATCAGTTTTCGCCCGAAAATCCAAATTTCTTCACCGACTACAACCTGATTCCGATAGCTCTGGCAACCAACCTCAAAGATCATCCCCAATTTGAAACTTTCCGCAAACTGGCAGAAAACAAATTCAGGGAGGATCTTTATCACTCTATTACTTTACCCGGAGGTGCCGGTCAGGAATGCCCTGGTTACAGCCATTACGGGATGTCGCTGTGGCGGGAAATTGTAGCCATGGGCCAGCAACATCTGGGATTTGACATGAATTTCATCACTCCCCGACTGGAGGCTTCTGAACGATTTTACCAAAGGATCAGTTATCCGGATGGTGAAATCCGACGTTGCTCACCTGTTGGCGATTCACATCCCGACCGGGCCGGAAGCACCGGAATGCCGAAAGTTGATGTAGATGTTAAAGTCGTTAAAACGTGGAAAACTGAAGAAATGCCTGGATTTGGTGTATTATTTTCTAATCTCCCAGGCACAGAAAGGGAAACTTACCTTAGTTTCAAGAGTGGTCCCAATCGCTGCCATTACCATGGTGACCAGCTGGCTTTTCATTATTGCGCCAATGGCCGTCCTCTGGTAGTCGACCACCACTGCAGCTATCATCCGCGTGCCGGACAGGAGCACATGCACAATCGTCTGGCCTTTTATACCGATGAAATGCCCTTCGCCAACATGGATGGATATGAACGGGTGCTCGCAGTCAAAACTTCTGAACATGTTGATATAGCTGTTGGTCAGGTAGAGAGCAACCGGCTTAGGGCTGTGGAGTCCTTGCCGCCAGAAGCCTGGGATGCTAGCTTTCCTCAACTGAAATTCAAAAAGCCGCTGGTCTATCGCCGGACAGTTGTCCTGATGAAAAACGGAACTCAGGATTATTTCGTTTTCCGAGACCAATTTTGGGCTGATCGTCCCCTGAAAGCTGCCTTCTGCCTTCATACCTATGGAACAAAGCCTATCCGGGAAGGTCATACTATCAGCTTTGGAAACCTTTCACTATACTGCTCGCATCTTGATTTCACCATGAGAAATTTTGACTGGTCGCACGAGAATGGCGGCCACGAAGAGACGAAAGGTGCAAGACTGGAGTTCTCAGGTCAAACGGGAGACATGATCTCTGTGATGTATCCGGGGATTCATCCTCCGGAGATAAAAAATATCCCGGGTGGGGTTCAGGTGGGTGACGACCTGCTGGTCTTTAGCGGCAGCCAACCTGAATTTGAAGGCTCCGCTGAGCTTGTCCGGGTAACCAGATCCCGGGAGACATTTTTATCCCTCAACGGGAAAGAGCTTGATCCGGACCGATCCCAGGGAGAAATCGGATTGTTTGTGCCTGATGCTGGTTATCCATTCGGAGATATCCCCGAATGGTTGGCAAAACAGAGGACTGGTAAACCTGAATGGGCTAATGAAATATAAAGAATCAGGAAAACAGAGAAATAAAATGGAATGTAAGCACAAGATTATCAACAAAGAACGGTGGCGTTAAACGATGAATAAATTTTATGCGATAGCAATTATTTTAACCAGCCTTCTGGCCATCCCCGGATGGTCACAGCAACCTTATGACCTGAACAAGTGGTTAAAAAATGCTCATTGCCAGGCATCCGTTCAATTCACCAATTACGATTACAATTTTTACAACAAACCACTGGAAGTGTTATCACTGCCTGTCAGCCAACCGAAATTAATTCAGGAAGTCAATTTTTTGCATGGAAAATGGCAATATCAATACCATTCAAATGTCCCGGCAGATCGCTCCGATGCACTTGAAGTTGAGTTCAACTTCAAACTGATCGGGGGATCTTCGCCTCAAACCAGTATCTCGCTCGATTTTACTTTCAACGACTGGTCGAAATCCAACTACGTACTGATGCCCGGTGCCACTTACAGCGGGAACCGGTTCGAATCGCGTCGTATCAGGTATTCACCCAAACTTTTGGATTCTCGGGATATCGGGCCAGAAATGCCCATGATCATTTCGGATGTTCCGCGGCTTAATATCAACGACGGACCTTCCAGAATTCAGGAACGTTCGGGAACGATGAGCGTTCCTTCCATCGGTTTTCTATCTGACAGCTCCCATAACGGTTTCTGGCTGATCACTCATCAGGGTACTAAATTTGGAGACACAGGTATTGGCATCGAAGAGGCCCGCGACCGCAAAAGTGCTGTCATCAGACTGACAGTGCCCGTTGTGCGCGAAAACTATCAATATTATATTGCCGACAATCAGGCCGCCTCTAAGGATAAAGCACCGGATTTCAAGGCGGGCGACGAATTTACCATTCGCTTCAGGCTCTATCATTTCCCTTCAGCCGATGTTCAGGGATTGTACGACAGGTTCGCCGAAATCAGGAAGGATTTTGCCGGAAAAACTGAACTTAAACCAATGATCCCATTTTCATCCTGTTTCTCTGTTCAGGAAACAAAATTCAACGAACAAAATTGGGAAAATGAGCATGGCTATTATTCGGTTGGCATGAGGGAAAATTTCCTTCAGGACTGGCAAATTGGCTGGACAGGCGGGATGATCTCTACCTATCCCCTTCTTTTTGCCGGGAACCAAACCAGCAAAGCGAATGTCATCCACAACTTTGACTGGCTGTTCCCGAACGGGATCTGTCCGGCAGGATTTTTCTGGGATTCCGGAGAAAAAGGGACCAAATGGTATGGCGGAGATATTCGCAAACCCAATACAAAAAACTGGCATCTCATCCGCAAAAGCGGTGATGGATTGTATTACATCCTCAAGCAGTTCCAATTAATGAAATTGCAAAATATTCAGCCAAAACCTGAATGGGAGAAAGGAACGAAATCCGTGGCAGAGGCATTCGTCAAACTTTGGGACAAATGGGGGCAATTCGGGCAATTTGTGGACAGCCAATCCGGAGATATCGTTGTTGGCGGATCAACCGGCGGAGCAATTGTTCCCGCCGCATTGATGCTGGCAGCGAAATATTTCAATAATCCAGAATACCAAAGGGTGGCACTGGCGTCAGCAGACTCCTATTACCTCAACTATGTCAAAAAAGGCATCACCAGCGGCGGACCGGGAGATGCCCTGCAAAATCCCGACAGCGAATCGTCTTATGCTATGCTGGAATCCTTTGCTTTGCTGTATGAATCAACCCTCGACACAAAATGGCTAAAAAGATCTGAAGAGATGGCCAATCAGTTTGCAACCTGGGTGATGCCATATGATTACAAATTTCCGGCAAATTCTGCTTTGGGCAAACTTGGTGTTCAGACAACAGGAGTGGTCGGAGCAAACACCCAAAACAGGCATGGAGCGCCTGGAATCTGCACCCATTCGGGGATAGCCTTGTGGCGATTGTTCCGGGCTACCGGGAATGTTCGCTATTTGCAATTGCTCAAAGAGATCGCCTTTGTGATGCCCCAATACCTTTCGCATCCTTTGCGCCCGATCGAAAAAATGAAGATCGGCTGGATGTCAGAACGTGTAAGTACCACCGACTGGCTGGAAGGAATTGGAGAGTTAATGTATGGCTCCACCTGGGCCGAGACTTCGCTGATGCTTTCCTACATAGAACTTCCAGGTGTTTATATTCAACCCGACAAGTCGCTTTTATGCGTAATCGATAACATTGAAGCTCAAATTATTCAGGACAAATCAAAAATATTGGTGGTAAAATTGTCGAATCCTACTCCGGCTGAAGCCAAGGTAAGGTTGTATGTCGAATCATCAGAATTGGCGAAGAAACCACTGGGAGAAAATGCCTTGTGGAACGGACGAATCATCAGCTTAAAACCGGGAGAAAGCACCATCCTGAAACTAAAGAAATAATCTATCAGACCCCATATAGTATGAAAAACAGATTGATCACATTGACTTTAATTTTGGCAGCCGTTTTCAATTTATCAGCACAGCAGAATGTTTCTGCCATTGCGGATCCACTGCAAGTTGTAAAACTTATCGGTGATAAACTGATCAGGGATACTCCCTTTCAATACAGGCTGACGACGACTGATGTCAACAAGAAATTCAATGGCTTGCACTTCATAGACTTTGGCAGGACCTTCGGACAGAAACAATCCGCTGTCGCCTACGCCCTTACTCAATTGACGGTTGATCGCGATACCACCCTAACCGTTCAGGTCGCTCATACGGATGGTTGTAAGATCTGGGTTAACGGAAATCTAATCTACCAAAAACATGGAAAGCAAAATTTGGATATTCGTTTTGAAGAAAGAAGTGTCGAAATGTCAGAGAACTTTTCCGTAACATTGAAAAAGGGGAATAACCAATTGCTGATTAAATCTGAAACTTATGGAAATGAGTGGGTTGTCTACCTTCAGCCACCAAGTTTGAAAGGAGCTGTTGTCGGAGACTCTTGCAAAGAACCTATCATTGGCCTTCAAACTGTTTTCAATGTAGATAAAAAAATTGCAGCACTGTCCAATTGGCTGGTTATTGGCCCTTTTGCCAATCCTGAGGGCATAGGATTAGACATTGCGTATGCTCCGGAAAAAGAGGTGATTTTTGGAAAAATGTATGAAGGGACGGATGGAACTGTTACCTGGACCATTCCAAAAATTGAAATTCTGGGGGATGTTATCAATCCATTGCCCTGGGGAACCAATTACTCCTGGAACTATCACAATGGAGGAGTAGCCTGGGCCATGCAACAACTTGCAGAAGTAACCGGTGAAAAAAAATACAACCAGTATGCATCCGACTTCTGTGACTTTCACATCAATGGGGCACCTTTTGTCAAATATCAGGTGGAAACCTTGCGGACTGTTAACTCTGCCAACAGTGGTTTCCTTTTCTCCCCTCTGCTCGATTTCACGCTGGCTCCAGCGCTTCCTTACATTTACCGACTTCGGAAAGAACCGTCTTTCAGCAACCGCGAATCCTATGTAAAATACATTGACCGGATGGTAAAATATGCGAAAGATGAGCAAGTACGGCTTCCCGGATCCAACAACTATACGCGTATCACTCCGGAGAAATATACGACCTGGGTAGATGATATGTTTATGGGAATACCCTTTCTGGTGCAGAATGCTCAGTATGCCAATTCTGAAGCAGAAAAGAAACTTTTTTTGGATGATGCTGCCAGTCAGATCGTTAAATTCAACGAGCAAGTGTGGGACAAAGAAGCCAATCTGTACATGCATGCAAAATATTCCCAAAAAGATGTCAAACTACCACATTGGTCCCGCGCCAATGGTTGGGGTATTTGGGCCATGAGCGAAGTATTGCTTGTCCTTCCGAAGAACCACATACACTACAAATCCATCATGGATCACTATCGAAAACATGTGGATGCGCTGGTGGCTCTGCAAAACAAAAACGGCTTCTGGCTTCAGGTGCTCGATCGGCCCGAATCACGGGAGGAAGTCTCAGGAACTGCCATC
>SESG01015762.1_pt1 | contig 12928 bp, 15 predicted proteins | sample 3171421 | NCBI WGS metagenome assembly SESG01 (sample SAMN10866946, study PRJNA518727) | freshwater metagenome | biome: subpolar coniferous forest; feature: holomictic lake; material: water; isolation source: holomictic Lake 227, 6 m and 8 m depth | place: Canada: near Kenora, Ontario | collected... | reverse complement strand
TTCTGCCTCCTTCACTATTGAGAATTACAATAGGCTCATTTCCTTCCATGACAGCCATACAGCAGTTTGTGGTTCCCAAATCAATCCCCAATATTTTACCCATTGTGTCTTTTCCAGGTATTCTTTGATAATAATTTCTGCTACATTAAATCACCCAATGGGCCAAGATTGATATTCAGATCCCTGTCGGTGAAGTTAAAATGTTTTTTTAATTCCTCCATCTTCATCTCCAGTTTCATGAGTGTTTCACCCAGTCTTTCAATCTCTTCATCTGTAAGCGAACCGCCATCAACTCGGCGCATGGCCTGCTTTTCGACCAGTTTCCTGATCAATTCGACCAAGGTCAGCACCAGTTTGGCCAGCCCCGAATCTGCATTATCCGGAGTCAGGGAGAGTCGGCTTTCTTCAATGGCTGTCAGGCTGTTTACCTCTTCTGAAATATCATTGATGGAAAGATCCACGGTTCCGGTGTTACAGAGTAATTTACTTTCACTCATATTTTTGGTTATTTTAAATTGACGTCGATAAAACTGTAAGGCGGCCATGGTCCGGTCAATATGAAATTCATCTCCGGATATTTGTTTTGCATCTCATGAATAGCCTTTACCAATCCTTGTTTGTTGTCCTTTTTCAGTAAAAATACGGCATCGATGATGGTGGTAGCCGTTGTCATCTTTTTGATTTTTTTATCTGCCTCCAGGAAAATAAGAAATCCCGAAAATTCAGCGATAATCGCATCTACATAGTGCAAAACCATCTCTTCGATCCTGTGCGTGCTGAGTTTTCTGTTAATATATTCTCTGAAAACGGAGTCCTCGCTTTCCGGATCCGACTTTTGCAAAGGCTTTCCAACCGATTCGGACCTGGACTGAAGGTTTATCTTCAATTTCTCTGTATCACACATGACTTTCAATCCAAATTCGTGCTTATTTTCAACTTTCCGCAGATTCTGATCAATATCCGAATAATTATTTTCGAGCATGCCAACGACAGCTTCCTCCGAATCCATCAGGGACCCATATCGCATTGGAAGCAACGTAAAAATGGTAGAAATATTTTCAACCACCTGAGCGAAGGCAATCGCTTCTGATTTAACATTCGCAAGGTCAGCTCTATTCGTACGACTCACAACAGCAGCAATTTCCTGAAAGGCTATGATCTGCAAATCCTCTCCCAAAATTCCCCTCATTCCTTTCAATTGTAGTTGGAAGGCCTCGTCTCTGTTCGCAGAAATGATGGCATAAATCATTTGTTTCATATACTCTACTATTTAAATTTTTAATGGCCTAACGGAATTCGCAAGGATTTTCATCCTTTTTGTTGATGATTTCCATTTATGTCCATTTGCTTCGTGAAAAACTGTTTGTTTGCGAAATTGACAGGATAAATTATCGGTTAGTTTTTGAAATATTTCTTAATGAGCATCAATAATTCCTGAATATCAATCGGTTTGGCAATATAATCGTTGCAGCCTGCTTCAATCGCCTTTTCCCTGTCAGGCGTAAGTGCGTAGGCTGTTTGTGCAATGATGATTACATTGGAATTAAATTCCCGAATGATCTTCGTCGCATCATATCCATTCATTTCCGGCATCTGAATATCCATAAGGATCAGATCAATGTCCGGGTTGTGGCGACAGACTTCAACTGCCTCCAACCCCGTTCTTGCCTTCAAAACTTCCTTGCCAAATATTCTGACAGCTCTGGAAAGAAGCAACTCGGAGGTCTCATCATCCTCCGCCACCAGAATTTTCAGCTTCGAAACAGGTGGTTTTGCCTGCTTCTCCGGCTTATGAACCTGACCGGAATGAAAGTCACCATATTTTTTTATCGGCTCAATTGAATTGGGAATAGTAAAATAAAAAGTTGAACCAATCACCTCGTCTTGCCCTTCGGCAGGTAAACCCAAACTTCCAATTTCCTCGCTGTTTTTCACCAAATCCTCGTGACCTTTGTTGCTTTCTACCCAAATTTTACCCCCGTGCATCTCGACATAGGCCTTAGAAATTGACAATCCCAATCCTGCACCTTCATAATTGTAATTGCTGGATTCGCTGCCTCGCCTAAACCGTTCGAAAATAATCTTTCTATTCTCCGGGCTGATTCCGATTCCGGTATCCCTCACATAAAATATGGGACTCGCGGGAGTGCTTTCCGGGTTTACATAATACCCGATTTCGATATATCCCGTTTTTGAATATTTGATCGAATTCTTCACCAGATTGGTGAGAATGGCCGAGAACTTCACCTTGTCCATATTGAGCATGGCCTCATTGTAAGACCAGGCATTTTTATAGAACAACTGCATCCCCTTGCCTTCTACTTCTGACTTAAAAATATGGTAAATAGCCTCAATTTGCTCATTGATATTTGCATCCTTCCTGTCAATGACCATCAAACCTGCTTCTATTTTTGAAATGTCTACAATGTCATTGATGATGTTGAGCATTCGTATTCCGCTTTTCTCAATAATGCGGATGTACTCCTGCTGTTCTTCCCCGGAGAGATTTGGCTCCTTGAGCAGCTCGGCAAATCCAAGAATACCATTCATTGGTGTCCGGATCTCATGACTCATATTGGCCAGAAAGGCTGATTTCAGGCGGTCACTTTTTTCAGCCATTTCCTTGGCTACAACCAGGTCAGCAATCATCTTCTTCCTTTCCGTCACATCTTCCTTTAATGCAATGAAGGAAGTAATTTCGCCCTCATTGTTTCGGATAGGAGAAATTACTGCGCTATCCCAGTATAAATCGCCGTTTTTCTTTGCATTTTGAAATTCACCATGCCAGTCTTTTCCCGATAAAATTGTCTTCCAAAGTGCCGCATAAAATTCTTTGGACTGATTTCCTGATTGCAGTATCCGCGAATTTTTCCCTCTGACTTCATCAAAGGTATAGCCGGTAATCTCAGTAAATTTAGGGTTCGTATATTCAATTTCACCCTCCTTATTCGTTATCACCAGCGATACCGGACTTTGTTCAATTGCCCTGCTCAATAATTTCAACTGCTTTTCAGTCTGTTTGCGATGAGTAATATCCAAAAATGAGGACAAAATGCAAATTGGCAGGCCAAAATCATTCATCACCAGACTTGAAGTAACGTTCACATCGAAGAACTCACCACTTTTAGCTTTTGCAACCAGTTCTCCATGCCACTTTCCTTTGGCGTTCACCAGATCCAGGACACTCGACACCTTTCTGTTTACCTTCCAGAAATGATCAAGAGATTTGCCGAGCACTTCAGAAGAGGAACTATAACCCCACAATTTAAGAAATGCAAGATTTACGTAATTGATATTTCCTTTGAGGTCTGAAGTAACAATTGCGCTTGTGGCGGATTCTATGGCCCAATCCTTGATTTGCATTTCATATTCTGATTGCTTGCGTAGTGTGATATCAAAATAACTGATCACAATTTCCGAAATGACTCCCTTTGCATCAAAAAAAGGAGAACCATTGGCCAAGAGCCAGACAATGTCTTTCGAAACAGGTCGGATTACACCAAACAGAAAATTTTTGATGGGTTGTTTGTGCAGGATTATCTGGCTGACCGGATATTCTTCCACAGACATTGGAATGTTCGGTTCCCTGATAAATTGCCAGTGGGGGTCATTGGCATCCATTCCAAGCATCGGATGAACATTCAACTCAAAAAGCACAGAGGCCTGTTGATTGTAGGAAATAACAGAAGTATCGTGCGCATAAACAACAATTCCTGCACCCAGATTCCTGAACAGGTTGGTGTACCGCATTTCGAATTTCTTCTCCGTCGTGCAGCTTTCTGTTGCAACAACATTAACTTGAAACGGCTCCATTTGAAACAGTTCATTTAACTCAATGATTCGGCTTTCGCACAATATATCATTGGCTATGCTCACGTTTGGGTTTTCATGTGGCATTTTAAATAACTCTCCATTGTTGATTAGCGGATCATTCATAATGATGTATTCATGACGTTGACTATATTTATCGTTGACTTTTAAATGGATGGCCTGTTCTTTTGAAGCCACTCGTTTCATATATCACCGATTCGTCTGGGGATCATGGTCCCGGTTGGTTAGGAAAATCAGCTTTCTTGATCGTAAAGCCGATGAATAAACTTCAACCGGCACTTCTCAGACTATATTTTCTATTTCTCGGAAATGAGCTTTGATGCCTTTAGCTTTTCCATGGTCTCTACAGAACTCAACATGAGTTTTACTCCCACATAAACCAGGTCGATGTCGGCCACCGAAATGACCAGATCTCCGGTCAGGATTACTCCCTTGTTGAGAACTCTGTCAAGCAATTCAAGGATGGTGATGTCCTTTGACTCATCTATCACATTCGTATTCATCGAAGGTTTTCTTTGATATGGATAAAACTAAATGGTGCCCATGGGCCTGATGTTTCGATAAAAAAACCGGATTGGGTGAATTTATCGCTCATTTCATCTACCACCGTTTTCAGCCGGTTGACATCGGCTTGGTGGATCAGAAAGGAGGCATTCAGGATCATGTTGTCTTCCCTGCCTGTAAACTCTTTGGGAAGCAAATTATTGAGATTGGTTGCCTTACTCAGATTTTCAATTTCATTGAAATATTCCTGTCCATATTTTTTGCAAATCCGGTCCATTTCATTTTCGATCAGATCCGATTTTTTTCTCTTCAGAAGAAAAGCTTTTCCGGGCGAACTTGCCATGATTTGTTTTTCAAGCTCAGCAGCCTCCTCGCTAAGTTCATCAATTTTTTCCTTGAGTGATTTCCTGTCGCAATAAATTTTAACGGACCATTCCTCCATGCCATTGATGTGCAATAAATTTTCAGCCAGGGAATCAGAATAATCATGGATGAATTTCTGCAGGCTATTTTCGGAATGAAAAATCGTGCCAAATTTAAACGGGATGACTGAGGCCTGAGCCATGAGCATATTGTTTACCCTGACATGTTCGCGGGCATTTCTTTCCAGCCAGTCCATATCCGACAGATTGCTTTTGAAGTTCTCTTCCGAAAATTCTTCTGCAGAAACATACTTCATGACCACGTGAAAATCACCAAATACCAGAGACTTAAGACTTATGGAGTCTGCGGATTCAGAAAACTCAGGCCGGATACCCGACAAGCAAAAAACATATATTAAATCTGGTGTCATGAAAGTTGCATATAACTTGGTTATTGATCTCCGCTGTCCATTCCATCAAAGGAACTAAGGCGTTCGAAAGCCGTAATGTCGAGATTTTCATCCATCTTGACAGAATAAAAAAGACGTACCTGTTTGGGAGGAAGGTTCATGGATTTCAAAAAGGAATCATCCTCATATACTTCGGCCACCGCACTCCAGATTTCCTTCAGTTTCTCAATTTTGATGACTGTTACATCATAACAGGTAATGTTCTCCTTGAGAAAACTTACCACTGTTTTTTTCACATCAATGATATTGCTCATTTTTTGACCTCCTTATTGGTTTGTTGTGGGTTGCTAACTGAACCTCCCTTTTTCATGTTATTTCCGCATGTTGGGCAAAATTTATAATCGAACATAAACCGCCAGCTATTTCCGCAATTCGGGCACGAAATGTTGAATGGCTGCCCGCAATCCATGCAGAATTTCTCGTTTCCGCCCGTTGTTTTTTCACATTTTGGACATTTAAATGCACTCATAATCTGCTCCTTTTCTTATTTGTTAAGTTTCAATTCTCTTGCATGTTCCAATTGCTTCAGCAATTCATCTTCTCTTTTGTCATACTCTTCCTCGTCAATTTCATCCAGTTCGAACTTCAATTGCAAGGCCATTAACCTTTCTTTGATCGTGCCTTCATCCGACATCTCTTTCTCAATCACTTCATTTATTTTCTCGGCAAGGAAAATGACCCCTTTTAAAGGCGCAAGCAAAATATCATCAATGAGGAACATATCAGACTCCTTTCGTATTAATTGTCAGGTTAACAAAATTGTAGAGTGGCAAGGTGCCCACGTATTTAAATGTCATGAAACGGCTTAGATTTTCAGACAGATTATTCACCAATTCATCGAAAGCAGGTTCATTTCCGGATTTAATCAGAAAAGCTGCATTAAGAATCATCATATCTCCGTAGTTATCGTTGATCTTCACATCATCCGACAAGGGAGTGAGTACATCAATGATGCTCTTCTTGTAATTTTCACTCTCTCTTTTCAATGCTTCGGCCACCATCTCACCGATTTTAACCCGCTGATAATGTGTTTTATCCACCGGAAGATTCATGAGTTTGGCCCTGAGGGTTCTGATGTCGTCGTATTTTTCAATGATATCTTCATAGATCGCAGATTCCAGGCCCAGCACCTTAAGACCGAGTTCTTTCTTACCTTCCATTTTGGTAAGCATCTCATCGAATTTCTGATAGTCCTTCTCAATGATCCTCAGTATTCCGGCATCATCGCTGTGTTCAGAAATCGTCGAAAAACGCACGGGAAGAACCGTAAAATTCTTCATTACTTCCTCAAGCACTTTCTCGTGAGCGATCATATTTAGCCGCCTGGCTTCGTAAATCACAATAGGAGAACTGCTGACGATGGCTGAGACACCGTTGTAAGTAACCGAATAAACGCTGTCAGCCCTTTTCCCAATTCCAATCGGGCCGAAATCAAGCGGTTCGGAATTCCTGATAATTCCATATATGTATTTTCCTTCTTTAGGAATTTCCGGTTCGTTGCTCATCATATTCTGTTTAATAAATTCGTTTACAATTCCCACTTTTCGGGGAAAATTTTCAGATCGATGTAATTAAAAATAGGCAATTGGGCGGTATAGACAAAATCGCTGCGTCCTTCAAATTTAACTCCCAGATCGGCCATGATGTGATCAAATTCAACCTCACGTCCGCTGTTTACCAGAAAAGCGGTGTTCATGAACATGGCATCGCCGTTCGTTTTATTTAGTTTATAATTGAAAACGGATCTTCTAAAAGCATCGATAATGGTTTCAGTCTCAACTTCTTTTTTTTTTGCAAGGGCAAGTTTCACCAGGTTCCCGGCCTCAATAATCTTTAAATCCTGATCTTCCTTCTTATCCAATTTCTCAATTTCCGCTCTGATCTTTTGAAGTTCCGTATTTTCCTTGTCGATCTCCTTATAAATCAAACTCATATTTTTCCAAATCCCCCTTACATTGAGTTCAACTTTATTCTCAAACTGCCTGAGCAATTCCATAAACTCGCTGTACCTCCGGTTCAAAAGATTCCGTATTTCATCCGGAGTGGCTGCAATGGTACCAAAACGTATGGGCAGAACACTTTTAAATTCTTTCATTACTGCCTCAATTACCTGCTGATGTGCCATCAGATTCTCCGGATTGACCACCAACTTACTGATTGGGTGATCGCTAACCACCATACATAAACCATCAAATCCGATGGTGGATACCAGATCGCCTCGCCCGCCGACTCCGATTGGTCCCAGATTGACATCATAATCAGATATGATGATGCAATAAATATATTTCCCGTCACGTTGCATATTACTCCTTTATTTTTACCAAAATCAAATTTCCAATCTCATTTTCTTTTGTTTGAACCATCATTTGTTCATTGAGCGAACGTCTCAATACTTCTGAATATTCGATCAGTGTCCGGTAAGCTTTTTTAATCTGGTTAAAATGATCCTCATTACCGATACTTTGATTGACATCCGGATGAAATTCTTTTGCCTTTTCCTGAAAGGCTCTTTTGATGTCGGCATCCGAACATATTTCATCGATTCCCAATTTTTCTCTGGCAAGCAAAACCTGATTCTTATCGAGTTCTTTCACTTCCAGGGTATAAAAGCTATAACAAGGCAATGGACCAACCAATTTGAATTTCAACATCCCATTATATTTTTCATCCAACTTGTCAATAACCTGCTCAAATTTCTCCCTCTTGCTCCGGCTGACAAGGAAAGCAGAATTGATAATCATCTGCACATTCATTACTTCATGCATTTTGATGTCTATCGTTGATGCAGATAAGGCTTCGAGGATATCCAGTTCAATTCTGGTATTTCTTTCTTTGATTTTTTCCTCCATCAACATTCCGATTTTGACCTGATCAAGTTGTGAAATCGCATCCGACTTGGCCATTATCTCCTCTTTCATCGCTGTGATCTCAGGATCGGCGGCGATCTCAGGGATCGATCCGATGAAGTCATCCCAGGTGACAACGAGGTCTATTTCTGTCAGATTCAAAATTTTATTCAGGCTATCGACCATCAAATCGTGACCGTTTGCCAGTATGTTGTAAACATCGTTCCTTGAATTAACAATCGTCCCAAGTTGCATCGGGATCAGCATATTAAACCCCTTGACCATTAACTCCTCAATCGTTCGCTGATGGTCGACAAGCAAATGTCCCAGCGCTTCCCTGTCGGGGTTATCAAAAATCACTTTCTCCCGGTCTGAAACAATAGCTGATATCTTTTGGTAAGGGATCGTGTAAACATCCAGGTTCTCAAATGAACCCAACATATCTGCATTGTAGAAATTTGGTATTATTCCGTAGATATATATTCCTTTGGTTGACATACAATTGCGGTTTTATTTTTTGGTTGAATTCTGGTTAAGAACAAGTTGAATGGCCTGGTCAAAATGGCTTTCGAGAATACTGATATCCTCCTTTTTCTCAGAATTTTGATTCCGGTTCTTGTCAATATACTTGCGTATTGCGAGCATTGCAGCTTTCCTGCAAATAAATTCAATGTCTGATCCGGTAAGACCTTCGGTTTTTGCAGCCAGTTGATCCAGGTGTACTTTTTTTGAAATTGGCTTTTTGCGCGTATGGATACCGAATATCATTTCGCGGGTTTTTGCATCAGGCAGAGGTAGTTCGAACATCAGATCGAACCTGCCGCTTCTCAGAAGAGCCGGATCAATCAGATCTATCCTGTTGGTAGCAGCCAGAACGATCACGCCTCTCATGTCTTCGATTCCATCCATTTCGGTAAGAAACTGGCCGATCACCCTTTCAATCACCCCGGACCCGGAACCATCCTCGGTACGGCGTGGCGTAAGGCTGTCAATTTCATCCAGAAACAGTATACAGGGCGAAGCCTGCTTGGCCATGCGGAACAGTTCCCGGACTCCCTTTTCAGATTCCCCGATGAAACGGCTTAAAATCTGCGGACCCTTGACGGAAATGAAATTAACACCACTTTCGCTGGCCAGTGCCTTTGCCAGATAGGTTTTTCCTGTTCCCGGCTTACCATAGAGAATAATTCCCTTGGGTGGCTTGGTATCGGCTTTCTTAAACAGATCGGCATATTTCAGTGGCCACTCCACGGTTTCTTTTAAGGCTTCCTTGATATCATCCAGTCCACCAACATCCTCCCATTTCACATCAGGAACCTCAACGAAAACCTCCCTGATTGCAGACGGCTCAACCTCTTTCAGCGCATCCATGAAGTTATCCATGGTCACTTCAAGGGATATTAAGAGTTCGTAGGGAATTTCAGCCTGCTCAAAATCTATCTGAGGCAGGATCTTCCGCAAGGCGGTCATGGCGGCCTCCCTGGCAAGGGCCTCTAAATCAGCCCCTACAAAGCCATGCGTAATCTCTGAGAGCTTTTCCATGTCCACATCAAGTGACAATGGAATTCCCCTCGTATGAATCAGCAAAATCTCAAGCCGTCCTTTCTTATCCGGAATGGAAATTGATATTTCGCGGTCAAATCTCCCCGGTCTTCTCAGCGCCGGATCGATCGCGTTGGGTATGTTGGTCGCTCCGATCACAATCACTTTGCCTCTCGACTCCAACCCGTCCATCAACGACAACAGCTGGGCGACCACACGCTTTTCTACCTGTTTTTCGCCACCCATATCTTCGCGTTTGGGAGCAATGGCGTCAATTTCATCAATAAAGATAATGGCAGGCGAATGCTGCTGCGCTTCTTCAAAAATCTTACGAATGCGGCCTTCGCTTTCTCCATAATATTTGCCCATAATTTCAGGTCCGGAAATACTGATAAAGTAAGCATCAGTCTCATGGGCCACCGCCCTGACAATAAGGGTTTTCCCTGTACCGGGAGGGCCATACATAAAAACACCCTTGGGTGCCTGAATGCCCAGCCGCTCGAAAATTTCGGGGTACTTGAGAGGCAACTCAATCATTTCGCGGATCCGTTGAACCTGGGTTCCAAGTCCGCCGATATCTTCATAGGATATCTTCCGCTTTTGTTCTCCGGCCTGTTTGGCCAGTTCCAGCTGAAAAGTTGTGTTTGGGTGAATGAGAACTACCCCTTCCGGCACAGTTCCGGTGATGGTATAATCCACAGAACGCGATCCGAACAAATTGGCCCTGACTTTATCTCCCTTTAATGCAGGCAAGCCATTGATGAGAGATCCAATGTATTTGGCATCATCCGCTTTGAACAGCGAACCGGAAGTAGTATCGGGTTTAAGCTTGATTTTTGTTGCCTGCCGGCAGTCGGTAACGGTAAGTTTAATCTTTTCATCGATTCCTGTTTGCGCATTTTCCCTTGTAATTCCATCAATCTGGATAATTGCTTTTCCACGATCTTCAGGGTAGCAAGGCAATATTTTAACGGGTGTTGAGCGTTTGCCCTCAATCAGAATGATATTGCCGCTTTCAATTCCAAGCAACTTCATTTCCGCAGGATCAATGCGAGCGATGGCTCTGCCTACATCTTTGACGAGCGCTTCCTTCGCACGTAAAACCAATTCTTTCTTACTCGTTGTCATCGCTTATTCGTGGTTTAAATGTTCTCCAAACAAACTAATCTTAAGCAGGTTCAATGAATCCAGCCCTTTGATTTCTTCACTAAAAACAGGAACTTCTATTATATTGAAATCAATGAAAAGTTGATTGACCTGTTCCAAATAGGGCTGTTGACCGGCTTGTCTCCTTTTGCAAAAATCGCATCCGTCAGAAATCATCACATGGTTGACAATGATCTGATGAGGGACTATTCCCGACACTTCCAAATCTGTAAGTAACCTGACCGTTTCAGAAATTGCCATCGACTCAGGAATACAAACAGGAATAAATTCACATTTGGATTGATTGTGCAAAATATTTTCAATTCTTTTGACCGTTTTCTTGAGGCTCAGCAGCAGGCTGTCTACATCATCGATTTGATACGAACCGGCGAAACTGGTTACCATATACCGGTATTTCCATCTCATTTTTGAGGCAACTTTGATCCAGGCATCCAATAATTTAGGGGAAGAAATCAGTCTGAGGGCATGACCGGTAGGTGCGGTATCAACCACATACTTATCGTATTGGCCTTCCTCAATAAAATCAATGATGGTCTTAAAACTCATGATCTCATCAATACCGGGAATCGTCAAAGTCAGCATGTCCTCGATATCTTCATTGTCGAGGCTGGTTGAGGTTTCCAGGAGCTTTTTGAGTTCTTTCTGGTGGGCTGTTTTAAATGTGGCCATCGCCTCATCTGCAACGACCTCAATGGCCGAAAGGTTGCCGGTACCTCCTACCTGAACAACCTTAAAACCAATCTGCAGTTCCAGACAATCTGATACTGAATGGGCAGGATCTGTTGAAATGAGCAAAGTTCTGAAGTTCTCCGACAAAGCAATTGCCGTCGCAACGGCGCAACTGGTTTTTCCAACTCCACCTTTTCCCCCGAAGATGATTAATTGAAGGTCGTCGTTATCTAATCCAGTCAGCTTCATTTGTTTATTTTTATTTTTCAAAGGTCAAATGGAATCGATGATCGGCGAAGCCCATAGCCACTAAGTCATTTTCGGTTGATGAAAACCAATTCTTGTGGGTATTTCATTCGGTGTTTGATTGCTTGATACATCCTATCCGAATCAAAGATCGTTGTTGTATTCCCATTTTATCTGTCATTAAACGCCAGTTTCCAAATATCCGGGATCCGGGGGAAAGGACGAATCTTTCGTGATCTGTCCGATCTATTTGATCTATTTGATCATCCTGATCTCCAGAATTCCGTTGATGAATTTGTGACTTAATTTGGACTGCTGGACTTTTGCGTTGAGCAGTATTTCCTTGCGATAGGTGCGGCTGGTGTTGACGGCTGAAATTTCCAGAATATCTTCCTTTAATTCAATTTTGATATCCCCTTCTTCGATCCCGGGCATCTCGGCAATCACAATTATTTCATCCTCTTCATAGAAAATATCTGTGATGGGTTCTCGCTCCTCATTCACTTTCGGACCATCCGGTGTTTTCCGGATATTTCCAAAGGTTTCCACTTTGGGTGAACCGCCTCCGGCCGTATTGACGGTAAAGCCATAAACGCCTTTCATCCCTTTTTTGATATGGTCCAGATTGATCTCACCCTCTTTGCTGATTCCGCCTCTTTCATCCAGTTTCCCGGCAAGGTCGACTAATTTTTCAATCCCTTTGAACAAACCACCAAGACCGAATATTTCAAAGCCGGCCTCCTCTTTTTTGTCCTCTTTCTTATCCTTTGCCATTGTGCGAATTTTTAGAATCTGTCAATACTTAAGTCGGATTACTGCTGGCCTCCAGTTTTTCCAAACGTGCCACTAAACTATCCTGGTGCTCCATCAGCTCTTTCTCTCTGGCCTTCGTTGAGAGGTAAGTATCCTCCTGCCACCAGTTGATTCCCATCTCCATGGCCTTGTCTACCGAGCATACCAGGAGTCTGATTTTTATAGTAAGTAAGTCAATATCTGCTATTTGAATCTTAATATCTCCGGCAATCACAATTCCTTTGTCGAGTACTCTTTCGAGAATATCAGCAAGTCCTGTTGCATTAATTGAATGAGTAGGTTCTGACATAATAAAAATTTAATAGTCTATTGACATGGTTTTCCAATCTGTTTTCGCCTGGCTTGCTTCCTTGGATCCAGGGTTGTGCATTTGTTCTGCTTTTTCCTCGTTATACCGTTGAATTTCATTCAACCTGGTTTGAATAATCTCGAGTCTCTGCAGAATATTGATTTCTTCTGTTTTCAAGCGGGTTCTTTC
>SESG01024662.1_pt1 | contig 12932 bp, 13 predicted proteins | sample 3171421 | NCBI WGS metagenome assembly SESG01 (sample SAMN10866946, study PRJNA518727) | freshwater metagenome | biome: subpolar coniferous forest; feature: holomictic lake; material: water; isolation source: holomictic Lake 227, 6 m and 8 m depth | place: Canada: near Kenora, Ontario | collected... | reverse complement strand
TGCTATTGCCGATTTACATGATGGTTTTCACCAGAAAGTCCACCGAAACCGCTATCGGCGCATTCATGGGAGCCATGCTGATAAGTTGCGCCCTTTCCTTTCTCATGTGGTTCCATGTTATCCCCCCGAGCCGCTTCATGATCAGCGAAGGCGATCCAATTGTATGCATGGGCCGCATTTCCTACTCCCCTTTTCTGACTATCGCCATCTATATTTCGCTTTTTTACCTGTTGCTTGATCCAAAAGCAGGAAACAGGAAAAAAATCTTTGCCGCAATAACGGCGGTGCTCCTGTCGATCAACTTATTCATAATCAACGGGCGGGCCGGACAGGTAGGTTTTTTTGTGATGATTGTCATTGTCATCTTCCAGTACTTCAATAAAAATCTGCTTCGCGCCCTCACGGTCGCAGCTATCGCTCTTCCACTGCTCATTTTCACTACTTACAACGTCAGCAGTACTTTCAGGGATAGAGCCAACTTGGCCGTTTCAGATATCGAACACTACGGCGACGGCCAAAACACCTCTGTCGGCCTGAGAATAGCCTTTACAATGAACTCTCTGGATATTATCCGTCAAAACCCACTGTTCGGTGTCGGCACGGGTGATTTCCTCCAAGAGTACGCAAAAGTGAACAAACGCAATACACCGACTCTTGCCGTCACAGGACAGCCTCATAATATGTATTTGCTCGAACTAGTACAGTTCGGTGTCATAGGCCTTGCGTCACTTCTGTCAATTCTCTATGTACAAATCCGAATTTCCCGGCAATCGAGCAGACCGCTACAAAAACATTTTGGTCTCGCTCTGCCAATTTTGTTTGCCGTAATCATGCTGAGCGACAGTTACCTGCTAGGACACTATACAACAATGCTGTTCATCTTTTTCAGTGCCATACTCTACCAGGATTATGCCTGAAAGAGTCCCACACTATGCTCTGGTTATGGAAGCCAACCTCGACCAGCAAGTCTCTGATCAGACTCCGCATAACTTTTCTATTGCCTCAGCGACAGCATTCGGCGTAATGTTCTCAAGACAGCGGTAGTGCTGGTAGCGGCAAGTTTTATCGAAACATGGTGAACATGGCTCAGACACATTGAGCGCTACACTTTTTTTTCCGATTGGACGTGTCCATACCGGATTTGTAGAACCAAAGAGACCGATAACTGGTGTGCCGATATAAGCGGCAAGATGCATCAAACCTGAATCGTTCGAGACAACGGAACGAGCGCTTGCCATTATAGCGGCAACCTCCTGCAGCGATGTTTTACCGGTCAAATCCAACACCCTATCGGGCGCCATGCGCACAATCTCCTGCGCCGACTCCCCATCTCCACGCGATCCGAGTATGACAATGTTATAACGATCCTGCAACAATGCCAATTCAGGAAAATGACGCCATTTCTTGGCAGGCCCGTATGCTGCACCAGGACAGTAAACAATCGATCCGGTATAATTCGTTTCAGGGAGAACAGTTACGCCATTCCACTCTTCAGGAGGGAGAAATGGCGTATCGAGGATTTCAGCATATTCATTGGTGATATGGTGCAACTTATTATTCTTAATATTAATAATATCTTTCGGCAAGGGATCGGTCAAGAGAAAGCGCCTCATTTCGCGTGACAATCCCCTTCTGACAGGCACCCCGGTTTTCATTGCAAACCATGCCGAAGAGAACGAAAACGGCAACAGGTACATGGTATGAAATCCACCGCTACACACAGCTTCCACGGTACGCTTGCGATCAACTGCATCACTGCGGCCATACTCGATCACGGGTAAATCGCAGAACATTCTGACCAAACCGATCATCTGTCCGGGAACCAGCAGCGTAGTCTGTGTTCGCCGACTTTCAGGCAATCGCATCACAACGGAAAGAGCAAGGAGCATGTCTCCTATCCAGTTTGGCAGTAAAACTATGGAAGTGTTCATTAACACAGGATGTATGGTTGACCGGTGCCTTGAAGCCCGAAAAGCGCTCCAATCACGGCTGTATCGCAATGAAATGTTTTTTACTCAGTTCCAGCCCGAACCAGCGTTCGAGGCGTAACATGAGCCGATGCTTTTTCTCCCGACGAGTGAGCACATGGTTGGAATTTGCCTGAAAAACTTCCGCTTCTGTCGGAAGCCATTCGCGTATAATTGCGGGATGAGAACCGGTAAAGAGTCGGATAATCTGCTGGTCGATTTCTCCGTAGTCAATCCGCTTATGGTTCTTGTTCCAATACTTCTGCACGTGCTCAGATTTTCGGTTCATCTCCTCCTCGCTCCGAACCCATCCATAGTGGTAGATTGATGCGCCGGTATGGGCGGCATTCGGATAACGGGCAATCTTGCTTTTGCTGGTGAGCACGTGCCAATACAATCCATCGGGCGCATAAGAACGTATCGAATTTCGGATAATCCTCGCTTCCCGCCGATACCATGCGGGAGAATCGAGATAGCTGTTCGCGTTGCCATAGAAATGATAGTAGTCGAACGTCAGTGCTTCGACGCGCTCATCCGGCAGATGTTTACGACATGCATCGACAATATTTTGCAGATCCTCCTCATGCACAATTTCGTCTCCTTCCAGATAGAACGCCCAATCGCCAGTACAGTTGAACTGTGCAATCATTTTCTGCTGGCCATACACATAGCCGCCGACCCGCATCTTGTCGTTCCAGTGTGACTGGATAATCCGTATCTTCGGATCGCCGATCTCCCTGATTTTTTCCAAAGTATCATCATCACTGTCGCCGACGTTGATGACGAATTCATCAACAATCGGCAGTACTGAACAAATTGATTCCCTGAATGGAAAACCAAGTATCGTTCCATTTTTAATAAAAGTAAAGGCGCTGATCCTCATAATTATTTTTTTACAAGATACTTATCAATGCCATTCCGGCATGTAGTCAGCTTGCCCAAAATAGCCTGTTCGAGTATCCGGTCATTGTCGGCAAGCGACTGCCTCGGATTCTCACGATGGCCGAGATGACATGCAAGAGCGCTGAACCTGACATTTCGCCTTAAAATCCCGCTATTGACAAGCCGAACAGCAAATTCACTATCCTCTCGCCCCCACCCGACAAAATCCTCATTGAAGCCATTGACACGGATACAGTCGTTCCTGAAAAACGACATGTTACAACCTCTTATTCCATGGAGGGATCGAGTCTTGAAAGCAAGAAGTTTTGAAAGCAACGGCAAACGCAAAGTATTCTTGCGGTTTTCAATCCCCCTTCCAAAAAAAGAAAACAAAATATTTTTCGTTTTGAGCCGTTGTGGAGTATTCTCCTGCGAGAGTAGGACTCTAGATCCCTGGATAAACGTATCTTCAATTGCAAGCCGTCTGTGGTCACGGATAAAGTTACGATGCAAAAGCATATCTCCGTCGATAAGGACAATATAATTACCCCTTGCCACTGCAATTGCCCTATTCCGTGATGCGGCTAACCGATATCCAAAGTCTTCCTGCCACACATGAACCACCGGTATCGACGCTGCCGCGCGGTTCGTTTCAACAAGCATCGCAGTATCGTTCGTACTCCCATCGTCAGCAATAATGATTTCGCAGGGCGGCTCGGACTGCAAAAGAGCGCTCCGAAGAACAAGATCAAGCGTTTCAGGTGAGTTGTAGGTCGTAATAACAAGGCTACAGGCGATGTTCTTTGTCGGCTTCATAAAGCTTGATGTATTTATAAAAAACCCCATTTGCATTTGAAACCGAAATCAGCAACCCCTCACAACCGTATCTCCATCCATTTTGGAGCAGGTATGCTTTCAAAAAAGTAAGCACCCCATATAGCAACGCCTTGACGGGCGACGCTGTCTTTCGACCAAGCTGATCGGCAGCCCAGAGCGTGGAATAATGCTGCATTTTGTGAAGAAGCTGCGACGCGTTATCGTAAGGATAATGCTTCAGTCTGGCCGACAAGAGTTCTGTTTTCAGGTTGGCATTCATGGCCAGTCCTTCATGAACCTGTTTGTCGTTGTAGCGAATACTTTGCCTGTTAAACAACCGCTCAACCTGATCATTGTCCCAGCCACACCCACGAATAAGCCTTCGATGATAATAGTTATCGCGAGCCATCTTATACACGATGTTGACATCAAGCTTAAGGCTCAATATCTCATGCACCAGTTCAGGCGCCACCACTTCGTCACTGTCAACCGACAAAATCCAGTCGTTCGATGCTTTATCTACAGCAATGTTCTTCATCGGACCAAAACCAATGAACGGGTGTTCATACAGTTTAACGTTCTTGAAGCCTGACGCAATGGATATGGTGTCATCGGTCGATCCAGTATCGACAATCACCACCTCAGCAAACGCCTTAAGCGCAGTCAAACACTCGACAAGATAAGCCGCGGAGTTTTTGGTGAGGATTGTTACCGAGATGTTGTTAGCCACTCTCTGATTTCATTAAAAATGACATTCGGATCAATATGGTAAAGGCACTCGCTTACACCATGATGATCGTCGCAACCCGCCTTGCCACAAGCAACGCAAGGCATATCTGCCTGCAATACAGTGACATTCCCATAAGTTTGCACAGGCCTGTTCATACGGGTACCCGTGCGAAGCTCATTGCACCACGGCGACCACATACTGAGCATAGTTGGCCCATAAATCGCAAAAATCCGCTTGTTCTGCGAAGCCGCAATGTGCATGGTCAGCGTATCGGCCCCAATATAGGCAATTGAGCGATCACTGAGCGCAATCAATTCCTCCATGCTCGTTAAACCGATAAGATCGTGAACATTGGCAAATTTCGGAAGCCTCCGTTTAATCGCCAAATCGAGCGCACTTTTTGATCCAGTAACAACCAGTGGTACGCCAAGGCTATCAAGTTGCTCAAGCAACTCATTGCGGAGTTTTTCTGGATAGACCTTGTAGTCGTACTGCGCACCAGGATGAACAATGATACATTCACGGATACCTCGCTCCGTCAGCATCCTGCCAACGCTTTTAGCTGCAGTCTCAGGATAATACGAACGAACCGTCGGTTTACCGGAACCAATGCCCAGCAAGTCGAGAGCTGCTGTGTTGTTCTCAATAATGTGCCGGCTGGAATCGAAATCGTAATGTGCCGAAAGCAGCAAACGCTTCCACAACGATTTTTTCCTGCCGGACTCTACGGCGCTGATTGACTTTCGTCCGGCAGCCAGAGCAAACAGCACAGAGCGATCGCTTGCCGTAAGGTTAATGCTTAAATCGTAACGACGAGCAATCTTTTTGAGCAGACCAGTTGTCTGGGTTCCCCGCCCTCTCCCGTCACCATTGTAGGTAAACTGATGAATGTCAACGATATGCGGCAGCGTTCGGGCAATCGGCAGAGTATCGCTATTGACCAAAAGATCAATACGGGGCCCACCATAGGCCCGAAAAAGGCTTTCGATCAGCGGCGAACTTAGAAAAACATCACCGTTCGATCGTTGTACAATGATAAGTATGCTGCGCGGAGTTGGTTTCATATTTTTTTACAGACACATACAGAATTGTCATGAAATTTTTAATTTTTGCTGCATGCTCATTTGGAATAATATTTGCTATTAATATTGTTTCTATATTAGCATTCTGATCTTCAATAATAATATTATTGGTTTATATAACTCAAAATTAAGAGAATTCAAAGCCCTAAAACCCATACCCTCAACATCAATTGAAAGAATATCAATTTACTCTCCCTTGTATGGGCTTTCATCGATTATTTCATTAAGAGTCTTTGTTAAAACCTGTTGTTGAACAAAAACTTTTTTAGTGGTTTTAGCAGCACAACCAGGATCAATTGCTGAGCCAACGCCGTAATTACTATACCTATTAAAAAAAAAGACAATAACAAGAGCTGCAATGCTCATATCATTGCTTTAAAATATACCAATCATCAAATTCTGATAAGGCAATATTTTTTCTATAATACCCATTTTTAGTCAATAACTTAAATATCTTACCTCTAACAGAAGTGTAATTATGTTCAACTGTTATGGCTCTAAATTTATATTTATTAAAATCAAAATTACTTAATATGTCATACTCTGTCCCCTCAGTATCTATCGACAAATAGTCGATAATTTCGGGGGCATTATATTTATCAAGCAAATCAAGAAGAGAAATAGTTTTGACATCATATTTTTTCCCTCCTCTTCTTAGTTTTGAATGAAAATCAAATCTCGAATAAGAATCAATTGTAGAATACTCTGGAGCATTAGCTTCATTAAATGTAATTACAGAATCAGAATCTTTCCAAACACAATTCGTCTCAATATTAACATTCCTGTTTTTTCTCAAGTCGCTATGCCATAGTCTTGCCGGCTCAACAAGAATCCCATTCCATCCAAATCTTTTTTCCAATAAATACGAATTACTTAAATCGAAACCATTCGTTGCGCCAAAATCGACAAAAAAACCGTTTTTTTTATAATCCAACTCATGCAATACGAATAAATCCTGCCTTAACTGCGCCTTTGACTCTAATGCATTAAAGTAATCCGTATTTAATAGGGCCTCAAATTCAGCGCTTGCGTCCAATCTAACTTCTTCAAGAGCTTCTTTTAGAGCCTGAAGCTTATCATATCTTATTAGATTAAGATTAAATTTTTCAAGCCCTTTATTTATTATTTTTTTCATAATTCATTAATATTTTTTTTGATGCGCAAGACATTTACAGAAATGATCTATTAGGCAAAGCTTGTTGATATGGTATATGTAATTAAGTCATTAATTTACAGAATTGAAATTATCGCGGATCACAAACAAAAAAAATTTATGTGCACTATGGTATAGCATCCTTTTTATCCAAAAAAAAACACGTTTATCCTCCCCACCATTCTTCCATCGGTTTTGCAACAAGAACCACTCTTCGGGATATTGGTAGATTTTTCTGAAGCCAATAATGTTGCTAATGTCATTGGATTCATGGTGTGGTTTCGAGTAGTTTTGCCTGAGCGCGGGCGATGGAGACAAAAGGATTTTCCTGGGCACCAGGGTTTTTGACCAACACATCAACAGGCAGGGATAGTTTTTGTTCCAGAAGAGTTTTGATGCGTGCACGGAGCAGCAAACTGACAGCGCGACTGCTGCTGACGAAGGTGTTGATTTGTTCGATCGACAGGCGCATGGTTCTTGTTCTGGTTCTTGTTCCCGGCTATGGTGATTTACTTTGTGCAAATATAGCGAATGATGGGAAGAGTGAGTCAGTTTTATCAGTCAGCAAGCCTCTTGGTGTAGCTGCTTTTGGCTACGTCCTAATCTGATAAAGATTAAAAAGGCTGTTTAAATAGCTTTTTGTAAGATTATATTCATAGTCTTACAAAAAATACACTTGAAAATCTGCAAAGAAATTGTAACCAGACTCTATGAACATTCTCTTCTTGAATTCCATCGGTCGCAGCAAATTCGGTGGTGGAGAAAAATGGATGGTAAACGCAGCTATCGGGCTTAAAAAGCTTGGCCATAATGTTGTCCTCGGCAGCAAAAAAGATTCAAAGACGCTCAATTACGCTGCCTCAAATGGAGTGGACACGGCAGTTTTCGAGATTCGCAGTGATTTCAGCCCTCTGAACACACTCAAAATCGCCCTCTATCTGAGATGTCATACCATTGACGTTCTTATTTGCAACCTTAACAAGGATGTGCGCGTTGCCGGGCTTGCAGCAAGGCTTTACGGCAAAACCACCGTTCTGGCACGCCATGGGATGCTGCTCTGCACGAACAAATGGAAACATAAAAGCACCCTAACAAAACTGGCCAATGGTATTATCACCAATAGCAATAGCATAAAAAAGGCCTATGCGCATTACGGCTGGTTCAGCGATGATTTTGTAAAGGTTCTCTACAACGGCATCACGATCCCGGATGACGTGCATCCGTATGACTTTTCCGGCCGGTTTCCCGGCAAAAAAATTATCTACAGCGCAGGACGAATTTCAGAAAAGAAAGGGGTTACCTACCTCATCGAAGCTGCAGCTATCCTGAAGAAAACAAGAGATGATCTGCTCTTTGCCATTTCGGGCGAAGGCCGGCTTGAAGCGGATCTGAAAAAACAGGTTGCAGATGCCGGAATGGAAGACTCTTTCATCTTTATGGGATTTGTGACAAGCATCTACCCTTACCTGAAGGGATGTGACCTCTTTGTGCTTGCCTCACTCTTTGAAGGAATGCCCAATGTCGTCATGGAAGCAATGGCCATGAAAAAGCCGGTCATTGCAACCGATGTCAACGGCAACAGAGAACTGATGGTTGAGGGTCAGACCGGCATCATCATTCCACCCAAAAACCCGATAGCTCTTGCCACGGCTATAGGCAGCATTATTGACAATCCCGGGAAGCTTGAGCAGTTCGGCAACGCTGGATATGAGCGGGTCATGCGGGAGTTCGCCATGGCCGAAATGATCAAAAAGCTTGAAGGATACCTTCAGGAAAAAATCACAGAAAAAAAGCGGAATGCTGGCAAATACTAAACAGCTGCATATAAACCAGTCGTCTGTATGAAAATAGGTATCGACTTCACTCACGATTTAGGATACAGCGGAATAGGTACTTACTGCCGTTCGCTCACTGCGGCAATGATGCAGATTGAACCCGAAAACAACTACACGATTCTTACTCTTTCAAGCAAGGTATCAGAGGTTCAAAAGCACTTTCCCTTTCAAAAAAAGATCACCTATTCAGGGCTTTTTCCGGATCCGATGTTGTTCGACTCTCTATTGAAAAAAAAGATCCGAAAACTTCACCAACCCATATGGAAACATCTGGCCCGGAAATATGACCTTGTTCACTTTACCCACCAGGAATATTTTATTTCCGGCATACCCAATGCGGCAGTCACCATACACGATATTATACCGCTCTACAACAAAACATTCACCTCAATCGACAGAACAAAATCCTCCGTACAGGCAACTGCAGAGATGATCAAACATGCCTGCTACATATTTGTTCCTTCCCGGTTTGTACTCCATGAACTGCTGAATTATTTTCCGGAATGTGAACATAAAATCCAGGTTACCTACGAGGGCAGCAAGGAGATTTTCTGCAAAAAGCCAGTTGACCATAAAATAATTGAAAAATATGGTTTACAGGCCAACAGCAATTTTTTCCTCTATGTAGGCCGGTATGAAGCACGAAAAAACCTTGACAACCTCATACTTGCATACTCACATCTTCCCGATACTTTAAAACAAGAGGTTAAGCTTGTGCTGATATGCCCTGCCGATAAAAACTCAACAGCATATCTTTATAAAAAAATAGCAGAACTCGGGCTCCAGAAAAACACACTCCACCTGCAAAATGTTACCGATGAAGAGCTGGTACATTTTTATAACAAGGCACTTGCACTGCTGCTTGTCTCTTACTCTGAAGGCTTTGGTCTTCCGCTCGTTGAAGCCATGAATTGCGGATGCCCCTCAATAATAGCAAACTGCTCATCGCTCCCCGAAATTTCGGGCGGTTCATCGATTCTTGTTGAACCGGCCAGCGTGGAATCCATCCGTGACGGGATGATGAAAATCATCGACGACCCTGAATTACGCAGCACGCTTTCAGAAAAAAGTCTTTTGCGCGCTAAAAACTTTTCATGGCGCACAACAGCACTCGAAACGCTGAAAGGATATCATGAAATATGCTCTTAAATCCGAACGGGCAATAAAGTTGGGCGCCATAACAGTTGAATTTGAGCCTTTATGAAAATCTCCTTAAATGTCATAAAAACATCAGTTTATAACGGCAACCTGACCTATACCATAAATTTGCTCACCGCACTTGCGACCTGTTTTCCTGAAAACCGGTACCAACTGCTCACCCAGCTTAACAAGAAAAAAGAGGTTGTGGCAAGTTTTACAGAAAGCAGTGCGCTGCAGTATCGAAACATCCTTGCAAATGAAGGGATGCTGGGCAAAAAAGCAAAGTTGTTTCTGCACTCTTTCAATCAAACGGTTACACGTCTTGCGGCAAGTCGCTCGGACCTCTACCACGCGTCAAATCCTACCGACTTTCCCGACGGCATCACCAACGGTGTTGTAACCCTGCACGACCTTATTGCCCTGCATCCTGAACCCTGGAGCTCATCTGAATCCATAAAATTCTACCACAACAATATCAAGGCTATCCTGAAGCAGGCAAAAGTGGTCTTCACGGTCTCTGAATTCACAAAAACCGATGCGATAAAACATTTTCCGGAGTTTGCCCATAAATATTTTCCAACTCCTCTGGCGGCCAATCCACTCTTCCGGAAAATCAACATCAGCAGAGATTTTCTCTTGCGTTACGGCATCACTGACGCAGAAAAACCCTACCTGCTCTATGTCGGGGAAATCCAGCCCAGAAAAAACATTGAAGGGTTCCTGTCTGCATTTGACGCATTGCCCATGACGATGCAAAAAGAGCTGCAAATCATTATTGTCGGGTCTGCAAAGCGCCATGAAAACCTCCGGCAATTCCAGAATGCTGTTGCCGCCATGAAGTACCCTTCAAAGGTTATTCACCTGCAGAATGTCCCGACGGAGGAGCTCATCAAGCTGTACAATGCAGCCTACGCCTTTATCTATCTTTCACACTATGAAGGATTTGGTCTCCCGGTTATTGAAGCCATGAGTTGCGGATGCCCGGTACTGACTTCAAACACCACATCACTCAGGGAGGTTGCTTCAGATGCCGCGCTTACGGTCAACCCCGATGATAAGGATGCCATCGTTCATGCCATGACCAGCATCATCGACCAGAGTTCCGTACGGGACTCCCTGAAAGAAAAAGGGTTTTTACGGGCAGGTTGCTTTTCATGGAAAAAAACAGCCGAAAAAACCATAGCGGGCTACAAGGAGGCAATTGCCATGTGTATTGTATGATGATGAATAGAGTACTGAAAAGGTTGAATATTTTCATCCTCTACCGATTTGGCAGCGCCATAGGCGATCAACTCTGCATGAGTGCCATCGTTGAAAATCTGTGTGACCAGCACAAGCTGAACGTGATTGTATTTTCAAATTATTCCGAATTGTTTGAAAACAATCCGAAGGTCTACAAAAATTACAGTTTTAAAAAAATCCCAAAATTACTGCGCAACACGCTCTTAACTGTTTTGCGCCGGTGCGAGGGCGAGCATATTGCAAGTTTTTGTTTTCCGGCAGACAAAGAGCATACGCTTGAACACTATATGCGGAGCTCACGAGCTAAAATAAGCCTTATCGAGGCACATGCACTTCATTTCCGGAAAAAGCTGACCGTAAAAAATGCAATACCGAAACTCTATTTCAGTGATAATGAGTTACAGCGATTCGCTGTAAAATTCAAGGATCTGCCCGCACATTACAGCATCGTTCAGCCAATTGGAAAAACAACCTATACACCGAATAAAGAGTGGGGATTCAAGAAGTTCCAAAACGTCATCAAGAGCACCAGAGAAGTCAACTGGGTTCAAACAGGGCTGAGTAATGATCTCCTGCTTGATAACGCCATTGATTGCAGGGGGAGAACAGAGAGCTTGAGAGAGCTGGCCTACATCATTTCAAAAGCCGATTATATCTTGTGTCTTGAAGGGTTGTTCAATCATCTTGCAGCTTCAGTTGGAACAACATCATTCTGCATATTCTCAGGTTTTCACCCGACGGAGATAGCCTTGTACCCGACAACTGTTCCAATTGTCCTTAATCCACAGGCTGAGTGCTCGCCATGCTGGCTCCTTGAACAATGCCCGAACAAAAAGTATTGCACTGAAGGGATTCGCCCGGAGGACGTTACTCGCGCCATAAAGGAAAATCCAATACAAACAAAGCCTGTACGCCACCATATAATAGCATGAAAATACTTTATATAGCCCGTGCGACCATTCCCTCACGTGAAGCAAACAGTATTCAGGTCATGAAAATGTGCCAGGCTTTTGCTGATAATGGACATGACGTTGTGCTGCTGGTACCCGATAAAAAAAACAATACTGAACCTTCAGTCAAGGATCTGCATACCTATTACGGCGTAAAAAAATGTTTTACCATCCGAAAATTCAAGATTCGGCACAAACAGGGACGTGCTTTTTTTGAAATCATGGCCATAAAAAAATACCTGCTTGAGTTTGATCCTGACCTGGTTTACAGCAGATGCTCACTTGGATGTGCCATATCATGCCTGAACGGCTATAAGACGTTTTATGAATCTCACCTGCCCATCTGGAGATCAAGCAGCATCAAAAAAGCAGGATTTCGTTTGCTTTCAAAAAACAGAAACTTCAAGCGATTGATCGTTATCTCCCAGGCATTGAAAGATCTCTACATCAAGCAACATATTATTGCCCCCGACAAAATCTCTATAGCCCATGACGGTGCCGATGAAATCACTGACTTTACAGCAAAGGCCAAGCTATCCGGCAATCAGGGAAGGCTGAACATCGGGTACTCTGGGCACCTCTATACCGGCAAGGGAATGGAAGTCATTGCAAAAGCAGCACCGTTGGCAAAAGAGTTCAACTTTCACCTTGTAGGGGGAACCGAAAAGGATATTGCATACTGGAAATCGGCAGTAACGAGCGACAATGTGTTTTTCTACGGATTTAAACCCCAACGTGAGCTGCCGGAATACATCAACAGTTTTGATATCTGCTTACTGCCAAATCAGGAAATTGTTCTCCCCTGCGGCAAAGAGGATCATAAACACAACATTTCAGCATTTACTTCTCCCCTGAAAATGTTCGAATATATGGCTCACAAAAAAGCCATTATCGCATCAGACCTCCCCGTACTCAGAGAGGTACTCCATGAATCAAATGCTGTTCTGGTTCAATGCGACGATATTCATGCGTGGATAGAAGCCATGGAGCGCCTGAGGGATGCCGCAACAAGAGAGAAAATAGCTCAAAGAGCGTATGATGATTTCATACGCTCTTACACCTGGAAAAACAGAGCGAAGCTGGTCATTGCAGAGTAAAATAACTGCATCAATTAGAACCTAAGTTGAGCGATAAG
>SESG01006908.1_pt1 | contig 12935 bp, 10 predicted proteins | sample 3171421 | NCBI WGS metagenome assembly SESG01 (sample SAMN10866946, study PRJNA518727) | freshwater metagenome | biome: subpolar coniferous forest; feature: holomictic lake; material: water; isolation source: holomictic Lake 227, 6 m and 8 m depth | place: Canada: near Kenora, Ontario | collected... | reverse complement strand
CTGAGCTTCTTCTGGGCGATTGGCATGAACTTCTATCTGGAAGTGGCCAAGATGCGTGCGGCGCGTCTGCTGTGGTGCCGCATCATGAAGGGCTTTGACGCCAAGAGCCCCAAGTCACTCATGCTGCGCACCCACTGCCAGACCTCTGGCTGGTCGCTCACTGAGCAAGACCCCTACAACAACGTGGTGCGCACCACCATCGAGGCGATGGCCGCCGTGTTTGGCGGCACCCAGTCGCTGCACACCAATGCGCTCGACGAAGCCATTGCGCTGCCGACCGAGTTCAGTTCGCGCATTGCCCGTAATACCCAGCTCATCATTCAGGAAGAAACCCACATCACCAACGTGGTGGACCCATGGGCCGGTTCCTACATGATGGAAAAGCTCACCCAGGACATGGCCGATGCCGCCTGGAAGATCATCGAAGAAGTCGAAGCCATGGGCGGCATGATCAAGGCCGTGGACAGTGGTTGGGCCAAGCTCAAGATTGAAGCCGCCGCCGCTCAAAAGCAGGCCCGCATCGACAGTGGCAAAGACGTGATCGTCGGCGTCAACAAGTACAAGCTCAATACCGAAGACGCGATTGAATAGCGCCACATTGACCATGTGGCAGTGCGTGGTGGGAAGATTGCGCGTCTCAATGCCATCAAACAAAAACGCGACCCAGCCCTTGTGGCTGCTGCGCTGGCTGCTATTACTTCTGCAGCAGAAACCAATACCGGCAACTTGCTGGATCTGACGATCAAGGCCATGCGCCTGCGAGCCACCGTGGGCGAAGTGAGCGATGCGCTGGAAACCGTTTACGGGCGCCACCGCGCCGATACCCAAAAGGTGACTGGCGTGTACGCTGCTGCTTATGACTCTGCCGAAGGCTGGGATGCACTTAAAGCCGAAATAAGTGCTTTTGCGGATGTCGAAGGTCGTCGCCCCCGCGTGATGATCTCAAAGCTGGGGCAGGACGGCCACGACCGCGGCGCCAAAGTGGTGGCCACCGCGTTTGCCGATCTGGGCTTTGATGTGGACATGGGCCCGCTGTTCCAGACGCCTGAGGAATGCGCACGTCAGGCCATTGAAAACGACGTGCACGCGGTCGGTGTTTCCACGCTGGCAGCTGGTCACAAAACCCTGGTGCCCGCCATCATTGCCGAGCTGAAAAAGCAGGGCGCTGACGACATCATTGTGTTTGTCGGTGGTGTGATTCCGCGTCAGGACTACGAGATGTTGTATGACGCAGGTGTCAAGGGCATTTATGGCCCAGGCACCCCCATTCCCGCCAGCGCCAAGGATGTGTTGGAACAGATCAAGAAGGCACTTGCCAGGTAGTCGTTCAGGTTCAGTTCCTTATTTCAAAGAATGATGACGATTCAGACCAGCGCGGTGGAGCAGATTACCCAAAGCACGGGCGCTCAACAGCGCCGCGCTATTGCCAAGGCCATCACGCTGCTCGAATCCACCCGCACCGACCACCGGGCGCAGGCCGATGAATTGCTCACCGCATTGCTGCCGTTCAGCGGCAAGTCTTTCCGGTTGGGTATCAGCGGCGTGCCGGGTGTAGGTAAATCCACTTTCATTGAGGTGCTGGGTCTGTACCTGATCGAACAGGGTCACCGTGTGGCGGTGCTCACGATCGATCCGTCATCCACTGTTTCTGGCGGCTCCATCCTGGGTGACAAGACCCGCATGGAATTGTTGTCGGTCCACGAGAAAGCCTATATCCGTCCCAGCCCCAGCAGCGGCACGCTCGGCGGTGTGGCTGAGAAAACCCGTGAGGCCATGCTGGTTTGCGAGGCGGCAGGCTACGACATTGTGATTGTCGAGACCGTAGGCGTCGGTCAAAGCGAAACCGCTGTGGCCAACATGACCGACATGTTTGTGCTGATGCAGTTGCCCAATGCGGGTGATGACTTGCAGGCCATCAAAAAAGGCGTGATGGAGTTGGCCGATCTGGTGGTCATCAACAAGGCCGATATTGACGCCCTTGCCGCCCAGCGCGCCCAGTTGCAAATTACCTCGGCCATGCAGTTGCTCGGCATGTTTGGCAGCCATGATGAAAAAAATTGGCACCCCAAGGCCTTGCAGATCAGTGCCTTGAAGGGGCAGGGCGTTGAACACTTTTGGGCTGCCGTGCTTGATTTCAAAGCCCTGCAAATCGCCAATGGCAAGTTTGCCGATCGGCGGCAGCATCAGTCGCTGGCCTGGATGTGGGAGCGCATTGATACCGGTTTGAAGCTCGCTTTCAAAGCGAACCCCAACGTTCAGCAACTCCTGCCACGACTCACACAGGAGGTGCTGGAAGGCCGTATGGCGGCGTCAACTGCAGCACGAAATATGCTTCTAGCCCAGACGAATACTGTGTAGAGTGCTATATAAAAAATAGCGATTTTAGAGATAAATTTACCGTTAGAGCCGACTAAGACTTCAGAAAGAGAAAACCATGCAAGACATACTTAAACAACTCGAAGCCAAGCGCGAACTCGCGCGATTGGGCGGTGGCCAAAAGCGTATCGATGCGCAACACAAAAAAGGCAAGCTCACGGCCCGTGAACGCTTGGAACTGTTGCTTGACGCAGGCACTTTTGAAGAATGGGATATGTTCGTCGAGCACCGATGTGTCGATTTCGGCATGGAAGAAAACAAGATTCCGGGTGATGGCGTTGTCACCGGTTACGGCATGATCAATGGCCGTTTGGTGTTTGTGTTCAGCCAGGATTTCACCGTGTTCGGTGGCGCATTGAGTGAAGCTCACGCCGAGAAAATCTGCAAAGTAATGGACCAGGCCATGAAGGTCGGCGCGCCAGTGATCGGCTTGAATGACTCGGGCGGTGCGCGGATTCAGGAGGGTGTTGCTTCGCTTGGTGGTTACGCCGATGTGTTCCAGCGCAATGTGATGGCCAGCGGTGTGGTACCCCAGATCAGCATGATCATGGGACCTTGCGCCGGTGGCGCGGTGTACTCGCCCGCCATGACCGACTTCATCTTCATGGTGAAAGACAGTTCCTACATGTTTGTCACCGGCCCTGAAGTGGTGAAAACGGTCACCCATGAAGATGTGACCGCCGAAGAACTCGGCGGCGCCATCAGCCACACCACCAAGAGCGGTGTCTGCGATCTGGCGTTTGAGAACGATGTAGAAGCGCTGCTGATGCTGCGTCGCCTCTATAACTACCTGCCGCTTAACAATCGTGAAAAAGCGCCCGTGCGCCGCGGTGGTGACCCGGCCGACCGCATGGACCTGAGTCTCGACACGCTGGTGCCTGACAACGCCAACAAGCCTTACGACATGAAGGAACTGATCGTCAAGACCGTGGACGATGGTGATTTCTTTGAACTGCAGCCGGAATACGCCAAGAACATCCTGATTGGTTTTGGCCGCATGGAAGGTCAGACCGTGGGTATCGTGGCCAATCAGCCGCTGGTGCTGGCGGGTTGCCTGGACATTAAGAGCTCCATCAAGGCGGCGCGTTTTGTGCGCTTTTGCGATGCGTTCAACATTCCGGTCATTACCTTTGTTGATGTGCCCGGTTTCATGCCTGGTACTGCACAAGAGTACGGCGGCATCATCAAACACGGCGCCAAACTGCTCTATGCGTATGCCGAGTGCACAGTGCCAAAGATCACCGTCATCACGCGCAAAGCCTACGGCGGTGCGTACGACGTGATGAGCTCCAAGCACCTGCGTGGCGACGTCAATTTTGCTTGGCCAAACGCTGAAATTGCCGTGATGGGCGCCAAGGGCGCTGTTGAAATTATCTTCCGCGAAGACAAGGGCGACCCGGCCAAACTGGCCGCCAAAGAAGCCGAATACAAAGCCCGCTTTGCCAACCCGTTTGTGGCCGGTGCCCGTGGCTTTATTGACGACGTGATCCTGCCGTCTGAGACCCGCAAACGCATCTGCCGCTCGCTGGTGATGCTGCGCGAGAAAAAACTTGAAAATCCGTGGCGCAAACACGGAAACATCCCCCTTTGATGGCCTGAGGAGAAATACAAAAATGTTTACAAAAATTCTGATCGCAAACCGCGGCGAAATCGCTTGCCGCGTCATCAAGACCGCTCAAAAAATGGGCATCAAAACCGTGGCGGTTTACTCCGATGCGGACAAGGACGCACGCCATGTCATGCTGGCCGATGAGGCCGTTAACATCGGCCCGGCCCCCAGCCGAGACAGCTATTTACTGGCTGAGAAAATCATTGCTGCCTGCAAGCAAACCGGTGCCCAAGCAGTGCACCCAGGCTACGGTTTCTTGAGCGAAAACGCCGGTTTTGCCAAGCGCGTGGAAGAAGAAGGCATCACCTTCATCGGCCCTAAGCACCACTCCATTGCCGCCATGGGCGACAAGATCGAGTCGAAAAAACTCGCTGGTTTGGCGGGTGTGAATTGCATTCCCGGTGTCAATGACGCGATTGAAACGCCTGAAAAAGCAGTTGAAATTGCCAAGAGCATCGGCTACCCGGTCATGATCAAGGCCAGTGCCGGCGGTGGCGGTAAGGGTCTGCGCGTTGCTTTTAACGACAAGGAAGCGTTTGAAGGCTTCACCAGTTGCCGCAACGAAGCACGTATCAGCTTTGGTGATGACCGTGTGTTCATCGAGAAGTTTGTTGAAGAACCCCGTCACATCGAAATTCAGCTGATTGGCGACAGTTTCGGCAACGTGGTGTACCTCAACGAGCGTGAGTGTTCCATTCAGCGTCGCCACCAGAAGGTGATCGAAGAAGCGCCGTCGCCTTTCATCTCTGAAGCGACCCGCAAGGCGATGGGCGAACAGGCCGTGATGTTGGCCAAGGCCGTGAACTACCAGAGCGCCGGTACGGTGGAATTTGTGGTCGGCAAAGACCAGAGCTTTTACTTCCTGGAAATGAACACCCGTTTGCAGGTAGAACACCCTGTGACCGAGTGCATCACCGGTCTCGATCTGGTTGAGTTGATGATCCGCGTTGCTGCAGGCGAAAAATTACCCCTGACACAAGCTGAAGTGAAGCGTGACGGCTGGGCGATTGAGTGCCGCATCAACGCTGAAGATCCGTTCCGCAATTTCTTGCCTTCGACCGGTCGACTGGTGCGTTTTCAGCCACCGACAGAGACCATGTTCTCAGCAGATACCAGCCAGTGGTACGGCGTTCGGGTTGATACCGGTGTGCAGGATGGTGGCGAGATTCCGATGTTCTATGACTCGATGATCGGCAAGCTGATTGTTCATGGCAAAGACCGTCTGGATGCGATTGCCAAAATGCGCGAAGCGCTCAACGGTTTTGTGATTCGCGGTATCAGCAGCAACATCCCGTTCCAAGCGGCTTTGCTGGCGCACCCCAAGTTTGTGGCGGGTGATTTCAACACCGGTTTCATTGCTGAGAATTACTCGAAAGGTTTCCGAGCTGAAGATGTACCGCACGACGATGCCGACCTGCTGATTGCGCTGGCGGCGTTTGTGTACCGCAAGTACCTCAACCGCGCGTCCAATATCAGCGGCCAGATGGAAGGTCACGAACTGGTGATTGGTGAGAACTTTGTGGTGCTCACGATGGGTCAGAAGGGTGCCACGACTCCCTCCACCGTCGCTATCACCGACTTCAATGAGAAAACAGGCTCCAGCTCAATCACTGTGGGTTCAAGTAGCTATAAAATTTGTAGCAAATACCGATTGGGTCAAGTTCGTATCGAAGGTACTTGCAATGGCGTTGCGTTCACCGCACAGGTGGAGCGCGGCAGTTTGGCTGGCAAGAACCCGCTAGCCATTCGCGTTTCGCACAACGGCGCCCAAATTGACGCCATGGTGCTGTCCAAACGGGCTGCTGAATTGCACGCTGTGATGCCCTACAAGGCCCCTGCAGACATGAGCCGCTTTGTCCTGTCACCCATGCCCGGTTTGCTGGCTGAAGTGTCGGTACAAGTGGGACAGAAGGTGCAAGCCGGTGAACGCGTTGCCGTGATTGAAGCCATGAAAATGGAAAACGTGCTGTTTGCGCAAGCCGATGGCGTGGTCAAGTCGGTTGTTGCTACCAAGGGTGAATCATTGACCGTTGACCAAGTGATTGTGGAGTTCGTCTGAATATGAGCCGCCCCTTCAAAGTGCTGGGGATCCAGCAAATTGCCATTGGCGGCACGGACAAGAACCGGTTGCAAAAACTTTGGGTCGACATGCTCGGCCTGGAAGTGACCGGGACTTTTCGTAGCGAACGTGAAAACGTGGATGAAGACATCTGCGCCATGGGCAGTGGCCCGTTCAAGGTCGAGGTTGACTTGATGCAACCCGTGGACATCGACAAGAAACCAGCGGTGCACACCACGCCGCTCAATCATGTCGGTCTCTGGATCGATGATCTGCCACAGGCTGTGGCGTGGCTTACCGCCAGAGGGGTGCGTTTTGCACCGGGAGGCATTCGCAAGGGGGCTGCCGGGTTTGATATCTGTTTTCTGCACCCCAAGTCGAATGACGAGTTCCCCATCAGTGGAGAAGGCGTCTTGATTGAGCTGGTTCAGGCTCCGTCTGAGGTGGTGGCAGCGTTTGAAAAACTTGCAGCCAGCGCGGTCTGACGCAGACGGTCTTTTTGAACGGTAAAAGGTTGATATAAGTCAATAAAAAACAGCTGATTGAGCCCCGTCTACGGGATACTCCTTAGAGTTCATTACGCCCTTCGGGGCGTAAACTCTTTGTACCTTGAACTGCTCATGCAGTGCGACAAGGATAGAGGAGACCCACTTGCAGCCTACCAATGTGACCCAGCCGGCCTATTTTCACAAGGTCGTCGATTGTCAATGGGCCTGTCCGGCCCACACCCCCGTTCCAGAATACATTCGCCTGATTGGTCAGGGTCGCTACAGCGATGCCTACATGATCAACTGGGTGTCCAACGTATTTCCTGGCATCCTCGGTCGAACGTGTGACCGCCCTTGTGAGCCCGCTTGCCGACGTGGTCGGGTCGAGGAAAACAACGGTGAGAAGCCCGAGCCAGTGGCGATTTGCCGCCTTAAGCGCGTCGCTGCCGACCATAAGGACGATGTCAAGGCGCGCATACCTGCGGTGGCACCGCGCAATGGTCGTCGTGTGGCTTGTATTGGCGCCGGGCCATCTGCCTTGACAGTGGCACGCGACTTGGCCCCGCTGGGCTACGAAGTCACCGTTTTTGACGGGGAAGCCAAGGCTGGTGGTTTCATCCGCTCACAAATTCCGCGTTTTCGCCTGCCGGAGTCGGTCATTGACGAAGAAACGGGTTACATCCTAGACTTGGGTGTCGAATTTAAAAACAACCAGCGCGTGACCTCGATGCAGACGCTGTTGGCAGAAGGTTTTGACGCGGTGTTTGTGGGTTGTGGCGCACCGCGCGGACGCAATCTTGAGGTTCCAGGGCGCGCCGAGGCAGCTGCGCATATTCACATTGGCATTGACTGGTTGGCCTCGGTTTCATTTGGCCACATTACCAGCGTGCCGCCGCGCGTCATTGTGCTGGGTGGTGGTAATACCGCGATGGACTGCTGCCGCTCTGCGCGGCGTCTGGGTGGCTCGGATGTGAAAGTCATCGTGCGCAGTGGATTTGAAGAAATGAAAGCGTCGCCCTGGGAGAAGGAAGACGCCGTGCACGAGGGCATTCCTATCATCAATTGCCATGTGCCCAAGAATTTCAAACATCAAGACGGCAAACTGCTGGGCATGACGTTTGAGGTGGTGAGTGCCGTCTATGACGACAAGGGTCGGCGCAGTTTGGTGCCCACGGGCGAGCCCGATGTGTTTTTTGAATGCGACGAGGTGCTGGTGGCGGTGGGCCAGGAAAACGCTTTTCCGTGGATCGAGCAGGACACCGGTATCGAGTTTGACCGCTGGGGGTTGCCGGTGCTGGGTAAAGATACTTTCCAGTCCACCTTGCCCAAAGTTTTCTTTGGCGGTGACGCGGCTTTTGGGCCAAAAAATATTATCACGGCAGTGGCCCACGGCCATGAAGCCGCGGTGTCGATAGACCGGTTCTTGAACGCAGAAGCGGTGGAGGTTCGCCCCGCTCCAAGGACCAACCTGATGTCCCAAAAAATGGGTATTCACGAGTGGAGTTACCACAACGATGTGTCGGATGACCCCCGCTTCAAAGTGCCATGGGCGTCAGCCGAAATTGCGCTGTCCAATATTCGTGTGGAAGTGGAGTTGGGCTTCGATGCCGCCACGGCCTACAAGGAGGCCAGTCGTTGCCTGAATTGCGATGTGCAAACCATTTTTAACCGGGATACCTGCATCGAATGTGATGCCTGTGTGGACATTTGCCCCATGGACTGCATCACGTTCACGGCCAATGGCGAGGAGACTGATTTACGCACCCGTCTGAAAGCGCCAGCCCTGCAACTCGGACAAAATTTGTACGTTTCAGGCAACCTGAAAACGGGCCGCGTGATGGTGAAAGACGAGGACGTCTGCCTGCACTGCGGTCTGTGTGCCGAGCGTTGCCCCACCGGTGCCTGGGATATGCAAAAGTTCCTCCTGAACACGACCCAGGCCGGGCCGGGATGTCGTGACAGCCGCAAAGCCGCATAAATAGGAATAAGCATGAAACGCATTGAAGCTATCAACGATTTCGTCATCAAGTTTGCCAACGTTAACGGTTCGGGTTCGGCCTCTGCCAACGAGTTGTTCGCCAAGGCGGTGATGCGCATGGGCGTGCCGGTGAGTCCACGCAATATTTTCCCCAGCAACATTCAGGGCATGCCGACCTGGTACGAGGCGCGCGTGTGCGAAAAGGGTTACCACGGGCGTCGCGGTGGCGTCGACATGATGGTGGCGATGAACCCACAGACCTGGGACACGGACGTGGCCGAGATCGAGCCCGGTGGTTATCTGTTTTACGACAGCACCCGGCCGATTCCCGAGTCCAAATTCCGCCAGGATGTGCATGTCATCGGCATCCCCCTGACTGAAATCAGCAACGCGGCTTATGCCGATCCAAGGCAGCGACAACTGTTCAAAAACATCATTTATGTCGGCGCTTTGTCGGTGCTGCTGGATTTGGATGCGGCTGTTTTCGAGAAGCTTTTTGCCGAGCAATACAAGGGCAAGGAACGCTTGCTGGACTCCAATCTGAAGGCTTTGCATCTGGGGCGTGACTACGTCAAAACACACCTTGAAGCGCCTTTGGGCATTCGGGTGCAGAAGGCCGACAAGGTGGGCGACCAGATCTTTACCGATGGCAACAGTGCGGCCGCCTTGGGCTGCGTTTATGGCGGCGCCACGGTGGCCGCCTGGTACCCGATCACGCCTTCGTCGTCGGTGCCGGAAGCCTTTCAGAAGTACTGCGACAAGTTCCGGGTCGATCCGGTGACGGGTCAAAATAACTTTGCCATCGTACAGGCCGAGGATGAGCTTGCTTCCATCGGCATGGTGATTGGGGCCGGATGGAATGGCGCGCGGGCTTTTACAGCCACCTCCGGGCCGGGCATCTCGCTCATGACCGAGTTTATTGGGCTGGCCTACTTTGCCGAAATTCCGGTGACCATCATCAATGTGCAACGTGGCGGCCCGTCTACCGGCATGCCGACGCGCACCCAGCAATCCGACCTGATTTGCTGCGCCTATGCCTCGCATGGTGACACCAAGCATGTGCTGTTGTTTCCCCAAGATCCCTATGAGTGTTTTGAGCAATCAGCGGCCGCGCTTGACTTGGCGGAGCGCTTGCAGACGCCCATTTTCCTGATGACCGATCTGGACATCGGCATGAACCAGCGCCTGTGCAAACCCTTCGTCTGGGACGACGCCCGCGAGTACGACCGGGGCAAGGTCATGACCGCCGCCGAACTCGAAGCAGGCAAGGACTTTGGGCGCTACAAAGATGTGGACGGTGACGGCATTCCGTGGCGCACATTGCCCGGCACGCACCCGACCAAAGGTGCATTTTTCACGCGTGGCACCACGCGTGACCCGTATGCGCGCTACTCGGAACGCGGCCCGGATTACATCTACAACATGGAACGCTTGCTGCGCAAGTTCAAAACGGCGGCCGATCTGGTGCCGCAGCCGGTACTGCGTCCGGCGTCAGAAAAAACCCCGCTTGGCGTGATCTATTTTGGCTCGACCAGTCCCGCCATGCGCGAGGCGCTCGATGTGCTGGACGCCGAGGGCCTGCATCTGGATGCAATGAGATTGCGGGCGTTCCCGTTCCCCGAGTCGGTAAATCGTTTCATCGCCGAGCATGAAAAAGTGTTTGTGGTGGAGCAAAACCGCGATGCGCAAATGCACTCGATGCTCGTCAATGAACTTGAGATTGATCCGGCGTCTCTTGTGAAGGTGCTGCATTACGACGGCACACCGATCACCGCGCGTTTCATCGCCCGCGCTATTCGCCAAAGTGTCAATCCGCCTCAGCCCGAAGCGCTGAAACTGCCTAAGCAGAAAGAGCTCGTATGACCTACATTGCCAAACCCCGCCTGCACCACCCCACGCTGGCCACCAACAAGGTTGGCTACACGCGCCGCGATTACGAAGGCCGCATCTCCACCTTGTGCGCCGGTTGCGGGCATGACTCGATCTCGGCGGCCATCATTCAGGCTTGCTGGGAACTGGACATCGAGCCGCACCGCGTGGCCAAGCTCTCGGGCATCGGTTGCAGTTCCAAGACGCCAGATTACTTTCTGGGCGCCTCGCACGGCTTCAACACCGTGCACGGCCGCATGCCTTCGGTGCTGACGGGCGCCAACATGGCCAACCGCGATTTGTTGTACCTGGGGGTGTCGGGCGATGGTGACTCCGCTTCCATCGGCTTGGGCCAGTTTGCCAATGCCATGCGCCGCGGTGTGCGCATGGCCTACATCGTGGAAAACAACGGCGTCTATGGGCTGACCAAAGGCCAGTTTTCAGCCACTGCCGACCGGGGTTCCAAGAGCAAGAAGGGTGTCATCAACAGCGATAGCCCAGTCGATCTGGTCGGTATTGCCTTGCAACTGGGTGCGACCTATGTGGCGCGCAGTTTCTCCGGTGACAAGGCGCAACTGGTGCCGCTCATCAAGGGTGCCATGGCACATGGTGGCGCAGCGTTCATTGACGTCATCAGCCCCTGCGTGACCTTCAATAACCACGGTGGCAGCACCAAGAGCTACGACTATGTGCGCCAGCATAACGACGCCGTGAGCCGCATCGACTTCATGCCGCAGCACAGTGAAATAACCGCTGAGTACGCGGCTGGTGAGTTGGTCGAAGTTGCGCAGCACGATGGTTCTTTGCTGCACCTGCGCAAGCTGCATCTGGACTATGACCCGACCGATCGATATGCCGCCATGAGCTACATGAATTCACACCAGGCACGCGGTGAGGTGGTGACCGGTTTGCTCTACATTGACCCGCTGGCCACCGACTTGCACACGTCGATGAACACCAGCGAGACACCGCTCAACACCATGAGCGCCCGCCAGCTTTGCCCGGGTGCTGGTGCGCTGGACAAGATCAACGCGTCCCTGCGCTAAAGAGTTTTTCGATAGGAGTTGCACCATGGCTGAACGTACTGTATTTCAATCCATGTCTCAAAGACACGTCATCAGCCTGGGGCCGCAAGCCAGCATTTGGGAGGCCGCCTGCATCATGACCAAGGCGAACTGTGGCAGTGTGCTGATTGTGGACACGCCCGGCACCTTGCTGGGCATCGTGACCGAGCGCGATCTGATGACGCGGGTGCTGGCCAAGGCGCTCAATCCCGAGAAAACGCTGGTGGCCGATGTGATGACACGCGGCCCTTATTGCGTGGCGCCTGAAACCCTGGTGTCGGATGCCGTGCTGATCATGATCGAGCGTGGCTTTCGACATTTGCCCATCGTTTCCACGGCAGGGAAAATTCTGGGTGTTTTCTCGGTACGCGACGCCTTGCCTCGCGAGATTGGTGCCGCCGTCAGTCTGGCCGAGTTTCATGACCAAGTGAATGACGCGCTGGGCTAAAACTCAATTTTGAGGCGTGGCTTGCTTGGCGCGGGCGCGGGCCAGCGCCGCTTCAATCACGGCGCGCTTTTTGTCCAGCACGGCCGGGTCTGTGTGTTGTGAATGGTGGCTCAGATCGGCCAGTTTCATCAAGGCTTTTCCTTCAAGCCTTTTGGCGTTCTTAATCTCTTCACGTTTGGCTTTAAAGCTATGAAATTCGTAGCGATCACGCGCCAGATCAGCTTGCTGGGGCGACCAGGCTTCCCACCCAGTAGCCGTACCCGTGACATTTTCCAGTTCGATGCAGTCCACCGGGCAAACTGGCAGACACAACTCGCATCCGGTGCAGTAGGCCTCAATTACCGTGTGCATCAGCTTGTTGCTGCCCAGAATGGCATCAGTGGGGCAAGCCTTGATGCACAAGGTGCAGCCAATGCACCAGTTTTCATCGATGAAGGCCAGGGTGCGGTGACTCTCGACACCATGAACCGGGTTCAGCGCCCTGATGGACTGACCGGTTAAGGCTGCCAAGCGCTCAATGCCTTGTGTACCACCCGGTGGGCATTGGTTGATGCCCGCCGAGCCCTGCGCCATGGCATCGGCGTAAGCCGCGCAATCAGGGTAGCCACACCGCGTGCACTGCGTTTGGGGCAGTGCCGCGAGCAGTGAGGCAGCGAGGGCTGACCTTACTTTTTCCGTACAACCTTCTTTGCTATCGTATTGCTAGCTAGTGACGCAAGCTTCACGGGGGCTATCGCTTGTTTTTGTTTAGAAGTCGGTGCTGCCTTGATCGATGCCTCCTGTGTCGAAAGCTTGACCGGAGTCAGAGGTGTTTGGGCTTCAGCCCCTGGGGCTTTGGCGGGCACGGCCACCATGGTGGTCTTGATCGTTGAGGCCAACGGCTGGATGGTTGGCTTGGCAGCCACCGGCGCGGTTTTCACCGGCTTGGCCACAATTGGCTTGGCTTGTGCCACAGGCGCCTTGACGGGAACTGCTTTGACAGCCACTGACTGGGACGCAGCAATAGGTGCAGGTGCGGCGACAGGTTTTGCAACGGCTACCGGC
>SESG01025075.1_pt1 | contig 12940 bp, 15 predicted proteins | sample 3171421 | NCBI WGS metagenome assembly SESG01 (sample SAMN10866946, study PRJNA518727) | freshwater metagenome | biome: subpolar coniferous forest; feature: holomictic lake; material: water; isolation source: holomictic Lake 227, 6 m and 8 m depth | place: Canada: near Kenora, Ontario | collected... | reverse complement strand
TGGATAAGTTTTACGGTGTTTTGTACTTAAAACTCGATTGCAGAAATGCAAAATACACTTATAATGTAACTGACGTAAATCGTACAATGTAAGATGTAATAAATGTATTCCTGTAAAATGCAGAACGTATGAAATACTTATGATTTGACGAAAACTCAGACTCTTTTTAAGAATCCCCAGGAGAAATCTTGGGGATTCTTATTTTGGCATCCTTTTCATTTCTGGATCACCGTACGCATTAATTAATCGTCCGGTCGCAACAAATCCAAGACTTTTATAAAAATTCATCAATCTGTCACCATTAGTTCTTCTGTCAAGAGGAGAGCAATCTAAATACGCTATTATATCTTTTTTGTCAGTTTCCGCTAAAAACTGTTCCATCGCACTTCTGGCAGATCCTTCGTTTCTTTTATTTTGTGGGGTCCTCACAGAATATATTTTTACATATGTTTCAAAAACGCCATATTGAATAGTAGTGTTTCCAAGTTTTATGGAATGCACGGCACCAATAGAAAGATCGAGTAAACTAGTTTGTGATGTTTTATACCAATTCATGTTTTTTACTAAAGAACTTTCAAAAACATATCAAGCTCTTTCGATGTCTTCAAAAAACTTGATATTTTTCCGTTAACCATAAAAGTAATACGACTACCACGAAATTTGATAATAAGCTCTTCAACAACTTCTTTTTGGGCAGCAGTTAATGGCTTATAGGTACAAAACGTCAAAGGATCATTTTGAACCCTGACATATCCCAACAGAGAGGCGGTCAAATAAGTAGCTCTTCCGTTAGCAAAATTCTCCTTACCTTCTTCTTTTAATACCTGAGGAAGAGTGGCTAAATGGTCCTGGGTACTTTCAACAACGTAGCTTTTTCCAGAGGGTACAAGCCATGAACCATAGTTGCTCCAATAAAAAGCTGATCCACAAAAAAATGATTGCTTGTACCAGTTCATAAATTTTCCTCTTAAAACTACTTATCTATACTTGAAATAGAAGGATATGACCTCTATATTGTTGAACTGAATTTGAGTCTTGTATAATTATATTATTTGGAGAAATCATAATGAACTGGTACAATAATTCTATGGGAGACAGCATCGAAAATTACACCCTGGCAGCATATGCCCCTCCTCAAGCTGTTTATTTCCCGGCTGGACCATACGGACAACCAGTCATTGGAATCGAATATGCCTTCATGATAAAAGATAAATTGAAAGCAATTTTTCAACAGAATCCAGTTAAAGACAGCAAAGGAAGATCCATTTACGGATTCTCTTGGTGGCCAGACAAAAAGGCTTGGTATCTCTCAGAAGAAATTTACAATAAGTACAGAAATGAAATTAGTGATTATTTGGCTTCAGATATCCGAAATATCGCAAATCCCATAGCTGCACCTGGACAAAATTATCAGCAACAACCACCAAGACAAGCTCCACAACCACCTCCGCAAAATCAACCAGTAGCACAACCAGCTCCTAAAACAGAAAAAATTCAATGGACTCTTGCTAAAACATTACAACCAATCGAAACTATAGAAAAAGATTCTCCAGTTGTGTTCAGACCGGAAGATAGTCAAAACTATCACGCTCTTATCGTTAAAGATAAAATCGGAAATGAAACTAAAATATTGGCGGTCAATCTTAAATCTTTCCTGGAACCAATCATGTCCAATAATCAAAGAATTGTTTCAGAAAGCACAGATGACCTTTTCCAAAAATATGACGATCTAATTGGACAAGCTGGTCAAGATAAAAAAGAAGAACCTAAAAAAGAACATAAACCAAATCCATATCAAGAAGCCATTATTGATACTTTTGCCACGTCCAATAAAAATATTATGATTAGCGCTTTGGCTGGTACAGGTAAGACGACCACACTAAGAAGACTAGCAAACATGGCTAAGCCAGGAGAAAAATGGCTTTATCTTGTCTTTAACAAAAAGAATCAGGTGGAAGCAAAAAATGGTAAGGGTCCAAAAGGTGAAGGAAAATTCCCGGCAACTATTACAGTAGCAACAAGCCATTCATTCTTAGGACAACTCCTATCTGTAAATTCTGAAAAAGGCGCAATAGAAAAAACAGATCTCTGGACAGATAGTGGAGAAAGAATGGGGAAAATGTTAGATGACAAAATGGAAAACGATAACGCTTTTCCAAACCAATTCAAATATGCCGCCAAAATGGTAATTAAAAAATTGGTAAGTCTTGCAAAAGCATATGCTATTAATCCAAATGACACAACTGCTGGAGATCAAATAGCAGAAATAATTAAAAAATACCAGATAGACACAGATTTGTCAACTGCAAAAAACTCCGCGCAACCGGATCAATTTACTCCACAGTTGATAGATAAAACTCTTGATATCCTTTTCTACTCGTTACCTGGAAATACTAAAAATACTCCTTTTGAAGGATTGAGAGATCACGACGATACCTTGTGGTATTCAGCAATAAACAAAGATATTAAATGGCCACATTATGATGTTGTCCTTGCGGATGAAGTTCAAGATTTTAATAAATGCCAAAGTATTATGTTGACAAAATTGGCAGAAGCGGGAGCAAAAATTATTGCCGTTGGCGATGAAAACCAAGCAATTTATTTATTCAGAGGAGCAGACGCCAAGGCTTTTCAAAACGTTCAAAAGATTGTAGAAAATACAGGCGCTGGAGCTGCAATACATGGTCTACCAATTAATTTCAGAAGCGGAAGAAAAATAATTGAGTATGTTAATAAAAATACCCATGTTAACAACTTAATTGCTAATGCGGATTTTGACGGACAAGTCGTTGAAGGAAAATCTTATGACAATACAATGCTAGATCTTGAAAAAGAATGGCGCGAAAATGGAAATAAGTTTAAAGATCAAACGGCTTTTCTAGCCAGAACCAATAAAGCATTAGTGGATTCTGCACTAGAACTATTGAGGAATAATATCAATTTCCAAATCATTGGAAGAGACTTCTCAAAAGAACTTGTTGATCTGGTAGAAAAAGTAACCGGAAAAGGGCGGTTTGCTAATCATATGTCAATTGATCCTAATGTTGCCAATAACTTCTTGACTAAGTTATCCCAGATTATTGGAGATCTTGATAATAAGTGGCAGGGAAAAGTAAGTAAAGCATCAGAACTACAAGAACTAAAAGATAGACAAGAATCTCTTGGTCATATTGTATCTTTCTTGATGTCAACAAATTTCGAAGATAAAAATCTCAATATGAAAGTAACATCAACAGATCAGTTCATAGAATATCTGAAACAAAAATTCAAAGGTATTGATACAGATACTGTTGCTGGAGCACAAGAGCTCGAAAGCAAGGACAAAAACTCTTTTGTAACACTAACATCGGCACATAGATCTAAAGGTTTGGAATTCGGAAGAGTTTTTATTTTGGATAGAGATAACTTTCCACACCCAAGAGCAAAAACTCCAGAAGAAATTGGACAAGAACACAATGCCTGGTATGTTGCGCTAACAAGGGCTAAGAGGGAACTACATGTTTTGGTACCAAAACCAAAATTGAAAGTATAAATAAAAAAGAAAAGCCCCAGAATAAAATCTGGGGCTTTATCTTTTTATCAATAATTCGTTAGAAATTTTTCTTCGGAACGTAAGGCTTGAAATTCTGCCTGACAACTCCAGAACTCTCAACCAAACGAGCTATCTTGCTGACCAAAGTCTTGATTTCCTCAGATGCAGTCAAATTGTCGCTTTCTTCATTGATCTGATCCAATATGGTATATAGTCTTGGCTTAATGTCTTTTTCCCACCCCTTTGCATCAATCCTGTCATTCTCGTCAGGTAAATGCCCCCATGGATCAGAAGCAAAATTAGGATCTTCAGGGTTGATCTGAGCAACCTTCCACCCCGCCTTCTTCCCAATAGCTTCCCAATCTTTTTTGGAAATGTCCAATGTCTGTTTTCCAGTAGATGCCGTAACTAGTTTCATAATAAAACCTCCTATGAAAAATTATTTGTCACCAACTTCTTTTGCACCATCATCCAATAGCTCTTCCTCATCATTCAATAAATCTTTCAATAAAGCCTGTAATTCACCAACATGAACCCGTTCCTCATCAGCTATGCTTTGTAATACCTTCTTTATTTTTTCATTATCTGTAGAGTCTACAACGGTCTCGTACTGGTTGATCGCTCCCTCTTCAGCAATGATAGCGTCACGAATAGCCCTGGTCACCTCTCGGTCATCTAGTTTTTCTAACTTTTTTACATTTTTCAAATGTTGTGATGTTTTAAGCCAATGAATTCTCATTATAGAGTCTCCTGTTGAATATCTTTTTTCACTAATAACGTTTGGTGTACTTGACCTTCCGGTTTCCATCGACTCGGATAAGTGACCTCTCGCACATCGAATACTTCCGATAAAAATGGCGTCCCATCGCGTTTCGACGACCAACCCACGACAGAATCGTAGCCAGAAGTCCTAACCGTACTTGCAACAATGTTCTCTTGAATCGCATATGCTAAATTGTTTCCCTTGGTGTTTCGACTAAAATCTTCTATAGTTCCTGCCAAATCTGTCTCCCCACCATATGATCTAAGGAGTTCCTGAATAATATCTATCATAGGTCTCTTGGAGCCCCAATGTATCGATAATGTCTTTTTTAAAACATCATCTCTCATTTTTTCGTAAGAACCTTTTCCTTTAATCAAATCATACGCCATTTGAGGAGCTTTTCCGCCAGTTGCCCCTTTAACAAAAATCGGACGCCTCAATAGAGTGGTCCCTTGAATTCTTTCCGTGCCACCATAACCACCTTTTCCGCTATATGGATATTTATTTGTAGAACCAGAAGGTTGATAAAAAACACCAGATCTTACAGAATCAGTCTCTCCCTGGTCTGGATGCTGATTACGGATTACCTCAATCTCTAAACCGTCCTCTGTAACCCTTGCGCCTTTTGTGTTCTGTACCGCTCTGGAAAAATTCTCATCAGTTGGCAACTCTTTGTTTACTCTTAAAGATTTTGCTGTCTCAGGAGAAATAACAGCGGTTTTAATAAGAGATAACCAATCTGTTGAATTCTTAAAAGTAAATATCATATGCTCGTTCCCATTATTTGTTTGATATATTATACGACAAAACTCCCCCTATCTCCTGTCTTCATTCCAGTCGTGACGCTCTTATGCTAATTATTGATAATTCCGAAATCCAAAAAATTGATTTTTTCCCTTAGTGGAAAAATTAACTTTTTGAGCACAAACTGAAAAATTGTGGACAATGACGCAAAAATGCTAAAATGACACGTTGTATAATTATAAAAAGAGGTGTGATATGAATGTTTCTTTCTGTCTTGTACTCGGACTAATGATCGGACTTACTTTCCTCGTCGGATGGGTAGTGCTACTCTTCGATAAAAATAAATAAGCCCCAGGGAATCTTCCTGGGGCTTGTCGTATATTCAAAAACTATTTTACCTCATTTGGCAAATCACCCGTACGGTCATTTCCATCCCTGATCTCCTGAATGGTCCTACCACCAATATTCATGACCTCCTGATAAATCTGATTCAAAAATTCAGAATTTGAATTCTGTATGTCAACCGCTACAGTCATGTTCCCAACCCTCATCTGCATCATTATCCTGTCGCCCTCTACAAAAAAATGAGCAACACCTAGTAAATTCGGAATCTCCCTCCTCCAACCAGCTTTTGTCGTCCAACCTTTTGCCTTACCAATCTTTTCCCAATCACTTCTGTTTAATTCAACTGTCTTCTCGCCACTTTTCGCTGTAACTAATTTCATGATAAACCTCTTAATTGTTTTTTGAATTTAATAAATTAACGACCAATATACGGAGTCATCTTAGATATGATTCTTTTTATATGACCGTCTATACCTACTAGATTTCTTTTCCATGCTGTTGATATATTTGTTTTTTCAGCATCTTCAAGTTGCGCTGGAAAATTCACTAAATTTTCAGCCACTCTCTTAATATCGTCTGCTAATTCCGGATCATTTTTAATCAAGGCATCCCATCCCGCATCTCTTCCCAGGTTTGGCATAATTGATGTTATTTCTCTAACGTTCATCCCGATCTGATCAATGATCTCAGGATCTAAAGACTGTGTGGTTTTATACGCATCAACGTTAGGACCGGCTTGCAATCTTTTTTCTAGTTCAGTGATTTTTTGACACAACAGGTTAAATGTGAATGCAAGTTGCCTAAAAGGGGACATTCCGTTTAATGCCTCTTTTGTCACCCACCCTTTTGTCTTTCCCATATTCAACCAATCTGTTTTTGATAGTTTTAATACTTTTTGACCACTTTTCGCTGTAACTAATTCCATAAATCACCTCTTAATTTTGTTAACAAGTTGTATTATTTTTCTTAAAAATTATACAACTATCCTGCAATGAGGACCCAAAAAGGAGAAATGAGATCTCTAAAGGGGGTACGGGGGTGGTGGGCTAATTATTATTTTGAACTATTTGTTCTATTTTTTAAAATCACATATTCATCATAAAGTTGAACTATAGGTCTTGTCTGTATATAAGGCATCTCTATGTTTGTGTGCGTTTTACCATTTCTATCAGGTATTTTCCCAGGCTTAATTAGACACTCTTTGTATCTACCGGTTTCCGAATCAATGAAATCTTCTTTCTTTTTTGAATACCCAATAATACTAACTCTTGCAAATTTTTCTTCTTTATATTCTTTTATTATGTGAGCAAAAACATAAATATCAGAATTTAGCGTGATCCAATTATTGTTTTCGTCCTTAATTCTAACTAAACCATATTCTACACTTTTTACTGTTGTTTTAATATCTATTCTCTTTCCGCCAAACACGAAATCTTGTTTGTCACCTTTTTCTCTAAACTGTAGATCTACAGCGCAATGAAAAATCTTTGCAAAAGCTATTTCTCCAATCTTTCCAGATCTTTCTGTTATGTTTGGATCTTCTTCAGTGTTAATAAGTCCGTTTCCAAAATATCCCGGCTTGTTACTACACCAAGGCTTCATTTCGTTCGCTTTGTCGTATTCATTACCACATACGTCAACTATAAGGACTATTAATCCATTACATAAATCAGACTTAATTGGGACAACTTGTTTTGGAATGAAATTATTCATTTGTTCGAAATTATTAACTCTTGTTTTAATCGTGAATTAGTAATTGAATAATTTACACTCTCTGTTTGCTGAATATTAGCCCATTGATAAAGATCTCTTATTTCTGGGCAGTCATCATAAGATAAAACCCAAGAATGATTCGTATTTTTTAACAATAAACTCAAATTTATGTGATCCTGCTCAGAAAAAGAAAATTGATAAAGCTGACCACCCTTATCAAAATATGGAGGGTCTAAGTAAATTAGTACAGAATGTGTCTTGTCGTTGACTTCTTTGGTTATGAGATCAGAATAATCTATACTGGTGCATAAGTTATTGAAATTAGAAAAAAGATTCTGGAGAATATTTGTTTTCTTAATTATATGCTTAGGAGACCACCTGCAATCTACAGTATATTTTGATTGCTGTAATTTTCCACCGATTGGACCACCAGATCTTGTCCCTAAACCTGAATACGATATTTGATGTATTACAATTTTTTTAAACGCAAGATCCACCGATATGACACTATTCTCTTTTAACAATTCTTCCTTAAAAGAATAAAAAGTATCCGGTGTTGGAAAAAAATCTTGTATTAACGTATTTAACTCCTGGGTGTGGTTGATTACAGAATCCCATATGGAAGCTATACCAATGTCTTTGTCATTAATCCAAACAGATGATATCGGTATGATATTTTTATATTTAGAAAGAAACTTAATACCAATACTACCTCCTCCAAAAAATGGCTCTCTATATTCTATGGGATGTATTTGACCACTTAATGGATCATTTGACCGTATGATAGAAACTAATTTTGAAACAATTACATTTGAAAGTTTTTCTTTTCCGCCTGGATATCTGAAAAAACTAGACATAATCCTAGGTAATCCTTTGATTTTTAAAATTGATTGACACTCTATTCTTATATTATACATCCGCTTGTTCGTTTTTCAATAGCCCATGGAAAATATTGTCCTAGACATAGGGGTACCTAAAATCTGAAAAATAAGATGCACTACCGGGGTACGGGGTGGGTGGCTTAGTCTTGGTGAGGGTAAAAAATATATTAAATGGAGAATGACTTATTAGGTCATTCTCCATTTTTTAACTAACTATGAGTTTTAAAAAGAACGCTATTTCTTTTGATTGTCAGTGTTGGTCCATCCTTTACCATATGCCTCATTTTCATCGTGCCGTTCTTGAAAACCGCCACTACCACTAAACGGATTAAGAAGATCTAACAAATCATCAAGTCCATTGTTAGGGGGATCATAGTCTTTCCCCTGACTCCTGTCTTGTTCCCCGTCGTTGTGGTTCTTGTTTAGATCGCTCATGATAATTCTCCATTTCTCTGTTTCATTTGACCCTTAACCATAAAATCAAAAGATCTTACAGTCCAGTCAAACTCACTAGGATCTTTAATCCCTAGCAATTCTTTTTTAGAGATATGGAAATATTATTATCACTGACTGGTAATCGTTTTTTATTAAGAACATTTTTTGATTACCATTTTAATTTACTAACATCAACATACATCCGTTTTTTGCGCTTGTCAAGGGATAGATAAGAAAAATTTTTTAGATTCTTTTACTCTCTTCTCTGGGGTCGGGCGTATGAGAAAGTCTGTGATACTTTTATCCTAGTCTATTGACAAAAGAAAATGTTTTTCTCCGGGAGAAAATAAGTTTTTTGTGCTTAGATATAAAAAATAGATGCGTGATGTTATTGTGCTAATTGAAGAGACAAAAAATTTTTGCGCACCGGGTTTACTGGCTCTAGGGGACCCGAAAATAAGAAAATGGCGTGAAGGGAGGGGTAAAGGGGTCTAGGGAGGGATGAAAGGGAGTGACGGGGGTTTAAAGGGAGGATAAGGGTGGAAAGGGAGGACAAAAAGGAAGAGACAAAAGGTATTTTAAAAAGGAAGAGACAAAGATGCGTTGGTTAGGAGGAGACAAAAATATTTATTTCCACTGGGGGTTTACTGGTCATAGGGGACCCAAATCTGGGAAAAGCTAATTTCAAAAGGGGTACGGGGGTCTAAAATAATCACAAATACTTGGATAAGAAGGGGTCCCGTAGCCAAATAAACCGACATATTGGGCACCCGTAAAACCAAAAAGGGTAATTCTAAAATAGCAGGGGGCTTGTGTAGTAATTGAAAAAAGCGTGTGTGGCGTGTGCATGAGTATGTTTACATGTCTTGTGATGATTGCATGTACCCATGAAAAATTCTACTCCAAGTAGATCTACTTAGAGTAGGTATTTCCCAGCGAGTGACGGGGACAAAAAGAAACCCCGGCGAAGGTCGCCGGGGCTGGTGGACTGGGAGGGTTACCCCTCCCGGTACTGGTTTAAACTTTTGCCGCTTCTCTCTCATTGCGCCGGAAGAATTCTTCTTGCCTCTGTATTCTTTTTTCTTCTTTGGTCTGTATCTTTCGAACCATCACCTCTGTCACTTGATATGGACTGATCCTCAACGTGTGCCACGTCATTCGACCTCCGCTCTCACTTTTGAATTTGCCAACGAGAATATCACCTTTGCTGGTCTTCACGTCATGAATCACCGAGAAATAAGGCTCATGAATTACTCTGATGAGGGCATTCGGATTTGCCGCTTTTGTCATTTTGCTTACCACCTCATAGCCGACTACGCCACCTACGAAGGTCAATAGGTCACGTATTCCCTTGACCGTGATCTCGTTGTCTTTGAGCGATGTAGGAAGACCTTGTTCCGCACTTTCGATTACTTTGGAGCGGGCCAGTCTGACCTTTTCTTGCGCCTGTCCGACTTGACCGGCGAACAACTCATTGACCTGTTTTGTAGCGAGCTCCAATGCCGATGACAGGGAGGCTAACCGAGAAAATTCGACGCTCTCAAGTTCACGACGTGCCGCATTCAGCATATCCATCGCCGTCTTTGTCTCTGTGTTCATGTTAGCATTCCTTTTAGGTTGCCAGTTTGGGAGACCGGTGTCTTCAAACACTGAATAGCACCTCGCTCTCATGTCAATAACTGTACACCGTGATCTAAACAAGTTCAAGGGCTTGCTGTGAAAATAGGTGTTTTTAAGCTCAAAAAAAAGTTCTTGACAGGCATTCTTCCACTGGATTGTCCCGGTGTTTTCCCGGTCTTCCACGGCATTGTAAAAAATAGTTACTCTAAGTAGATCTACTTACAGTAGTTATTTTTCAATAGTCTGACCAGTGAAACATTCGGTCATGGAGCTTGGATCAAGTCTGCTACGGATGGTATGATGCACTGAGTAACAGCGCATTTAAACCGCTTCACAGGTCATAGGATCGCATTTAGACCGTTACCCTATGTTCAGAGGTCAAACTAGGGTAAACTATGCGTTGTAGAGCTTCCTGGGAATTCGTGCTCAGCATTTAAAAAAAACATACTCTAAGTAGATTCACTTAGAGTGATTTTTTTTCCAATGTGGGAGGCAAAAAAAAGAAACCCCGGCGAAGGTCGCCGGGGCTGTTCGATCAGAGATTAAGCCAACCACTTTTCCAGAAGTTTTTGTATGGTACGTTTTTCTTCTGGGTAACAAGTGGCATTCAGACTTTCGACAAGTCTGTCCGTCGTGGTTTTTTCGCCTCTAGCCATTTGTCGAGTTTCTTCCACCTGTTTCAACCAACGTCTCATTGCGGATATGTCATGAAAATAACAGAAGCTTCCGCCATGTTTCGGTACAGCCGCGAGACACCAGTGACGTCCTAATCCGTCGCGGACGTCCTTGAAAAAATCGTAATCGCGGTGAATTTCATTGAACGGGATCATTGGAGTAATTTTTACCATGTTGGTTTTTCCTTATGCCCCAGCGAAGGTCGCCGGGGCTGTTTTGTGGACTAGAACACCTTTACATCATCCAAGTCCCTGTATAACCTTGGTTCGTTGGTGTCCCAATATGCAAAGAACGTTCCGGGATCATACGACTCCCAGTGAAACCCGTGTTTTTTTGACCACTCGTACAGGCTTTTGTGGACACCAAACAGATACGTTCCGCTTGTGCAGTCAGAGTAGTTGAAGGCGTACACATTGACGCCCTTATAGCCAATCGTGGAGCCTTCACCGGACCACAAAATGGCGTTCCCGCCGTTGAATGCTCCTCCGAACCGTACGGAGGTCATCCGGAGTTCTTTCTCCAGCAGGGCGATTAGTTTGTTTGCCTCAGCCTCGGCCATTTCCAGTTCTGTTTCTGTGAGCTTCATGGTGGCATTCCTTTTAGGTTCGCCATTTTGAGAATCTTGGCTATCGCGACTTGCGAAGGCGTCTCGTTCTCATGTCAATAACCATACACGACAATCTTATCAAAATCAAGATGCTTCCGTGAAAATAATGCTTTTCGTGCTCAAAAAAAGATTTTGACACGTGATTTTTTGCCGTGTCATCTCCTGTTTTTCTGAACGGTTTGACAAAATGAAAAATACCTACTCTAAGTAGATTCACTTGGAGTAGATATATTTGCCAGAAAAATCGGAGCAAAAGAAAAGCCCTGTACGGATTGCGTACAGGGCTGTAGGACGTGATTTTGTGTTAACCCTTATTCGATACCGTCTGGACGTCCGTTTCGTCTTCCTCTTGGCTTGGCATGAATCCCATTGCCTTAGCTTCGCCTGTCGTCATTCCGCCGATAGCCGCAACGTCTTCACTGTCCACCGCTGTGCAGTCCATACCGGAGCAGTCCCGTGCCCAGCCAAATACCGTCTCGTTTTGGAGCGTGATGCTCGAAAAATTTCCCTTCTGCAAGGAGAATGTCTTCCATGTCGGGAGCTTTGTCATGCTGTCAATCTGTGCATTGATCATCGTGCGCACGGCTGAATTGACGGGTTTCCATTCACCGGCTTGTGTCGTCCAGCGTTTGATCTGATAGAACGGCAACATTACTGACTTGACGGTGAACAGTCCGTTCTCCGGATCGATGGACGGGACTTTCCGTTTTGTGTCCGGATCAGTCTCAGTCACAAGGTGACACTTCCATCCGCAAAAATTTGCATAGCAGATGTTATGAGCTTCCGCATGAACGGATTCAAACGTTCCGGCAAGCTTCGCACGAATGTCATCCAGCTTTTCCGTTTTGTACTGGTTGAACAAAATTTCAAGAGCAAACGTGGGCTTGCCTTTTTTCTCGGCTTTTTCGTTTTCTTCCGCCAGCTTCGCCGCGATCTTTTTGTCCATGCCGTTTTTTGCAGTGTACTTGCAGAATCGCGCAAAAGACATCGGGCGGATTTTCGCGGCGGTACGTTCCAAGTACTTGTCATACTTGGGAGACGTCTGGAACATGATATGCGAATAGTGCGGCGTGATACAGCCGTCATCGTCCAGACCGCTGATATGGTCACGAACGAAAGCGAACGATCCACGTTTGGGTTCACCCAAGGCGACTAGAATGTCATAAATTTCCTGTGAGACGTTGACTTGAACATTCTGGTCATTGTGAGAGACGATGATTAACATGTTGGCTTTCCTTTTTGGTTCGCCAGCTCGGACGGTAATCCCGTGAATTTTATCCCGGTCGATTCTGTCCTTACCTATAAAATAGCATCTCTATCGGTAAAGGTCAAGCGGTTTCGATTCTTTTTTCTCTGCTATCGCATCTTTTTTTTTCTGGTCATCCCGGCGTATACGTGCGCCCCTACATTCAGTGGAAAATACTCACTCTAAGTAGATTCACTTGGAGTAGATATATTTGCCAGAAAAAACGAACAATCGGAAAAACAAGAAACCCCATCCGGTTTCGGATGGGGTCTTGATTGCGGTTCGGATTAGTTGGCGCAAGCCGCCAGTTCCTCAGCTTCCGCTTTCATCGGCGGGTCAACGTATTCCGGTATCACCGGATTAGTCAGCAAGGTGAATG
>SESG01031366.1_pt1 | contig 12944 bp, 8 predicted proteins | sample 3171421 | NCBI WGS metagenome assembly SESG01 (sample SAMN10866946, study PRJNA518727) | freshwater metagenome | biome: subpolar coniferous forest; feature: holomictic lake; material: water; isolation source: holomictic Lake 227, 6 m and 8 m depth | place: Canada: near Kenora, Ontario | collected... | reverse complement strand
GAATGTAGCCTTAGTGCCGTCCATCCACAGTAGGTTTTTATCGACGCCCGTTATACCACCCAAAACGATTCCCCCTCTTCCAGCACCAAACAGACTTGATTGCGTGTTTGTCACATTAACAAACAACTCGCCATTAACTGTCGTGCCATTAGAAACAACCAATCCATCGGTAGCAGTTACGCTTCCGAACCTCGCTGTGTCTCCAGCCCACCCTGTCATTAGGGTAATACAGATAGTCAAAATCAAAATAAGAATCTTCATACTAACCTCCATTTACGGCGAAGTGAAAAACTCACCAATCTTATTTGTGTGATTTCCCGATGTTACATGGTACAACACGCTCGTCGTTCCATTCTCACTCATCAGGATACGCCCAGAACCAGTTATCGCCGTGACATTAGAAGCAATCCCTGCAACAGAAGCGTAAAAAGCAGAAACGGCGTTACTTCCAATTCCCAAATAAACCCCATTAAAAGAATTGGATACTCCAACCGTTACATTGGAGGCAACTCCGGCTACAGAAGCGTAAGAGGCAGAAACCGCATTAGACGCCGTATCTGCATTCAAAACAAAACCAGAAGAACGAACCAATCCGTTGTAGTATAATTCCAAGACCGTATTGCCAACACTATCTTTCCATGTCTGTATCGGCAATGCAGAAGCAAAGGAATACACATTAGTTCTGTATGTAATAACCTGATTAAAACCACCTATACAATATATCCTATTACTCCACACCGATACCGAATTTGCCTTGGTCCATAATGGTATTGCAGGAGAATTTGTCCACCCATTTCCATCATACTCATAGACATTAGATGAACTACCACCAACCGTATAGATTTTACCATTCAAAGAACCAGCACCAATAAAGGCAAGGGGTGTTGGCAATCCAGCAACACTCGCCCATGCCGCACCATTATAGACATACATATTCGTCTTAGCCACAGACGACTTTTCTCCACCCATGACATATATCTGTCCATTTTGGTAGACGGCTCCAAAATAAGAACGACCATCGGGTAGACCAGCAACGTTAGACCACACACTGCCAGTATAACAATAAACATTGGTAGATTCCCCTGCTTTTATTCCACCTATTGCGTACAGTCCATTTGGTGTTCCTACGGCAGACAAAGCATACAATGTTTTAGGCAGGGATGCTACATTGGTCCATGCAGAACCGTTATATCGGTAAACATCATCCTTGATGCCACCACTATACCCACCCATATAATACAAGTCTCCATCCCAAACAGCCATCGCTCCGGATTGCCTTCCTGCCGGTAAACTGGCTATATTGGTCCAAATCACGCCATTGTACCGATATACCGCAGTTTGTTCCGCACCTCCCGTACCCGTCAGACCACCCGCAACATAAATCCCATCATCTCTTGCCGCAGAACTATGATAACCAAGAGTTGTGGGCAAACCAGCGGTATTCCCCCAACTGCCATATCCAGCAGCCCCACTCAACCCATTCACATTCAAAACTCCAGATACACCCACATTGTTAAAATAATTTGAATTACCACTGAATACATTATCAGACGATAATACCGCACCATTGGAATTAAGGTATCCCAGCGTCACCACATTGTTATCGCCCGTGGGATTTGCTGCCGTCAAAGGTACAAGATTAGTGGACTCACCTGTCAAAGACGCCACAGTGGACGCAGACAATACCGCCACAATCTGCCCATTCCCGCCCACATACTTCACTGAGTTTGAGCTAACATACAAATCCCTGAACGGGAAGTTCGTCGAACCCAAATCAAAAGCATTACTAACGGAAGGCAAGATGTCTCCGTATGCCGTAAGTTTTCCTACAAAGTTAGAAGCTATAACAGACCTCATTGGAGCGTTAAAAGAACCAATATCCAACGTATTACTTCCACTGGGTATAAGGTGTGTATAGAAATTCACCAAGCCAACAAGATTTGAAATCATGGTGGCTACCACAATGGTATTTGATTCACTTATGAATCCACCGGGAGAGTCTCCCATATCTGGCGTCCATCCTCCACCTGCGGGAGTTCCACCAGAACCTCCATCATACCATACACCACCGCCTCCACCATGAGTCCTAATAGACCAAATTGACCCATTCCAAGCAATATTTACCAAATGGTTGGTGTTCAAATAACGGTATCTTTCTGAGACAAGCGTTCCGTCCCAGTAATAATCACCATTTACCTCGGCAGACCCGAATCCAGTAGCACAATAATATAACGGAACGACCTGTGCGGCAACAATGGATGCTCCTGATAAAAAGGCATATTCAGAAGTTGTAGATAATGCAGAATAAACAGAAGTCCCGGCTGTTTGAACATAAACCGGTACAGGAGAACTATTGGCTACATAATTCGTCATCGTCTGGAAATTAACAATATTTGACCCACTAGAAGGATTCGGAGCATTTGAGGCAACTCCTGCAACAGAGGCATAAGACGCAGAAACGGCATTACTTGTCTTGCCTAAATAAACCCCATTAAAAGAATTGGATACACTAACAGTTACATTAGATGCTAATCCAGCAACGGAAGCGTAAGAGGCATTTGATGCACTTCTAGCCGAATATGCCGAAACAATCTCCAACGAAGACAAGGCAGGTATCGGATTGTCAATTGCCCTCAACGACCTATAATTAGGATTAGCCGCATCCACCATAATTTGAATGAGGTTTGTCTGGCTCGTTACATGAGTCCACAAAGGATACCCTGCTGCACCGAAATAATTAAGCGAAGCCGCATGAAACACATTCGATGGATTTCGTACATCAAACACCTTCACCACATTCTCCCCCCGAACAGGAATCAGCATGTAGTTACCATAGAAGTTGTTTGCAGAACCATAATACGGAACAATCGTACTGCCCACATTGTAGTTCGTCAGCACCGCAGTAGGATTTGTAGGATTTGATGCCAAACCATATATGTCCATCTTCGTACCATTATAGGGGAACACATACAGACTATTCCCATTAAGACGAACCGTATCCGGATTGACAAACGAAACCACCATGTTGTTCACATTAGTATAAGCCGGATAACCAGCATAAATCTCCACCCGCTGTTGGTCGTAATTTGCCACATAAACACAATTAGAAGGACCGAACTTAACAGCCTCTCTGGTATTAGCAGAAGCATTACTATAAATAACCGAAGGCGACAAAGGACTTGAAATATCCAGAATCCTCAAGGCATCATCCATCGCCAATACCAATAAATTACTACCATTTGAGTCCATCTCACCAATAGTGCGACCAGACCCCATATTGGTTGAAAAGTTGACAGTCATTGAATATGGATTAGACACATCTATCACACTCAGTCTGCCAACATCACTCCCCACGAATAGGTAATTACTTACGATACACATTGCTCCAAGATTTGTCTTAATCATCGACGAGACGCTTCCTGCCAAAGTCAATACCCCATTATTGACCGTCCAACTTTTCACCGCATAGGAGTTGGCTCCCGCTACCGTAGAACAAGTAAATATAAAATTGCTCGAAGACACCACCCTGTTGAATTTTTCCTGAGTTCCATTCGTTGCCTGTACAAACGAATTGAAAGCCGTATTTGCCAAAAGAGTATTAGAAACAGAGCCTCCAGTAGAATTCGTCAGTACCGGATTACCATCCACAGTCAGGCTACCCACAACTGACACATCCCCTGAAACCGACAATGCCCCATAAACATTATTGCTCGGTCCTGTCAGGTTCGTCACAGCAAACCCAGTGAACCCATCTGGAACAACAAGAAACTTGTCGGCAAAAGAAACCTGCACGGCAAGCAAGAATAACACAACAGCCATTAGTTTTTTCATACCATCCTCCATTACACGCTCAAGTCGTGATAAACCACCTCTGACATCACCCCACCATTTGCCTCAATATAGGTCTTGAGCCTGACAAACTCATCCGCCATCTTGTCATAAGCATCAAAATCAATCTGCCTCAACCCAATCAGATAAAAAGTATTCGTCTGCTCATCTGTGTTTTCGACAGTAATAGTATAATCAGCCGGTATTACCCCAGCAGTTCTTAGGGTTCCCGTCCATACCACCGTCAAGAACTGCACATACATATTCTCCAACAACTTGAGAGTATAACTCTTACATTCCTGCCATGTATCTCCAGTTCTGGACAGTACAGCATGTTCAATCTCTTGAGCGTCTTTAAGCAGAATTTCCCCATTCTCGTGCGTCAATAGGTCCACCCAAGTCGTAAGAAATGAGTTAGGACACGGCACAACCCAGTTTTCGGGTACTGGTGTGGGCAGTTCATCCACATCACAAATCCTCACAACTCCACCATCTAATAGTTTCGCAACAATCATTTTATTATCTCCGTATTAAGGTTTAAAAGAAGGTCCACGATTCATCTCTTGATAGGTAGCCTTAAAGCAATCAATATACAATGTTTTTGGCACCAATAATCCATTCTTCTGTATTCTAACCACAGGAGCCGCTCTACCCAGCAATGCCCCCCAATTCGCAACAGGAACAGTCGCCACGAACTGATATTCGGTAGCACCATTTGTAGCCATATAGAAGTTAGCCCTAGTCGTATTATTCGGAATGTCTATAACAAACCAAGAAAACGAATTAGACACTGCTGGAATAGAAGTGAGCGAGTATTGCTTCGTCACACTATTGGACACACTCTTTACAGCCCAATTAGCATTAGATGCAGAAAAATACTCAAACCACATACCATCAATCATCTGGGTTGCTACACCAATCGCAGATGCAACATCCATCAATCCAATATACACCTGAAAATGATTCGTAACAGCACCTACTGCCGCCAAAGAATCTAAAGCAACACGATACATAAAGGTGGCTCCCCCACGAGTCGGTGCAGATGCCTCATTCAAATACAAAGCACCCCGTCCCACAGCGGTAGACCCGACAGTTAATGACCACACGCCAACAGCATTATTGGCAGTATCAATACCGAAAGTAGACGGAGCCGCTGCTGCCCCTGTACCCGTCGCCCCAATAACCCATCCAAGAGTATTATTACCAGCCGTAGTCAGAGCAACCCTTGAATTGAAATCATCAAACAACACCGTAGACTTGGCGGGGTCTATATCCCCAGACACATTGGCAACCGTATCATTATGAACAACCCGCCCCTTGCTGTCTACAAGCCAGTTAAAACCAGTATCGAGATATGCAGCCTTCACTCCCAATCTTACATCACCATGAGGAACCAGTGTGGCTACAATGGGTGCCAACGTCGGTGCCGTGGTCGTAACGAAACGCATCCAATACATTTCATATTCTGGGTCAACAATACCCGGAGGTGTATTTGTCTCCCAATTCATCGTACTCGTTTCCCATGACATCAAACCACTCTGCGTCAAATTCAGTGTGTTATCACTAAATATATTTGTAATCGCATTCATCGTAATCCAAGCACTACCATTCCAATACTGAGCTAGAATCGTTGCCGCCTGAGCAGGCAAAGTAAGATTAAAGTATGCAGTATTGAAGGTTATATTTCTTCCCGCATAAACAGCCCCATTAGTCGTCAAATCAAAAGCTGTCACATCCGTCAAGTTTCCGAAAGTCATGTTCATATTATATGTGCGGTTTAAATACGTCGGAGCCGCAACATTGTAGTTTGTTGTGAACAACACCTCGTGGTATCCTTGAGGGGCAACCGACACCGATGCCTGCGGCAACTGGGAAAACCCAACGAATGTCCAAGTATCACCTATGACATGTCCCGTGATACCAGTTATTGTAACACTCACTCCATACTCCAATGGAACCGCTGTAGCTCTTGTCGTTATGCTGGTGCTATACGCATTATAGGTAACACCATTATTAAACGACCTCTGCCACTGGAATGTATCAGGAGCCGCACTCGCTATTCTGACACGGTAAACAGCATTGATGTTCAGTTCATAATCTCCACTCGCAACAAAATCGTCTAACCCGGTACCAGAAAACAGAGCATGATAATCCAAAAGATTAGAAACCTTATTAAATCCAATCCTGCCCGTTCTGCTTACAGTAATAGAGTCTTTCTGGGTTTGGTTATTATACAGATACCAGAACCTTCCACCTTCATTACGATAGATAGATGCCGCCCATTGCCTCTCACCATTATCGGACCATACCATTTCTTTGTCTCCACCGGGAACACCATCAATGACAATACTATTGTGCATATTGTCATTATCATCCGGGGTTGTATCAGTACCGTAAACATGCACAAGTTCTGCCGATCCATTGGTGCCAATACCAAAATTTTCAGTACCAGTAAACTCTATGAAGTTCGTTCCATTCTCAACAGATATTCCAATGTTATTACGGGTTTGAACATTTGCCCCATAATAGTAATCCATCAAGCCCAACTTGAGATTGGTGAAAGTTGCCGCATTGGGATAGTTTCCGCCACCCGTCATCATCATCGTCCCCGTTATCCTACGAGTATCAAACTCCGTACCCGCACCCAAAGCAAGCCAATCCACCGTCTGGGTTGTACCAACAGAGAATACATTATTACTAGATTTATTGGCATACAACCCATCTAATATATTCGATGCTGCCATATTAAAGTTAGAAGCGGTGGCTAAATCTGCTGTTATAGCACGAGCCACTGTACCTGTACTTGTAATGTAATCGTTCGTAGCATGGTTTCCCCATGAAAAAGCAACTTGACCAGCCATCGCTTGTGTTGTGATAGTGTCGGCAACCAATGCCCATTGTGGATCAACTTCACCAACATAGTTGGTCATAATACTTGCAGAAGGAAGTTCTGCAATATATACAGCACGCAGAGTAGAATCTATTGTGGCTACACCAGCCAACATATTTCTTCCCGGTAGTGCTGCAAACCCCAAGAATTCAGGCGATGCTGGGTATCTGCGTGACTGTAAACGAAAGGCATAAGTTGGATTTGTTGGATTACTTACATTATATGCGTGTAAAGCACCTGATGGACCCTTTGTTGTAGACCACGGAGCAAGGTACAAATAATCACCAATTACCGTCGGACGTGCATAAAATCCACCATGATTCAACATATTAAATTTACGAACCAATACAGGATTGGTGGGGTTACTCACCGAAAACACGCTCATGGTATACCCATTAGCACTCCCGTTATAAGGGTATAAAAATAGATGTCCTTTACCTAATCCCATCTGACTAGGGTTGGGTGTACTAATAGCATTTACCTTTATAACATTAGTTCCTGTCAATTGATAACATGCAATATTGTTACTTGTGTAATCCGATACATACAACGCATTGGCTTGGCGGTTGAACGTAGATTGGTAATCCGTACCACCATAAATACGCACACTCTGAGCGGCAGCCGTGTTTGCCCTAGCGTATATACTTACCTGTACAGTAGCTCCAGCATCAACTTCAGTGAGATTAGTAATGGTAAAATCGTGTGCGAACGCATTGGTGTTATTATCACTCGGCATTCTATATGCGGGACTCGCAGAAATTATATTGGTGACTCCAGCAAGGACAGACTCTAAATAGAAAAACAAGTCTACTGTTTGTGCCGCTGTACCACTTCTACGCCCATAACACCGAAGCCCGAACACGTTGTTCTTCAAGATAGCCAAACTACCCTCCAACCCCTCCAAGGTATTGGTGTACGCATACGATTGAACGAAATATGTACCAATCGCCGCACCCCAACTTACCTCATTTGAAAATGTAGCAGGTAGGCTACTGTCAATAGTACCACCCGAAGACAAGTACCACGGGCGAACATTATATCCTGAAGAATTGTAAGTCGCACCAAGAACACCACCGGGAAGATCAGTATATATCTGATTATTTGTACTAAGAGATAGTAAATTAGTCGCCATGTAAATCCGTAAACCGGGAACACCGTTCATACAAGCAAAGATGTAGTTCTCACCATCAGATTCTACTGCCCATACAATCGTGTTTGTTTTTGCTAGAATACTAGACGCCAACACTGGGTTAGTACGGGTACTCCAGTTAAACACGGATATGTAACCTGAACCGTTACCAGTTAATATTGCGTTGTTTTGGATACCGACCACGGACCCCACATTCTGGTCTGACGGCATGGAAACATTTGTAATCTCAGTTATGACTGAAGGTGTTGTAACATTCAAGAAACGTACCCCGCCGCCAGTGGTATACGCACCGACCATAGCCACATAATTGCTATCCGAACGCAATGGTGCAACAGCGTATGGTTTGCGATTGCCCGTACCGGAAGGGACAAATACACCTAACTCCTTTGCTACATAAGGACCGTTGAACATGTTAGTCACAACTAACGGAAGTGCTATCGGGTCTTTTTCACCGCCTACAAGGTCCACTGCTAGTGCTGCCAAGTCAGAGTTCATTGTAGTCTGGTCAAACCCAACTTCAAATGCCCCTTGGGCACAACGGGAACCAGCACGATTAGTGAATCCATAGGCAGGATCGTAAGTGCTCAAGTACATTCGTCCAGCAGTGATACAAGGTGACGAAGCTGATAATGTAAAATTAGTATTCTGGAAACCCACGAAGAGTGGATTAGTGTTGATATTACCCGGACCTGATGGAGCCGCACCGTGGTATTGTGCTGAACCATAATTATTATACACGGTACGTGCTGCATTTGCAGCCGTAAGTGCAAACCCCATATCACCGGGAGCATTACTCCACACGATACAATTTTGCATGTAACCGCTGCCGACACCACTACCAAGGGCATTCAGCACAACACCACCAGCTAGAGAATAATAACCCCAGAAACCATTCACGGTTCTGTTACTCACAATTGTACAATTTCGTATGAACATATTTGCAGCAGTCGGTGTATTGTTCACAAATATACCACCACCAGCACCCTGTGCTATATTATTATATACCAAGCAGTTAAATATATTACCACTACCAGAAGCAAACACACCACCACCGCCACCGCTATCCGTATGCTCATTGTTTCGTATGATACAACGATATAGACTTCCGCCACCATCATTAATAAACACGCCACCACCATATTGGTCTGCTTTTCCAAACTCGATGATACTGTCGTAAATAGCGGCACCGGCACTATTCATCTCAACATTACCACCACCAGCAAACCCATCAGCAAGATTCGCCGTACCTCCCCGTATTGTAACCCGATGGATAGAAGCATCCGCCGTCATAGAAACAAGTTGGTTTGTATATACAGCCGATGTCGTAATAATCACATTGGACGCCGCAGACCCGAATATCGTTACCGATTTTGCTATCGTCAAAAGATTCGTCAACTGATATGTACCATCTGCAATACTTACGGCTTCCCCGTTCGACGCCACCAATACCGCAGCCTCAATAGTCTGTTTAGCATCAGCAGGGGTCAATCCACTATTAGTGTCGTTACCTGTTGTAGCAACATAATATGTCGTCGTGGGTGTCGAGGCTAACGCACCCGCAACATTTGCATATAATGATGTTCCAGCCGTATTGGCATAAACAGATGTACCCCCACCCCCACCCGTAATCGGCAAATCATTGACCAACAATGTTCCATTGGAAACCGTCATTTTGTCAGTATCAAAGAATATATTCCCATTGGTCACAAGATAGATATTATCCACGGGATTAGTGACAGAACCTATGTTGGTAGAACTGAATTCTACACCGCCTACAAACATCGTTCTGGCAAATATACTGGTCGATATAACCGTATCTACAATGGTTGTTCTAGCAACAATTTCATTGAGATTAGTAAAATCCTTCATATTTCCATTAGCATCTGTAGTCAGTTTCAGATTGGCGATAGGAGTATCACCATCTCCGAACACAGCAGAAGCAAAAACTAATAAGAAAGCGAGTGCTATCGTAAATCTCTTCATCATATCCCACCTCATTGGTTGACAACATACCCAAGACTATAACCAGCCCCCGGAGCCGGTGAAGATAAATCAGCCGTAAATCCATCAGCCGTAATGGATGCTAATCTTACCGTAGCAAACAGATTACTACCCGCTACAGGCTTCAAAACAACGACGGCTATACCAGAAGGTACGAAACCGAAAGCAGCCCCCGCCACAGTCACTACAGACGCCCCAGAAGTGATTGCAACGATCCCACCCTTGACATTTCCACCACCGGGACCAATTGGATCAGGCAATACTCCTACAAAAGACAAATAATTGATATCAACTCCAATCCAATCGTAAAAAGCCTTACAGGTATATTCAACGCCGTCTATCAAAGATGCAACACGAGACTCTATTTTACCTATAGTGTTTCCAACATACAACCTAATGCCAAGTTGTGGTGCTGAAAACTCCTCAACAACAACATAAACTTTCATAATTTATCCCCTCCGCTTATATTACACCCATAATCCATTTTAGGCTCCTACGATTTGGTCATGACCCGCATTCTTCTCGATTTCCGCTGGACGAGTGGGTAATGCCGTATCCTGTGTCGTGTTCTCTCCATTTACACCCTCTTCACACCGAGTCTCTACCCTTGTATCCAAAATAGTAGGTGTTGGGACTGTTTGGTCAGATACGGTGTTTCTGCCCAATTTAATAACTCTAACCCTGACCATTTCGACAGGACCAGCGGCTTCGCCACCGAAAGCAGGGGTTCCGGTAGGAATCCGATTATCCCGTTCCCAATTCATATCATTGGGGCGAGATACGGCTTTACCGGGATACCATTGTGTCCGGGTTCCCGGCACTTGAGTCGGAGCTAATTGCTCGTGACAAATATCTTTAATATCGTATTGAACTCTATCATTGTCTGCCATTGTCGTTCCTCCTCATTCAAAAATTTATCCCTCAAACACTTTTAAAGCCACTATTACATCAGCAAGATAAGGCTTCAGAGCAGAATCCATAATATCTTTAATCGCATCAATAGCTGCCTTCTGTGGAATACTATCTGTCTTTATCTTGGGCAGATTCTCATCAATTATGATTAATGAAGAAAGTGCCGCATCTACTGCCTGATCCACCATAGCAAAAGCATCATCTTCACCTTCAACCGCCGCAATACGGGTATTATCCACTTCCTCTGCTGTAACCACCTCAACGACTTTATCTGTCATTTTAGCAATCCTTTCCCTGTTCATCTTATTACCCCGCCTTCTGAACAAGTGCCTTCAAAGTATGTGGAAATCTCGATAAAATGCTACCCGCTTGGTTCGCATTATTCGCCACTCTACCTATAGGCGGATTTATCAAATTATTTTCAAAACCCCCGTTTGAAGCCATAAAACCATATAAGACCTCAGCACAAAGTTGCGGTCTGGTTGAACCTATTTCAAACTCCTTGATTAAACTATCATTACTTTCTATAACCGATTTGGCTTCAGCCATAATCGAATCATACAAATCAAATGCCTTTTCGCTGATTTTACGCTCGTCAGCCAGTATATTAATCAAGGCAGATAATACTTCATCCGAATAGGTAGGAATAGGCAGATTCGGAAAGAACGGGAAAGCCGCTGTCTTGGTATCCTTGTCTTTCGTCTTATCGGCGTCATTATCCGTATCTGTATCCCTATCAGATGGCGATAAATCCTTGGTTCGATAGCGGTTCTTCAGGTCTTCTCTGGGAGGATGATTGATTGGTTCCCTATCACGACCCTTGGATATACCACCCGTATCCTGCATCAGGTCCTTGTCCTTGCGACCCAATATGGATTCTGCCAGTCTTTGGGCTATCAATTCTTTATTCATTATATTCCTTTGATTACTTTTTCAGCAATAATGAATTCCCTCACCGAAGATTTCTTCCTGCGACGACCCGGTTTCGCTTCAAGCAACATATTCACCATTTCCATCATGGTTTTGATAAGTCCAACAACCTCAGTAGGAGATACATGCCCGTCTTGCTTGATAATCTGAATCTCCTTTGCAAGATCATCGACAATACTGGACGCTTCACCATCATCGCCCGTATCAGTCGTATCTTCTGTTTCGGTTACATCACCCATATCAGTCGTATCTTCTGTATCATCGTCTTCCTCTTCATCTTCGACTGAATCAAAGTTATCACCCAACTCATTCTGTGATTCGGGTGCTTCCTGACCTTCTTGTTGGATGTCTTCCACAGGTGCCATTTCAGAAGGAGCCTCGGTATCCCCTGTTTCACCAGAACCGTCTTCGATTTGTTCTTCCTGTTTGATGTCTTCCACGGGGGCTAATTCAGAAGGAGTTTCATTGCCTTCCGGATTATCAGGAGATTCGGCATTGCCTTCATCCTTTTGAATATCTTCTATGGGAGCCATTTCAGAAGGCATATCTCCACCCTCATCGGTGGCTTCACCCTCATCCTTGATATTCATCTTCTCCTTAACCTTCTTGATGACATCCTGTTTCTCCTCATCAGAAAGTTTCGCAAAGCGGCGATATACACCCATCGTAGCAACAGATGCCATAATCAATTTTTCAACATTCATTTTATTCTCTCCTTGTGAATTGAAAAGCCAGTCTTTCCGCTGACCTTCTCAGTTTGATTTCCTTTAACATGTCACTCGCAATCTTCCTTGCTATACTCGCCGTCTTGCCTGATAGATATTGCTTTTCTGATTTCAAAAGCGGCCATCTCATCAAAGACTTCTTAATAATAGCCACATCTCCCTTGGCTGCCATAAACAACTTGTCCACTTTATCCCACTCTTCATCATCAAACTTATCTCTGTCCTTTTTCAATAATTCGTAGGACTCATCCGCAGTATTGGCAGTCTTGGCTTTATTAAAAGTCATACGGCTTGTCTTCTTCGCAAAGTTTTTCATTGCGTCAGTCGTCGCTGTTTCTTCAGGGTCCTTCTCCATTCCTTCAATGTTAAGCATTACTGACGGGGGCTTGCCAAAGGAAGTTTGTCCTTTATTCCCCTCAACTGGCTCACCTTTCAAATCAGAAACAAACTTTCCAAACTGTCTACCAGAAACTTTACCTCCAAACAAGGAGTCCGTTACCTGACCCTC
>SESG01016466.1_pt1 | contig 12955 bp, 9 predicted proteins | sample 3171421 | NCBI WGS metagenome assembly SESG01 (sample SAMN10866946, study PRJNA518727) | freshwater metagenome | biome: subpolar coniferous forest; feature: holomictic lake; material: water; isolation source: holomictic Lake 227, 6 m and 8 m depth | place: Canada: near Kenora, Ontario | collected... | reverse complement strand
ATCAGCATGATCAGATATCTCAAGCGCGGAAAAGATGTGCAGGTGCGGGCAGAAGACGACTTCAAGGTTCGTTCCACTGTCGAAGGCATCATCAAAGACATTGAGGCCCGGGGTGATGTAGCCGTTCGCGACTACAGCCGCAAGTTTGATAATTGGGACCCATCCGATTTCCGCTTAAGTCAAAGCGATATCGAAGCGGCCATCAAGAGTCTGTCAGCGCGTGAAATTGACGACATCACCTTTGCACAAAAGCAGTTGCGCAATTTCGCGCAGATCCAGCGTGCCTCGATGCAGGACGTGGAGGTAGAAACCTACCCCGGGGTGATTCTGGGACACAAACACGTGCCGGTGAATGCAGTGGGATGCTACATTCCCGGCGGCAAATACCCCATGATCGCCTCGGCGCACATGAGTGTGCTGACGGCCAAGGTCGCCGGTGTCAAACGCATATTGTCCACAGCACCTCCTTTCCAAGGCAAGCCACATCCGGCCATCGTCACCGCAATGCACATGGCGGGTGCCGACGAGATTCTCGTGCTCGGTGGCGTACAGGCTGTGGTGGCGATGGCGGTCGGAACACAAAGCATCGCTCCGGTGGACATGCTGGTGGGCCCTGGCAACATGTTTGTAGCCGAGGCCAAACGCCAGCTCTACGGTCGTGTTGGGATCGATCTTTTTGCCGGACCGACAGAGACGCTGGTGATCGCCGATGAATCTGTCGATGGCGAGCTATGTGCAGTTGATCTTCTCGGTCAAGCCGAGCATGGGCCATCGTCTCCATCCATTTTGCTCACCACGAGCGAAGCGCTGGCCAGGGACACGATGAAGGAGATAGAACGCCAGCTCAAGATACTGCCTACCGCCGGCATTGCTGCGCAAAGCTGGGCGGAGTACGGTGAAGTGATTGTTTGCGACACCGATGAAGAAATGCTGCACAAGGCCGACGAGATAGCGGCCGAGCATGTGCAAGTCATGACCAAAGATCCCGATTACTTTCTTGCCAACCTGACAAACTATGGCGCACTGTTTCTGGGTCCCCGCACCAATGTCGCTTTCGGCGACAAGGTGATCGGAACCAACCACACATTACCCACCAATCGCAATGCCCGCTATACCGGTGGCCTTTGGGTCGGGAAATTCCTCAAGACCTGCACCTACCAAAAAGTGCTAACCGACGAAGCCAGTGCCATCATGGGCGAATATTGCTCGCGTCTGTGTCACATGGAAAACTTTACCGGGCATGGTGAGCAAGCCAACATCCGGGTTCGCCGTTACGGCACACGGGACGACGTCCCGTGGTACCAACCGATTCCGGCACGGGACTGACGATGCTGCCTTGCGCGCCGAATTTCCGGGTTGACGGCAAGCGTGCTTTGGTGACCGGCGCAAGTCGTGGCATTGGCCTGGCCGCCGCGACGGCGCTGGCACAGGCTGGTGCGACCGTAACCTTGGTGGCGCGCAACGAACTGGAACTGCGCGCTGCTTGCGATGAAATCACGGCCGCCGGTGGCCATTGTGATTACTTGGTACTGGACGTCGTTAACTCGCCCGCCGTCACCGAGTTGCTCGCCCAGAAAGAGCCTTTTCAAATTCTTGTAAACAATGCCGGCATGAATCGGCCCAAACCATTGGTCGACCTGGAAGACGCTGACATTGACGCAGTACTGGATTTGAATGTGAAGGCCGCGTTCTATGTGACGCGCACCGTGACAAAGGGTCTACTGGCAGCTGGGCTTTGCGGTTCAATAATCAATGTCTCATCCCAGATGGGTTTGGTCGGCAGCCCTCGACGCACCTTGTACTGCGCGAGCAAACATGCGCTGGAAGGAATGACCAAGGCCCTGGCATGGGAACTCGGATCCGCCAATATCCGTGTCAATACGATCTGCCCGACCTTTATCGAAACGGCGTTTACCGCCCGCATGTTTGAAGATCCTGAATTTCGTCAATGGGTCACCAGCAGAGTGGCCCTGGGAAGAGTCGGCAAGCTCGAAGAAGTGATGGGCGCCATCGTATTCCTGGCAAGTGACGCGTCAAGCCTGGTGACTGGCAGCGCGCTGATGCTTGACGGTGGATGGACGGCAGCCTAAGGCGCTGCCGACGGATGGGCTACACGCCGAGATATAACTGACGTACCAGGTCGTTATCTCGCAGTTCAGCTGAACTGCCTTCATACCTGATCTCGCCATGCACAATGACATAACCGCTGTCGGCGATGCGCATGGTTTGCGTAAAGTTCTGCTCGGCCATCAGAACCGTTAAACCCTTGCGTTCCTTCAACTCCCCAATCTTGTCGATCATCTGCTTGACAATAATCGGGGCCAACCCTACAGACGGTTCATCAATCAGCAAAATTCTGGGGGCTGACATCAATGCTCGGGCCAAGGCCAGCATCTGCTGCTCACCACCGCTCATGCTGCCGGCCAACTGCTTGGTCCGCTCGTACAACTTCGGGAATAGCTCAAAACACAGTGCCAAATTCTCTTCCTGAACCAACCGCGCCTTTGGCCTGGAAGCACCCAAAAACAGGTTTTCCTGAACTGTCAACCGAGGAAACAAATGCCGCCCTTCGGGCACCAGGGCAATCCCCAGATTCACAATTTCCTCGGCGGCCAAACCAACCAGATCGTGCTCAACATCGTCGATCACCGCAGATACCGTGCCGGCTGCGGGTCTGATCAGTCCGGCAATACACTTGATCAGGGTGCTCTTGCCGTTCCCGTTGGTTCCCAACAGGGCAACGATTCGGCCATCTGCAATATGCAAATCAATGCCATGCAGCACCTGAATAGATCCATATCCTGCCCGCAGACCTTTGATTGAAATACTATTCGCCAAGATATGCTTTCACAACGTCAGGGTTACTGATAATGGCTTGCGGCACATCATCCGCAATTTTCTTGCCCGCCACCAACACGATTACGCGATCCGAAAAACTCATCACCGCCTTCATGATGTGTTCAATCATCAGTACCGCAATACCACGCTCGCGCAGCCCTAATAATAATTTCAGAATCTCATCCACTTCGGTCCCGGATAACCCGGCCATCGACTCATCCGCGATCAATAGTTTGGGTGAGGCTGCAATCGCCCTTGCGAGCTCCAGCTTGCGCATGTCAACCTGAGTCAAGCTCGACGACAGCTCATCCAATTTTCCGCCCAGGCCCACTGACGCAAGTATCTCCGTCGCTGCTGCCAAACGGCTTGAGCTGTCGCGCGTCTTGTTTCGATCACTGGCCGCAAACATCAGCGGAATCTCAACGTTCTCGAGGACCGACATGGTGGCGAAGGGTCTTGGTATTTGAAATGTCCGCGCCACACCCTGCCTGATGCGGTCATGCGGTGAAATCGCATTCAGCGGCCTGCCCTCAAAAATCACGGTTCCGACCTCGGGGCGAAGCACGCCGGAAATGCAGTTCACCATGGTACTTTTGCCAGAACCATTCGGGCCAATCAGACTCACCCGTTCTCCGGGAAGAATCGACAAACTCACGTTATCCAAGGCGGTAAACCCCCCGAAACGCTTGGTCAGGGCATTAACCGACAGTAAGGGTTCGGACATCACCGCTTCCTTTTCTTGCGCAAACCATCAAACCAACCAATGATGCCGTTGGGCGCCAAGATCACAAACATAACCAACAGCAAGCCAACGATCAGCAAATTCCCCGCTGACGAAATCGTCACTGTCGCAATTTGCTGAATGGTGCCTAACAACAAGGCACCAATCACCGGCCCGCCCCAACTGCTCATCCCGCCAATCAAGGGCATGGCAATGCTGTTCACCGAAACCGACAGATTGAACGTCGAGGTTGGATCGATATAAGTTATCAGGAATGGGAAAACCGTTCCCGCCAAGCCCATCAGTCCACCGCTGATCGCTGTTGCAACCAGTTTGAGCTTCAGTGTTGGCACACCCAAACATTCAGCCGCTCCCTCATCGTCCCGAATCGCCGACAAACCGCGACCGATGTTTGAATGCTGGATTGTTCTGGCAACAATAATCGCAAACCCTGCAACAAGCAGCATGATCCAGTACAACAAATGAATGTATTGAGGTAAGCCGAATATGGTTGCACGATCTGCAATCACGTAGACACCACGTGCTCCGCCTAAAAAATCCGTATTGACAACAATCGTCATCAATACCACCTGAAGCGCCAGCGTCGCAATTGAAAAGAACACCCCTTGCAATCTCAATGTCAAATAACCCATTGCCAGACCGATTAAGGCTGCATTTGCCGTTCCGAAAAACACACAAAGGATGATGGGTGCCTTGAATAGCTTGAATAGAGTAACCGTGGAATACGCACCGATGGCAAAAAAGCCGGCCGCACCAAAATTCACGTAGCCGGTATTGCCGCCCAGGATATTCCAGGCGGTTGCCATCACAACAAATTGCAGGACCGAAAAGGCGGCAAAGAAAAAATAATCGCCCTGCAGCATGTACGGCAAGGATCCCAGGGCAACCAGTGCCAGGAACAGGCCCATGTAGAAACGAAAATTAGATTTCATCTTCCAAAGATTCCAGATGGGCGGATCGCCAGCGTCAGCAGGAGCAAACCGAAAGAAACAGCAGGAGCCCACGATGGGCCGGCAAAGGTTGCAGTAAAGGTCTCGGCAATTCCCAGAATAAACGCCCCAAGCAAGGTTCCGTAAACACTGCCAAGGCCACCTAAAACGCAAATCGCGAATACCAATCCAATGTAATCGCGCCCCATTGCCGGCTGCACCGACTGGATGATGATCAACAACGCGCCGCCGATGCCAGCTGTCAATATCGAAATCGCAAAAGCGTAGGTTTTGACCTTGACCGGATCAACCCCCATCAGTCGCAACGCCATGCTGTCCTGTGCAACCGCGCTGACAGCCCGTCCGAAATAGGTTCTGCTCAAAAACCAGCGGATCATCATCACTGTCACCATTGAAATGACGAATGGGACAACCAGACGCAGTGGAAAATCAACCGAACCCAACTTGAGTGTTACGTCGGTATAGGAAGTTGCTACCGTCCGGTAATCCACACCCGCCGTCAGCACCAGGCTCACTTCAATGATAAACAGGAGCCCAAAGAAGAAGGCAAGGCCACGCAAGGGTTCACTGCCATGCTTTTCAAAGCTATGGTAGTAAATCTTGTAGACGATGTACCCGAGACAGAAAAAGACCGGCGCAAGAACAAAGATCCCGAATATGGGATCGAGGCCGAGGTAGGTGTAGATCAGGTAGGTGGCATAGGAGCCCAGGATAATGAACGCCGGGTGTGCAATGTTGACAATGTCCAGCATGCCAAACGAAATAGAGATACCAACACTCATGGCCGCATAGAACCCTCCGAGGAGCAGCCCTGCGACTATGGCGTTCAAAAACAAAGTTATAAACTGACTGTCCATTCCCGGCGTCCCATATAAAGCGCAATCTTTTGAAGATTGCGCTGCTTCGGCAAGATTTTTTAGTTCCGAACTTCGTTATACGGATAGCGCAATTCGCCTGATTTCAAGTAAGCAGGTTGAATCACCACTGCCTTACCTGGTTTGCGGAATTGATCACTGTCATTGCCCGTCACGCCGCGATACTGGAGCCACAGGGAGCGACCCTTTTTCCATTCGCCATTGGTCGCGAACGTGACGTCGCCAACCACCGTGGAAAAGGTATGCGTATGAATGTACTCGGCAAGAACCTTCTGGTCTAAACCCTTGGTCTTGTCAATTGCCTCGGCCATGATTTCCATGATCGCATAGGCATAAGGCGGCAAGTAATAGCCCAGTGGGTCAATGCCTTCTTTGTCAGCACGTGCCTGATATTTAACCAGGAATTTCTCGACGTTTGGAAACTTGATGCTGGGTTCGGGCGCATACAACTCGTACCCAAGTATGCCGTTCAACAGCGGGCCCAACTGTTTCTTGACTGCTGCGGTGCCCAAGCCAATCATGCCACCGCCAAACACTTGCGTCTTCAGCCCGACTTCATTGGCCGCGCGAATGATGCCGACTGTGTCCGGCGGATAGGAAGCAACAAAAACCACATCAGGAGTCGTCGCCTGAATTGCCCGCACCACAGGTGAAAAATCGGTCGTGTTAGGCGGGTAGGTCTTGTCGTAGACGATCTTCAAGCCAAGTTTCTTGATGGTTTCACGCGCACCCGTCATAGCCGCATGGGGGTACTCGGCATCCGCACCAACAATCGCAATGGTTTTTGGTTTCGGATTGACACTCATGGCCGCATCAAAAAAGCCTTGCGTCATGTCCACTGCCGCGTTTTCACCATGCGGCTGGATACCGAAATACCGGTCATAACCAAAGCTGCTGTTAACGGCCAGACCGAACAGGCCCATAAACAACATCTTCTTTTGCATGATCGTTGGCATGGCCGGCGCAATCATGTTGGTCGCATATCCCGACACCACGAGATCCACTTTATCGACGTCCAGCAACTTGGTGTAGATGCCCGGAACCGAGGCCGGACTTGACTGATCATCGTAGACAACCAGTTCAACTTTGCGCCCCAGCAAACCACCACGCGCGTTCACATCTTCTGCCCAAATCTGCATGGATACCAGCGCTGCCTTGCCGTTGGCCGCAAGAGAACCGGTAAGCGCCATTCCCATACCAATCCTGATAGGGGGCTTGGCCGGCGCCTGGCCAAAACCGGCCAGCGGTAAAAACAACAACAATAAGCTCAATATTTTGACAATCACATTCTTAATCATTTGTCTCGCTCCTAATTATTAAAAAGCCGCATCTCTCAGACACCTTCAAAACTCTCTTCTCACTTCGGTTCCCGAAATCGACCCCCATCTAACCGGCACGAACGATTACGAAGCAGCCTTTGGCAGTCGGCATTTTCCGCATCTTTGTGTGTGGACCCAGTCCACCCGCTCACTCTTTTTATAGCTATTCGATCACCCCAACGGATCCCGATTGACCCGTTTGAGTTGCCAGTCAAAAAACCGCAATGGCCAGTATAGGACCAGACCACGCGCGCAGCCGATACCAAATCAGCATAGAGGCCATATCACCTTTGACTTGCGCCGCATGGCGTCAGAAAAATGTTTGTCCATAACTCGATATATTGGTAAATGTAAATTACGATCAGCGCCATTCGTGCGATTGAACCAAGCATCAGGAGACACTATGTACGTTGGCATTCTCGGTACCGGTCGCATGGGCGCGGCAATTGGACAGCGCCTGCTTGACTGCGGGCATTCGCTCTGTGTCTGGAACCGTTCTGGCGAGAAAACCGAGGCTTTGCGGCAGCGCGGGGCAATCGCCGTGACGACGCCAGCAGAACTGGTAACGCAATGCGAGTTGATCATTTCCATCCTGACCGACGCAGCGGCGATCGAAAGTGTGTACGGTGGCCCTGCCGGCGTCCTGAGCGTACCGCTCGATGGCAAGTTGTTCATCGAAATGAGTACCGTACGGCCCGATACGCAGATCGCATTGGACGCAAAAATCACCGCGCGCGGCGGATCCAAAATTGATTGCCCTGTCGGCGGCACCGTTGGGCCGGCGCGCAGCGGCAAACTGCTCGGCCTGGTCGGTGGCAATGACACCGATGTGCTGCGTGCACGCCCATTGCTGGAGCAATTGTGTCGGCGCATTGAGCATGTCGGTCCGACCGGCGCCGGTGCCAGTTTGAAACTGGCGATCAACCTGCCGCTGCTGGTGTTCTGGCAATCGTTTGGCGAAGCACTGTCGCTGGCGGCACCGCTGCATCTCGATCCGGTACGGCTGATGGATATTTTTGCTGACACGTCGGGCGCACCCAATTTGTTGAAGCTGCGCGGTGCGGCGCTGGCACAGGCGCTGGCCGGCCAGAAGTCAGGCGATGCCCACTTCGACGTCGATTCGATCCGCAAGGATATGCGCACCATGCAGGAAGAAGCACGCGCGCTTGGTTACGCGTTGCCAGTGACATCTGCTGCGCTGCAATGCTTTGACAGGGCTTCGAAGGCCGGTCTGGGCGAGGCCGATGGCATTCAGTTGCCGGTATGGTGGCTGAATCAAGCGGGTGGCGCTAAAGGCTGACGATTGATCATAATGCACACAACGCACCAGACTGTACAAATTAGCGTCAACGGTTCACTGCGTGAGGTGTGCGCCGATCCCAATACACCACTGCTCTACCTGCTGCGCAATGACCTGGATTTCAAGGGTACGCGCTTTGGTTGCGGCACCGGAAATTGCGGCGCCTGCACCGTCATCATTGACGGCCGCGCCGTGCAGTCCTGCGACACACCACTTTGGACGGTGAAAGACCATCCGGTCATGACCGTTGAGGGTTTGGCGCAGGATGCGGTTGGTGCGTTGGTACGGGATGCCTTCCTGACGGAGCAGGCTGCACAATGCGGCTACTGCAGCAACGGCATTCTGATGACAGTGACTGCACTGCTGCACCGCACGTCGCAGCCGAGCCAGGACGAAATCATCGAGGCTTTGGGTCGGCATCTGTGCCGCTGCGGCACGCATGTACGGATCCTGCGGGCGGTGCAGCGCGCGATTCAAATGATCGCACAGGAAACTCAAAAATGAGTCTGCCAAGCGTTCCGTCCAGCATCGCCGCCAGTCCACGTCTGAAGCAATGGATCCGTATTGGCCCGAACCAACAAATCACCGTTTACAGCGGCAAAGTCGAGCTCGGCCAAGGCATCTCCACTGCGCTGGCGCAAATCGCCTGCGAAGAGCTGGGCATCGCAGCGGATCAGTTGGTCATGGTAGCGGGCCATACGGCTTACTCACCGAACGAGCAATACACTGCGGGCAGCCAATCGATCGAAGTCGGCGGTGCGGCCATCCGCTGCGCTTGCGCCGAAGCGCGCATGCTGTTTATGCAGGCGGCAGCGCGTGCATTGGACGTGATGGTGGACGCAATGCGAGTGGAGCGCGGCATTTTCAACTGCGACGAAACCGATCGGACGACTAACTACTGGTCGCTTGCTGACGCGGTTGACCTGTCAATCATCATCAGCGGCCAAGCGCCGCTTCGCCGCCGCGCAGATTTCCGTGTCGTCGGCAACAGTGTTGCGCGAGCAGACCTGCCCGCCAAGCTGTCGGGTGCCGCTTATATTCATGACTTTGTATTGCCGCATATGCTGCATGCACGCATGCTGCGTGGCCCGCATCCCTCGTGCCGTATCGAGTCCGTCGACATCGATCAATTGAAAGCGCTCGATGGCGTCACGCACGTGGTACGCAGCGGCCAGTTTCTTGCCATCGTCGGACCGAATGAAGCAGAGTTGGTTAGCGCACTGGCCCATGCCGCCAAGCTGGTGCAATGGCAGCGATTGGAAACGCTTGGCGAGCAAACCGAAATCGAACCGATGCTTGTGGCGATGCCATGCGAGTCGGCAGTGGTTCATGCGCAGGGCTCGCCAACCCCTGCGGTCACCGCGCTCAAGGCGCGCTATTCACGGCCTTATCTCGCGCATGCGGCGATCGGACCGTCCTGCGCACTGGCCGATCCAGCGGGTGGCCGTCTGAAAGTCTGGTCGCATACCCAAGGCGTGTTTTTCCTGCGCGACCAAATTGCATGGGCGCTGGGACGAGACAAGCAGGAAGTCGATGTAATCCATCTGCCGGGTGCCGGTTGTTACGGGCACAACGGTGCTGACGATGTTGCCTTCGACGCGGCCTTCATCGCACAGTCCATCGGTCGCGCGGTGCGCGTGCAATGGATGCGTGAAGATGAATTGTCGGCGTCTCCATTCGGATCGGCTGGCGTCACCGAGATCGAAGCGGGGCTTGACGCGAACGGGCGCATTTGCGACTGGAAGCTGCAAGTCTGGAGCCATTCCCATATCAAGCGGCCGGGCTGGGGCGACGGCGTCAACCTGCTCGGTGCATGGGCGATTGAGCCGCCCCTGGCACCCTCGAAAAGCAAAGATGTGCCGCTTCCGAATGGCGGCGGGCAGCGCAATTCGATTGCACTTTACGATTTACCACACCAGCAAGTTACCTACCATTTCATCGAGCATTCACCGCTGCGGGTATCGTCAATGCGCGGCCTTGGCGCCTATCTGAATACTTTTGCTATCGAATCGTTTTTTGACGAGTTGGCGGCGCAGATCAATGTCGATCCAATCGATTTCAGATTGCGCCATCTGGGTGATCCGCGGGCACGCGCTGTGATCGAACACGTAGCGCGCATTTCCGGCTGGCAGTCAAACATGGCGGGCGCAAGCGGAACCGGGATGGGCATCGGTTTCGGGCAGTACAAGAATCATGCAGCCTACTGCGCCGTGGTGGCGCGTGTGCGCGTCGAAGAAAAAATCCATGTCGAAAAAGTGTGGGCCGTCGTCGATGCCGGTGCCGTTATCAACCCTGACGGCCTGATCAACCAGATCGAAGGTGGCATCATCCAATCGATGAGTTGGACCCTGAAGGAAGCGGTTACGTGGTCGGACTGTGCTATCACCTCAAATACTTGGGACACCTATCCCATTCTGAATTTTGATGAGGTGCCACAAGTCGAAGTGGTGCTGCTCGATCAGCCCGAGCAGCCGAGTGTTGGCGGCGGTGAAGCAGCGGCCGGCCCGACTGCCGCTGCGCTCGGCAATGCGCTCGCTCATGCGCTGGGGCTGCGGGCGCGCCATCTGCCACTGACTGCCGCGCGGCTGGCGCGATTGATCGATCAATCATGACGCGCTGACGTCGGCGCCATCGTCGGTGCTGTCGGTATCAGCGGGGGGTCCGACGACATCGGCACGCTCAATTTCGGTTCACCCCCGACGACCGCCCGCAAGCGCACCGAACATCGGCGGAGGAACGCGACGCTTAGACGCAGCTTCGTAGGCGGATGCGATCCTGAGCACAATATCTTCCCTGCCCGGCTCCGCGCGAAACACCAGAGAAAATGGCAAGCCAGGCGCCGGTACGGTGGTGGGCTGGTCGGTGGCAATTCCGACATACTTCATGCGATCGGCGCTCAGCGCGAACACCGCGTCGTAAGCGGTTGTCACGTAACCGGCCGGGATCAGAACTTCCGTCAAGCCCGCGTTGGGACCGTACTGCGACTCGTCGCGCAGACGCTCGATCAGTCCCGGTTCGTTGGGCCCGCCAATTTTCTCTGGCGGCAGCGATGTGTGCAGGCGCACCAGCGCGTCGAGACGATTCTCCAGAATCACCATCATGTCGACCCGACGCAGCAATTCGCGCAGCATGATGCGCTCATCGACACCCTGGCGCCCACCCAGTGGGTTGCGCGGGTCGCTAACCTCTTCCCAGTTCCTGAACGCGGCGCGCTGATCGTCGCCCCAGTACTTGGAGCGCGCATTGAGCGCCGGCCAGTCGATCAGCGTTTCAGTAAAGCCGCGCGCCTTCCAGTCCGCTGCGCGGCGCGACAGGTATTGCCGGATGTGATATCGAAATGACATCGCGAGTTCCTGCTGCTGGACGGTCGAGATGTCGAGATTCGTTGGCGGCTCGATGCCTTCATCCGCGAGTTCAACCAGGTAGTCAATCGGCTGCAACGTGCCGGTGCCGAAGATTTTTCCTGGCGCAAATTCCGTCGGTACGATCGCCGCTGCGAAATCGGAGAATACCGGCTGTCCGTTGGGTTTCAGCCGAAACAGCAGGTCGGGCATGAAAACCGGAACGAGCCGCGCGAGCGCGCGCCTGAAATCGACTTTCATCGGCTCAATGTCAGAGTCCGGTGTCCACAGCGGATCGGAGGATTCGACCAGCGTTGCGCCCAGCCTGTCGCCGAGAATCGTCTTGATCTCCTTTGCGGCAGCAGTGGTGATCGGCAGCGCGGCCAAGGTTCCCGGATTCAGCATCGATTCGCGCACGATCCCGATGCGCATGCCTTTTAGCGTGCCCGCAGCGCCAGATGCCTGCGCGTGATCCGCGTAAGGCGTTCTCAATACCGACGAGCGCGGCACGGTCGTATAGGGATCGCGCGCGTCGTAATAACCGTCGGTCGGATCCTTCAGCGCATCGAGAACCTTGGCGCAATCGGCGATGGTGCGGCAGAGGATGCCGCTGCGGTCGCAATAGATGTCCGCGCCAATCGCGCCGCCATTGAAACCGAGCATCGCCTTGTGCGGCAGAATTAACGCGAGCGAATTGTGGTTGGCAGGGCCGCGGGTTGATGCGCGCGTTTCCTCGCCGATGCTCGCCATCACCAGATTGGCGCCGACCGACACGCCCGAGCCCGAACTTGAACCGAGCGAGGCCGCGCGTGTTGTGTCGTAAGGGTTGGACGGATTACCGGCCCACGTGCTGCGCTGATAGCCGAGCACCGATGGCAGCACGGTGGCGGGAGTGTGCCGTCCGCCCGGATCACCGGCACGCCCGTTGTATTCCGTGTTGACCGCCTTGGCGAAAATGATCGCGCCTTTCTTGCGAAGCTGATCGACGAGCAAGTGGTCGCGCGCGGGGAAATCGATGTCGTAGCGCGCGTCCCCCCCGGCCGTTGTTCGCATGTCTTTGGTATCGAACGGGTCCTTGAATGAAAACACGACGCCGTAGAGCGGGAATGCCTCGAAATCGGGATTGCGTCCGTACTTCGCGTCAAGCGCAGCCGCTTGCTCGATCGCATCGGGCTGCTGCCGGAAAAGTTCGCACACGGCGGGCGCCCCCGGCGGCAGTGGCCCGTCGGATGGATGCCGATCGTAATCACCGCCACAGGTAACCGAACGCTCGCCGCGGATATTGAGCGTCGCAAGCGCATTGACCTGCCCGGCATTAGGGATACCGGCGATCATCCCAAACTGTTGCTGCACGGACGGGTCCGAAGCGGTTGACTCCATGCGGCCAAACTCGAGCGGTGGACCCTCATATTTGTCGAGATCCGGCAGCAAGCTGGAGGCCTTGATGGTTTGCGTCGGAAAGCGCAGCGGTGCCTGTCCTCGCACAGTGCCCTTCGCCAGCGCAACCGCAGTGCCGTCTTTGGTAACGAGCATGCTGGCGACACCGTTAAAGGCCCGCACGCGCTCGACGTACTGATTAACAACGTCAAC
>SESG01032038.1_pt1 | contig 12958 bp, 10 predicted proteins | sample 3171421 | NCBI WGS metagenome assembly SESG01 (sample SAMN10866946, study PRJNA518727) | freshwater metagenome | biome: subpolar coniferous forest; feature: holomictic lake; material: water; isolation source: holomictic Lake 227, 6 m and 8 m depth | place: Canada: near Kenora, Ontario | collected... | reverse complement strand
CCAACTCCTTCTTATTTATCTTCAAAGATTCTGAAGCCTTGGTTGTCAGAAACAATTTTGCCATTTTGTAAAACCCACTTGTCATGACGGCTGGATAAGTCTTGGTTATTTGGGTGGCATAATTTCGCCAGTCGCCAAGGGTTTCGGGAATGAAAATGAACCTCCCTTCATGTGCCAATTCATACAATGTTGGCAGGTCCACCAATGGCAATTCGAATACCTGCTTAAAGCCACCTATTTGCAAAAGGACATCCCGTTTTATCAACATCGTCAGGGCCGGAACACAATTCCTGAAAAGAAAGATATTCATGATACTTCCAACCGGATCATTGCTGTAATAGCCGGCATCTGTAGCAGCAAGATCCGGGGCAGTATAATAAACTTCAGATTTGTCTGCATTCACACATCGTGCCATACTCCAGCACAAGACTGCGGTTGGATCTCTTTGAATGGAGGAGACCTGCGTCTCAAGTTTATGAGGCGACCAGCAATCGTCGCCCTCCAGAATGGCAATGTATGACCCACCGGCAATTTCAAGCCCTTTGTTGTAGGTCTCAGAGAGTCTGAAAATGCCAACATTTTCCTGGCTTGCCAGCCGGATTCTACTATCGGCATCCCGGTAGGTGGTGGCAATCTCTTCTGTTCGATCGGTACTGCCATCGTTCAGAATAATCATCTCCCAATTGGTGTATGTCTGATTCAGAACAGATTCTATGCAGTCTGCCAGATACTTTTCATGGTTGTAGGTGGGGGTGATAATCGATACCAGCGGTTTCTTTCTCATGGCTTCACCTATCGGATTATTTTTAATTTTCTCAGAATATCATCGGCATACTTGTTAAGGTCGACCGATATTTTGAAGAAATAGACAGGCAGCAAAAACAGCAAGGAGAATGCAGTGCTTCTCAACAAAAGATCAACCACAAAATGGAAATTCCCTGGAATGGAATAAGCGATATAATAGGCTATGGCACTTATCAGGATAACTTTAACAAAACGAAAGTTATAGGGCTGTAAATCGTATTTATAGTAAAGGAACAGATACCTCAGCAAATTTAACAATCCGAGCGACAAGGCACTGCTGACAGCTGCTCCGGTTAATCCAAACTTAGGAATAAGTAAAAGATTAAGAGCGATTAACACGACAACTAAAACCAAGAGCAGATAGGACTGCACTTTGTAGTATCTTGAGGTCCCCATCAGAGAGCTGTTGGCCCCTGTTGCCATGTCCATCAGACAGCCCAGCCCGATAAAAAATATCACCCACTTACCTGATAAGTACTCTATTCCAATGATCTGCATGATGTTATCTATGTTGAGCCACACACCTAGAAACAGATAAGAGCCAATTATAAAAAGTGTCAGACAGCTCTTCTCGTAAATATCGCGTAAGGTTTTCCGATCCTCATTTTTCCAGGCTTCAGCCGCAGTGACGTTTGCAATTTTATAAATTGAGCGGGCTGGCAGGCTGACAACAATGCCAAAAAAGAAGCAGATGGCATAAATCCCGGCAGACTCCAACCCCATCATCTTATTGACCATAATCAAATCAACATTCTGAATCATGATCACAGAAAAACCGTTCAGGATGCTGAACAAAGAGACAGCGCCAATCGAACGCAAGAGATTTTTATCCAAAAATTTAAGGTCAAAATGCAAATTGAAATGACCTTCCCTGATCAGAGTAAAAAGGATGTAAAAAGTAGGAATTGCCATCGCGGCGATATAGGCCAGAACAAACTGATGAAAAGAAAGCAGATCAAAATAATAGAGACCAATCATCAGAATGATAAGGATCCTTTGGAATACTTCTCTCAGATAGGTCCCGTGAACGCTGTTCATCAAGGCAGAATAGTATATGTCGAGAATGGAAAAAAACAACTGGAAGAATACAAGTATGATCAGATAATTGATGTATTCGACCAGCAAGGTGGACTTTTCCATGCTCATTTCCACCAGCAGAGGCTTGCCTATCAACAAAATAATTGTAGATATCAGGAATCCCACCAGTCCAACTGTTAAAGCCAGGGGAAGAAAACCATGGTGTTTTTGATCGTCCGTTTTGAAAAATGGAAATAGCCTGATGGTTGCGCCATTGATCCCGAGGGTTCCGAATTGCGCGATCAGTGTGGAATAGGCGACTATGATCTTCAGTAATCCAATTTCGGTCGTGGAATAAATACGGGGAAAGAGAATGGCTGTGGTTATAAATCCCAGCAGAACACCCAAATAGACAAAAATTGTCCCTTTAACCGATTGTTTGACAATGATTCCCAATAGGATAGAATTTTCAAATATCAACAAAAGTAGGAAAAACCATTGTATAAAAAAATGTACTTTTACGACCGAATATCAACACAGTAGCCATGGATAACGTACTCTTCAAAAAAGCCCTTCCTCATTTTACAGCCATTTTATTGTTTCTTATTCTTCCAGCGATATATTTCTCTCCGCAGCTTGAAGGTAATAAGCTTAACCAGCACGATACCAACACGGCTACCGGAATGGCAAAAGAGATTATTGACTACAATAAAACCAATTCGGATCTGGCTTTGTGGACCAATTCAATGTTTGGCGGGATGCCCGCCTACCTGATTGGGTTGCCTACCTATTCGATGTTATCCCCTATTTACTCACTCACAACTCTGTTTGATAAGAGACCAATCAGTTTTGTATTCCTCTATTTAATAGGATTTTACATTGCTTTATTGCTTTTCGGACTCAACCCCTGGATCAGTATGGTTGGGGCTATTGCCTTCGGTTTCACATCATACGATTTTATCATCATTGCTGCCGGTCATAACACGAAGGCAATTGCCATTGGCTACATGGCTCCCATGATTGGAGCACTTTACCATGCATGGAAAAAAAACCTATGGGTTGGAAGTGCATTTTTCGCTCTCTTTCTTGCACTGCAAATCTATGCCAACCACCTTCAGATCACCTATTATACGATGCTTACCATTTTAATTTTTGGCATAGCAGAACTCTGGTTTGCTTTCAAAGAAAAAAATGTAGCTGACTTTTTGAAAAGGAGCGGAATTATTTTTTTAATTGCCATACTGGCCATAGCAACCAACGCCGAGAGACTCTGGACCACCTATGAATATGGGAAATTATCCATCCGGGGAAAGTCGGAACTTATACTAGACAAAGGAAATCAAACATCCGGCTTAGACAAAGATTACGCCACCGGTTGGAGCTATGGTGTTGATGAAACCATGACCTTGCTGATTCCAAATTTCAAGGGTGGGGCCTCGATGATCAATTTCGGAGAAAACTCAGCCACAGCCGATTTGCTAAGGAGTAACAATGTGCCCAATGCAAACTCCATCATTAAACAACTTCCCGGTTACTGGGGAACTCAACCCGGCACCTCAGGCCCTGTTTACGTGGGAGCGATTGTGCTTTTTCTCTTTGTCTTGGCGCTATTTTTAACATCAGGAGCAGTCAGGACCTGGGTTATAGCTGCCACTATTTTCTCAATTATGCTTTCGTGGGGTCGAAATTTCATGCCCTTGACCGATTTTTTCCTGGATTATTTCCCGGGATACAATAAATTCAGAACAGTCTCAATGATTCTGGTTATTGCCAGTTTCACCATTCCTTTGATGGCCTCGATCGGACTAAATAAAATTTTCACAGAAGAGATAGATCAGGCAAAGTGGAAAAAAGCACTGCTGTGGAGCTTTGGCATTACTGCCGGTATCAGTATGATATTTGTCCTCCTTCCTGGATTATCCGGATCATTTGTTTCTGCTTCAGATTCACAGATGCCTGAATGGATCCAAAAAGGGCTGGTCTCCGACCGTGAATCATTTCTTAGGGCGGATGCCTTTCGTTCTATTGTTTTAATTTTGGCTGTTGCCATGATACTCTGGGTTCATGTGGCAAAAAAAATTCAATCCAAATACTCACTGATAATCATTGGAACGTTGATTCTGGTCGATATGTGGGGCGTCAACAAAAGATACCTCAACAACGACAATTTTGTTCAGGAACAAAAAGCCAGAAATCCATATCCAATTTCCAAAGCGGACAAAGAGATATTGAAAGATAAATCGGAGTACCGAGTCCTGAATCTTTCGGTTGATCCATTCAATGAAGCAGGCACATCCTATTACCACCAATCGATTGGTGGGTACCATGGAGCAAAAATGAGAAGGTATCAGGAGTTGATTGATGTACATATTGGAAATGAAATCAGGCAAATTGGATCTAAATTGAGTACATTGAAAACTGAGGCAGGTGTTGATTCCCTTTTCATTGGATTGAATGCCCTGAACATGCTTAACGCCAAGTACATGATATATAATCCGGAAGCTGCTCCTATTACGAATTCCAAAGCCATGGGCAATGTCTGGATCGTGAAAGATTATCAATTGGCCGAAAATGCTGACCAGGAAATTGCTGCCTTGGGTAAAATTGATTTGAGTAAAACAATTGTCGTGGATAAGAAGTTTCAGCCTTTGCTTGGAAATATTACTTCTTCTGCTGGTCCTGTTTCAAAGATTTCATTGGCAAGTTACTCTCCAAACAAGTTGGTCTACAATTATTCGGGAAAAGGAAATGAAATCGCTGTCTTTTCTGAAATTTACTACCCCAAAGGATGGAATGCATATATTGGAGATAAAATTGTTCCCTATTTTCAAGCCAACTATATTTTAAGGGCTTTGGTTTTGCAGGAAGGGAATTACGAAATCGTATTTAAATTCGAACCACTGTCCTATAGATTAGGCAAGCAGATTTCGATGGTTTCTTCGCTTCTTTTACTTCTATTTATTGGGTTTGTGCTCTATAAAAATATAACTTTGAAAAAAAGCTTGAAATAAAATCACTGATGTGAATTTTATGCGGGATGTTGCTAGAAATAACCCGTCAATCTTTTAAATGTTGCTTTTCAAACCTTTTCCCAAATGGCAAAAGAAAAAATAAAATTGAGAAAATCACTTTTTAGTTCCTATTTCAGCACAACTCTGAGTATTTCGCTCGTTCTTTTCCTTTTTGGATTACTTGGACTATTGCTAATCAACACAAAGAGGCTAACTGATTATGTCATGGAGAATGTGGGTGTAACCCTGATTCTCAAAGAAAATACCAGAGAAGTGGATGTGCTCAAACTTCAAAAAACCCTCGAGGCAACTTCATTTATTAAGTCAACCCGATTTGTTGACAAACAAACGGCTGCTGAAGAGTTAAAAAAGGACCTTGGAGAAGATTTTGTTGATTTCCTGGGCTACAATCCTTTACTCTCCTCCATTGAAGTCAGGGTTCATGCCTCACATGCCAATCCAGATAGCATGGCAATTATGGAAGCACAATTTTTGAAATTTCCTGAAATCCAGGAGGTATACTACCAAAGAAATTTAGTTCAACAATTGAATTCCAATGTTAAAAAGCTGAGTCTTATCATTCTGGTTCTTAGCATTCTTATGTTCACAATCTTCGTTGCACTTATTAACAACACCATTCGGCTTTCCATCTATTCAAAGAGATATCTCATTAATTCGATGCAACTTGTCGGTGCGACAAGGTCATTTATCAGATTTCCGTTTATCGCAAAGAGTGTTTTGCATGGGGTATATGGTGCCATTATTGCCTGCTTTATCCTCTTGATGATCTTCTTTTCTTACCAGTCTGAGTTAAAGGATCTAATTGATTTTCAAAACTCTATCTCGCTGGCACTACTGGTTGTTGGAATATTCTTTTTTGGGATTTTCATGACTGCTTTGTCCACCTATTTTGCCGTAAATAAATTTTTACGAATGAAGTTTGATCAACTCTATTATTGAACTATCTTTGCGGGTTAATAACTAATTCATTGTCAAATGGTCAAGAATAGTGGACAAACAGATCCGGCAGGGTTCGCAGTGAGCAAGGAGAATCTAAAACTTATGCTGATTGGGTTAGGAATCATCGTACTGGGATTTTTGCTCATGACCGGAGGTAGAAGCACAGATCCAAATGTTTTTAACAAAGAAATCATATTCAGTTTCAGACGGATTACACTTGCGCCCCTGGTGGTAGTATTCGGATTCCTTTTTGAGATTTACGCCATCATGAAAAAGCCCAAATCAGGAAAGCAGTAGCGTTCATAACGAATTTTGATCGTTTAAAATGATCATCATTTACTTCTCTCAAAATCAACTCAAGTTTTAAAGTTACCCGTCCACTTAATGATATATAAGGAGTCAAAAGAATTTGATTTCATTCGGGGCGAAGTCCTGGTTCTTAACAAACCTCTTGATTGGACCTCCTTTGATTTGGTAAATAAAGTTCGGATCATGCTTTGCCGTTTTTTGAAGATAAAGAAATTAAAACTCGGTCATGCCGGAACCCTGGATCCGAAGGCTACTGGAGTAATGGTATTGTGTTCCGGAAAGTTGACAAAACAAATTGATGAAATTCAGGCAGACGAAAAAGAGTACATCGCTACACTCAAAGTTGGTGCGACAACGCCCTCTTTTGATCTGGAGACTATGGAAGATGAGCAATTTTTAACCTCCCACATTAACAGGGAATTGCTTGAAAAAATCCTTCCATCATTTGTAGGGACCATTAGTCAGGTGCCACCGGATTACTCTGCTATTAAAGTTGATGGGAAAAGGGCTTATAAATCTGCCAGAAAAGGACAAGAGATTGAGCTAAAGCCCAAAATGCTGGTAATTAAAGAGATTGAAATCCTAAGATTTGAAATGCCAGAAATCGATTTAAGGATTGTGTGCAGCAAAGGTACTTACATCCGGGCTCTGGCAAGAGATATTGGTAAGTCTCTTGAAAGTGGTGCCTATCTGGTTGGATTAAAACGAACAAGGATTGGTGAATACTCAATCGATAAATCAATGGATCTCGCAGAGTTAGCAGATATGCTTTCTGACTATTTTATACCTGTTCATAATTAAATTTAAATCATATAAATGTCATCAACAATGAAGCTTTCGAAATTTAAGTACAATTTACCTGATGAATTGATCTCCCTTCACCCATCCAAGAATCGGGATGAATCCAGGTTACTTGTTTTAAACCGTCAAACCGGCGACATTGAGCACAAAATTTTCAAGGATGTTATTGATTATTTTAACGATAAAGACGTTATGGTTTTCAACAACACAAAAGTTTTCCCTGCCAGGTTGTACGGCAACAAGGAAAAAACAGGTGCCCAGATCGAGGTGTTTTTATTAAGGGAATTGAACCGCGAGTTAAGGTTATGGGATGTTCTGGTTGATCCGGCAAGAAAAATCAGAATAGGCAATAAACTCTATTTTGGTGAAGATGATCTTCTGGTTGCTGAGGTAATTGACAACACCACTTCAAGGGGACGTACCTTGCGTTTTCTTTTTGACGGCACCTACGAAGAATTCAAGGATACCTTGTTTAAATTAGGTGAAACTCCTCTGCCGAAGATTATCAATCGTCCGGTAGAAGAAGATGATGCCGCACGATATCAGACAGTTTTTGCCAAGCACGAAGGAGCTGTTGCTGCTCCTACAGCTGGCCTTCACTTTAGCAGAGAACTCTTAAAGCGGCTTGAAATTAAGGGAATCGATTTTGCTGAGATTACACTTCATGTTGGCTTGGGTAATTTCAGAAGTGTGGATGTTGAAGATCTGACCAAGCACAAAATGGATTCGGAGCAGATCTGGATCAAGGATGAGGCTGTCAACATTGTCAATTCGGCCAAGGAGGAGCGTCATCGCGTTTGTGCTGTTGGGACTACCGTGATGCGTACCCTGGAAACTTCTGTTTCAACCAACGGCATGCTCAAACCGTTTGAAGGTTGGACCAATAAATTCATCTTTCCTCCATATGATTTTAGTGTGGCAGATAGCATGATATCCAATTTTCACCTGCCACTTTCGACCCTTCTAATGATGGTAAGTGCTTTTGCAGGTTATGATAATCTGATGAATGCCTACAAGGAGGCGATTAAGGAAAAATATCATTTCGGCACCTATGGAGATGCCATGCTGATCATTTGATCCTATGACAAAAAACAAGAAAGCCGATTGAAGTTTCAACCGGCTTTCTTGTTTTTTGCTTAAAAATTATCTCTTAACACGTTCGGAATAGGAACGATCCCGGGTATCTACTTTTATAACATCTCCCTGATTAATAAAGAGCGGCACCATGATTGTTGCTCCGGACTCAACTGTGACAGCCTTTAAGGCCGTTGAAGAGGCAGTATTGCCACGTTCGCTTGGTTCGGCATAGGTTATCTCCAACTCGATAAAAGGTGGCAAATCGACTGTTAATGGCGTTTCTGTCTCTGCATGATAAGTAATCTCCACTGTCATCCCCTCCTTCATCAAATCAGCATTCTCCACCAATGCTGCTTCAATGTTAACTTGTTCGAAAGTTTCGGCATTCATGAAGTTATACCCAGTCTCATCCTGGTAAAGATATTGATATGGTCTCCGCTCAACCCGCACGGTTGTAATTTTTGTTCCTCCTGAAAAAGTGTTATCAATCACCTTGCCAGTTTTCATATTTTTAAGTTTCGTACGCACAAAAGCCGGGCCTTTGCCTGGTTTGACATGCTGAAAACTTACAATCTGAAATATCTGATCATTGAACTCAATACACAATCCATTACGAAAATCTGCTAAACTTGCCATTATTCACTTGATTTGTACGTTTAAAAACTATCTTTAAAATTTTTGCAAAAATAGTTAAAACCAATCAAACCAGAAAATTATTAGCAATGCCCGATATTATGGCCAGTTTATCTTTGTCATATTTCCAATGGGGGATGATTGCGTTGTGCGCAATCCTGGTTGGAATGTCAAAAACCGGAGTACCCGGAGTCTCTATGATTGTCGTACCATCTCTGGCGATGATCTTTGGAGGCAAAGCTTCAACGGGTGTGCTGTTGCCAATCCTGATGACAGCAGACCTGTTTGCTGTCATCTATTACCATCGTCATGCAGAGTGGAAACCTCTGCTCAGAGCCCTACCCTGGGCTTTTCTGGGATTGTTCCTGGCGTTATGGATTGGAGCGGGTGTCAACGATCGACAGTTTAAAAACCTTATTGCGATAACAGTCATCTTCTCCCTGGGATTGATGGTATGGAACGACAGGAAAAACAAGAAAAATGAACTTCCAGACTATCCCTGGTTTGCGGCCCTATTTGGAATTCTTGGCGGATTTGCCACCATGATTGGAAATGTAGCTGGCCCTATTTTTGCTATATACCTCCTTGCTTTGCACTTACAAAAAAAGAATTACATAGGCACTACGGCCTGGTTTTTTGCCATAATTAACCTTTCAAAACTTCCACTGCAGTATTTCGTTTGGGACAATATTCATAAAGAAACATTGATCATCGATTTGATGGTCATACCATTTGTCATGCTGGGAGCCTATGCGGGGATTAAATTGGTTCATGCCATTGCAGATCATGTATATCGTTGGCTTGTGGTGGTCATTACATTTATATCAGCCCTACTTATTTTTCTATAAACCTCTTCATTTTTCGGCTTTTGCAGAAAAAATCTTCAGGCACGCATGTTCCACAATAAAATAAATATAGATTATTCATGCTATGTTCTGATTTCTTAACTTTACGGCCTGATTTTATTAACATTACTGAGAGGAGGTTTCTATTTGACTTCCCCAATACTATTGACAATGAACATCCATAAAAATTCGAAACCTCACATCTGTGGTTGGCTTTTTACGCTGATTTTTCTTGCCTCTTGTTCAGAATCACCTAATATGATCGAAAAAAATCAGTATGTGACTCTGACCGTTGAGAAGGGAAAAGTTATCAATCCTATAAAAACATCAGGTGTCGTTGAGCCTGAGAGTGAGGTATTGATTCGTTGCAGCTATCCTAGCAGTATCAAAAAAATAATCCGGGAACCGGGGAGTCGTGTACAGTCGGGTGATCTCATCCTAGTCCTTGAGGACCAGCAGATTAAAGCTGATATTGAAAATATTCAGGATCAGCTTGCTCTCAAAAAAAATAGTCTCGAAAAAAATAATCTGGCCGAGAGTTCCACGAAAATCGATTTAAAATACAATGAAGAGGTTAAAAAGTTAAACATCACTTCCTTGAAATCCCAACTTTCTGATGAAGAACAATTGGTTGAAGTTGGTGGCATCTCCCCTGCTAAAATTGAAAAGACAAAACAAGAAATAGCCCTGGCCGAAAAAGAACTAGTCACGCTTAAGGAAAAAAACAACATTCGTATTAAGCAGCTTAAAGCAGAAGAGGAAGGACTTTTATTGGGCATAGAGATTCAGGAAAAGGAGCTAAAAGAGAAACTCGAAGGATTGGACCAAATGAATGTGAGATCCCATTCAACAGGAATTGTGCTTGCGATCGGAAATAAACCCGGAGAAAAGGTTAGCAAGGATCAAGTTCTTGTCAGAATTTCGGATTTATCGTCCTTTAAAATTGCAGGATCTGTTGAAGAAAAGATGGCAGATTTTGTTAAAACCGGGACCACCATATACGCTGTTTTTGAAGATACCACTCTATTTGGGCACATCGGAACAGTCTCCCCTATTGTTGAAAATGGAAAAATTCAATTCAATGTTCACCTGGAAGAGAGTGCACATCCAAAACTTATACCCCACCAAAATATCGAACTTTGGATTGCGAAGAATTACAAGGAAAATGCGTTAAGAATAAAGAACATCTCACAGTTTGAAAAAGGCCGCCCAGATTTTCTTTACATCTACAATGACGGCAAAGCTTTGAGGACCAGAATTTCTACTGGATACATGAGTCCTGACTATATAGAAATAAGCGATGGAGTTAAGGAAGGGGATAAAATTATTGTTCCATTAGCCGGATATCACCAATTCAAGAATTTTAACGAAATCGTTGTAAAATAAGGACTTATGCGTGAAAAGGTGAAAATACTTCTTTATTTTACTTTTCTACTCTTGTCACTGAACAACCAGGTATCTGCTCAGGAGGGCCGTAATAATAAAGACACATTAAAGCTAAGTTTGAGCTTAAGAAACATTGTTGAACTAGCAATTTCCCAATCGTCATCTCTGAAATATGCTCAAAATCAACATGTAAGCTATTACTGGCGCTACAGGAATTTTTCCAAACAATTCTTGCCTAATCTGATTTTAAATGGCACACTTCCTAATTTTGCCCAATCAACTATCCCGGTGACACAGCCCGATGGTAGCATCGAATTCAAACAGGTTTCCAATCTTTCAATTTCCTCTAATCTCTCATTAAATCAATACATTCCATTAACGGGAACGCAAATTTACGCTTCTACTTCATTTGCAAGGGTTCAGGATTACAACAAAAATAGCACCTTGTTCTCTGGAAGTCCTTTTTCAATTGGATTTAATCAGCCAATATTCGCGTATAACTGGATGAAATGGTCCAAAAAAACGGAACCGATGATTTACGACGAATCACAGAAAAATTTCATACAAACAATTGAAACCATTGCCTACACTGCAACTTCCTATTTTTTCAATTATCTTAGAATTCAAACCAACTACAATTTAGCTAAAAGTTCTTTCGACAATAGTTCAGACAACCTAAAAATTGCTCAAGTCAAAAAGAGACTTGGACAAATTTCGGAAAACGATTTTTCCCGTATTGAACTGTCAGTACTTAATGCGCAGAAATCAATGAGTTCTGCAAAAATGGATCTAAAAAATGCCGACTTTTCTTTAAAATCATACATTGGATTGGACCAAAAGGAAAATATTGAACTTCAAATGCCTTTATTGATTACTCTCTTTGATATTTCACCTGAAAAAGCATTGAAAGAAGCTCGCGAAAACAGATCAGAACAAGTCTATTACCTTCGCCGAATGATTTCAGCAGAGAGTCAGCTTACTCAAGCAAAAAGAAGCAGTGGACTAAATGCTACCCTTTCAGGAAACTATGGTCTATCCAACAGTGCCCAAACATTTCCCGGAATATATGAACAGCCATTGAATCAAAGAATGTTACAATTAACATTTAGTGTTCCTATACTCGACTGGGGCAAAGCTGCATCGTCCGTAAAAATGGCAGAGTCGAACCGGGACCTTGTAAGTTTTGATGTTAAGCAAGCCTTTGAAGATTTTGACAGAAGTGTAATTGTTCAGGTGGAGCAGTTCAGTTTGTTAAAAGAACAATTAAAAACCGCAGAAGAAGCTGATAAAGTTGCGGCAAATGGATACATCATTGCCTTGAAAAAATTTCAGAATGGGGAAATAACGATTACCGATATGAATATTGCCTCGTCTGAACGGGTAACAGGTAAACTTGACTACATCAACTCTTTGGCAACTTATTGGATGGCTTACTATCGTTTAAGAATTCTTACCCTGTATGATTTTGAATTAGACCAAAAGATTGGTTATAGTAATCCTATGCTTTCAGGGGAAATAAATACAATTAAACCACTAAAAAAATGAACCTTCTGATCTCTTCCAACATGGATTCATATTGGAATCTTGCTACAGAAGAATATTTACTTAAAAACAGCCAGGAAGATTTCATTTTCCTATATGTAAATAAACCAAGTGTGGTAGTCGGGAAACATCAAATTGCCCAAAAAGAGGTTAATTCAAAGTTTATTAATGACAATAATATTCTAGTAGCCAGAAGGTTATCTGGAGGAGGTGCAGTATATCATGACGAAGGAAACCTAAATATTAGCTTTATTCAAACAGGTAAACCCGGGGAAAACATCTCATACAAGAAAATAACAGAAATATTCTATCATTTTTTAAACACCCAGGCACCGGAATTGGGGCTAAATGAACGAAATGATTTCGTCGTTAATGGCAAAAAAGTATCTGGAAGTGCGATGCATATATTTAAGAGCCGTATTCTGGCACATTGTACACTATTGGTTGAATGCAATTTAACTAATCTTTCATCAGCCTTAAAAGGACACCCGGACAGATTCACTGATAAATCAATTTCTTCAAAAAGATCGGAGGTAATGAATCTTTCGGAAAATTCACCATCGGTGTCAATTG